>Ga0302326_10024368_pt1 | contig 12301 bp, 14 predicted proteins | sample Palsa_T0_3_FD_202264 | JGI IMG/M metagenome (GOLD analysis project Ga0302326, IMG submission 202264) | Peat permafrost microbial communities from Stordalen Mire near Abisko, Sweden - Palsa_T0_3 | ecosystem: Environmental > Terrestrial > Soil > Palsa > Peat permafrost | place: Sweden: Abisko...
GATCACTTCGAGCTGTTCCGCGGCCCGGAATACCAGCAGATGCTGGCGAACAAGAAAAAGCTGTTCGAGAATCCTCGTGATCCCGCGGAAGTGGAACGGGTTCGGGAGTGGGCCAAGACGCCGGAATACCGCGAGAAGAACTTCGCGCGTGAGGCGCTCACCGTCAACCCGGCCAAGGCCTGTCAGCCCCTCGGCGCGGTGTTCGCGGCCGTCGGCTTCGAGAGCACCATCCCGTTCGTGCACGGCTCCCAGGGCTGCGTCGCCTATTACCGCAGTCACTTCTCGCGTCATTTCAAGGAGCCGAGTTCTTGCGTGTCGTCGTCAATGACGGAAGACGCAGCGGTGTTCGGAGGGCTGAACAACATGATCGACGGACTTGCGAACACCTACAACATGTACAAGCCGAAGATGATCTCGGTATCGACGACCTGCATGGCCGAAGTGATCGGCGACGATCTCAACGCCTTCATCAAGACCGCGAAGGAGAAAGGCTCGGTTCCCGCCGAATACGATGTTCCTTTCGCCCATACGCCCGCCTTCGTCGGCAGCCACATCACCGGCTACGACAACGTGATGAAGGGCATCTTCGAGCATTTCTGGGACGGCAAGGCCGGGACCGCGCCAAAGCTCGAGCGCCAGCCCAACGACAAGATCAACTTCATTGGCGGATTCGACGGCTACACGGTGGGCAATCTGCGCGAGATCAAACGCCTGTTCGGCCTGATGGGCGTGGAATATACCATTCTCGCCGACAACAGCGACGTGTGGGATACGCCGACGGACGGACAGTTCCGCATGTACGATGGCGGCACTACGCTCAGGGAAGCGGCCGACGCGGTCCACGCGAAGGCCACCATTTCGATGCAGCAGTACTGCACCGAAAAAACGCTGCCGCTGATCGCGGCGCATGGCCACGAGGTGCTCGCCTTCAATCATCCGGTCGGGGTGAAGGCCACCGATGACTTCCTCATGGAGGTTTCGCGGGTCACGGGCAAGCCGATTCCCGACGCGATCGCGCTGGAGCGCAGCAGGCTGGTCGATGCCATCGCGGACTCGAGTGCGCATATTCACGGCAAGAAGTTCGCGATCTATGGCGATCCGGACCTGTGTTACGGCCTGGCGGCGTTCCTGCTCGAACTCGGCGCGGAGCCGACCCATGTGCTCGCCACCAACGGGAGCAAGGCGTGGGCGGAGAAGATGCAGGGTTTGTTCGACAGCTCGCCGTTCGGCAAGAACTGCCACGTCTATCCCGGCAAAGACTTATGGCACATGCGCTCTTTGCTGTTTACCGAACCGGTCGATTTCCTGATTGGAAACACCTACGGCAAATACCTGGAGCGCGACACTGGCACGCCGCTGATCCGGATCGGGTTCCCGATCTTCGATCGCCACCACCACCATCGCTATCCGGTGTGGGGCTATCAGGGTGGGATGAACGTCCTGGTCTGGATCCTCGACAAGATCTTCGACGAGATCGACAAGAACACGATCGTCCCGGCCAAAACCGACTTCAGCTTCGACATCATTCGTTGAGGAGTGAAGGTGAAAAATACCTCACCGCCTATGCCCGGGCCTGAACAACGGGCGCGGCGGTGAGGCTGCGTCAAACCTTTTTTCGAGCGGCTTTCTCCACGACCCCCGGGTAAGCGCGTTTTACCAAGAGGAGAGATGAATGAGTTCGCTGGCGGCCACCATCCAGGGCGTTTTCAACGAGCCGGGCTGCGCCAAAAACGCGAACAAATCCGAAGCCGAGCGCAAGAAGGGCTGCACCAAACAGCTCGAACCGGGCGGCGCCGCGGGCGGCTGCGCCTTCGACGGCGCCAAGATCGCGCTCCAGCCTTTCACCGACGTTGCCCATCTCGTGCACGGTCCGATCGCGTGCGAGGGAAACTCCTGGGACAATCGCGGCGCCAAATCGTCGGGCTCGAACATCTGGCGCACCGGCTTTACCACCGACATCAACGAAACCGACGTGGTATTCGGCGGCGAGAAGCGTCTTTTCAAGGCGATCAAAGAGATTATCGAGAAATACAATCCGCCCGCGATCTTCGTTTATCAGACTTGCGTTCCCGCCATGATCGGCGACGACATCAACGCCGTCTGCAAGGCGGCGCGGGAGAAGTTCAACAAGCCGGTCATCCCCATAAATTCCCCGGGCTTCGTCGGACCGAAGAACCTGGGAAACAAGCTCGCCGGCGAAGCGATCCTCGAGCATGTGATCGGAACCGAAGAGCCTGATTATACCACGCCGTACGACCTCAACATCATCGGTGAATACAACTTGTCCGGCGAGTTGTGGCAGGTCAAGCCGCTGCTCGATGAGCTCGGCATCCGCATCCTCTCGTGCATTTCGGGAGACGGTAAGTATCGCGAGGTGGCATACTCGCACCGCGCGCGCGCCGCGATGATGGTGTGCTCGAAGGCGATGATCAACGTCGCGCGCAAGATGGAAGAGCGGTACGGCATTCCATTTTTCGAAGGATCGTTCTACGGCATCCAGGATTCCAGCGACTCTTTGCGCGAAATCGCGCGGCTTCTCATCGAGCGCGGTGCTCCCGAGGAGTTGATGGCGCGCACCGAAGCGGTCATCGCGCGCGAAGAGGCGAAGGCCTGGGCGGCGATCGAGCCTTACAAGGCGCGCCTCGCGGGCAAGAAAGTCCTGCTCATCACCGGCGGTGTGAAATCATGGTCGGTGGTCGCGGCCTTGCAGGAAGCCGGCATGGAACTCGTCGGCACCAGTGTCAAGAAGTCCACCAAGGAGGACAAGGAACGGATCAAGGAGCTGATGGGCCAGGATGCCCACATGATCGACGATATGGCGCCGCGGCAGATGTACAAGATGCTCAAGGACGCCAAGGCTGACATCATGCTCTCGGGCGGCAAGTCGCAATTTGTCGCCTTGAAGGCGGCGATGCCCTGGCTCGACATCAATCAGGAACGCCAGCACGCCTATATGGGCTATGTGGGCATGGCCAAGCTTGTCGCAGAAATCGACAAGGCGCTTTTCAATCCCATGTGGGAACTGCTTCGCCAGCCGGCGCCGTGGGAAAAGGCCAGCGGCAATTGGCAGGCCAAGGCCATGGCGCAGATGGAGGCGGAGGCCGCTGCGCTGGCGGCCGATCCCGTGCTCGCCGAAAAAGCCCGTCGGTCGAAAAAGATCTGCAACTGCAAGAGCGTTGATCTCGGCACCATCGAGGATTCGATCCGCGCGGATGGGCTGACGACGGTCGAGGGTGTGCGCGAGCGCACCAACGCCTCGGGTGGATGCGGCGCCTGTTCCGTGCGGGTCGAAGACATCCTCGCCGCGATGGGGCCATCGGCCGGCGAGGCGTCCGTACCTTTCCTCCAGGCGGCGGAGTAGGACGACCATGGCGAAGGTGACGGTCGGCAAGAAGGCCTGCGCGGTCAATCCTTTGAAGATGAGCCAGCCGATCGGCGGTGCGTTCGCGTTCATGGGGCTGCGGGGCTCGATGCCGCTCCTTCACGGCTCGCAGGGATGCACGTCTTTCGGGCTGACCCTGTTCGTGCGGCATTTCAAGGAGGCGGTGCCGCTCCAGACGACCGCGATGAGCGAGGTTGCGACGGTCCTCGGTGGTCTGGACAATGTCGAGCAAGCGATCCTCAACATCTACAACAAGACCCAGCCCGAGATCATCGGCATCTGCTCGACGGGAGTCACCGAAACCAAGGGCGACGACGTCGAGGGCTACATCAAGCTCATTCGCGAAAAACATCCGAAGCTGGCAAAATTTCCGCTGGTCTATATCTCGACGCCCGACTTCAAGGATGCGTTCCAGGACGGTTGGGAAAAGGCCGTGGCGCGGATGATCGAGGTGCTGGTCGACAAGCCGAAGAGCCTGGTGCGGCGGGATCCGTCGAAGGTCAACGTCCTGCCGGGCTGCCATTTGACGCCGGGCGATCTGGACGAACTGCATACGATCATCGAGGATTTCGGACTGGAACCGTCGTTCCTGCCCGACCTCGCCGGCTCGCTCGACGGACACATCCCGGACGAATTCGTGCCCACGACGATCGGCGGCATCGGCGTCGAAGAAGTGGCGATGATGGGCTATGCCTCCTGGACCATCGCCATCGGTGCCCAGATGCGTCGTGCGGCGGAAGCCTTGGAAAAGAAGGCCGGCACGCCGTTCAAGCTGTTCGAGCGACTGTCGGGGCTCGCGCCCAACGACGAATTCATCATGTTCCTGAGCGAGATCAGCGGCCGCCCGGTGCCGTCGAAATATCGGCGTCAGCGGGGCCAGCTGGCCGACGCGATGCTCGATGCGCATTTCCAGATCGGTGGCCGCAAGCTTGCGATCGGCGCGGAGCCGGATCTGCTATTCGATCTGAGCAGCACGCTGCACGAGATGGGCGCGCACGTGGCCGTTGCGGTTACGACGACGCATTCTCCGGTCTTGGAGCGCGTTCATACCGATGAAGTGCTGATCGGCGATCTTGAGGATCTGGAAAACCTTGCCAAGGCGAAGGATTGCGACATTCTCATCACCCATTCCCACGGCCGGCAGGCCGCGGAGCGACTGGGTATCCCGTTCTATCGCGCCGGTTTTCCTATGTTCGACCGGCTTGGCGCGGGGCATCAGCTCCTGGTCGGTTATCGCGGCACGCGGGATCTGATTTTCGATGTCGCCAATCTGATCATCGCGGACCAGGAGGAAAATCGTCAACCGACGCCCGACACCTGGCGGCTCGACGGCACCGTGTCCCACGGCGCTGCGGCCGCCGCGACTTCCCATTGACGCAACCGTAGAGGTACAGTCCCATGAAAGTCGCATTCGCAACCCAGGACCTCAAACGCGTCGACGCCCACTTCGGCTGGGCCAAGAATATCGCGATTTATGAGATCGGTCCCCAGGGGCACCGCTTCCTCGAAGCCGTTCAGTTCGACGGCGATCTCAAGGAGGACGGCAACGAGGACAAGCTCGCGCCCAAGATCGAAGCGATCAAGGACTGCGCCATTCTCTATGTCGCAGCGATCGGCGGCTCCGGTGCGGCGCGGGTGGTGGCGAACAACATCCACCCGATGAAGGTCAATCAGCCCGAAGACATCACCGAGCTGTTGGCGAAGCTGGAGGACGTGCTCAAGGGCACACCCCCGCCTTGGCTGCGTAAAGCCTTATCGAAGAGCAAAGAACGAACCCTCGATTTCGATGAATGAGGCAGACAATGGCCGACGTCGCTGCAGTGCTCGAACCAAATCCCGCGGCGGAAGCGCCGTTCATCAAGGAGCTCGTCAAGGTGTTGCGAGCCCAGGACACCCACGGCGCCTGGGACAGCAAAAGCGACCTCGACCTTCTCGAGCCTTACATCGTGGACAAAGAGAAGCGCCGGGCGCTCCCGATCATGGGCGATCCCGATCCGGACACGATCTGGCGGCTCGAGCTTTTTTTCAATGCGATATGCCTTTCCATCGAGCGCGCGACCGGCGTGATGATCTCGCCGATGCTCAAGATGAGCCATGAGGGTTTCGGCCGCATGGTGCTCATCGGCGGCCGGCTCATCGTCGTCAACAAGCAGCTGCGCGACGTTCACCGGTTCGGATTCGATAATTTCGGCAAGCTCGCCGAAGAAGGCGACAAACACATCAAAGCAGGCATCGAGATGATCGAGAAGTATCCAGAGGTGGCCAAATATTGAGATTGGCGGAAACGGAGCGCAAGCGCGAGCGTGAAGCTCCTTGAGAAAGCATGAACGCGAAGGCTGATCGAAATGTCGAATGCAACCCGCGACGGCCGCGAATGGCAGCCGGAATATCTGCTCGCAATCGATGACAAAAAATGTATCGGCTGCGGCCGCTGCTTCAAGGTATGCGGCCGGAACGTGATGACCCTCAAGGGCCTCAGCGAGGAGGGCGAGCTCGTCGACCTCGATGATGACGAGGACGACGAGATCGAGAAGAAGATCATGGTGATGAACGACGACGGCGCCTGCATCGGCTGTGGCGCATGCGCCCGCGTCTGCCCGACGAACTGTCAAACCCATGCTACCGCGAAGGCCCAGGCAGCCTGATGCGGGGGCAGCGAGTTCGAAGCGTCAGCGGCTGCCGGGAGCCGCGATCATCGGCCATCCCAGGCGATCATGAGCAAGACCTCCGTCGCTAAATTCAAGATCGGACAGGTCGTGCGCCACCAGCGGTTCGCGTTCCGCGGCGTGGTATTCGATATCGATCCCGAGTTTGCCAATTCCGATGCATGGTACGAGGCGATTCCCGCCGACGCGCGGCCGCGCAAGGACCAGCCGTTTTATCACCTGTTCGCGGAAAACGACGAAACCCAATACATCGCCTACGTGTCCGAGCAGCACCTTCTGCCCGATATGACCGGCGAGCCGGTCCGGCATCCGCAGGTCAGCGATATGTTCGAAGAGGACGAAGAGGGCAGTTATCGGCGGCGCAACGCGATGATGAATTGAACCCTATTGGTGTCATTGCCCGGCTTGACCGGGCAATCCAGTACTCACGATCGGTGTTTACTGGATCGCCCGGTCAAGCCGGGCGATGACAGCGAATCGTAACACACTCTATTCGATTCCCTGTTCGCGCGCCTTCCACATGGCGGCGATTCGGAACCGCTCGTTGATGGCGGCCGGACTGGCGAGTATCTGGGCCTCAGCCTCCCTGAAGGCACCGAAAATGATGTCCGCTTCTTCGCGCGTGAGCGCAACCCGTCCCGCCAGGTGGGTCGCCTCGGGCAGGACCTTCCAGATCGCGCGTTTGTTCGGATGCAGTTTCACCTCGATCAACTCAAAAGCCTCGAGCTGCCCGTCGAGGCAGATGGCCAATCCGATGACTTCCAGCTTTCGTCCGTCTTGCGTAATCTTTACGAGCGTGGCCATGATCGACACCTGTTGTTTTTACCCGTCTTGCGCAGCAAGCCAGCTGTAGCCGCCCTGGTCCCAGAGTTGCGCGAGCGTCTGGTCCGGCTTCCATGCCGGAAACTGCAGTCTGATCGCTTCATAGTCTGCACGAAAACGCGTGGCATCGTCGCCTTGCAAATGCGCGGTGAGGTGATCGGCCTTGAATCGAAGCGCGAAAGCGGTGCGATCCTGCGAGCCAAGAAGCTCGTATTCAGATCCTTCCTCGACCAGGGTGAGCGGTGCTGGATTCTCGCTCATGAAAACGCGTCTCCCGTCCTGATTTACGCGGCCGCTGCGGCCGCCACCGCCGGCGTGTCCTCGGCCAAGCTCCATTCCGCCCAGGATCCGTCATAGACGGCCGCTGTCTTGTGGCCGAGTAAGTAGAGCGCGAGCGTCACCACGCAGGAGGTGATGCCCGAAGCGCATGTGGTCACGATTGGACGTTGAAGGTCGATCCCGGCTGCAGCGAATCTCCCCGCCAGCGCGTCCCGCTCTATGAATACGCCGGTGTCCGGGTGGATGAGATCGGCCCACGGAATGTTGACTGCGTTCGGGATGTGGCCGAGCTTCTTGAAGGGAAAGACGTCTTCCTGGGTGCCGTCGAACTTGCCGGGCCCGCGGGCGTCGATGACCTGTGCCGCACCGGTCGCGAGATTGGAGTGCATCTGGCTCATGGTGCGAACGAGATCGGGATTGAACGTCGCGGTGAGGGATTTCGGTTGGGGGCGGACGGCGGACATCTCGGCCGGCAATTTTTCTTTGATCCATTTGCCAAATCCGCCGTCGAGCATGGCAACCTTGTCGTAGCCGAATACGCGGAACATCCACCACACCCGCGCCGCGGCAGCGCCGCCGCACAACCGGTCGTAAACCACGACCCGATCGCCGTCGCCGATCCCGAGCAGCCCGACTTTCTTCGCGAAGTCCGCCGCGCTGGGGAGCATGTGGGGAAGGGGATTCGAAGTGTCGGCCACGTGATCGATGTCGAAATGCACGGAGCTGGGAAGATGACGCCCGCGATACTGAGTGCGCCCGTCGAGATTGGTGCTGGTGTGATGCCAGGTGCAATCGAGGATCCGAAGGTCCGGGTCGGAAAAATGCGCGGCCACCCATTCTGTGCTTACCAGCGCTTCTGAATCTGCAGAGCTCATGCTTTGGTCTCCTTGTCAGAAAACCCCCAAATGTCGCTATTGGGACATTGGATGATGATGGAGTTCCAGATATCGCCTGTATGACGGTGCAGCCCTACGGGTTCATGGGCAAGGCATAACCGGAGCGTGGCCTGGTATCGTAATATTCCGGTTTCTCGGGCCAGCCGCCCTCCAGCATGAATTTGAACCTGGTCAAAGTGACAGGCGCGCCCTGTGTGCAGGAAATTTCGCTGAATTTGATCTCGCGATCGCCGGGGCCTGCCGAGAAATCCCCCACCACGGTGCCATCCGCCTTGGTGGCGCGCGCAAATCCAGGCGTACCCACATGGCTTGCGGGAACGGGATTTGCGACGAAAACCGGGTTCTCGAGCCCATCGGAGGCCTCCCCAAATGCCGGTGAGGCGAAAGTGAAGGTTGCCAGGGCGCCGCTACGGTCGACGGCTCGATCCGCCGTGATCGGACGTGCGACCGAATAGACGGTCAGTGTGCCGCCATCGAGCAGCGCCTTGAGTTCTTCCACGGAACAATGGACGAATGGCAGTGCGATGTTCATATCTGTCTCCATACTTCTCAACGTCTTTTGCCGAACACAAGTTTTGTGCCAATCGGGTTTTGCGCGAATCTTGCAGGGTCCCGTCGGCTTGATGACACGGGAAGGACGAGCCGATGCTGGAGACGGCGATCATCGGGGGTGGACTGAGCGGCGTCGCCTTGGCGAGGGCCTTGCACCGTCAAGGCCGGGGCGTCGCGCTGTTCGAGGCGCGCCCACGGCTCGGCGGGCGCATTTTGTCGGTCATGTGTGCAAAGTCCGGCATGGCGATCGATCTCGGGCCGACCTGGTTCTGGCCGGAGACACAGCCGCTGATCACGCAACTCGTCACAGATTTGGGCCTCGCGGATTTCCTCCAGCGTGATGAGGGCACGGTGCTCCATCTGTGCGACGCCGACAAGAAGCCCGACATTATCGACGGCAAGGCGTTTCACAACGGCGCCCGGCGTCTGGACGGCGGCATGGCGCGTCTCGTCGACGCGCTCGCCAATGATCTCCCATCGGACCGCCTGCATTTCGATCACGTCCTGGTCGCCTTGGCCGATCGGGGGGATCACATCTCGCTCACATTTCGCGTGGGAGATCACGCCGGAGATCATTTGGCCGAGGTCGCGGCACGGCGCGTTGTGCTCGCCGTTCCGCCCCGGCTTCTGGTGGAAAACGTCAGCTTCGAGCCCAACCTCGACGCTGCGTCGCTCGACGCCATGCGCGCAACCGGAACCTGGATGGCCACACAGGCCAAGGTGGCCGTCAGCTACGATCGGCCGGTCTGGCGCGAGGCCGGACAGGCCGGCAACGCCTTCGTGACCCATGGGCAGGCGGTCATCGGCGAGATATTCGATGCCTGCGACATTACCGCCGCCAAGGCTGCGCTGGCGGGATTCCTCGCCTTGTCGCCGGAGCTGCGTCAGTCCTTTGCCGTGGGTTTGCCCGTCCTGATGGAAAGCCAGATGGTTCAGGTGTTCGGGGCCGAACTCGGCCAGGGCGAGCAGCACTATCAGGACTGGGCGACCGAGCCTTATACCTGCAGCACTCTGGACCGCGATTCACCCCAGGCCGAGCAGTCCGGCTTTTCCAATCCGCTGCTGCGTCGGGCGCTGTGGAGCGGAAAACTCTATTTGGGCGGCTCGGAAACGGCGACCCATGGTGCCGGCTATCTCGAAGGCGCACTCGATGCCGCGCGGCGCGTTCATCGCGCGCTCCGCCGCGCCCCGGCGTCCCCAACCGAGCGAGAAGCAAGACCATGGACGCCTGGGAGGTCGGCCGGCGATCCCATCGCGACGAATATCGCAAGCCTGGTCCGGTTCGCAGAATGGGTCGCCGCACAGAACGATTCGGCTTTCGACAGCTATTACCACCGGCTCAATCGCAGCCTCGCCGCCCAGCAGAAAGAGCAACTCACTCAGCGCGCAATCCTCGGATCGGTCGAAGAGGTCTACGGCAAGGCGCTCGAGGTCTTGGATGGCTTGGATTTCGACGTGAGCGCGGTGGCCGTCGAGCGCGGCCGGTCTGCGCTGACACCGGATGTGCAGAAGCCGTTCCGCGATTTCATGCAATCTCTCATGGACGACGTCATTGCGTTCAACCGGACGTCCTGCGCGCTTTCCAATTTCCCCGACGAGCATCAATTGTCGAAAGAATATGTGCAGACGATCCTGCGGGATATCGCCGCCGCATGGCAGGAGTTTTCACTGTCGGCCAATCGGTTGCTGCTGGCCAAAGCGGAGACGGCACGGGATCGCCGCCCCCGGGAGAGCCGGGTGACCAGCATGTCGTCGTGAGCGAGGACAAGATGGAAACAAACGTTGCATATGCAATCTGCAGCATGAGCGATATCCCGAGCCAAAAGGCCAGAGGGTTCCAACTCATGCTGGTCGCGGAGGACGGCGCGAAGCGGCCGTGGTCCATCGTCGTCGTCCGATGGGGCCGGCAGGTCTTCGGCTATGTCAACAAGTGCCCCCATGACGGTGTGAATCTCGACTGGGAACGCAACCAGTTCCTGGATCCGAACGGCGTCCGGCTGTTGTGCGGGAAGCACGGCGCACTGTTCGAACTCGGCACCGGAATCTGCGTGGACGGGCCCTGCAAAGGCCGCAGTCTGACGCCGGTGGCGTTGACGGTTCTCGATAACGACATCTGCGTAACGGGGGTGACGCTGGTCGAGGAAGAGGAGGTCCTTCCCGACGAGCAAGAAGCTTGATCGAAAGCCGGGGCGTTCGGGAGCTCCGAATTCAAACGGGACGGTTTTCGTTCCGGTTCTTCACGGGCTCCATCAAGGTGAGGCCTTTCTCATAGGTGATGGTCTCGTACTTGGCCTCCAGGCCGAGCGCGGCGTCGAGAAGATAATCGAGCTTGCCGGCAGTATCGAGCTTCTTGATGTCGTTTTTGTCGATGCTCATGAGGTCGAGCATCTCTTTCCAGACCGTCGATTCATCGCAGGGCAGAACATAGAAAGTAATGTCCCCGAGGGTAACGCGGTATTTTGCGAGCAGATCGATGTTGTTGCAGTACATGAAATAGGTGCCGGTCGGACTCAGGAGACCATCCAGGACTTCGGCCGCCACGTTCAGATATGCAAAGGAGTGCAGATACCCCGCCAGGATGGGAATGGTGGTTTCGCCTTCCTGAGCAACGGTCAGGACCTGTTCGATCGAGAATTCCGGCGGGCGCTTTTCGTCCGCGAGCTGAGACTGGAACTTGAGGGCGATGTCGCCGCGGAATCCGAATCGGCCCGGTTTTTTCGTCGCACTCTTGAGCACCGCGTTGAGGAGGCGCCCTTCCCGGTCGAGCCGGCCGAGGGCGGTCCTGTCGATCGTCGTCGTGGCGGTCTTTTCGAGCGTAGTCATGGAAAATTCTCCCTCAGTCAGGCGGATCGGTTGCCGTATCGGCGTCGGCTTTGCCGCTATGCAAATTGTCTGCCGCTTTGTGTGTGGTACGCACGGTGCATCAGCCGACGTCGCACGCGCTCAATAACTGCAGCATCATTCGTGGCATCGGTCCCGATGATCTCCGCGGGCCCGTCAGCCGGTCCATTCACGACGTGAATCTCTCCTGTCGCAAAGCCGACAGTGGTCGCAAAGGCAACAGCACAGAGTTCTATAACGTCATTGTTATCAATAGGTTGATTGATGGCATAGGTCTTGCTGCCTGGTCGATCGAGCGTTCCTTGGCAGTGAAGGGCGAGCCATGATCAATCTGACCGACAGCGCGTTGAATGCGGTGCAGAACGCGATTTCCGGGGCAGCCGAGCCGGTCGGCGGCTTGCGCATCATGGTCGAAGCGGGCGGGTGCGCCGGCTTCAAATACATGATGGGTCTCGTCAACGAGGCGGAGCCGGACGACACGGTGATCGAGCGCAACGGCGTGAAGGTGTTCATCGACATGAAAAGTCACGACCTCCTGGCCGGCACCACCATCGACTTCGTAGTTGCGCTGGAAGGTTCCGGTTTCACCTTCGAGAATCCGAACGCCACTTCGAGTTGCTCGTGCGGAAAGTCCTTCGGCTGAAGTCGTCACGGCAACAACTTCTGCAGGGGCATGGTGGGTAGCACTTTTCGCAAACAAAGCGTTGCTTGAACTTACGGTGGATGGGAACTGGTCTCGGGTCGGGACTCGTCATGGAGAGAAATCAAAATCATGTTGTTAGAGTCCGAACAATCGAAACAATCAGCTACCGCACAGGCGGATCGCGTCGGGATCATCAAGGCTGTGATCGAAGAGATCCGCC
>Ga0302326_10024370_pt1 | contig 12300 bp, 6 predicted proteins | sample Palsa_T0_3_FD_202264 | JGI IMG/M metagenome (GOLD analysis project Ga0302326, IMG submission 202264) | Peat permafrost microbial communities from Stordalen Mire near Abisko, Sweden - Palsa_T0_3 | ecosystem: Environmental > Terrestrial > Soil > Palsa > Peat permafrost | place: Sweden: Abisko...
AAGGAACCCAGACGATGACACAGAGCGCAACAACACAGAGCGCAACCCAATCCCAGCCCGCCATCCCGGTCGGCCTTCGCCTCGGCCAGGTGATCGGGCAGGCCCAGTCGGTCCTGAGCGGCCTGCTGGCCGGGGTCCTCGAGCAGACGCAGACGAAGAACGAGACGTACCAGGCCCTGCAGCGGATGGCCCTGCTTGGCGGCGAGGTCAGCCGGGACCGGTACGTCAGCGACCTGTCCGACTGGCTCGACCTGAACCGCCGGGACGCCGGCCAGCTGGCCGACCGCCTGATCACGGCCGGCCTGCTCACGGCGGCGGACGGGACCATCCGGCTGGCGGACGCGGGCGCGCAGCTGCGCGCGAGCATCATCGGCTCGATGGGCGCCATCACCACGCCGCTGTGGGGCTCGTTCGACCCGGCTGACCTCGAGACGACCATCGCCACCCTGCGGGAGCTCACCCTGCGCGCACGGGCACTGAGCTCATGACCACGCGCGACCTCCCCGACAGCGACGCGGCCAGGCACGGGACCGGCGACGCCGACCTCACGATCATGCTCGCCGCCCACGGAGCGCTCCGCCGCGACCTCGAGCGGCTGGCCCGCGCGGCCGACTTCGCCGACTTGCCAGACCCAGGTGGCCGCGCCTCGGTCCGGGCCGGCTGGGAGACGTTCAAGCGGCAGCTGCACCTGCACCACACCGCCGAGGACACCGTCGTCTGGCCCGCCCTGCGGCAGCGCCTCGCCCGCAGCGACGACGCCCAATCGGTGCTCGACGCGATGGAGGCCGAGCACCAGCAGATCGACCCGCTGCTGGCCGCCGTGGACGACGCCTTCGCCCGGGCCGGGCAAGCCCGCCGCGCCGACGCGCGAGCGATCAGCGACGTCACCGACGCACTGGCCACGTCGCTGACCGCTCACCTAACGCACGAGGAGCGTGACGGCCTCCCGCTCATCGGGATCGCGCTCACGTCCTCCGAGTGGCGCAGCGTCGGCTTCAAGATCGCCCGCAAGAATGGTCTGTCGGCCGGCGGCGAGATGTTCGCCTGGATCGCCGACGGCATGGACCCCAGTCAGGCCGCCGCGGCGATCGGCACGCTACCGCCCCCCGCCCGGCTGGCTTACCGCGCCGTATGGAAACCCCGATACCAGCGCACTCCGCGCTGGTGACCGCCACCGCCAAAGTAGTCAGGCTTGGAAGCGGTAGCCCATCCCCGGCTCCGTGAGCAGGTAGCGCGGCCGGGAGGGCTCCGGCTCCAGCTTGCGGCGGAGCTGGGCGATGTAGACCCGCAGGTAGTTGGACTCCGACCCGTAGGCCGGGCCCCACACGTCCTGCAGCAGCTGCTTCTGGGTGATCAGGCGGCCGCGGTTGCGGGCCAGGATCTCCAGCAGCTGCCATTCGGTCGGGGTCAGCCGGACGTCGGCGCCGTCGCGCGTCACCCGCTTGGCGGCCAGGTCGACCGTGAAGTCGGGCGTGGTCACCACCGGCTCGTCCGGGGCGGGCGCGGCCCGCCGGACGGCCGCGCGGAGCCGGGCGAGCAGCTCGTCCATGCCGAACGGCTTGGTCACGTAGTCGTCGGCCCCGGCGTCGAGGGCGGCGACCTTCTGGTGCTCGGCGCCCCAGACCGACAGCACGATGATCGGCGTCGTCGACCAGCCGCGGACCCCGTGGATGACCTCGGTGCCGTCCATGTCGGGCAGGCCGAGGTCGAGGATCACGGCGTCGGGGCGCTCACGCGACACCGCCGCCAGCCCCGACGCGCCGTCGCTGGCGGTCGAGACCTCGTAGTTCCGCGCGGTCAGGTTGATCCGCAGCGCCCGCAGGATCGACGGCTCGTCGTCGATCACGAGCACTCGCGTCACGCGGTCACTGCCCGGACCTGAGCGCGGCGGGCACGTCGCTGGTGAGGGCGGGCATCGTCACCCGGACGGTCAGCCCGCCGCCCGGGGTGTCGATCGCGACGATCGTGCCGCCCATCGCCTCGGCGAATCCCTTGGCGACGGCGAGCCCGAGCCCGACGCCGGGCGACCGCTCGTTCAGCCGGGCGAACGGCTCGAAGATCCGTTCCTTGGACTCGTCGGGGACTCCGCCGCCGTGGTCGATCACGTCCAGGATCACCCGGTCGCCGTCCTCGCTGGCCCGCAGCGACGGCCGCTCAAGCGGGGCCAAAAACCCAGCCGGTGAGTGCCGCAGCGCGTTGGAGAACAGGTTGGCAAGCACCCGCTCGAGCAGCCCGGGATCGGCCCGGACCAGCGGCAGGTCGTCCGGGACGACGATGAGCATCTGGTCGGTGTCGTCGAGCCCGCGCAGCGCCACCGGCGCCACCTCGTCGATCGCGGTGGCGCGCAGGAACGGCGCCAGCGACCCGGCCTGCAGGCGGCTCATGTCGAGCAGGTTGCCAACGAGGGCGTCGAGCCGGTCGGCGTTCTGCTCGATGTTGGCGAGCAGTTCCGCCTCATCCTCGGCCGACCAGCTCACGTCGGTCTGGCGCAGGCTCGACACGCTCGCCTTGATCGAGGCGAGCGGGGTCCGCAGGTCGTGGCTGACGGCGCGCAGCAGCGCGGTCCGCATCCGGTCGCCCTCGGCCAGCGCCTCGGCCTGGGCCGCCTGGGTGCGCAGCCGGGCCCGGTCAAGGGCCGCGACCGCCTGCGCGGTGTAGCCGGCCAGCAGCGCGGTGGTCGCGCTGGCGGCCTGCCCGTTCACCTCGAGCGCGAGGTCGGGGCGGACCTCGAACCGGAGCGTGCTCGCGCCCGGCTCGGCCGCGCCGCTCGACGCGACCATGATCCAGCGGCCGCTTACCCGCTCAAGGAGCTGCGCGTGCCCGCCGTGGCTGCTGGTCAGGTGGTCGAGGACGTCGTCCGGGGTGTCCGCGCCGCCGAGCACCGTCTGGGCCAGGCTGAGCAGCGACTGGGTCTCACGGGAGCTGCGGGACGCGTCCGCCTCCCGCCGCGCGGCCAGGTGGACGACGCTGCTCACCGCCACCGCGACCGTGACGAACAGCACCAGCGCCAGCAGGTTGCGCGGCTCGGCGATCGTGAACGTGTGCAGTGGCTTGGTGAAGTACCAGTTCAGCAGCAGGCAGGCGGCGACGGCGGCGAACACCCCGGGCCAGAACCCGCCCACGACGGTGGCCGCCACCACCAGGACCAGGTAGATCAGCAGGTCGTCGGAGAGGTCCGGTGATCGGAAGGCCGACAGCACCGCGGTCAGCGCGGGCAGGCCGATAGCCGCGATCGCACCGCCGGCCAGCTGCCTGCGGATATCGATGCCGCTTTCGCGCCGTCTGTCCACAGTCTCTAGTTTTACCCGCACATCCTTTGCCCGCACAGACCACTGCCGCACTACCGCGCCCGCGATCGTCGCCGCGACCGCGGTCACGGCCAGCGTGATCGCGGCGCGCTCCGCGACCATCCCGGTCAGCCGCAGGTCGGCGTAGGGCGGCCGGGAGAACCCGATGGCGGTCAGCCAGCCGATGAGGCCGAGCGGCGCCGCCGCGGTCGGCTCGGCCACCAGGGCGAGGCCGCCCACCACCACCGCGCAGCCGATCAGCACCCCGGTCGCGTTCAGCCGGCCGTGCAGCCCGGCTGCCACGGTGCCGATCACGAGCAGCGCGGCGAACCCGGCCGGCAGCACGTAGGGCGCGGGCAGGCCACGGCGCCACGGCGGTCGCGACCGCGGATCACTGTGCGATCCGTAACCGTGTGATTGGTTGCTGCGCAACGCTCCGGCCACCGGGTGCCTACTTCCAGTTATCGTGACTGCCATTTCATCGCCAGTTGCCGTGTCCCGTGGCGGATCTTGATGAATCCTTAACGCGCAGCTCAGGAGGATTAACGCGGCCTTTGCAGTGATCCGGTACCGCAACGCCTAACGTGAAATCCGCTATGAGAAGACAACCCTCGCGCCACCCGTCGCGGTACTGCCCGAACGCCCCATTGGACATGACCGCCGCCTCTGATTGTCACTCTCCGTCAGGGGAACAATGTCGGTCAGAGGGCCGCGAGGCGGATGGGGGCGGTAGCTAGTGGCCGACGAGACGGCCGGATTCGGCTTGCCCGCTACCCGGCTGCCTGAGACCTTCGGCTACGCGCTCAAGCGCAAGCTGCTCGGGCCGCCGCTGGTGAACGAGCAGCTTTCCGAGGAGCGGCTGTCACGGCCGCTCGCCCTCGGCGTGCTCTCCTGCGACGGCATCTCGTCGGCCGCCTACGGCACCGAGGAAATGCTGATCGAGATGGTCCAGGTGGTCGGCCTGGCGGCGTTCACGCTGATCCTGCCGATGACGCTGGTGGTGCTGGCCGGCATCGCGCTGGTGGTGCTCTCCTACCGCGAGGTCGTCTCGGTCTACACCCGGGCCGGCGGTTCCTACGTCGTGGCCAGGGAGAACTTCGGGCCGCGGGTCGCCCAGGTGGCGGCGGTGGCGCTGCTGATCGACTACACGGTGACCGTCGCGGTGCAGACCGCGGCCGGCAGCGCCGCCATCGTCTCCGCGTTCCCGCAGCTGGCGAACATCCCGGTGATCGGCCCGCGCATCCTGGTCGTCATCTCCGTGATCGCCGTGCTGATCATGTGTTACATCAACCTGCGCGGCATCCGCGAGGCGGGCCGGGCGTTCGCGCTGCCGACCTACCTGTTCTCGGTCTCGGTGGCGGCGATGATCGTGGTCGGCCTGTTCCGCGAGGCCACCACCGGCCTGGCGCACGTGGGCAAGTACGCGGGCCCCACCTACCCGTTCGGGCACAACACCGAGAGCCTGATCAGCATCGGGCTGATCTACATGCTGGCGAAGGCGTTCGCCAACGGCGGGTCGTCGCTGACCGGCATCGAGGCGGTCTCCAACGCGGTCGGCGCGCTCCGCCCGCCGGAGGGCCGCAACGCGCGGCAGATCCTGGTCACGCAGGGCTCGATCGTCGCGTTCCTGATCGCCGGCATCTCCTGGCTCGCGCACGTCACCCACGCCACCCCCTACCTGGCCGGCTACCCGACGGTGCTGGCGCAGGAGGCTAACGTCGTCTTCGGCAGCAGCGGGCACTTCATGTACTTCGTGGTCCAGGCGGCGACCGCGCTGATCCTGTTCACCGGCGGCAACACCAGCTTCAGCGGGTTCCCCTACCTGGCCAGCTTCGTCGCGGCGGACTCCTTCCTGCCCCGCTGGCTGACCAAGCGCGGGCACCGCCTCGCGCTGTCCAACGGCATCATCGTGCTCACGGTCGTCTCGCTGGCGCTGCTGCTCGCCACCGGTGCCGTCGTCAACGGGCTGATCCCGTTCTACGCGATCGGCGTGTTCACCGGGTTCACGATGGCCGGCTTCGGCATGGCCAGGTACCACAAGCGGGTGAAGGAGCGCGGCTGGCGCCGCCGCCGGGCCATCAACACAATCGCTGCCATCTACACCGCGCTGGTCGTCCTCATCTTCGCGGTGGTGAAGTTCACCGAGGGCGCGTGGCTGATCGTCATCATCTTCCCGGTGCTGGTCTACCTGCTGATCAGGCTCAATCGGGAGTACCGGCTTGAAGCCGAGATCCTGGAGAACATCGGGGACCGACGGGACGCGGGCATTCCGCTCAGGCAGCCGAACTACCGCCGGCGGGTCGTGCTGATCTTCGTCGACGAGGTGGACCTGGCCACGTTCGCGGCCATCAGGTACGCCCGCGGCCTGCGGCCTACCACGATGCGCGCGGTGCACTTCGTCATCGACGGCGCCCAGGCGGAGAAGCTGCGGGAGCAGTGGGTCAGGTACAGCCAGGACATCCCGCTTGAGATGATCGACGCCCCCGACCGCCGCCTGACCCGCGCCTCACTCGAGCTGGTGACCCGCGAGACCCAGACGCCGAGCACGCAGGTCACGGTGGTGCTGCCGCGGCGCGGCTACGCCCCGCTGCTCGGCCGCCTGCTGCACGACCGCACCGCCGACAAGATCGCCTCGGTGGTCAGCCAGGTGCCCGACTCGGCCGCCACGATCATCCCCTTCGACGTGGAAAGCCGCGTCCACCTGCTGCACGCACGGAATGCCGCCCGCCTCGCCGCCGCGGACGGTGCGGCCGACACGGTGAAACCTGCGACCGTTACCTCGACTGATAAGGATCAGCCGGCCGCGACCGGAGCCGGGCCCGGCGGCGGGACCGGCGCCCTGCCTGCCCTGCCACTCAACGGGGCCGCGCCCAACGGCGTGACCGCGATCGGCGCGCTCGGCGCGACGCGGAAGGCGGCGGTCGAGGGCCGGGTCCGGGCGGTGGAGATCCGGCCGGTGGAGAACAGCTGCGTGTTCGAGGCCACGATCGCCGACAGCACCGGGGCGCTGACGGTCATGTTCTACGGCCGGACCCACATCCCGGGGCTCGAGCCGGGCGCGCGGATCCGGCTGTCGGGCAAGGTGTCGATGCGCGCGGGCGGCCCCGCCATGATCAACCCGGCCTACGAGCTGCTGGCGAAGGACGAGTGAGCCGGCGCGGCGCTATCCCTCCTCGCTCAGCGAGACCAGCTCGTAGGAGGGGTTGATCATGACCGGCTGGCCGCCCTTGAGCCGCACCGAGCCGCTCAGTCTGACCCGCGCGCCGCAGATCAGGCCGGGGATGTGGGCCCGGCCGTAGAACATCGCGGTGAGGTTGCCGGTCGTGTCGTTGATCTCGACCGCGAGGACCGAGTTGCGCTCGACCGGACGGATCTCGACCACCCGGATCTTGCCCTCGACGGTGGTCTTGCCGCCGGTGACGGCGCCGATCGGGGTGACACCGGGCGCGGTGCCGCCTGCGGCCGGCTTCTTGAACAGGCCGTGCGCAGCGGCGACGTCGGACTCCCGGGCCAGCTCACGCGCGTTGGCCGCCTGCCCCGTCTCTTTCTTCGTAACGGTCGCGGGTTTCATCCAGTCTGCACCGGGATGCACCTTAGCCGCCTGGCGCGCCTGCAGCACGGCCACCCGGCTGGGCACGTCGTAGGGGACGATCGTGGCCGCCGAGCGGGGGATCCGGCTGACCGCGGCCGCGATCTTGTCCGCGGTGCGGTCGTGCAGCAGGCGCCCGAGCAGCGCCGAGTAGCTGCGCCGGGGCAGGATCACGGTGACGTGGGTGCCCTCGGTCTCGACCTCGCGCTCGGCCAGGTCGGTCGCCGCCTTGATCAGCCGCCGGTCGGGGCAGTCGATGAAGTCAAGCGCCACCCCGCGGTCGGCCCTGGTCCATTTGTCCCGCAGCTTCTCCGCGCGCACGCTGTCGATGACGAAGTGCACCGCGCGGATCTGGGTCGGCCGCAGCGAGCGGGCGTAGCGGAGGGCGGCCAGCGTGGCCAGGTCGAAGCTGTCGACTAGGACGAAGACCACCCGCCTGGAGTAGTGCGGTGGCGGCGGTGGCTGCTCGCCGGTGACCGTGTCGAGCACCTCGGCCTCGGCCCGGTACTCGGCGTTCAGCCTGATCAGGGCGGGCACGAGGATGACGAACAGCAGCACTACGACCCAGGCGCCCTCGGTGAACTTCACCACCGCGAAGATGATCACGACGATCAGGGTCAGCACGCCGGCCGAGAAGTTAATGATGAACTTGGGCCGCCAGCCCGGTTCGCGGCGGGTGGTGTGGTACTTGGCCATGCCGAAGCCGGCCATCGAGAACGCGGTGAAGACGCCGATCGCGTACAGCGGGACCAGGCTGTTTACGTCCGCGTCCTTGATGATCAGCAGCGCGATTGCGGTGACGGTCAGCAAGATGATCGCGTTGGAGAACACCAGCCGGTGCCCGCGCTTGAGCAGCCACCGGGGCAGGAACGAGTCGCCCGCCACGTAGCTGGTGAGGAACGGGAAACCGTTGAAGCTGGTGTTCGCGCCGGTGTAGAGGATCAGCATGGTCGCGAGCTGCACGAGCAGGAAGAGCAGGTGGCCTACGACCGTGGAGCCGAAGACCGCCTGGGCCTCCTGCGCGAGCACCGTCGGGTAGCCGAGGATGCGCGGCGTGGCGTGCGTGGTATGCGCGAGCCAGGAGATGCCGGCCACCAGGACGCCGAGGATGAGGCCCTCGGTGACGAGCACGGTGCGGGCGTTGCGCCCCTCGGGCGGGTTGAACGCGCCGACCGCGTCGCTGACCGCCTCGATGCCGGTCAGCGACGCGCCGCCGTTGGCGAACGCCTTCAGCAGCGTGAAGATCATGACCGCGCTGACGATCCCGTCGGTGCCGGTCCCGAGCGCGTAGGTGCCGTGCATCGTGCTCGCGGGGATGGCGTGCAGGTTGCCCATGGCCTCGCGGATCAGGCCGACCACGATCATCAATATGACGGAACCGGAGAACAGGTAGGTGGGCACCGCGAACGACCGGCCCGCTTCCTTGAGGCCGCGCAGGTTGCCGAAGGCCATGAGGACCACCACGCCGACGCAGATCTCCAGCTTGTACGGGCCGATCGCCGGGATCGCCGACGCCACCGCCGCCGTTCCCGCCGCCACCTGCACGGCGACCGTGACCACGTAGTCGATCAGCAGCGCCACGGCGCAGATCTGCGCGATCCGCGGCCCGAAGTTCTCCCTGGCCACGACGTAGGAACCGCCCGGCCTGATGTAGACCATGACGATCTCGCGGTACGAGAGCACCACGAGAATCATCACGAACAAGATGACCAGCGTCATCGGGAGGATCAGCGTGAACGCCGCCAGGCCCGCGATGGGCAGCAGCGCGATCAGGATTTCCTCGGTGCCGTACGCGGAGGAGGAGATCCCGTCGGGTGACAGGACGCCGAGCGCGAGCGGCTTGGACAGCCGCTGCTCGCCCAGTTGCTCGTTGACAAGAGGCGGCCCGAGCAGCCGCTTCTTGGTCGTGTACCAGAAGGTCTCCGACTGGCTGCCGCGCCCTTCGAGCAGGCCCGTAGGCTTGGGCATGGCCACTGTTCGCGCCTTTCCTCCGTGAAACGTGCGGCTACTTCTTACCACGCTTATCTATGTAAGAAGAGCGGCCCGGGGTGGGATACCCCGCCAGCCTCATGTTCACCCACCGATGTCATCGTGATGAAGTAGACCAAATGTCCAGGCGGGGAAGATGGTCTTGGTAATGCGCAAGTGACCTCGGCAGGCTGCTGCGGCTGACCTGGACGGGGCTCCTGCGGCGGGTCGGACGGTTCTGCTGCTCATCGGGCACGGCTATCCAGGGAGGCGGCGGCTAATCCACTAGGTTTGGACGCGATGAAACACTTCGCCGCGTCCGGGGTCACGCAGTTCGACGATACGGCTCGGGGCGGAACGAGCCGGCGGCGGCCTGATGTTCGCGGCATGCTTGGCGACCTGTTCCCGGAACCCGCGGTGGCGCCGCGGGTGGCTGGTCGACGCCTGCTGAGCGTGCTGGCGCAGGTCGTTGCGGTCGGTCTCGGCGCGGTGCTGCTGCTTGAGCGCATCCCTGGGCTTCCGTCCTGGGACACCATTTACGGTGAGGATTACTGGGAGTTCGGTACGCAGGCGCTGCAGCAGCCCTGGCACGCCGTGGTCAGCGCGTTTGGCGGCTACGAGGAGCTGCTGCCGCGGCTGATCGCGCAGTTCGCGACCTATCTTCCGCTGGCGCAGGAATCCCGCTGGGATGCGGTGTGCGGAGCCATCATCGCCGCCGGCTGCGGCCTGTTCGTCTTCCACGCGAGCGCGGGACATATCAGGTCCGCGCCGCTGCGGGCCCTGCTCGGTGCCTCCATTGTGCTGATGCCGATCGCGACCATGGAGATAGCCGATAGCGCGGTCGGCGCTCCCTGGTATCTGATGCTCGCGACGTTCTGGGCGCTGCTCTGGCGCCCGCGGACGCGTACCGGGATGGCCGTCGCCGCGCTCGTGGCCGTCGCCGCGAGCTCGAGCGAGGTCGTCAGCTTCCTGTTCATTCCGCTGGTGGCGGCGCGCCTAATCGCGTTGCGCCGGCCGCGGGATCACGTCGTGTCCGTGGGCTGGCTCGCGGGCTGCCTGGTGCAGGTGCCCGGTGTGCTTTCCGGCTACTTCTCCGGTCAGTCCCGCCTGAACCGGCAGACAGGGACGGTCTACCACTCGCTCGCCTTCTACGCCCACGACACGGTGCTGCCGTCGCTCGGCTGGCATGTCGCGTGGTGGCTGCAGTCGCTGGCAGGGAAAGACGGCGCCACGGCGATCGTGGCCGTCATCCTGGTCGTGGTCCTTGGCGCAATCCTGGTTACCCAGTCAAGGAACAGGCCATTCGCGGTGACCTGCGTGGTGACCGGCTTCGTTTTCTCCATGTTCGAAACGACGCTCACCCCGCATGTGGTGACCTATTCCGTGGTGACGTTCGACCTTGAGTCGGGGTCCCGGTATTCGGTGCTGCCCATCTTTCTGCTCTGGGCCGCCGTCATTGCGGGGGTCGACTACTACGTCATGCGGTGGCGGGAAGGCGTTCATCGTGGGCGCGGGCTGGGGCTGCGGCCCACGGTAGCGGTACTGGTCACGGTCCTGGCGACCAGTTGGGTGGCCGACTTCAGGAACCCGGGCTTCCGCAGCGACGCGAACTGGAACTGGGGGCAGATCGCGGCCAGTTGGGAGCACGCCTGCGAGCACTCCAAGTCGGGCAAGATCACCGTAAAGGCAGGCGCGAGCTTCCAGACGCTGCCCTGTGACCGCATACACGCGTAGCTACGTTTGCCCGCCATGATCCGGAAATGTCGGCCACCTGTACCCATGGTGCACCGACGATGCTCGGCAGAGGACGCGGGATTCGAACCCGCGAGGGGTTTCCCCCAATACGCTTTCCAAGTCTGCTGACGGGCGTTCGGGGCAGTCCAGCACCGTCTGTAACCTCGTCCATCTGGCCCATTCCGGCCTGTGGACCTTGAACCACGAACGGCCAGCCCTGCACAGGGCTGGCCGTTGACGTTTGCGCTGGTAGATCAGAGCAGAGGACAGGGGATTCGAACCCCTGAGGGGTTTCCCCCAACACGCTTTCCAAGCGTGCGCCCTAGGCCACTAGGCGAGTCCTCCGCCCAGTAGCTTACCGGACGCGGACACAAGAAGATGCATCCGTCGTCGGGGGCAACGGGCGCGAGCGGTCGTCGCGGTGACTAGACTTACCAACCGACCCCCCGTGCGGCGTTTACCTCGCCAACCCCCCCAGGGCCGGAAGGCAGCAAGGGTACGCGGGCTCTGACGGGTGCGCGGGGGGTCCCTTCCCGTTCCCGGGATATCGGGATCCCGGCGGGGTTGGCCTGTGAGGATGAGGTCATGCAGCAGAGCCTGGCCCTATACCGGAAGTACCGCCCCGCCACGTTCGCGGAAGTCCGCGGTCAAGACCACGTCACAGAACCGCTCAGGCAGGCGCTGCGCAGCGGTCGCATCAACCACGCCTATCTGTTCAGCGGTCCTCGTGGCTGCGGCAAGACATCGAGCGCCCGCATCCTGGCCCGCTCGCTTAACTGCGTGAACGGGCCGACTCCCGATCCCTGTGGCGTCTGCGACTCATGCATCGCGCTCGCCCCGTCGGGGCCTGGCAGCATCGACGTGATCGAGATCGACGCGGCCAGCCACGGCGGTGTGGACGACGCCCGCGATCTGCGGGAGCGCGCGTTCTACGCGCCAGTCGCCGGGCGCTACAAGATCTACATCATCGACGAGGCGCACATGGTGACGCAGCAGGGCTTCAACGCCCTGCTCAAGCTGGTCGAGGAGCCGCCTGCGCACCTGAAGTTCATCTTCGCGACGACCGAGCCGGACAAGGTCATCGCGACGATCAGGTCGCGGACGCACCACTATCCGTTCCGGCTGATGCCGCCGTCGGTGATGCGCGAGCTCACCGAGGAGATTCTGAATTCCGAGGGCGTCACGTTCGACCCCGCCGTGCTGCCGCTCGTGGTGCGGGCCGGCGCCGGGTCCGCGCGAGACACGCTGTCCATACTCGACCAGTTGCTTGCGGGCTCTGACGAGGGCGGCATCAGGTACGACCGCGCGGTCGCGCTGCTCGGCTACACCGACGCGAGCCTGCTCGACGAGATCGTGGACGCGTTCGCGGCGAGCGACGGCGCCGGGGTGTTCCGCGCGGTGAACCGGGTCATCGAGGGTGGCCACGAGCCACGCCGGTTCGGCACCGACATGCTCGACAGGTTCCGCGACCTGATCGTGCTCGCCTCGGTGCCCGACGCGATCACCACCGGCCTGCTCGACGTGCCGCCCGACCGGGCGGCGGCGCTACAGGGGCAGGCGGAGCGGTACGGGCTCGCGTCGCTCACGCGGGCCGCCGAGATCGTCTCGGCCGGCCTTGACCAGATGCGGGGCGCGACCTCGCCGCGGCTGCTCCTCGAGCTGATGTGCGCCCAAGTGCTGCTCCCCGGTGCCGCGACCGACGAGCGCTCGGTCCTCGCCAGG
>Ga0302326_10024372_pt1 | contig 12299 bp, 6 predicted proteins | sample Palsa_T0_3_FD_202264 | JGI IMG/M metagenome (GOLD analysis project Ga0302326, IMG submission 202264) | Peat permafrost microbial communities from Stordalen Mire near Abisko, Sweden - Palsa_T0_3 | ecosystem: Environmental > Terrestrial > Soil > Palsa > Peat permafrost | place: Sweden: Abisko...
CCGCGTATTCCCACCTTGATCCTGGCCGGCGCGGATGACGAAGCTATCGCTACGGAAGCATTGCGGCACGGAGCGAAAGACTACCTGCTAGAAGGCCACATCGACGCCTACTCCTTCGGCCGTGCGGTCCACAATTTGGCCGAGCGAGAGGCCGCAGAAGAAGCATTGTTCGCCGAAAAGGAACGCGCCCACGTCACACTCAGCTCGATTGGAGATGGTGTGCTTGCCGCGGACGCCTCCGGGAATGTTACCTACCTCAACGCGGTGGCAGAAGAAATGACTGGCTGGTCTTCCGCAGAGGCCATGAGGAAACCACTGACTGAGGTGTTCCCAATCATCGACGCTAACACCCGGGAACCTTGGGCAAATCTGGTGAAGGTGGCCGCTCAGAGAAACACACCTTTGGCTCTCAGCGCGAAATGTATTTTGATTCAGCGCGACGGAGATGAGTGCACCATTGAAAACACTACCACTCCTATTCACGACCGATCGGGAATGATTGCCGGTGTCGTGATCGTTTTCCGCGACGTGAGCGTTTCCAAGGCGATGTCGCTGGAAATGTCCTATTTGGCTCACCACGATTCGCTCACCGATCTGCCGAACCGCATATTGTTAAGGGATCGGCTGGGTCAAGCGATCGCCACGGCGCGGCGGAATGGAACTCAGGCTGCGGTGCTGTTCCTGGACTTGGACGGATTCAAACACATCAACGACTCACTCGGTCATGGCGTCGGCGACAAACTGCTGCGGGCGGTCGCCAAGCGTCTGGTTGCTGTGGTACGCGGCTCGGACACAGTGGGCCGCCAGGGTGGTGACGAATTTGTGGTGCTTCTCACCGAGATCAAACGCGCATCCGACGCGGGCATTGCCGCACGCAAAATTCTGACGGCGCTGGCAGATTCGCACGCATGCGATCCCTATGACCTGCATGTGACGGCAAGCATCGGCGTCAGCACCTATCCCGAAGACGGCGACGACGCGGAAACATTGATGGCCAACGCAGACACCGCCATGTACCAAGCCAAAGAAAATGGCCCGAACAACTATCAGTTCTTTAAGAAACAGATGAACATCCGGGCCATCGAGCGGCAATTGGTGGAAGCCGAACTTAACCGCGCCTTGGAGCGCAATGAATTTACAGTTCATTACCAGCCGAAGATCAATCTTGAAACGGGAGGTATCGTAGGCGCTGAGGCGCTTATACGCTGGAACCACCCCGATCGAGGCCTGATATCGCCCGTGCAATTCATACCGATCGCGGAAGAGTGCGGCCTGATTCTGCCGATCGGCCACTGGGTGTTACGCGAGACGTGCCGGCAAGTTCGCGAGTGGATCGATTCCGGTTTGCGGGTCACCCCAGTGGCGGTGAACGTATCCTCGCTCGAGTTCCGCAGCGAGGGCTTTATTCAAGGCCTCCGCAATGCTCTACGAGATACCCGGTTGGATCCGCTGTACCTCGACCTGGAACTGAGCGAAACCGCTCTGATGCGCCACGCCAAATCCAGCGTGGTGGCGCTAAAGGAATTCAAAGGGATCGGAGTGCGATTATCTCTCGATGATTTTGGCACCGGCTATTCCAGTTTGGGCTATCTGAAGTGGTTTCCTATCGATTCTCTGAAAATCGACCAATCCTTCGTTCATAGCATTACCACGGATTCAGCCGACGCTACGATCGTGAGTGCGATGATCGCCATGGCCAAGGGCCTGCAGAAGCGCGTGGTTGCCGAGGGTGTGGAAACGGAAGCACAAGTGAACTTTCTTAAGGCGCAGAATTGCGACGAAGCGCAGGGCTACTATTTTGGCAAACCCACGGTCGCCGCGCAATTTGCAAGGTTGCTGGGGGCGGACGTAGCATCATCGCCGCAGCATGCTTATCGGAGGGAGTTAGAGTGGAATCAACAGGGTCTGATTCTGGTTAAGTGAATTGGAAGCCCGCTGAATCCGGGCTTTATTCGTGCAGTACCACGCCCAGCAGAGAGTTGTTAATCTGAATTCCGCCGCGATTGTATTGGATAAAACCGAGCCTTCTGAATTTATTCATGAACATATTGATCCGGGAACGCGTTGTTCCAACCATCTCCGCCAGCATCTCTTGGGATACCTTCGGAAGCGTCTTCTGTGGTTGGTCTTGCTTGCCGTAGCGCGCCAGGAGCAAGAGGGCGCGGGCCAGTCGCTTCTCAATCGAGTTAAAGATCTGATCGACCAAGTCCTCCTCGATTCGGATGTTCCTGGTGAGAAGATAAGCGATAAAGCGGTCAGAGAGCCTTTGTTCTTCGTGCAGGACGCGAATCATCTCTTTTCTATCGATCACCAGTACCGTAGTTGCGGTGATGGCACTCGCTATTCCCATACGAAACGGGACACCCGCCAGGCATCCTTCACCGAAAAAATCACCAGGCCCCAAAAGCGCAACCACCGCTTCCTTGCCCGTCTCGTTCACTACGGACAGCTTTACGCCGCCCTTTTGAATGTACATAACATTGGAAGCCATATCACCCTGGAAGTAAATTCTCTGAGATCTTCGATACTCCGCCACCGTTCGTGTTACACCGGAGGATTGAAGAAAGCCTTGGGCATTGAAAGGGCGTTTTTTCTTTGGCTTCGTTGCGGACGCTGGATCGTCTCGCTTGTTTACTGCCTTCATCGAGGGCCTCACTGCGGCTATTGGATTACTTCAATTTACTGCTTCTCCATCTACACCCCCTTTCATACGAACTCTAACAAAACTGCGCAGTGCTAAGCAAGGTAAGTGATCAGTTGTGTTTGGCTAGAGAATGACCGGCTGCAACGGCGACCGCTGCGTCGTGGATCGGGTGCAGCTTCACGCGAGAAGCAGATCCCCGATTTGTGGGAAACGATAATAGTTAAAGCGATGGATCGAGTGTCGCCTAAGCGCCGGCCTTTTTTTCGCCGGCTTTCTCAAGGTGGCCGCCGAAGCCGTAGCGCATCGCGGAGAGCAACCGATCCTGATAATCCGCCTGGCCGCGCGAGGCGAAGCGCTGATACAGCGCGGCGGAAAGAACGGGCGCCGGTACGGCCTCGTCGATCGCCGCCTTGATTGTCCATCGGCCCTCTCCCGAGTCTGAGACACGGCCAGCGAACTGGGAGAGGTTCGGATCATTCACCAAACTGGCGGCTGTAAGGTCCAACAACCAGGAGGCAATCACGCTCCCGCGCCGCCACACCTCCGCGATGTCACGCAAATCGAGATCAAACTGGTAATGCGCGGGGTCACGTAGTGGGGTAGTCTCAGCGTCAATCGCACGCTGCTCCTTGCCTACATTGGCGTCGCGCAGAATGCTTAGCCCTTCCGCGTAGGCAGCCATGAGCCCGTACTCGATACCGTTGTGAACCATCTTGACGAAGTGCCCGGCACCGTTTGGACCGCAATGTAAGTAGCCTTGCTCGGATGTGCCGCTTAGCTTCTCCCGCCCGGGAGTGCGCGGGATGTCACCTAGGCCCGGCGCGAGCGTGGAGAAAATTGGATCGAGGTGCTTGACCACATCCGCCTCGCCCCCCATCATCATGCAATAACCTCGTTCCAGACCCCAGACGCCGCCGCTGGTTCCCACGTCAACGTAATGGATTCCCTTCGCGGCAAGATCCTTGGCACGCCGGAGGTCATCGATGTAATAGGAATTGCCGCCGTCGATGAGGATGTCGTCCGCCTCGAGGTGGGGCAGCAGGGCGGCGATGGTGTTGTCCACCACTGCGGCCGGCACCATCAACCAAATCGCCCGAGGCTTTTCGAGCTTGGCGACAAGATCATGCAGGGAGGAGCTTCCAGCCGCCTTGTCCTGAACCAACTCGTCCACGGCTTTCGGCGACATGTCGAACACCACGCACTGGTGCCCTCCTCGCAGGAGCCGCCGCACCATGTTTGCCCCCATCCTTCCCAGACCAACCATTCCAAGTTGCATGGCTCACTCCTTCGCGGTTTCCTTAATGTTGCGGTATCGGCGGATCAGGTTATTTGTCGAACTGTCATGGCCAAGCGGGGGCTCCGCCGGGCTCTCGAGTTCCGGGATGATGCGCTGGGCCAGCACTTTGCCAAGCTCCACGCCCCATTGGTCGAACGAGTTAATCTGCCAGATGGCGCCCTGAGTGAACACGCTGTGCTCGTACAGCGCTACCAGCTTGCCGAGAGTTTCCGGGGTGAGCCGTTGGGCGAGGATTGTATTCGACGGCCGGTTGCCCTCGAAGACGCGGTGGGGCACCAGCCAATCCGGCGTGCCTTCGGCTTTGACTTGCTCCGGCGTCTTTCCGAAGGCCAGCGCTTCGGTCTGGGCGAAGACGTTGGCCATGAGCATGTCATGTTGGAGTCCAAGGGGATTGAGCGGCTGTCCGAACGCGATGAAATCGCAAGGAATGAGCCTGGTCCCTTGATGGATCAACTGATAGAAGGAGTGCTGACCATTGGTTCCCGGCTCGCCCCAATAAATCGGGCCGGTCGAATAGGTGACCTCGGTTCCATCGATGGTGACGTGCTTTCCGTTGCTCTCCATGGTCAACTGCTGCAGGTACGCCGGAAATCGCTTTAAATATTGTTCATAAGGAAGCACGGCAACCGTCTGTGCGCCGAAGAAATCGTTGTACCAAAGGCTTATGAGGCCCATGAGAACCGGGAGGTTGCGGTCGAACGGCGCGGTGCGGAAATGTTCATCCATTTGGTGGAAGCCATGTAACATGCCCCGGAAATTGTCCGGGCCGATGGCCAGCATGGTCGAAAGGCCGATCGCCGAATCCATGGAGTAGCGTCCGCCAACCCAATCCCAGAAGCCGAACATGTTGGCGGTGTCGATACCGAACTTCGCGACATCCGCTGCGTTCGTCGACACCGCGACGAAGTGCTTGGCCACTGATTTTTCGTCACCACCCAGGCCCGCCAGTGACCAGGCGCGAGCGGCGTGGGCGTTGGTCATGGTTTCGAGGGTGGTGAACGTTTTCGAGGAAATAATGAAGAGCGTCTCCGCGACGTCGAGATCGCGGACGGCTTCCGCGAAGTCGGTGCCATCGACGTTGGAAACAAAGCGAAAAGTCATCCCGCGGTCGCTGTAGTGCTTCAGCGCCTCATACGCCATCACCGGCCCCAGGTCGGAGCCTCCGATGCCGATGTTGATGACGTTGCGAATGCGCTTGCCGGAGTGCCCTTTCCATTCGCCGCTGCGGACGCGATTGCAGAATTCCGTCATCTTATCGAGAACGGCGTGGACCTGGGGCACGACGTTTTCTCCGTCCACCAGGATGGATGTCCCTTTGGGTGCGCGCAGGGCTACGTGCAGGACGGCGCGTTTTTCGGTGAAGTTAATTTTATCCCCGCGAAACATTGCGTCGATGTGCGACCGCAAGCCGGATTCTTCGGCGAGCTGGACGAGCAGCTTGACGCTTCGGTTCGTGACGCGATTCTTCGAGTAGTCCAGGAAGATACCCACCGCTTCAGCGGTCATGCGTTTGCCGCGCTTGGGGTCTTCCGCGAAGAGATCGCGCAGGTGCAGGCCGCGAACCTTTTTGTAGTGGTTTTGAAGAGCCTTCCACGCCTTCCGCTCGGTGAGAGAACTAGTGACCTGCGGCGTGGGTGTTGGTGTAGCGCTGGTTGCCATCTTATGCTCCTTTATTTTTCATGGGCCGCCGCGCGCTAGAGCGCAGCACTCTTGGAGGTGATCACCCCATCAGGCGGTTCGAGGACTGGACGAACCGCCAGTAAAAAAGCGCGTATGCGAGATGCACCTATACCCGGACCGCCGAAGAGCGTCTCAATTATAGACGGGATTGGCCCAGAGTTGTCTCTGCGCGCCGAAGTAATCGGTAGGCGCGCCAGCGACAAAGCGCGGCCCGACGCTCCTCCTTGCTCCAGCGTAATCGGAAATGAATTGTATTTGAGCGCGCAGCTTCCAGAGTTAGCCTAAAGGTGAGAAATTGGCGGTGGACCGCCGATTGGTTATTTTCGAGGTGACAAGTGAAAATTGATCCCGCCGCCGGAAAGCCTGCCGATCCCTCGATTCTGGTGAATGTTCCAAAGTTGGCTACGGACTACTATGAGTTGCGACCCGACCCGAGTGAACCCGGGCAACGCGTTGTCTTCGGTACGTCCGGTCATCGCGGATCTGCCTTTGACGTGGCGTTTAATGAGTGGCACATCCTCGCGACTACTCAGGCGATTTGCGACTACCGCAAATGGCAGAAGATTGACGGGCCGCTCTTCCTTGGAATGGACACGCACGCGTTGTCCGAGCCTGCACTGGCAAGCGCGCTGGAGGTGCTTGCCGCCAACAACATCGAGGTGATGCTTTCGGAGGGGACCGCGTACACCCCGACTCCGGCCGTCTCTCACGCGATTCTGCGATACAACCACAAGAAGCAGACGGGGCTGGCCGATGGTATTGTGATCACGCCGTCGCACAATCCTCCGGACGACGGCGGCTTCAAGTACGACCCTCCGAACGGGGGACCAGCCGATACCCACGTAACATCCTGGATCGAATCGAAGGCCAACGAATATCTCCGGAACGCGCTTGAGGGCGTCCAGCGAATGATGTTCGCGCAAGCACTTCGAGCCTCGACAACACATCGATACGATTACCTGCACTCCTATGTGGGCGATCTGGAAAGCGTTGTCGATATGGCGGCGGTTCGCAATGCCAAGATTTCGCTGGGTGTCGACCCGCTCGGGGGCGCGGGCATTGATTATTGGCCGCTGATTGCCGAGCGATACGGTCTCAATTTGACGGTGGTGAACCAATCTGTCGATCCGACGTTTCGATTCATGACCGTGGATTGGGACGGCAAAATTCGCATGGATCCCTCCTCACCCTACGCGATGCAGAGACTCATTGGATTGAAAGACAAATTCGACATCGCGTTTGCGTGCGATACCGATCACGACCGCCACGGTATAGTGACCAAGGGGAGCGGCTTGCTGCCCCCGAATCACTACCTTGCGGTCTGCATTCACTACTTGTTCGCAAACCGGAAGGACTGGGGCCAGGAGGTCGCGGTCGGGAAGACCGTAGTGAGCAGTAGTATGATTGATCGCGTCGCGTCGCGGCTGGGACGCCGGCTGTACGAGGTGCCGGTGGGGTTCAAGTGGTACGTGGAAGGTCTGTTGACCGGACGGCTGGGATTTGCCGGGGAAGAGAGCGCCGGCGCTTCGTTTCTAGGTTTCGATGGTGGCGTGTGGGCCACCGACAAAGACGGAATCATCCCTTGTCTGCTCTCCGCGGAAATCACCGCTCGTCTGGGAAAAGATCCGGGCGAAATCTACGGTGAACTCGCTCGAGACCTGGGAGATCCGGTTTACGAACGCGTTGAGGCGCCCGCCACCCCGGAAGAAAAAGCCGCGCTTGAGAAGTTGTCCCCGGCCGACATCCGGGCTACCGAAGTTGCCGGCGAAAAGGTCCAGCAGATTCTGACCGCGGCGCCCGGTGACGGCAACGCCATTGGCGGAATAAAGGTGATCGCAAAGAATGGCTGGTTTGCGGCGCGCCCTTCCGGTACCGAACAGATTTACAAGATTTACGCCGAGAGCTTCCTCGGCCAGGACCATCTGCGACGGATCGAAGAGGAAGCCCAGACAATTGTTTCGGAGACGCTGGCACGAAGCGCCCGAGCAGCGGCTGGCAGCTAAGCGACAACGAGGAGACACTTATGAGCAGTCCTGCATTCGGCAATCGTCCCTCTGATCCCGCTACTTCGGATGCTCTCACGGATCTGGCTTTGGACCTGAGATGGTCTTACAACCACTCGGCGGACCACCTTTGGGAACGTCTGGACGCGGAACTTTGGGAGCTGACCCACAATCCCTGGGTGGTGTTGCAGACAGTATCCCGGGAGAAACTACAGAGTGTCACCACCGACCCGGGCTTCCAGAAGCTGCTGGCCGATCTCCAGCGTGAGAAGACGATTGCCGAGAAGTCCGAGGGGTGGTTTCAAAAGGCGCACCCGCGTTCCGGTCTCTCGACAATCGCGTATTTCTGCATGGAGTTTATGTTGAGCGAGGCGCTGCCCATTTATTCGGGCGGGCTCGGGAACGTTGCCGGCGATCAACTCAAGACAGCGAGCAATCTGGCTGTCCCTGTCACCGGGGTAGGTTTGCTCTACCAGCAAGGATATTTCCGGCAGGAAATCGATGCGCAAGGCCGGCAGCAGGCGTTATATCCATACAACGACCCGGGCCAACTACCGATCACACCGTTGCGGCAGCCCAATGGTGAATGGCTGCGCCTAGCCGTTGACTTTCCTGGCACCAAACTTTGGATCCGCGCTTGGCAGATCCAGCTGGGACGAACGAGATTGTATCTGCTGGATACCAACGATCCTGCGAATATCCCGGCGCATCGCGGCATTACCAGCGAACTCTACGGAGGCGGTCCGGAGTTACGATTGAAGCAAGAATTGGTCCTTGGGATTGGAGGCTGGCAACTCCTGAGGGCGCTCGGATTACGGCCCGAAGTATGCCACCTCAACGAGGGTCATGCCGCATTCGCGGTGCTCGAACGAGCCCGCTCGTACATGGTGGACAACAAGCAACCATTCGACCTGGCGCTTACGATCACGCGTGCCGGCAACCTTTTTACTACGCACACTCCGGTGGAGGCGGGCTTTGACCGTTTCGCTCCCGACCTGATGGAGTCGTACCTCAAGAAATACGCTGAGGAGGGATTGTCGATTTCGCTTCAGGACCTTTTGGCACTGGGACGGCGGAACCGCGAAGATTCGTCCGAGCCCTTCAATATGGCGTATCTAGCGTTCCGAGGAAGTGGCGGCGTCAACGGCGTCAGTCAGTTGCACGGTCAGGTCAGCCGGCAACTCTTCCAGACATTGTTTCCGAGGTGGCCGGAGTCCGAAGTGCCGGTGACCCACGTGACCAACGGAGTACACACGCCAACGTGGGATTCTGCCGGGGCAGACCTGCTGTGGGAAACCACGTGCGGAAAAGAGCGCTGGCGCGAAACGACGGAAGGCTGTGAAGAGGATATTCGCAAGGTTAGCGACACCGATTTATGGCAGCTTCGCGCGGATGGGCGTAAGTCACTCGTTCACTATGTTCGCAAACGTTACGCCGAGCGGCTTGCGGGTCGCGGGGTCTCCTCGGAAACTCTGGCGGCAGCCGCCCATGCGCTGGACACGGACGCTCTGACTCTGGGCTTTGCTCGCCGTTTTGCGACGTACAAGCGTCCCAATCTTCTCTTGCACGATCCGCAGCGGCTGGTGAATATCCTGACCAACCGGGAACACCCGGTGCAGCTAGTGCTCGCTGGTAAAGCGCATCCACAGGACGTAGCAGGGCAAGAGATGATCCGGGAATGGGTCGAGTTCTCTCATCGTCCGGAAGTCCGGGCACGCGTAGTCTTCCTGAGCGATTACGATCTGCTGTTGGCGGAGCAACTGGTTCAAGGCGTGGATTTGTGGGTGAACACGCCGCGCCGCCCGTGGGAAGCGAGTGGAACCAGCGGTATGAAGGTGCTCGTCAATGGCGGACTGAATCTTTCGGAGTTGGATGGCTGGTGGGCGGAGGCGTACGCTCCCGAGGTCGGTTGGGCCATCGGTGACCGGCGCGAACATAACAACGATGTTGCCGCGTGGGATGCGTCAGAAGCGGAAACTCTTTACGGATTGCTGGAACGAGAGATTGTCCCTGAATTCTATACGCGCGACGACCGCGGAATTCCGCGCGGCTGGGTTGCTCGCATGCGGGAAAGCATGGCCAGGTTAACTCCTCTTTTCTCCACCAACCGCGTGGTTCGCCAGTACACCGAGGAGCATTACCTCTCGGCTGCAGCGGCGTGTAAGGAGCGCGCCGCAAACCAAGGCGCGCTGGGAGCGGATTTGCTCTATTGGCAGACGCAACTGGCCAAGCACTGGTCCATGGTGCGATTTGGCACCGCGGCGGTTGAGCAGAAAGACGGGCAGTACGTGTTTCAGGCTCAGGTCTTTCTCAACGAACTCGATCCCGACGCGGTGAGTGCGGAGCTATATGCGGAAGAGCGGAATGGTAACGCGGCTTCGCGGCACCGTATGAATCGTGGCGCGAGCCTGGTCGGCGCTGAAAACGGTTTCATGTACACCGCGAGTATTCCGGCGACTCGCCCTGCAGCGGACTACACGCCGCGGCTGGTTCCGGAGCACAGCGGAGCATTCGTGCCGTTGGAGACCTCTTTCATTTTGTGGCACGACGCGCCGTCCTGGCGGTGACCGACCGCGGGAACGCAGCCGCGTTGCGGTGTCTTAACTGAACCTCATGACGACGTTCTGGTTATCGGGGCGGGTTGATTGGCAGCCAATCGCTTGCTGGACACGATGCCGGAGCCTTCCCGAACGGTGACCAATTGTCCGGCAGGAACCGCTTTGAGTTTCTCGATCTGTCCGCTGGGCCAGTGAATTTCCAAATCGGCGATGGACGCCGCGCCCAGACCGAAATGCAATCGGGGATCGTTGCAAGAATAGAAGCTTGATTGGCTGAGCACTTCCTGTGCCTGTAGTTTCCCGCCATATCGCGCTATCACTCGCGCTCCGATGGCACTACGGTTCGACTTGGTTCCGACCAGCCGCACTTTCAGCCAATGATTTCCGGGACGCATATCGTTGCGCAACAATGACGGCGGTTCGTTGAGATTGACGATCAGAATATCCAGATCGCCGTCGTTGTCGAAGTCGCCGAACGCGCAGCCACGGCTGGAATGGGCCGCGGCGATCGCTGGTCCAGCGTGTTCCAACTCTTCGAAAGTTTTATTTCCCAGGTTGCGGAACAAAAGACGCGGACACTTGTCGGGATATTGGCGCAGCAATTTTTCCATGCCTGGGTATACGCTGCCGGCGACCGCAAAAATGTCGGGGTATCCGTCATTGTCGAGATCTTGAATTCCCGCGCCCCAGCAAATGTAGCGAGTCTCGACGCCCAAGCGCGCGGCGTTGGTAACATCTTCGAAATTGCCTTTGCCGTCGTTGTGATACAGCACGTTGGTGTCGTCGGCGAAGTGGGTTTTGAAAATGTCCAGGTGGCCATCCAGGGCATAGTCACCCACGCCCACGCCCATGCCCGCCTGCTCGTTACCGTCTTCGTTCAATGCCACCCCGCGCAGCACGCCTTCCTCGCGGAAAGTGCCGTCGTGATTGTTCATGAATAGCAAGCTCGGAGAAGAATCGCACGCGACGTAGATGTCTGGCCAGCCATCCTGATCGAAATCGGCGGCGACCACGGTCATCCCGTAACTTTCCCGCGCAGCAAGGATGCCGGCTTCGCGGCTGACGTCGGTAAACGTGCCGTCGCCGTTGTTGCGATACAGAGCATGGGTGGGGAAGGGTAGTCCGCGCGGACCGCACTCCACCGCCACTCCCTTCCAGTTGCAGGTGGAATTTTGTCCCGGCTTGGGGATGTGAGCGGCGTCGAATTGCAAATAATTGGAAACGAAAAGATCGAGATGGCCGTCGCGGTTGTAATCGAAAAACGTGCAGCCGGAGCTCCAGCGCTTGGGATCCCCCGCCAGCCCAGCGGCCTCGGTTACGTCAGTGAACGTGCCGTCGCCGTTGTTGCGGTAGAGAACGTTCTGGCCGAAATAGGTACAGAACAAGTCCTCGAAGCCGTCATTATTGTAATCGCCGACGCAGACCGATGAGGCCCAGCCCGTTTTCCCGAGGCCGGCTTGCTTGGTAACGTCGGTAAACGTGCCGTCGCGATTGTTGCGATACAGCCGGTTGGTCGCCTCCGGCGGAGCGCCGTCCATCCGCGTACCGGACAAAATGAAGATGTCCATCCATCCGTCGTTATCGAAATCGAAGAACGCGCAGCCGCAACCCACCGATTCCAGGATGTAGTCGGCGTGATCGGGCTGGCCGTAAATTGTGGGAGCGGTCAGGCCGGCGTCCCGCGCAACGTCGGTGAATCGCGCATTGAAGGGGCGGCCGGAAGCGGCTTGCCGCGCCTGGGGCTTTACGCCGCGCGAAGCCACGCCTTGGGCAAAAGCGTTCGGCGTGGCCGCGCCTGCGGCCAGCGAGAGCAATAGAGCTCGGCGGGAGATTTTCATAATGGCTCCCCCATCGCGCGATCGCTTGGTAGCTTGGTCGTCGCTGGGGCATACGCGGCTTTAGGAAATGTCTCGTTCAAATAATCTCACGCCCTCCGTTTCCACTTCGACTCCCGCCGGCGAGGTGACGCCCACGGAAGTTTCCTACTTCCCTTTCGCGGCGTCAATTCATGCCCGGCGTGGCCGTTTTCCGCTGCGTCGCCCGGCTCTCCTCTGCGCCCAGCCCGATGCGGGGGAAAGCTTTCACTTTTCTGGCCGGGTGGAATGGAAATTCGCCAG
>Ga0302326_10024373_pt1 | contig 12299 bp, 12 predicted proteins | sample Palsa_T0_3_FD_202264 | JGI IMG/M metagenome (GOLD analysis project Ga0302326, IMG submission 202264) | Peat permafrost microbial communities from Stordalen Mire near Abisko, Sweden - Palsa_T0_3 | ecosystem: Environmental > Terrestrial > Soil > Palsa > Peat permafrost | place: Sweden: Abisko...
CGATCTCCTCGGTCAGCGGCAGCAACGTCGTGGTCAAGGCGCCCAACGGCACGGTCTGGACCTGGGCGATCGTGAGCGACACGGTGGTCAGGCAGAACGGCAGCAAGACGACGACGAGCGCGCTGTCGGCCGGTGAACTGGTCTTTGCCGGCGGTCCCGTGGTCAACGGGGACAAGGATGCCCGGCTGATCGTGATCAGGACACCCAAGTCCGGCAGCTCTTCTTCTGGATCTGATTCGGCCAAGACATCGTTGAGCTAACTAGCGACATGTGCTGCGGCGGGTCCCGGTGCGGGCGCGCCGCAGCATGCTGCGCTATTTCGGCTGCATCTATGCTGCACAATGAAACGTGAGATCCCATGGCAGACGGTGACCGTATCCCGAAAGTGCTCGTCGTCGACGACGAGCTGAACATCCGCGAGCTCGTCGAGGTCGCGCTCAAGTTCCACGGCTGTGCGGTCGCGGTCAGCGCTAGCGGCAGGGACGCCCTGCACCAGGCGGAGATCTACGAGCCGGACCTGATGATCCTGGACGTCATGCTGCCGGACATGGACGGCTTCGAGGTCTGCCGCGCGCTGCGCGCCGAAGGCAACGACGTCCCGGTCATCTTCCTGACCGCGCGGGACACCACCTCGGACACGATCCGGGGGCTCACCATCGGCGGCGACGACTACGTCACCAAGCCGTTCTCGGTCGAGGCGCTGGTGGCCAGGGTCCGCGCGGTGCTGCGCCGCACCAGCCGCGCCCCGGGGGCCGACGGCCAGCTGGACAGCGACGCCGAGCTGCTGTCGGTGGGCGACCTGGAACTGGACGAGGAACACTGGGTCGTGCGCCGCGGCGGAACCCAGGTGGAGCTCTCGCCGACGGAGTTCCGGCTGCTGGCGTACCTGATGCGTAACCAGGGTCGGATGCTGACCAGGCAGCAGCTGCTCGAGAACGTGTGGGGGTGGGAGTTCGCCGGCCAGTCGCAGGTGGTGGAGACCTACGTCAGCTACCTGCGCCGCAAGCTCGACCCGCTCGGGCCGCCGCTGATCCACACCCAGCGCGGCGTCGGCTACAGCCTGCGGCCGCCGCCGGAAACTGAGCGCGCCAGCCGATGAGGCTCACGCGGCGGCTGGCCACCGGCCGCGGAAGGCTCTCGCTGCGGTCCCGGCTGCTCGCCGGGCTGCTCACCGTCACCGCGCTGTTCCTGGTCGTCATGGGCGTGGTCACCACTGTCGTTCTGGGTAATTCCGAGCAGGGCCAGTTCAACTCCGACCTGGTCCTGGCCACCCGGCTCAGGCTGACCGACCTGGCCAGCTTGCAGGGCGGCTACGCGGTGGCCTACTACGACGCCAGTACCCGTACGGTCACACCGGTGACCCCGCCCTCGACCGCCCTGACCGAGCTTGAGGGGTACCTCACCAGCATCGCCACCGACCAGGAATTCCGGGCCTTCCGGGCGCAGAACCCCGCGGGCACCCTGTTCCCCGTCACCGCGCCGGGGGCGCCGCCGCTGACCGCGATCTGGCGCCTGATCACCGCGGCGGAGGCAGACCGGAGCCAGGGCGTCCTGCCGGCCGGCGACATCAGCTACCTGGTGATCGCGCGGCCGGACAGCGCGGTGGGCAGCGAGACGCGCGGTCTGGTCCTGGCCGAGCTGATCACCGGCGCGATCCTGCTCGCGCTGCTCGCGGTGGGCGGCCGCTGGCTGATCATCCGCGGCCTCGCGCCGCTCGACCGGATGGCGAGCACGGCCGACGTGATCACCAGCCGGGGTGACCTGACCGCCCGGATGCCTGACCCGCACGACCACGCCGAGGCGGGGCGCCTGGCCGGGGCGATCAATACGATGCTGGACCGGATCCAGCAGGCGTTCGGGGCCAGATGGGAGTCCGAGCAGAAGGTGCGGCAGTTCGCCGCGGACGCGTCGCATGAGCTGCGCACGCCGCTGACCACCATCAAGGGTTACGCCGAGCTGTACCGGCAGGGCGCGCTGGGGCCGGACCGGCTGCCGAACGCCATGCGCCGGATCGAGCAGGAAGCCGAGCGGATGTCCAGCCTGGTCGCCGAGCTGCTCGAGCTGGCCCGGCTGGATCGCAACTCCTCCCTGGACCTGACCGAGACCGACCTGTCGGCGCTGGTCGCCGACGCCGTCGCCGACGCCCAGGCGGTGGAGCCTGGCCGGCCGGTCCACGCCAGGACACCGAACAGCCTGGTGGTCGTGGCCGACGAGCCGCGGATCAGGCAGGTGCTGGCCAACCTGCTCGGCAACGTCCGTGAGCACACCAGCCCGGACACCCCGGTGTCCGTCCGGCTGTCCCGGGTCGGCCTGGGCGCGCTGCTCGAGGTGACCGACGCGGGCCAGGGCATGGACGCCGAGTCGGCGGCCCGCGCGTTCGACCGGTTCTACCGGGGCGGGCACAACGGAAACGGCGGCCACGGCAGCGGCCTGGGCCTGGCCATCGTGCAGGCGATCGCCGTGGCTCACGGTGGTCACGCGATGCTCAAGTCCGCGTTCGGCGCCGGGACCAGCGTGCAGGTGTGGATCCCGTTCCATCCTCCGGCCCGGGATTCGGAGCGGGTCCCGCCTCCGGCGGCTACGTCGTCCTAGCCGGGGGCGCCCGGCCTATTTTGCGCAAATCCGGCCATACGCTGGCGATTCAACTACGGTGATGGCATGGACGACCGCGAGATTGTCGCGGCCATTGCGTCGGGCGACCTGGCCGCGCTTGCCGATGCTTACGATCAATACGCGGAGTCCCTCTACGGTTACTGTCATTGGATGCTGGACGACCCCGCCGACGCGGCCGAAGCCGTTCAGGACACGTTTGTCGTCGCCGCGGGCAAACTCGGCGGCCTGCGCGACCCGCGCAAGCTGCATCCCTGGCTGTACGCCGTAGCCAGAAACGAATGCCACCGCCGGCTCCGCGGGACGCAGGCGGGCCCGGACGAGGCGGCCGACACGGCCGACGTTCCCGGTGACGACACCGACCGGGCCGAACTGCGCAGGCGGGTCCGTTCCGCCTTGTCGGGCCTGCCTCCGGGCGAGCGCGAGGTCCTCGAGCTCGAGCTGAGGCATGACCTGCACGGCGCTGATCTGGCGGCGGTGCTCGGCGTCTCCCGAAACCAGGCGCATGCCCTGGTCGTCCGCACCCGTGGCCAGCTGGAGAAGGACCTGGGCGCACTGCTTGTCGCCCGGACCGGGCGGCGGGGCTGCCGGGCGCTCGATACGCTGCTCGCCGACACCGATGGCCGGCTGACCGCGGTCATGCGCAAGCGGATCAGCGGGCACGCCGATCAGTGCGAGGTCTGCGGCAAGCGCAGGCGGAGCGCGCTGCGAAACGCGGCGCTGTTCGGCATGGCGCCGCTGGCCGCCCTCCCGGGCTGGTTGCGGGAGGACATGCTGCGCCTCTGCTCCGACTACAGCCAGCTGACCCTGGCGTACCGGCAAGAGGTGACCCTCCGGGCCGAACCATTCGGCCCGAACGGCTTCCCGCGGGCGGTCAGGCCGTCCAGGCCGCGGGCTCTGGTACTCGCCCGGATCGCCGCGGCGGCGGGCATCGTGATTGCCGTCGCATCGGCCGGGCTCATCACCGTTCTCGCGCTCAGGGGCTCACACGCTCCCCACTCGCTGGACGCCGCCCGGGCCTCCCGCAGGCCGGTGACCAGCAGCGCGCCCGCCGATCCGGCCGGCAGCGCGGGAGCGCCGACGAGGGTGCCGCCGACCGCCAGCCCGCCCGCGACCGCCGGGCAGGACCCCGCGACCGGGCCGGCCCCGTCGGCCCCGTCGGCCCCGTCGGCGACGACGGCGAAGCCATCACCGTCGCCCTCGAAGACGTCGTCCCCGACGCCGTCCCCGACACCGACACCGACACCGACACCCACGCCCTCATCCACCACGACCACGGCGCCGCCCACCACACCCCCGCCGACATCGACAACGACGCCGCCGTTTTAGACGCCGTTGTGACGGCCGCCATCGGGTCGGCCGCGGTGGTGTCCGTGATGGCGTTGTTGCCCTTTTTCCACTATCTGGTTATTCGTTTCTGACTGAGCGAGATACCGGACCCCACTAGCGTTAGGCGCATGCAGGACCAAGAGGTGGTCGCGGCCATCGTCGCAGGTGATCCGGGCGGGATCGCCGAGGCGTACGACCGGTACGCCGCGCCGCTCTACGCGTACTGCAGGTTCATGTTGGCCGGCCCCGACCCCGACCCCGACGCCGCGGCCGCCGCCGTGCGGGATACCTTCCTCATCGCCACCTCCAGGCTCGAAGGGCTGCGTGACCCCGGCAAGCTTCGTTCCTGGCTGTACGCGGTGGCGCGGAGCGAATGCCTGCGCCGGCGCAGCGCGGCCGGCGTCACGTCTCCGCTGCCGAAGATGCCCCAGCCGGCCAGCGGCGATGATGTCTGGCCGGCCTTCGAGCTTCCGGCCGAGCTACGCGGGCAGGTGCTGACGGCCGGCACTGACAGCACGCCGGCCGGGCGCGCCGAGCGCGCGAGCACGGCGCACCGCGCGGGGGCGTTCGGCCCATCGGGATTCCCGAAGGCAGCCGACTCGCCGGGACCGCCGTGGCGGCGGCAACTGCGGCGGCACCCCCGCGCGGCGGCGGCCGTGGCGGCCCTGGTCGCGGTGGGCGTGACGGCCGGGATCATCGTGATGCTGCCGGTCGGCGGTTCACACCGTGCCCAGGCCTCTACCTTCGTGAACGCTGGCCAGGTGGGCTCGTCCGGCGCCGCGAGCGCGTCACCATCGCCGGCACGTCAGGCCTCGCCCGCGAAGGGCCAGCCGACGCCTGCGGCAACCACGCCGGAGAGCACGGCCAGCCTGGGGTCCGGGCCGGGAACGCCGCAGGCCCCGGCGCCGGCGTCCGGGGCGTCGGAGGGGTCCGCGTCACCGACCGCGTCACCGACCGCGTCGTCGTCCACGTCTGCATCGCCCACGCCCACGCCCACGCAGACGGTCGGGCCGGGCATCCTTGAGGTGGTGCCGGACGAACTAGTGCTTACCTCAACCGCTGGCAAGGCGGTGAGCGGGGACTTTATCCTGTCCGCCGTGGGCGGCCCGGTCGGGCACTACGCGATCACGGTCCCCGCGGCCCTGAGCGGCAAGATAGCGGTGTCGCCCGCCAGGGGATCCCTGCCGGACGGCGGATGGGTAACGGTGACTGTCACCGTGACCAGCAAGATCGCGCTTAAGGGTGCTGTCACCGTGAGCCCCGGCAACCTCACGGTCACGATCGTGTTTGACATCAAGAAGGCCTGACAACACGGGCGGCGAGGAACTGGTCTAGTTCGGCCCGGGAGGGCGACACGGCCGGTCCTGAGCGGGTCACCGCCAGGGCGGCCGCGGCGTTGGCGCGGCGGGCGGCGTCGCTCACGGTCAAGCCGGCCGCCAGGGCGGCCAGGAAGACCCCGGAATGGGCGTCTCCCGCGCCCGTCGTATCGACCGCCGTGACCGCGGGAGCCGGGACGCGGCTGAGCGACAGGCCGCGGTCGTCCGCGCGCAGGGCCAGCACGGCGCCGTCCGGGCCAGCGCGGACGATGACGTCGGCGCGGCCGGTCCGGCTGATCAGGCGGCGGGCCGCTTCGGCCGGGTCAGCGAGCCCGGTGAGCAGGGCGGCTTCGCGCTGGTTGCAGCTCCACCAGTCACAGCGGGCCAGCACCGGGTCCAGGACCGCGGCGGGGATGTCCGCGACCAGGGGACCGGGATCGACGAAAAGCAGGACGTCGGATGGCAGGGCGGCGGCCCAGGCGCCGAGGATCGCGCCCGAGGCGGGCGGAACCAGGCCGTAGCCCGACACGTAGACCGCATCGCCGGGCCGGGCCGGGACCAGGTTCCAGGCGTCTGGCTCGCGTAGCGACTCGGCCCCCAGGTGAGTGACGAACGTCCGCTCCCCGTCCGCCTCGACCAGGGCCACGTCGAAACCCGTGTCCCGGTCCGGGTCCGGCGCGCGGAGCAACCCGATGTTCTCCGCGGCCAGGGCCGCCCGGACCTTCTCGCCCCACGGGCCGCTGCCGTGGCCGCCGCAGTACAGGACGGGCAGGCCCTGCCGGACGGCGGCGGCCATGATGTTGAACCCGCCGCCGACTTCGATGGCGGCGGACTCCGAGAGCATGTCTCCGCCGCGCTCGGGCAGCGCGGGGACCCACATCAGCAGGTCGACAATCGCCTCGCCGGCGAACAGCAGGCGCCGCGGCCGGCTCAGGGGCCGGCTCACCGGCACGGCCGTGAGCGCAGCGCGTACAGGTCATCGGCCAGCGCGGCGAGGTCGAGACCCTGGGCGTCGATGACGGCGATCGCCTCGGGCGGGAAGGCGGTGACGCCGTGGCAGGCGCCGGCGATCGCGCCGGCCATCGCCGCGATCGTGTCGCAGTCGCCGCCGAGCGACGCCGCCAGCAGACAGGCGTGCCACGGGTCGTCCGGCACCGCGGCCAGCACGGCGAAGGCGGCCGGAACGGATTCCTGGGTGGCCAGGCTGGTGCCGACCAGCGTGTAGATGAGCTCGGCGGCCTCCGCCTGGGTCCGGCCCCTGACCAGGCCCGTCGCCCACTCGATCCGGGCCGCGACGTCCGCGCCCGCCACCCAGCGGCCGCGATCCGCTCCGATCCGCGCCGCGTCGATCGCCAGCGCCGTCGCCCCGGCGATCCCGGCCCCGGAGACGCCCGCGCTCACCGCGGCGGCCACGGCGGCGGCGCCGGCCAGGGCCAGGCCGGTGTTGTGGGTGACACGGCTGGCCGCTACGACGCGGTCGACCAGCGTCGACAGTTGGTCCGGGGAGGGCGGCGGGTCCGGGGAGGGCGGCGGGTTCAGGGAGGGCGGCGGGTTCAGGGCGAAGGCGATGCCGACCGGGGCGATGCGCATCGCGGCACCGTTGGTGTCGCCGGTTGCGCCCGCCTCTTCGGGGGGCGTGCCCGCCATGACAGCGGCGACCGCCCGCTTGGTGGAGGGACCCAGGAGGTCGAGCGAGCCTCGTTCGGCCATGTCGTGCTCCCAGCTGACCAGGGCGGCCGCCAGCTCGCGGGGGTCTACCTCACCGCCGCCCCGCACTAGCAGCCGGCCGAGCAGGACGGCCTGCTCGGTGTCGTCGGTGACGGCGCCCGCGGGCAGGCCGGCGGCGATCGGGTGGCCGGGCGGAGCGGGCTCGAAGCCGGGCAGCAACGCGCCCCAGCGCTCGGTAATCTCGCGGCGGGACATCAGCTGCGTCGGCATCCCTAGCGCGTCTCCGATCGCCAGCCCGTACAACGCGCCGCGGGCGCGCGTTTTCATGATCGCGAAAGGCTGACAGTCTGGGCGGACGGTGAAGTCTTCGGGATCATGACACCGCTAGAGAACCTGGCTGCCATACATCTCGCCCAGGGGGTCGGCGAGGAGTTCGAGGCGGGCGCCGTCGGGGTCGCGGAAGTACAGCGACGCGCCGCTCTCTTCTACGTAGCCGACGCCGGCCGCGTCCAGGTTGGCGCGCAGCGCGGCCCACTTCTCCGGCGTCACGGAGATCGCCAGGTGGTGCAGGCCGCCGAGGACTTCGGCGTAGGGGCCGAGATCGAGGCCAGGGAAGTCGAAGAAGGCCAGCAAGTTGCCGTGGCCGACGTCGAAGAAGAAATGATTGGACCCGGCATAGTCACGGTTCTCGATGATCTCCGTCAGCGGGAACTCGAGTATGCCCTGGTAGAAACGGATCGTCCGCTCCACGTCGGAGCTGAGCAGCGCGGTGTGATGGATTCCGCGCGCGCTGCTTTCCGGCCGGTCGGCCCGGACGTATTCGGCGTGCAGACGCGCGCGCTCCACCTCGATAGCGGTGAGATCAACAGACATGGCGCCTCTTTAGATCAGGAGAATGAGGTCAGGGGACGCGCAGTTCGACGCTGATGTTGCCGCGGGTAGCGCGGGAGTACGGGCACACCTGGTGCGCCGCCTCCGCGAGTTCCCTGGTCTGCTCGCGGCCCAGCCCGGGGATGTGGATCACCAGCGTGGCGACAAGACCGTACGCCTCGCCCTCGGGTCCGATACCTATCTCGGCGGTCACGGTCGACGGACCGGGATCGACGCCGGCCCGGCGGGCCACGACCCGCAGCGCGCTGTGGAAACAGGCTGCGTACCCGGCCGCGAACAGCTGCTCGGGGTTGGTGCCGTTGCCGCTGCCGCCCATCTCGACGGGCGGCGCGAGGTCGAGGTCGAGGCGATGGTCCGACGAAACGACATGGCCGTTGCGGCCGTCCCCCGTCGATGTCGCCACTGCGGTGTACAGGACCGTGTCGGGCATGGGGAAACCATATCGAGCGCGGGCGAGCGACGCGAGCGGGTCTTAGTCGCGGGTCACCTGGTAGATGCCGTAGATCACGCCGGGGATGTGCCCGAGGAGCTGAAGCAGGAAGGCCCACAGCACCTTGATGCTCAGCCCGTCATGGATCAGCACGGCGATGAAGGGAAAAAAGAAACACAGGATGATCAGCAACAGCCTGCTCATGGTTCCTCCTCGGATTGGGCCCCCTGGTCCATTAGATACCTCGGCAGCGCCGGACTATCCCTCAGCGAGCCTGGAGGAAGCCCGCATGTTTGGACCAGTTCAGGGGGGTACGCCTATAACCGTTCAGGCTTACGAAGGAGGCCCGACATGATATTGCTGCTGGCACTGCTGATCATCCTGATCATCGCTGGCGCGGGATTCGCTCTGCACCTGCTGTGGTGGGTGGCTATCGCGGCGCTGATCGTATGGGCGCTGAGCTTCCTGCTCCGCCGGTAACGAGCGCCGCCACGGGCGCAGCGCGATGAGCACGGCCAGGGCGGTCGCCGACACGGTGACCGCCCTGGAGAGAACGACGGACCGGCGGATGTCGCCGGGTTCCGGGCTACGGCCCTCCCCCAGTTCCGGCCGCTTCTCGGCGACGCCGTCGTAGACGTTCGTCCCGCCTAGGCGGATCCCGAGGGATGCCGCGAAGGCGGCCTCGCACCGGCCCGCGTTCGGGCTAGGGTGGGCGCCGCCATCGCGATGGACGATGCGAAGTACCGTGGCGGGTTTAGAGTCCCGGACCAGCGGGGCGCAGGCCGCCGTCAGCGCGGCGGTGACCCGGGCCGGAACCCAGTTGGCCACGTCGTCCAGGCGGGCCGAGGCCCAGCCGAACCGCAGGTACCTGGCCGAGCGGTGACCCACCATCGCGTCGAGAGTATTCACCGCGCGGTAGGCCACCAGGCCGGGTATCCCGGCCACCGCGCCCCAGAGCAGCGGCGCGACCACCGCGTCTGAGGTGTTCTCGGCGACCGACTCGACCACGGCCCGGGTGATTTCGGTGGTGTCCAGGGTGGACGGATCACGGCCGCACAGGCTGGGCAGGATCTCGCGGGCGGAGCGAAGATCGTGGCCGGACAGTGCGACCAGCGTCCGTTCCGCTTCGTGGTGAAGGGAACGGGCACCGGTGACCGCCCACACGGTGGCCGCGACCGCGGCGGCCTCGGCCGGCGGCCAGGCCCGCGCGCGGCGGTGCAAGAGCGCGGCGGGGGCGGCGACGGCCAGGATGCAGGCGGCCGCGTGCGCGGCGCCGCGGGGGCGGCTGTCGGCGTAGTCGCGGGCCTCGAGCGCGGTGGCGGCGCGGCCGAAGGCGGCCACCGGGTGACCGCGGCGCGGGTCGCCGAGCAGCGCGTCCAGGACCACGCCCGCCGCCAGCCCGGCCGCGAGCGGCCAGCGGGACCGGATGGGACGGGGCATCAGGCCATTGTGCCCTGCGTTTGACTTAGAGAGCGCTTCATGACTGAGACTCGGTGCTGAGCTCTCGGAAGGGAAGCACTGATGAAATACCGCACGATCGGCACCGACCCGGCCGCCAGGCGCGAGGTGAGCGTGCTGAGCCTGGGCGCGGAGCTGATGGGCAGCCGGATCGACGAGGCGACGTCGTTCGCGATCCTGGACCGGTACGTCGAGGCCGGCGGAACGTTCATCGACACCTCGGGCAACTACGCGTCCTGGGTCAACGGCACCCAGGGCGGCGAGAGCGAGGAACTGCTCGGCCGCTGGCGGCGCAGCCGCGGCACCGGGGACGAGATCGTCATCGCCACCAAGGTGGGCTTGCGGCCGCTGGCGCCGGGTACCGGGTTCTTCACCCCGGCTGGGGGGCGGGTGGCGCTGGAGGGGCTCGGGGCCAAAGCGATCCGGGAATCCGCGGAGCGGAGCATATCGCGGCTGGGAGTGTCCCGGCTGGACCTGATGTACGCGCACATGGAAGATCCTGCTGTTGCTCTGGCCGAGACCGTGGAGGGGTTCGGGGAGCTGGCGGTTTCGGGGCTGGTGGGGCTGCTCGGGGTGAGCAATCACTGGGCGTGGCAGGTGGAACGGGCCCGGGCGCTGGCGGGCGCGGCCGGGGTGCCGGGGTACGAGGTGCTGCAGTACCAGCACTCCTACCTGCGACCGCGGGCCGACATGCGCGGGTCGTGGTCGGCGGACGGTTGGATAGGCCTGGCGGGCGGGGATCTGCTGAGCTACCTGCGCGCGGAGCCCGGACTGACGATGGTGGCTTACTCGCCGCTGCTGAAGGGGGCCTACGTCCGGGCAGACAGGCCGCTCGGGGCCGAGTTCGACCATCCGGGCACGGCGGCGCGGCTGGCCGTGCTGCGGTCCGTCGCGGCTGAGGTTGGGGCGACGGCCAATCAGGTGGTGCTGGCGTGGTTGATGGGCGGGGAAGTGCCGGTGGTTCCGTTGGTGGGGGCCTCCTCGGTGGCTCAGCTCGACGAGAGCCTGGCGGCGGTGGACCTCGAGCTCAGCGTGGAACAGCGGGCCCGGCTGGATGCGGCGCAATGATTTTTGGCTTTGGCTTTGGCTTTGGCGTACCACCCGCACCAATGATGCGTTTCTATCCCGTACGTAACGGGCCGCTTTGTATGGTTGTGGCACTGCAAACACTCTTATGTGCACTATTTTGTGCAGGTCGCCACAACCACATCACTACGCGACCACGCCCCGATGCGGCTGGAGGGGTTTGTGTGGTCACGGTGGCGGTGGCGCAGCACGGTCGGCGGGATGACGGCAGGTTGAGGTACTCTCGGGCGGCTAGGGGATATCGCAGCAGGAGGCTTGACCTCGGGCGGAGAGCACACGGGGTTCGGGGGACGACACTGCGACCTTCGTGTATCCGTCGTGTGACATTCGCAGGGCACACTTGTTTCCGGGCGCCCGTAGCTCAGCCGGACAGAGCAGCTGCCTTCTAAGCAGCGGGTCGCGGGTTCGAATCCTGCCGGGCGCGCCAGGTATCTATGTTCGATTTAGCCAACCAGCTAGGCAAAACAGTCACTGTTTTCGTTCGGTGAGCCGCGTTGCCTCCGGGACCGACGATCTGCGCTGAGCCGTCGACCGTGACCTCGAGCTGGCCGGACAGGACGACGTAGGTCTCTTCCCACGGGTGGCGGTGAGGCGGCGGCCCGGCGGCGGGGCCGCTGGTGTCGAAGACCTCAACGGCCGATCCCATCGCGTGGGTCAGCAGCGGACGCAGCGTCTCGCCCAGCACGAAGTTGTTGTCGGCGGTGTCGAGGGTGGTGGTCGTGATCGCAGTCAAGTGCAACCAAAATTTTCGGCCGGAGGTCGCCCGTGATCACCCGACGGCAGGACGATCCCCGCCGGGCATATCGCTGTTGTCGGCTGCGTCCCGGTGAAGGCGAGCGCCCAGCCCGAGCAGGACACGCCCTTCACCATCTCCCTCAGTTAGATCAAATTGACCGATCTGTGCTCCTCAGCTGCTGATGGCTCTAATCCCGCCGACCGCGCCCATCGCCGGGTGCTTGCGCGTCGGCCGTACTAAGGGCCGACTATGTCCCTGCCAACTGCCGCGCTACTGGCCTCTGCGCCGCGCGTAGAGCGTCCAATTCTGCGCCGCGGTTGCCTGGGAGGCGGTTCCACCCCGCGGTCTTCTGGTGCCTTAAGACCGCAAAAGGGTCCCCGATGCCCATCAGGTCCATGACAGCTCCCTCGATCCGGGCGGGTGCCCGGCCGTCACAACTGTGCAGCTTCCCCCAGGGTCAAGGTCAACAGCGCTGCCGCGCCTTGATCGCCGCGAGCCGCCGAAGAGCGTTCCGCGCTCGCGGACACTGAGCCGGCACAGCCGCCCGTCGTGCTGCTGGCCGGCCAGAGCCTATCAGCAGCACTACTAGCAGCATGCCCTCCTCCGGCCAGTTTCCGGGCAGACTCGAACTAGGCGAGGGAAGCTCCCGAACGAGGCTGGCGCGGCGAGCAGAGTACAGGCGATGTCGAAGACCCGGGAACGCGGCGGGCGCGTTTCCCGGGTTCTCGACCGGTGTCCAGCAGGACGTACTCGTATCCTCACAGCCTTTCCGCGT
>Ga0302326_10024374_pt1 | contig 12299 bp, 10 predicted proteins | sample Palsa_T0_3_FD_202264 | JGI IMG/M metagenome (GOLD analysis project Ga0302326, IMG submission 202264) | Peat permafrost microbial communities from Stordalen Mire near Abisko, Sweden - Palsa_T0_3 | ecosystem: Environmental > Terrestrial > Soil > Palsa > Peat permafrost | place: Sweden: Abisko...
CAATCTGACAACTCGGCCGAAAACAAACATGCGAGAACGACTCCGAAAACTCAGACGCAAAATCAAACCACTCGCCTGAAATCGCTATCCCCGACAGACTCCTAGACGTAGGATGACGGTGTTGGGACTGAACTTCATCTTGGTGAACAGCATCGCCTGGTACTTGCGAATATCTTCAGGGCCAAGCTGATCGGGCGGACGCCGAAAGTAGCGGCTGAAGTGTGCTACGCCGTGAAGGTAGCAACGGATGGTTGTATCTGCGAAGTTGCGGCGCTGCAACTCCTCAAGCATGAGCTGACGTAGTTGGTTCACAGAGAATCCTCCTTCTCTGCGAACCAAGCTACCCCGGCAGACTCAAAGGCCGGCTCAGTCGCACGCCGGGTGCCCCATCCTTCGCGTTCTTTGCGAAGGGTGGGAAACCACGAAAGCACGAACCCGGAAGGAGCTGTGGCCTTCAGGCCACGGAAACTCGTCCAATTCCAGCGAAGGGCTTGAGCCCCGGAGCGCAGGACAAGTTTTTGTCAAGCCCCCTAACTCAGGGTCATTGCCTAACTCCATCCATGGCTTACACTTAGCGCCACAGTCCGGATTGCGTTGAATTATCTCCCCAAAGCGCACAATACAAACAAGCGGCTCTACACCCAAAACTCAGCCACCACGGAGATCGCATGTCCACAAGCAGCCAGCCCGCGCTCGGGAGTTCCAACGTCTCCTCCAAGTCCGTTCTCGCCGCCATGCTCCTGGCGGCAATTAAAAATGCGCAGGGCGCCGCGAAGCCGGACGCCCCCGTCGCCCTCATCGCTCAGGACTCCGCCAATCCCGCGGTCGCCCATTGCTGTCAGGCCTATAACGACGCGATGCAGGCAGCCCGTGCCCAGGGAGAGAGTCAGTACGGCAGCACGCAGGCCGGGGAGCGAGCCTATCGCCACGCCATGCCTCCGCTATCCGGCCCGGACAACATACGCGACTTCATCGCCTCCGTAGCCCACGGCATGTTGCTGGATGCAATCAAAGGCTCAGACGGTGCCCGCTTGCTCTACGCCGCCCAGATCGCCTACGGCGCAGTCGAAAAACCCGCTCCAAGGCCACCCGGCCGCCCCGCGTCAAAGTAGCTCTTTAGTTAATCGTATCGACCGATTTTGTTAACTATAAAATAAATACCCCCCCTGGGTAGTCATCGCCTTCTCTTCGCCTTTTTAGAATTGTGAATCAGCCGATCTTCCCTGCCAGCAGCGCCGGACGCTCCTCGGTCAGTTTCAAAATCAACTCGCCATACAGGGTGTTCGCCCAAGCAAACCATGGCCGCGTAAACTCCTTCGGATCGTTCTTCCGGAACGACTCATGCATGAATCCAGTCCCAGCCGTAGTATCCCGAAGCCAGCGCAGACACTGGCGAATCTCGCCATCGTCCGTCGAAGTCTGTCTTACAGTGAGGGCGCGCATCATGATCGACATCGGCCAGATCATGTCCAGCCCCTCATGCGGCCCGCCAATCCCCTCCGCCGCCGTTCCGCGAAAGAAATAAGGATTGTCCTCGCTCAGCGCATAGCCGCGCGTTCGCCGGTACAACGGATCGTCCACCTTGGCGCTCTTGAGGTAAGCCATGCTCAGCAATCCCGGCGCATTGGCGTCGTCCATCTTCAGCACATTCCCGTAGCCGTCGACTTCATAAGCCCAGATGCGCCCATGCTTCGCATCGTCCGTCATTCCATGTTGCGCCAGCGCCTTCTCAACCTCATCGGCCAGCGCCGCGCATTCACCGGCCAACTTCGTATCCGCAAGCGGCCCGTTAGCCAGCTCCGCCAGCTGCCGCAGGCTCACCACCGCAAACAGGTTCGCCGGCACAAACAGCGGATAGATACAAGCATCGTCCGAAGGCCGGAACATGGAGTAGATCATTCCCACAGGCCGCGCCGGATTCCCAAACCCGCTCAACGGCACCGTATCCGTAGGCACTGGACTCGACCGCTGGAACGAGTACGGCCCTTGCCCATCCTTGCGCTGCTGCTCACGGAAGGTCCGCACAATCGTCCACGCAGTCTCTTTCCACGCTACGTCGAAAGGCGCAGTGTCGCCGGTCGCCTTCCAATATCCATGCGCCAGCCGCACCGGATAGCAGAGCGAATCGATCTCCCACTTGCGCTCGCCTACGCCAGCAATATGCTTCGTCTTATCCTCAACCGCCCAGCTCAGCGGCTTGTCCGCCGGACTGCGCATAAACGCATTGGCATAAGGATCGAGCCGGATCATGCGCCCCTGGCGGCGAATCACGCCCTCCACCAGCTCGCGCAGCTTGCCGTCGCGCTTGAGCAGCGGCAGATACGGCCAGAGTTGCGCAGAAGAGTCGCGCAGCCACATGGCCTCGATATCGCCGGTCACCACAAAGGTGTCCGGCTTGCCCTCGAAGCTGCCCGGCCAGACGGTCGTATCAAGTGTGTTGGGAAAGCAGTTGGCGAAGAGCACGCCCAGGTCGCGGTCGCCGATCCGGCCCCGCACATCGTGAATCGTCTCTTCGACTGCCTCGCTCGTAAAGCGCCGGTCGGCAACCTTGGGACGAGCCTCGGGCAACTGCAAGTCCGGCTCGTACGAGGTTGAAGCCAGTGAGGAGATCGGCTCGCATCCAGCGGCAAGAGCCAAAGCCGCTGCGCCCTTGAACAAAGCGCGGCGCGTAACTTCAGAAGATCGCATAGCCCTTATCCTGCCACGAAAGGGCGGAGAGCAGGAATTCAGCGCGCTGGCTCCAGGCACTCCTGCTGCAAAAGCCGGATCGCCTCGCGAAGATCCTCCTCGAGCACCGACGCCGGAGCCAGCCCGTCTGCATTCCGCGGCCGAGCAAGCGAACCGTGCAGGCAGGTCACGCCGCTGCGGCGCACCACTTCGGCCAGGTTCGCGAGCTTCAGTCCTCCGCCGGCCATCACCTCAAGCCGGTCGCCCGCCTGCGCCTGTAGCCGCCCAATCTGCTCCGCGCCGGCCAGAACGTTCGCCGCTCCGCCCGAGGTCAAAAGGCAGTCGGCCCCGCTCCGGATCACGTCCTCCAGCGCCTGCTCCAAATCGCTGGTTTCATCGAAGGCGCGATGGAAGGTGACCTTCATCGGGCGAGCTGCCTGGAACAGTTCCCGCGTGCGCTTCACGTCTACCCGGCCGTCGGGCAGAAGCACGCCGACCGCGACTCCGGCAGCTCCGGCGGCTTTGGCCTGCTCGATCTGCCTGCACATGGCCATCAGCTCGCCGCTGGAATAGACAAAGTCTCCACCGCGTGGGCGAATCAGCACATGCACGGGAATCGAAACCTCGTCGAGAACAGCTTTGAGCAGCGCGATGGAAGGCGTGACTCCGGCGATCGCCAGTTGCTCGCACAGCTCCATGCGATCGGCTCCGCCTGCCTGCGCTGCCCGCGCCGCTTCCAGACTGTCGGCGCACAATTCAAACAAAAACGATTTACTCATGCAGGATTCGGGCACGCACTCCGGCTCGAAGGCCAGACCTCTTTCGGCTTCAATCTGATCAGACAGGAACATTCGGACTCCCAACAATCCCCCAGACGATGTAAGCTGCATGCAAAATCGACTGTCAAGCCGCTTCCGCGCAGCAGGAACTCATCTGGCTAACCCAGAATCACCGGCGCATGCTGCTCTGCCGGCGAGACTTCCGGGCAATTCGAACCCGACTCCCGCATGAATCACAAAAAGAGCATACACGATATTCGTGAACGGATCGCTCATTTTTGATTGCTTTCAACCAAAACGATCAACATTTTGATTGCATCCACGAAGTTTTGAGGCGGATTCGACGCCTTTTCTCACTACGACTAAGGTCCAAGCGATTATATTGCCATTAAACGATCATTTCTTCGCGAGCCTCGGAGCCTGCGAAAAACCAGAGAAAGCAGGACCGCAATGAAGCGCTGCACATCTTTCCTTTTGGGAGTCTTACTGCTGGCAGCCTGCGCCGTGCAAGGCGCACAGGGCGCCGCAGCCAAGCCCGTGGCACTCTTTTACCTTGGCGGCAATCCCGGATCGATCCGCTCCTTCCTGGCCCATTACAAACAGATCGACCTGCTCGTTCCCACCTGGTACGACGTCGATCAGGACGGTCTGCTCACCGGCGAGCCTGAGCCCACCGTCCTCGAAGTCGCCCACCGCGACAAGCTCCCGGTCATGCCCATCATTGCGCTCTTCAACAAGAAGGGCTTTCACGAGTTTTCCGGCAACCGCGCGGCCTGGGAACGCATGAACGACGCCATGGTTCGCGAGGCCAAACTCCACGGCTACTTGGGCTTCCAGTTCGACTTCGAAGACATCTCCTACCTCGACCGCGACGCCCTCACGGCTTTGGTCAAAGACTCCGCCGACGCGCTCCACAAGGCCGGCTTGCAGCTCAGCATCGCCACCGTGCCCAACGCGCCCGGCTACCCGGCCGGCAAGGGCGGCTTCGCCAAGTGGATCTATACCGACTGGCGCGGCGCTTACGACATCGCCGAGCTGGCCAAATCCGTCGACCTGCTCTGCCTGATGACCTACGACCAGAACACCCGCTGGACGATGCCCGGCCCCGTCGCCGGCTGGCAGTGGACCGTCGAAAACCTCGACTACGCCCTCAAAGTCGTGCCCAAGGAAAAGCTCTCCCTCGGCATTCCTCTCTACGGCTACCACTGGTACGCCGGCGCGCCCAAGATCGACAAAGCCTCAGGCGACGAGCAGCCCAACCAGCAGGCCGACTACATCGACGCCATCGACGTGACCCAGCTCGCCACTGCTTATAAGGCCAAAATCGAGTGGGACACCTTCGACCACACCGCCTATTTCTGGTTCTACCGCGACCAGATGCGCGAGTGGATCTTCTACACCGACCTGCACACCTTCCAGGACCGCTACGAACTGGTCCGGGATCGCGGCCTCCAGGGCTTCTGCTCCTGGGTTCTCGGAGCCGAAGACCCCGAGATCTGGAAGTACCTGCCCCAAAGCCGCTAGCAAGGAAACAACCTGCCATGCCCTACTTCCTCGCCGTGGACGCCGGAGGAACCAAGACCGAGTTCGCCCTGGCCGACCAGGAGCGCGAGCTACTGCGCGTACGCACCGGCGCCATCCAGCGGCAGCGGGTCAGTGAAGAAACCGCCAGGCAAAACCTGAGCGACGCCCTCCACCAGTTGGAATCGGCGACCGGCGTAGCCATGCGCTCCATCACCCGCAGTTGCGTAGGAACCTCAGGTGAAACCGTGCCTCTGATCGCCACCTGGCTGCGGACCTCCTTCAGCGCGCATGTCGGCGGCGAGCTGCTTCTCCTCGGCGACGTCGAAATCGCCCTCGAAGCCTGCTTCCCCGGCCAGCGCGGCATCCTCGTCATGGCCGGCACAGGTTCCAACGCCGCGGGACGCGCCGCCACCGGCCAGCTCCTTACCGCCGGCGGATGGGGCCCTGTCCTCGCCGATCAAGGCTCTGCCCAATTCCTCGGCGTCGCCGCCCTCCGCCAGGGCTTCCTGGCCATCGATCGCGATGATCCAGCGTGCCGCACCCGTCTCCTCGACCTCGCCCTCGAGCACTGGCGTCTCGCCTCCATCAACGAGCTGATCGAGTTCGCCAACTCTAACCCTCGCCCCAACTTCACCACCTTCGCTCCGCTCGTCGCCCAGGCCGCTTCGGAAGGCGACCCCGTCGCCGCCGAGATCCTCGACCAAGGCGGCCAGGATCTCGCCCACATCACCAACCTGCTCATCGCCCGCATCCGCAAACTCGAAGGCGAAGCCAGCTTTACCCCGCCCGCCATCGCCATCACCGGCAGCGTCCTCTCCGGCGTCGCTCCCTTGCGCGAAGCCTTCACCCGCTCCCTGCGCCGCGCCTATCCAGACATTCAGCTCATGGATGCGCCCGCCGACCCCATCAGCGGAGCCCTCTGGCGCGCGCGGCTAGGCACCCCAGGCAGCGTATAACGGAGTACGAAACAAATCGGGAAGGAACCACCTCGTGAAGCTACTCCGTCAGTTCGCACCCGCAGCAACCTGCGCAGCTCTTCTAGCCGCATCCTTCTCGAGCGCCCAGAACTTCTCCGAAATCAAACCATCCCCGCAGCAGGTCGCCTGGCAAGACCTCGAATTCGGCGTCATCCTGCACTTCTCCACCAACACCTTCCTCGACCGCGAATGGGGCGACGGCTCAGCCGATCCCAAGGTCTTCAACCCCACCCAATTCGATCCCGACCAGTGGATGCAGGCCATCCAGGCCTCCGGCGCGAAGTACGTCGTGCTCGTCGCCAAGCACCACGACGGATTCTGCCTTTGGCCCACCGGCCAAACCGACTACAGCATCAAGAAGAGCCCGTGGAAAGACGGCAAGGGCGACATCGTCGGCGACGTAGCCCGCTCCGCCCGCAAATACGGCCTCAAATTCGGCGTCTACCTCTCGCCCTGGGACCGCCACGACCCGCGCTACCAAGACCCCGTGGCCTACGACAAGTACTACTTGTCGGAATTGGAGGAACTGGCCTCCCACTACGGCGACCTGGTCGAATTCTGGCTTGACGGAGCAGGCAGCGGCGGCCACGTCTACGACTTCAAGAAGATCATCGAAACCCTGCGCACCTACCAGCCCAACACCCTGGTCTTCGCCGACACCGGCCTCTTCGAGTACGGCGACGCCCGCTGGGTCGGCACCGAGAGCGGCCGAGTCCCCTACGAGAACTGGAACGTCATCGACCGCCACGGCTACCTGCGCTGGCGTCCTGTCGAGGCCGACACCCCGCTGCGCGACCTGCACTGGTTCTGGCATCCCAACGACGACAAGTCGCTCAAGTCCCTCGACGAACTGTTGACCACCTACGACCAGACCGTAGGCCACGGCGCGCAGCTGATGCTAGGCGTAGCCCCCGACAACCGCGGCCTCATCCCCGACTCCGACGCCACCCGCCTCAAGGAATTCGGCGAGGCCATCCGCGCCCGCTACGCGCACAATCTAGCCCTCGAACACATCGCGACCAGCGCCGAGCAAGCCGCCGCGTTGGATGGCGATCCCGACACCTTCTGGTCCGCACCAAACGGCTCACATCACGCCACGCTGGAAGTGAATTTCCCCAGGCCCATCACCTTCAACCGCGCCCTCACCATGGAGTGGCTCAACGACGGCCAGCACGTCCAGAAGTACGCCGTCGAAATATGGGATGTTCAGGCATCGAAATGGAAGAAGATCGCCGAAGCCGAAGCCATCGGCCACAAAAAGATCGACACCTTCACCCCGGTCACCGCATCCCGCGTCCGCCTCAATATCGAATCCAGCAGCTCTGAAGCCCACATCCGCGAGTTCCAGCTCTACCTGATCCACGGCGCAGAAACCACGGCACCATGATTGAGCCGCTCACCGGCCAAGATTAAAGACAACATTGACGGTTGTGTTGACCTCCACGGGTTCACCGTAGAGGAGATACGGCTTGTACTCCCACTGCGATACAGCCCACATTGCCGACCCGATCAAAGATGGAGACGGCCCGTCGATCACACTCAGATCGTGTAGCCGTCCGTCTGTGCCGATCAATGCCTGGAGTATTACTCTTCCCTGAATGCGTGCTTCCTTAGCATCCTCAGGATAAACGGGTCGAATCTCTTTCTTAAGCATTCCCGTGGCAACTCCGCTACTCACTGCAACTTGCTTGACCGCTTTTATCGTGCTCGCATCTTTGGCCGGCGTTAGTTCCGGCGCCTCCGCAGAGGCCGTCTGGATACTATCTACCGTTGCATCTAAAACCTTCTTCTTGCCCTCCAGAATCGAGACTTTTCTTGGCAGATACATGCCTTGAAATCTCACCAGGTTGTTGTAGACGACAGAAGTTGAGCCGAAGGCATAATAGGCACGCAGCATGGGATGCTGTGTATCAAAGCAATAGGTAGGAAACATTCCCATGGGAACTGTCTGTACCTGCCCGTGCAACGGCATCTTGTGAATCACCATGACGCAAGGCAGCTTCACTGTGCCGAAGTTTTGCTGCTGCCGGTCAAAGCGCACCTTCTCTAGATCGAGATCTTCCGGCTTGGGCAGCGGACTCAGCAAGTCCGATTGAAGTTTCCTCTCAAAAAACTCCAGCGATTCTCCACTACCGAGGCTGGAGTGCTGGCCATTCACATGCCAATCCGTGTGCTCCATCCCCGGCCGCGACCAGGTGCTCCGATAAGTGTCCGGCGTAGCCCACCAGTATTCATAACTCCCTTGCGCACCCGGCTTGCCCTGATCGTCGTATAGCTGGTAACTCACCTTCATATGCCAAGGCTTCAACGCCGGCGAAGCAAAGTCATACAAGGGCGCAGCAGCAGCGAAGATCTCCGCTGGCTCCTTTGGCAATGGCGGAGCTGGCGCCATGGTCGATTGGGGTGAGGGAGTTTGAGCGCCAGCAATAGCTGCAACCAGAAACAACAGAAAGATCATCGGAACAGTACGCATAGTTTCCGCCAGAGTAACATGGCCCCTCAACTCCTGAGGCGTAAAGACGGCCTTCGCAATTTCTTCAAGGAATCTGCTATCGTGATCCCGTCCGACGCAGGCGCGCAGGACGCCTATCCCAATCCCTCCGGAGCTCCCCATGCGCCACGCTGCTTCCCTTCTTCTGCTCTCTGCCGCCAGCCTCATTGCCCAGCAGGCCGCACCGCCGCCACTCGCTCCTGAAACTCCGATTCCCGCGCATCAGCCCACGACGGCAGCCGACGCAGCCCAGCGCGATTCCAGCTTCATCGACTCCGAGGGCCGCGCGCACATCACGCGCATCGTGCCCGTTCCCGCCGCGCTCAGCCCGCAGTCGCGCTACTGGCTCTCGGAGCCGGTTCCCGACGCCGGACCGTCGGAGTCGCTGGCCGAGCGTCGCGCCGACATCGACAAGGGAGCCCTGAGGGCCAGCAAGCAATGGCTCGATATCTATCCCGCCAAGCTCACCGAAGACAAGATCGCTGGCGTGCCGGTGCGCATCGTCGTCCCCGAAGACCTCACCGACGCCAACAAGGACAAGGTCCTGCTCAACCTGCACGGCGGCGGCTTCAACTCCGACTCCGGCTCCTACACCGAATCCATCCCCATCGCCGGCATGACCAAAACCAAGTGCGTCGCCGTCCTCTACCGTCTCGCGCCCGAGTTTCCCTTCCCCGCCGCGCTCGACGACTCCATCGCCGTCTACAAAGAGCTGCTCAAGACCTACACGCCCAACCACATCGTCATCTACGGCACGTCAGCGGGAGCAATTCTGACCGCCGAAGTCGCGGTCCAAATCAAGAAGCTCGGCCTGCCCATGCCTGCCGCGCTCGGCATCTTCTCCGGCATGGGCGACTTCGCCCGCAGCGGCGACTCGCAGTCCATGTACGCCCTGCGCGGACTCTCGGGCCATCTCGACCTGCCCGACGACTCCAAACCGCACGACGAGGAGTACGTCGGCAAGCTCGACCCCAAAGACCCCGTCCTCTCGCCCATCTACGCCGACCTGCACGGCATGCCGCCTACGCTCTTCGTCACCAGCGGACGCGACCTGCTGCTCAGCGGCACCGTCAACCTGCACCGCAAGTTCGTCACCTCGGGCGACGACGCGCGCCTCATCGTCTACGACGCCCTGCCCCACGCCTTCTGGTACTCGACCAAGCTCCCCGAAGCCCTCGAAGCCAACCACCTCATGGCCGACTTCCTCGCCAAAGAACTGGCGAAATAAGCGAGTGGTCGTTTGAATTAGGGGGTAAAATCGCGCTTCCTAAGCTGCCAATTGCTAAGTTGCAGGCAAGCTGAGAGCAACCTGACGACAAGGGCATTTTCGGGTAGTAATCAGATTTTCCCGCCATGCAGGGCTGGTCCGCGATGATTACATCCTCACCGCGAATACGGCACTCGACGAAAAGGCATGGGCGTATTCGCGCAGCCGCGTGCTCTGTACGGCAGCACGTCTCGGCATTGGAGACGCGCTTGAAGACGAGGTGCGCAGAATTCTGACCTGCGTTTGGGATTCGACTGACTCTCAGGCGATGGCTCGCTGAAGTCACGATTGCGTGGCTGCGCGGACGATAAAGTCCACAACCGGCGCCGGATCGTCTGGTGCGAGTGGAGTATGTCCCACGCCCTTTTTGACGATGACTTGGATTTTGCCACCGAGCTGTTTGTATCGCTTTCAACCTCGAGCGTATTGTCCTTGAACCACGGGTCGAGGGTGCCGCAAACGTGGAGAAGCGGCACGTTGGCTTTGGCCAGAGGGGCGAGATTGTCGAGCGGCTGGGATTTCGCGAGGGCGCTGCGCATGCGCGGATTCTCAGCGTAGACACAGGAGACTTGGTCAGGATTTTCGATGGCCCAGGCGTACATTTCGCCGGCACCGCCGCCCGCGCCTTCGATCACCGGCTTCTTCGAAAAGCCGTGGCCGATCATGTATTCGTAGGCCACGTCCCAATCTTTGATCAGCGGGCCGTCGGCGTTGGAGGTTACCGGAGCGGTGACGATGTGAAAACCCCTGGCCAGCAACTCTTGATCGATCTTCGCGTCACGAAACACAAAACCCGCCCGGTACACCCAGGGCATGCCTGCTGCGGCGGTGCTTGGCACAATCACTGCGGTGGACGTCGGCGTGCCGGGCACGCTGAATTCGTAGCGGTCGTAGCAGGGAGAAAACAGGGGACCGCGACAGGTGATGCTTGTGTCTTCATCGGGGTAATCCCGGTAAAAACCTTCGACGCTGTAGTAGGCGGTTCTGACGAAGTTGTCGCCGACGAAGGCCGGTGCAGGGACCCTGACCGCCTGTACGCTCTGTTCGATAAAGTCCGCAATCGGCTTGGGATTGCGGAGGCTATGCGGATGATGGGCGTAGCCTTCCTTGATCATCATGGAGACGCGGCCGCCAAACTGCCGATAGATGGCCTCGATGGCGGAGGCATAGGCACCGAGGAGCGGATCGAGGGCGCCGCAGACTTGAAGAATAGGGACGTCTGCGCGCGCCAGGGTGCGCAGCCTTTGAAACGCCGGGCGTTCCATGGCGGGATTGTCGGCATAGATGCCAGAGACCTTGCTGGGATTGGCGGTGCACCAGCTATATTCGAAGATCCCGCCCCTGCTCATGCCGACGAAGACGGGTTTCTTCGACAATCCGTACTGGTTGGTGAGGATCTGCTTCGCAGTGACACTCCTGGTTTGATGGGTTGCAGCGAGTCGTGGTCAAGAACGGTTGACCGGTCAATTTATGCTCCGATACCGGCTCGAAGTTCGCGTTCGAAATCCGCGCAGGCGTGAGGGATCAGCACGCGCGGCCAGAAGTATCAGCGTAAGCCCGGAGGGGGCTGCAAGCCGAGCCGGCGCGGCAGATTTTTTCGGCGATTGTTTATGTGCTTCGCACCGGTTGACTGTGGAAGGCTCTGCCCAAGGAATACGGGAGCGCCAGCGTCGTGCACGCCCACTTTCAGCGCTGGCAGCAAGGACCTGCTTGGGATAACAAACTATTTACACGAAATCTAGTACAAGTGGCTTGGTCTGGCACGAATAACGGAGCGATCCTTCAGCCCCAGAAGACAGGGATAGGATTCACTTCACCGAGGCAGATCAGAGTACTCATCATCCCCAAGGCACTCACCGAAGCCGATTACCACCCAGTCGGCAAGGGTCTAGTGAATGCCAATGCCCGGGAAAAATCGTTTCCCGGGCACTGGGCCTCGATCCCACCCACAAGCGGCATATACGATGCAGGGATGATTAGGATTCATCGGGGTTTGAGAAGGGTGTTATGGATGAAGGGAATTCAGAGCCATCCTGCCCTCCGAGCCGCATTGAGACTTCGCGGTTCCGCGGAATCCCGGAACCCGGTCCTGCTGCTGGCTGGGCGTTAGATTTCTATCAAAATTCCCACATTTATCTCTCTATTTCCACACTGCGAAATTTTTCTGGTCCAGGATTGTGTTGCTCGTTGCGGAGTAATATCACTTCATCGAAAGAGCAATCTTCCAGCAGAAGAGAGCGGAAAACGAGGTCATCCGGAGAATCGGCAACGAAACTCAGGGTGGCAGCGAGGAAGCTTTTGCAGCGGAGGTGATCACGGAAATGCGAAGGACGCGCGGGGCGACTCGTGGCTGCCGAGCAAGTCCGGGATTACGATGCTGCGATCTGGATGTCGAACCAGATCTTCAAAATATCAGGCCCATCGGGCGGCATCTCGTGAGGGATGCCGCTCTTTCGCGTTTGTGCCGTATATCAACGGGCTACCGATCCTCTAGATTTGCATAGTATTCGTCGGTAACCTCTAACCAGATCCAGCCCCAGCCTCTCACAAGGGCGCTCTGAATCGCCTGAGCTTGCACAAGAAGTGGCAGCCCC
>Ga0302326_10024377_pt1 | contig 12299 bp, 11 predicted proteins | sample Palsa_T0_3_FD_202264 | JGI IMG/M metagenome (GOLD analysis project Ga0302326, IMG submission 202264) | Peat permafrost microbial communities from Stordalen Mire near Abisko, Sweden - Palsa_T0_3 | ecosystem: Environmental > Terrestrial > Soil > Palsa > Peat permafrost | place: Sweden: Abisko...
CAGAATGGCCTGCGCCAAAGCCTATGCGCATCTTGGTTTGACGGCGCCCGCGGAGGCCAACGGCCAGCCCTCGCTGTTCGAGCGGGAGGCTTAGGTGGGCGCGGTTCCACTTGCCCGGAGCGTGGAGGCGATACTCGAGCCATTGGTCGTGGGTGCAAGCAGGCGGCTGCGGCGCGCCTCGGACGCCATAGTTTGACCATCCGTCGGCGCGAATGCGCGCAGGGTGAATAGACAGAGAATCTGAATGGATCCGTCGAGCACGATCACGCCCGAGAGCTTCTCCCTCATCAATCTCTTCTTGAGGGCGGACTGGGTCGTCAAGGGCGTGCTCCTGGGTTTGGGAATGGCCTCGCTTTGGTCCTGGGCTGTCATTATCGACAAACTGTTCCGCTTCGGTGCGCTGAACCGCAGAGCCAGCCGCTTCGAGGCGCAGGTGGGTTCAGGGCGATCGCTCGAGGAACTCGCGGCGGAGGCGGGACCGGCTTCGCGCGACGCTCTGATGCGAATGCTGCAGGCGGCGCTTCGCGAATGGAAGGATGCGAGAACGAAGGGTCTCCTCGGCGCTGCGGGCATGGAGACCCAGGCGGCTTTCCTCATTCAGCGCATCGATCGGATCATGGACTCAGCCATCGCCCGGGAGAGCCAGAGATTGGAAGACGGTCTGGGCAGTCTCGCAATCGTCGCCACCGCTTCCCCCTTTATCGGTCTCTTCGGGACCGTCTGGGGGATCATGCACGCGTTTCAGGCGATAGCGATTCAGAAGAACACGAACCTGTCTGTCGTCGCGCCTTCGATCGCCCAGGCGCTTTTCGCCACTGCGATCGGACTGGCCGCGGCAATTCCGGCCTACGTCGCCTACAACAAGTTCGCCACCGACGCCGGCAGGTTCACCGCCCGCCTCGAGGTCTTCGCCGATGATCTTGCGACCGCTATCCAGCGCCGTGTCGCCGAGCGGGCCTGACAGGTGGCGCTTTCAGCCAACGACGCATTTTCGGCCGGTCGGAGACGGGGCCGCGGACGAAGAGCCCGGCGCGCGGCCCTTTCCGAAATAAACGTGACGCCGCTGGTAGACGTGATGCTCGTGCTCCTGATCATCTTCATGATTTCCGCGCCTCTGCTTACCGTCGGCGTTCCGTTGGAGTTGCCCAAGACCGAGGCGGCGGCGATGCAGGATCAAAACGAACCGCTGACGGTCTCGGTGAAGGCGGACGGCTCGATCTTCCTCAATCAAATCCAGGTTCCGTTTTCGGCGTTTTCCTCGGCTCTGCGCGACGTCGCCACCCCGGGGCGGCCGATCTATGTGAGGGCCGACGGCCGCGCGCGCTACGCGATCGTTGCGCAGGTGATGGCGTCGCTCTCCGCCTCCGGCTTCGCGAAAATCAACCTGATCACCGACAGTGGTGGTCCGTCTTCGGACGCGGATCGGTCCGACCGCCCGGCTGCGGCCGAGCGAGAGTTGCGGCGGTGACAGAACTCACCTGGAATCACCGGGATAATCTGGCGCCCGCGGTCACGGTCGCGCTCGTCCTCCACCTCGGCGTTTACGCGGCCATCGTCCTGCTGGATCGGCGACCTATGGTCCTGGCGATGGGATCAGCGGTGCCCATAGAAATCGTTTCACGAGGCCCGACGACGGCGCCTCCAAACGCAGAGATCGCGCCGGAGAACCAACAAGCCTCTGCGGAGGCGCCCGCGCCCCTGGCGCCGATGCCTGTTCTTCCCGCCGCAAAGCCGACACCGTCGTCCGACAAGACGGAAACCGTCCCGCCGCCGATCGCCAAACCGGTTCCCGATCCCCGGCGTTCTCCCCACACAACGCGGTCATTTAGCCTTGACGCCCTTGCCGCCAGCATCGCCCAGACGACTCGTGCCAATTCGGCCAGGCCAGCGGCGGCGGCTGTGCATGGCCCGAACCGAGCCCAGACCGCACTCCAGTCCAGCCCCGACGCCGCTCCGGGGGTGGCGCAGAGCGACATGGTGGGACTTCAGCAACTGTTGGAGCGGCTCTGGAATCCCAATTGCGCCGTGGAAGGCGCCGGGGCGGTGATCATCCCCGTGAAGTTTCTCGTCGGACCCTCCGGCAGGGTCATCGGACGCGTCTCCGCTGGAGAGGTCTCTTCGTCGGATCCGGTGACGTCTGCGGCCGCGAGACGCGCCATAGACGCGGTTCACGAAGCGGAGCCGTTCGCGGATGCCTACAGAAACAATAGCTTCACGGTAAATTTCGACGGGAGGAAGGCTTGCTCGGAACGATAAGCGCGTTTCCCCCGAAGGCTCGCGCCGTTCTGAGCGGACGAGCAAGGATCCTTCTGGCGATTATGTTTCTCACGGTTCTCGCCGGTTTTGCGCCGCGGTCCGCCAGGGCCGATATCGTCGTCAACGTGGATCAGGGGGCGACACAGCCACTGCCGATCGCAATTCCGAAGTTCGCGGGTTCTGCGGTCGCCGATGAAATATCTCGCGTGGTCGCGAGCGACCTCGGCGGTTCGGGCCTCTTCAAGCCCTTGAATCCGGCGACCTTCCAAGACGGACTGGACGTCAACGCCCAACCCAAGTTCGACTCCTGGAAGGCGATAAGCGCCCAAGCCCTCCTGACCGGCCAGGTGATCGACGAGAGTGAAGGTCGTCTGCGCGTGGATTTCAGGCTTTGGGACGTCTACGCGGGCGAACAACTCCTAGGCCTCCAGTTCACATCGACCCCCGAGAACTGGCGTCGGGTGGCGCATAAAATCTCAGATGCTGTCTATGAAAAACTCACCGGGGCGAAAGGCTATTTCGACACCCGCATTGTCTTCGTCGCCGAAAGTGGTCCCAAGACCAAACGCATTCGGCGCCTGGAGATAATGGATCAGGACGGGGCAAATCCCAGCTATCTCACCGACGGTTCCTATCAAGTCTTCACGCCAAGGTTCTCACGTAATAGTCAAGAAATAACCTATATGGCGCTTCGCCCCACGGGTTCCAGCATATACTTGCTCAACATCGAGACCACACGACAGGAGAGTCTCGGCCAGTTCCCGGGAATGGTCTTCGCGCCACGGTTTTCGCACGACGGCCGCAGGGTAGTCTTTTCCCTCGAGAAGAGTGGAAACACCGACATATTCGTCATGGACCTCGGAAGCCACGGCATGAGACGGCTGACCACGGACCCGGCCATCGACACGTCCCCGTCGTTTTCGCCAGATGATTCACAGATTGTCTTCAATTCGGACAGGGGCGGATCGCCCCAGCTCTATATGATGAACGCCGATGGGTCAGGCGTGAGGAGGATATCCTTCGGTAGCGGCAAGTACACGACGCCGGTCTGGAGTCCCGACGGCAAGCTGATCGCGTTCACCAAGCAGGACGGATCAGAGTTCCACATCGGGATCATGAAGGCGGACGGTTCCGATGAACGGCTGCTTACGACCAGCTATCTCGACGAGGGTCCAACCTGGGCGCCCAACAGTCGCTTGATCATGTTCTTCCGCCAGGCGCCCGGCGGTGGTCCGCGCCTGTGGACCGTGGACATCTCGGGCCGTATGACCCGTGAGGCGCCCTATCCGCTTTCCGCCTCGGATCCGGCGTGGTCGGCGCCGCTCAACTGAAGTCGCCGGAGCTCGTTATGGACTTTCGTTCACATCAAACGCTCGAACCTGAGGAGTCGACAATGAGGTTCTCGTTTAGCCGGTTGCTTCGACCGGCGCTCGTCGTCCTGGCCGTGGCCTCGATAACGGCCTGCGCCTCACGGCCCAAGCCGATGGGGCCGGCCGCGACGACAGTCCCGGCCCCGGCGGAGCGCCCCTATTCGCCGCCGCCGGCTGAGCCGGAAGGCGCCGTCACCGAGACTCAGGAGGGGGCCATCACGCCAGGGAGCGCGCGTGACTTTGTGATCAACGTGGGCGACCGCGTCTACTTCGATCTCGACAGCTACGCGTTGCGCGCCGACGCCCGTCCGGTCCTCGAGGCCCAGGCGGCATGGCTCGGCCGCTATCCTGCCGTGCGGGTGCGGATCGAGGGCAACTGTGACGAGCGCGGCACGAGGGAATACAATTTCGCCCTGGGCGCAAGCCGGGCCAACAGCGTGCGCGACTATCTCGTCGGCCACGGGGTCTCGCCTAATCGAATCCAGACCGTCAGTTACGGCAAGGAGCGCCCCATCGACACCGGCGAGAACGAACAGGCCTGGGGTCGAAACCGCAACGGGCACACCGCCATAGCCGAAGGGGCCCGATAGGGCGCGATGCGGGTGGCCAGATGAGGAAGCTTGTCGTTGCTGCTGCGCTTGCGGCGCTTCTGGGTGGCGCGGCGATCGCCCAGACATCGCTGGATGAGCCACTCGACGAGCACGCGGCCAAGAGACTTGATCGCATGGAAGCGGTAGTCAAGGAACTCAGGGCGATTGTGTTCCAGGGGCGCGAGACGGGGCAGCCGGTGGTTGTCCAGCCTGCCGAAACCGAGGGTCAGATCTCGAGCCTGACCGACAAGCTTGCCGATCTCGATCGCACCTTGACCCGCCTGAACGGCCAGGACGAAATCATTCGCCACGACCTCGATGAGTCTCGCCGTGAAACGCTTGATCTGCATTCGGCCAACGAGGCTTTGAAGGCTCGGCTGGCGGCGCTCGAACAGCAGGTTCAGGCGCTGACGGCTCCGCCCACGCCGCCGCCGGTCCCGGCTGCGGCCGCGGAACCGCCGCCCACGGCCGCAGTAGCCTTCGCCCAGGCGCGAGCTATTCTGCAGTCAGGCGACAAGGATGCGGCGCTCGCGGCCCTGCAGGCCTTTGTGGACAGATTCGGCGACACCCCTCGGGGGCCCGAGGCGAGATATCTTCTTGGCCGCCTCCTGCTGGATCGACAGTCCTTCCCGGAAGCCGCGACCGCCGAGATCGGCGCGATCCGGGGATGGCCGCAGGCCGGCTGGGCGCCTGACGCCGTGCTCGATCTGGCCCGCGCCCTGGTGGGTATGCAAAAGACCGAGGACGCGTGCCAGACCCTGGACGAGTTGGCCAAACGGTATCCCAAGGCGTCGCCGCAGATCGCGACGGGCGCCGCCGCCGTCCGAGCCCAGGCCCGGTGTGGCTGATACGCTCATTGACCTTGGGCGCTCTTCGTCCGCGATCGAGATCATGGGAGACAGGCTGGAGAGGGCCCAAGACCGCCCTCTGGCGGTGGCTTTCTCCGGCGGCGCCGATTCTCTCCTCCTGCTCCTGACGGCGAAGGCATGGGCGGACGCCGCGCGCCGCCGCGTCGTCGCCGTGACCGTGGACCACGGGCTTCAACCCTCGAGCAGGGACTGGGCGCTTTGGTGCCAAGGTCGCGCCCGCCGCCTCGGCGTCGACCACCAAGTTCTTAGTTGGCAAGGACCCAAGCCGCAGGTGGGTCTTCCCGCCGCCGCGCGGACCGCCAGGCATCGCCTCGTCGCCGAGCATGCGCGATCAGTGGGCGCTTGCGTCGTTCTGATGGGACACACCGCCGACGACGCCCTGGAGGCCGGGGTGATGCGGGCGAGCGGGAGTTCGACGACCCAGCCCCGCGCCTGGGCGCCATCGCCAATTTGGCCGGAAGGGCGGGGCGTCTTCCTTCTGCGACCCTTGGTTCGAACCCGTCGCGCCGACATTCGCGCCCTCCTCGCGGCGGCGGGTGAGGAATGGATCGAAGACCCGTCCAACGCCGACAAGCGTTACGCTCGCTCGCGCGCCCGTGATTTTCTCGAAGCGGCGCCGCCGGAATGGCCTGCCGCGAGCATGGAGCGCGACGACAAAGGCGCGGGCGGACTGCTGGACACAGTCGTCGAGGATGAAGCGGGGACTCTGCGTATCCCTTGCGAATTGCTGCGCGCTCGACACCGTGAGTCGACCCAGCGGGCGGTCGCCTCGGCTGTCGTGAGCGTTTCCGGCGCGGCGCGGCCGCCCCGGCGTGGGCGCCTTCGCCGACTCCTGATGGCGCTCGAGGCTTCGGAGCCGTTCGTTGCAACCCTTGCGGGCGCGAGGATCGAGGCCCAGTCGAACCATATCGTGCTGTTGCGCGAGCCAGGCGAGATGCGTCGAGGTACGTGCACGCTGTCTTTCGCTCTCACGCCCGGTCAGAGCGTCACTTGGGATGGCAGGTTCCAGATCGAGGCCCGGGAGGAAGGTCTCACCGTTCGCCCGCTCGCCGGCGTCGCTGGTCGCCTCCGATCGAACGAACGGGTCAACCTTGGCCTTCTTGCACCCGCCGCCCGAAAAACGCTTCCAGCTATCGTGGATAGCGCCGGCCGCGTCTCCTGCCCGATCCTTGCATGCGATCACCGCGTTGAGATTGGTCGTCTGGTGTTCGCCCGTCTGGTCGGGGCCTGCGGCGGCGTGCACGACGAAGCGGCCTTGCGGCGCATGGCGGAAGAGACACTGGCATCCTAGATTGAGGGCGAGACGTGCGATGAGGCGAGTTCATGAACCTGCGTAACCTGGCGATCTGGGGCTTGATCATCCTGGCGGTGTTGGCCGTCTTCAGCGTCATGACCAGCGGTTCGCGCGACGGCGGCCCCAGCAAGGTTACCTATTCCCAGCTCCTCGATCGCATCGATTCCGGTGATGTGAAGTCGGCGGTGGTTCATGGTCAGATGATCGAGGCCCATGATCGGCAGGGTCACGTCATGACCGCGACCGGCCCCTTGGACACCGGTGAACTGCAGAAGAGGCTCGAAGCGCACGGCGCGGACCTGGACTTCGAACAGCCCGGAGCAGGGCTCATTCCGACGATCTTGATGAACATGCTGCCGATCCTGCTGCTGATCGGCGCCTGGGTGTTCGTCATGCGCCAGATGCAGGGCGGCGCGCGCGGCGCCATGGGGTTTGGAAAGTCCAAGGCCCGCCTTCTTACCGAGAACAAGAACAGGGTCACTTTCGACGATGTGGCGGGCGTCGACGAAGCCAAGGATGAGCTGACCGAGATCGTGGACTTTCTGAAGGATCCGGCGAAGTTCCAGCGCCTCGGCGGCAAGATACCCAAGGGCGCCCTTCTGATCGGCCCTCCGGGAACCGGCAAGACCTTGCTGGCAAGGGCGATCGCTGGAGAGGCCGGCGTGCCTTTCTTCAGTATTTCCGGCTCGGATTTCGTGGAGATGTTCGTGGGCGTCGGCGCCAGTCGCGTGCGCGACATGTTCGAGCAGGCCAAGAAGAACGCCCCATGCATCATCTTCATCGACGAAATTGACGCCGTCGGCCGCCATCGTGGGGCCGGACTGGGCGGCGGCAACGACGAGCGCGAGCAGACCCTGAACCAGCTCCTCGTCGAGATGGACGGCTTCGAAACCAATGAAGGGATCATTCTGGTCGCGGCCACTAACCGGCCCGATGTCCTCGATCCCGCGCTTCTGCGTCCCGGCCGCTTCGATCGCCAGGTGGTCGTTCCAAACCCCGATGTCGGCGGCCGCGAGAAGATCCTTCGGGTCCACATGCGCAACGTGCCTCTCGCCTCGGACGTCGACGTCCGGGTGATCGCCCGCGGCACGCCGGGATTTTCCGGCGCGGACCTCGCCAACCTAGTGAACGAGGCCGCGCTCACCGCGGCGCGCAAGAACCGCCGGATGGTTCTCCAGCGCGATTTCGAAGACGCCAAGGACAAGGTGATGATGGGCGCCGAGCGCAAGTCCATGGTCATGAGCGACGCCGAGAAGCGCAACACGGCCTATCACGAGGGCGGCCACGCCCTGGTGGCGCTTTCGGTGCCTTCGGCCGACCCGGTCCACAAGGCGACCATAATTCCCAGGGGCTTGGCGCTGGGAATGGTCATGCAGCTGCCTGAGGGCGACCGGCATTCGCTGGACTTCGAACAGATGACCTCGCGCCTCGCGATCATGATGGGCGGCCGCGTGGCGGAAGAACTGATCTTTGGAAAGCAGAGGGTTACCTCCGGCGCATCCAGCGACATCCAGGCGGCCACTGGACTTGCCCGGAACATGGTCACGCGCTGGGGGTTCTCGGAAACGCTTGGCACCGTCTCCTACGGCGACAACCAGGAGGAAGTTTTCCTCGGCCACTCGGTCGCGCGAACCCAGAACGTCTCAGAGGACACCGCCCAGAAAATCGACTTCGAAGTGCGGCGACTGGTTCAGCACGCGCAGGACGAAGCGCGCCGAATACTCACCGAGCGGCTCGAGGACCTCCACGCTCTCGCCAAGGCGCTGATCGAATTCGAGACCCTGTCGGGCGAGGAGATCGTCAACGCTCTGAAAGGCGTGATGCCGAACCGCGACGAGCCTGAGCACAAGGCCCCCGCCGGCCCGCGAGTCTCGGTGCCGCTTGCCCCCCGACCAGATCCAGAACTCGCCTAGCCTCAGCAACGCGTTCTTGCGCGACGACGCGAGCGCGAAGTCGGCGCATCCTCGGGTCATGGGAATCGTGAACGTGACGCCGGACAGTTTCTCCGGTGGTGAGCTCGACGAGCAGGCGGCGATAGCGCATGGCCTGGAACTGGTCGCCGCGGGCGCGGATATCATTGATATTGGGGCGGAATCCAGCCGACCGGGGGCCGAGCCGGTTGCGGAAGACGAGGAGATCCGCCGCATGGCGCCGGTGGTGGCGGCCCTGGCGGCGAGGGCCGGCGTCCCGATTTCCATCGATACGATGAAGCCCGCCGTCGCCCAGCGGGCCATGGCCGCCGGCGCGACGATCTGGAATGACATCACCGCCCTCTCGTTCGCCAAGGAGAGCGGAGAGACGGCGGCCGAACTTGGCTGCGAGGTGGTGCTGATGCACATGCAGGGAAACCCGCGCACCATGCAGATCGCGCCTAGTTACGGCGACGTCGTGGAGGAAGTCATTGATTTCCTTAGTGAACGGGTCGAGACCGCGATCGCGGCGGGGGTGAAGCCGTCGAGGATCTGGCTCGATCCCGGCGTGGGATTTGGCAAGACCCTGGAGCACAACATCGCGCTGCTGCGAGCCCTACCGCGCATTGTCGCGCTGGGTTACCCGGTCGTCCTGGGGGCGAGCCGCAAGGGCTTCATTCGGGGGCTGGATCGGATGGCGGCGGGGCCGGGGGAGAGGCTGGGGGGGTCGCTGGCGGCGGCGCTGGCGGGGGCGCGGGCCGGGGTGGCGGCGGTGCGGGTCCACGATGTTCGTGAGACAAAACAAGCACTTATCGTCGACGCCGCGATCCGGGGCGGGCATCTTGGCTGACGCCCGCGGCCGGGTCCTGATCATCGGCGGCTCGGACAGCGGCGGCGGCGCCGGGATCCAGGCCGACATCAAGACCGTAACGATTCTAGGCGGTTACGCCGCCACCGCAGTGACCGCGATCACGGTCCAGAACACCCTGGGGGTGAGCGCGATTCGGATGATTCCGGCCGGTTTTGTCCGCGCCCAGGCCCTTTCGGTATGGTCGGACATGGGCGCTGACTGCATCAAGACGGGCGTTTTGGGGACTTCCGCTGTCGTCGAGGCGGTCGCGGAGCTGCTCGGGACTGCTCGGGATGCGCCTTCGGTGGTCGATCCCGTCCTGGTCGCGACGAGCGGTCAGATCCTGCTCTCGCGCAGGGGTGTGCAGGCCTTGCGGCGCCTTCTCGTCCCCCTGGCCTTCCTGCTGACCCCCAACGCCGACGAGGCGGCGATCCTGACCGGCGCCTCCGTGACCAACCTCGACGAACTGCGCGCCGCTGGCGAGACCCTCATGCGGATGGGGGCGGCCGCGGTGCTCATGAAGGGCGCCCACCTCGCCGGCGAGACGGTGACCGATGTGCTGATGACGCCGGCCGGCGAGCGGCGGTTCGTCTCGCCGCGGGTCCACTCCCGCCACACCCACGGCACCGGCTGCACCCTGGCCTCGGCGTGCGCGACGGGCCTGGCCCAGGGCCTGGATCTCGAGGAGGCGGTCGAGCGCGCCTGGGGCTATACCGCCGAGGCGATCCGCCGGGCGCCGGGCTTCGGTGCCGGCCACGGACCGATCGACCACGGCTGGCCGGTGCGCGACCGATGACATGAGTGGAGGAAGAGCCATGCGCCAATGGATGATCGACGCCTTCGCCGGCGCGCCGTTCAAGGGCAATCCGGCCTGCGTGGTCGAACCCCTCGAGGCCTGGCCGCCAACCGAGTGGATGCAGTCCCTGGCGGCCGAGAACAATCAGGCCGAGACCGCCTTCCTGCTCGCCGGCGAGGATCCGGCGCGCTTTGGCCTGCGCTGGTTCACCCCGGCGCTCGAGGTTCCGCTCTGCGGCCATGCGACCCTGGCGAGCGGCCACATGGTGCTGGGCGAGCTCGGTCTCGACGCGCCGCGCGTCGTCTTCGACACCCAGTCGGGGCCGCTGACGGTGGCCCGCAACGGCGAAGGCTACGAGATGGACTTTCCGGCCAACCCGCCGAAGAGGATCGAGCCGCCGAAGGGCCTGGAAGAGGCCCTAGGCGCGCGTCCGGTCGAGGTCTGGGCCGACTGGTGCGTCGTCGCGGTGATGGAGAGCGAGACCGCGGTCCGCCAGCTGAAGCCGGACATCCCCGCCCTCGCGCCGATCTCGGCGGCGACGACGCGCGGCCGCGGCAATGTCGGGGTCAGCGCGCTCGCCGACGCCGGCGCGCCCTACGATGTCGTCAGCCGCTTCTTCGCGCCCGGATCGGGGATCGCCGAGGATCCCGCCACCGGTTCCCTGCACTGCATCCTCTCGCCGCTGTTCTCAGCCAAGCTCGGCCGAGCGGCCCTGCGTTTCCACCAGGCCTTCCCGGGGCGAGGCGGCGACCTGGAGTGCGAGCATCGCGGAGATCGGGTGTTGATCGGCGGCCGGGCGGTGACGGTGCTCGAAGGGCGCCTGCGGTTCGGGCCGTGAAGCGGGAACGCCGGAGACCCTGCGGTAGGAATTGGTCTATGAGGACGGCATGAAAAACTTCCCGCCCATCGCCGCGGCGCTCGCCCTGGTCGTTCTTTCCACGCAGGCCGGGGCGAGCGAGACCTCCAGCAAGGCCGACGCCCTGATCGCGGCGGCCAAGGAAGCCATGGGCGGCGCGGCTCTGGAGCGGATCGCGATCTGGCGCGAGACCGACAAGGTCGCGGCCGGGGGCCTGGTCGGCGTCTCCGAGACGATCGTGGATTTCCAGACCCTGCACAACCGTGGCGACTATGCGCTGGGTCCGGCCTCCGGCGGGTCGGGCTGGGACGGCAAGCAGGCCTGGAGCACCGACAGCAGCAAGGAAGTGCGGATCGAGACCAGCGGCGAGGCGGTCGCCCAGGCGATCCAGGACGCCTACCGCGGCGGCTACGCCTTCCTCTTCGCCGGCCGCTTCCCGGCCGAGCGTGAATACGTCGGCGCCCGCCAGGCCGACGGCGCAACCTACGAGGCGGTGAAGATCACGCCCGCCGGCGCCGAGCCGTTCGAGGTCTGGTTCGATCCCGCGACCCACCTCATCGCCCGCGAGGTCCAGCTGACCGGGGCGCAGAAGCACAGCTTCATCTTCTCCGACTACGCCCGTTTCGGCGGAATTCTGGTGGCCGCGAAGGTGATCGACCGGGTGGGGGCGGACCCCAAGTACGACATCGTCTTCCAGGCGACAGCGATAACCTTCGCCCCGGCGCCGGACGCCGCCGGTTTCGCGCCGCCGCCGCCGCCGCCGAACACCGCCAAGTGGCCGGCCGGCGTCGACCAGGTGACCGTTCCCTTCAGGCTGCTCAACAACCACATCTACGTCGAAGCCCGGATCAACGGCGCCGCGCCGCTGGTCTTCGTCTTCGACACCGGCGCGACCGACGACCTGGAGACCTCGGCGGCCAAGGCGCTCGGCGTTCCGGTGGAGGGCGCGCTTCCCGGCTCGGGCTTTGGCGACAAGCTCGAGGATGTCGGCCTCGCCAAGGTCAGAAGCGTGTCGCTCGGCGGACTGACGCTTCCCGACCAGGTGTTCATCACCGAGAACTCGCCGGGCTGGGTCGCGGTCGAGGGCGCGCCGTCCTCCGGCCTGCTGGGCTATGAGTTCGCCAAGCGCGCGGTGCTGACGATCGATTACGCCAAGCGCACCATGACCTTCACCAAGTCGGAGGCGTTCCACCCACCCAGGGATGCGGCGCCGATCGCCTTCACCTTCGCCGGCCATATCCCGATGCTCGCCGCCGCGCTCGACGGATTTGCGGGCGAGTTCGAGCTCGACACCGGCTCGCGCGGCGCGTTGACCGTGATGGCGCCGTTCACGAAGGCCAACGGCCTCGTCGCCAAGTATCACGCGACCCGGGTGGCGACGACCGGCTACGGCGTCGGCGGGCCCTCGAAGGCGCTGCTGGCCCGGGCCGGGGTCCTCGCCATCGGCCCGGTTTCGATCACCTCGCCGGTGACCGAGATCTCCATAGACAAGGGCGGGGACGCGGAGT
>Ga0302326_10024378_pt1 | contig 12299 bp, 7 predicted proteins | sample Palsa_T0_3_FD_202264 | JGI IMG/M metagenome (GOLD analysis project Ga0302326, IMG submission 202264) | Peat permafrost microbial communities from Stordalen Mire near Abisko, Sweden - Palsa_T0_3 | ecosystem: Environmental > Terrestrial > Soil > Palsa > Peat permafrost | place: Sweden: Abisko...
AGTCTTTACCGAAGCTGTGTTGATCTCGCTTGCCGGCGGCGCCGTGGGACTGCTCGGCAGCGTCTTTTTGTTGCGCGCGCTGAGCACATGGAAACCGGCTCCGCAATTTCCAATTTTTGTGCCCGTGAACCCGGACGCAAAAGTTTATCTGGTTGCCTTGCTCCTGGCTTTGGCCAGCGGATTCCTCTTCGGCGCGGTCCCGGTACGGCAGATACTCCGCACCAATCCCTATGAGGTGGTCAAGGCGGGTTCAACCGGCATTGTTGCGGGACATACCGGGCGCCGGGTAACGCTTCGCGACCTGTTGCTCGTTGTGCAGATTGCCATCTGCGCCGTGCTGGTGACTTCTTCGCTGGTTGCCGTGCGCGGGCTAGTGCGCTCGATGCACTCGAACTTCGGTTTTGAACCGCAAGACGCATTGGTGGTGGATACAACCCTCAGCATGGCCGGCTACAACGGCGATAGAGTGATCCCCATGCAAAGGAGCATGATCGATGCGCTCAAGACGATTCCGGGCGTTAAGTCCGTGGGGCTGGTCAGTCAAATCCCTCTGGGAGGGGGTGGGTGGACCGAGAATGTATTCAGAGACCAGACTAGAGACCTGAGGCCGTCGAATGCCGCTGCCAAAGTCCAGGAGTTCAGAATATCTCCCGAATACTTCCATGCAGCGGGCACATCTTTGCTGCAGGGCAGGGCTCTCTCCTGGCAGGACGATAAGAATGCCCCGCCCGTGGCGGTGATCAACCAGATGTTTGCGCGCAGAGTCTTCGGCTCGGCCGGCAACGCGCTCGGCAAATCCTACAAGATGGAGGATGGAACGCGGGTACAAGTGGTGGGTATTGCGGAAGAGGGAAAGTATTATCAACTGACCGAAGATCCAAAGCCGGCAATGTTTCTGTCGTTCCTGCAAATGCCGACCAACTCGACAGCCCTGGTGGTGCGGACAGATGGCGACATGGGCCGGGACGAGGCGCAATTGGCGACAGCCATCAGGAGTGCCCTGCGAAACCTGGATGACAGCCTGCCTTTGAACATCCAAACGTGGACCCAGGGACTGGACATCGCCATGTTTCCCTCGCATGTAGCGACGGTGGCGCTGGGTGTGCTGGGCATGATGGGCGCGATGCTGTCGATCACCGGCATCTTTGGCATGGCGGCGTACTCGGTGTCGAAGCGCATGCGCGAACTGGGCATTCGCATGGCGCTGGGCGCGCAGCGGAGAGAGGTGCTGGGCGCGGCGCTGGGGCGCGCAGTCAAGCTGCTCGCAATCGGGTCGGCGGCGGGATTGGTCCTTGGAATTCTGGCCAGCCGGGTGCTCGCTTTCATTGTGTATCAGGCCACGCCGCGCGATCCGCTGGTGCTGGGCGGCGTGGTGCTGGCCATGGCGCTGCTCGGCCTGTTGGCCACGTGGATTCCGGCACAGCGCGCGCTGCGGGTGAATCCGCTGATCCTGCTGCGCGAGGAATGAACCGGTTGCGGGAGTGTGAGCGGACATTCGTGGTATCCCAGGTCTGAAAATCCAGACCTGGGGCACCCACCATCTGGCTCAGGATACCCGGTTTGAGAGAGGACGTATGAGACTCTTCGATTGGCTTCGAAACGCATCGATCTTTCATCGCTCGCAGCTTCGCGCGGAGATGGATGAGGAGCTGCGCTCGCACATCGCGCACCGCGCCGACGATCTCGCACGCCGCGGCATGAACTGCGCCGAGGCCGAGCGCCGTGCCCGCATCGAGTTTGGCGGGCGCGAGAAATACAAAGAGGAGATCCACACCGCGCTGGGCGGCAACTTCTTTGACACGCTGGGCCGCGATGTGCGCCTGGCGCTGCGCGTGCTGCGCAAATCTCCGGGCTTCGCGTTCGCGGCCATTGTCACCTTGGCTTTAGCCATCGGCGCCAACGCGGTGGTATTCGGCCTGATGGATGGCCTGATTCTCCGTCCGCTCAACGTGCCGCAAAGCGAAAGCCTCTATGGCACCCATTACGGAGATAACGGTGGATGGCAGTCCTATCCCAACTATGTCGACCTGCGCGATCGCAACCACACCTTCGAGGATCTGGCCGCGTTCAACATGGTGCTGGACGTAGGCATGGACAGCGGCAACGACGCCACCGTAGCAAACGGCTTTGCCACCACTGGCAACTACTTTGACGTGCTGCGCATTCAGCCGTATCTTGGCCGGTTCTTTCACTCGGCCGACGAGCACGGGCTCAACAGCGCTCCGTATGTCGTGCTGACCTACGCGTACTGGCACACACGTTTTCAGGACGATCGCAGCGTGGTGGGCCGCACGGTACGCCTCGACCACCATCCATACACCATCGTCGGCGTGGCGCCGCCCGCGTTCGCCGGGACGCTGTTATTTCTGTCTCCGGATTTTTTCATGCCCATCGTCAACGAGGAACAGATGGGCGAGGCGAGCGTGAGCGCGCGCGGCACCGATCGCGCGGTGTTTGAGATGATGGGGCATCTCAAGCCCGGAGTGACGCCCGCGCACGCGGTTGCCGATGTCGACCGCGTCGGCGCGTATCTGGCGAAAACCTATCCCAGCCAATTCAGCCACCGCACCACGCCCACTGCGCTTTCGCGCGAAGGCCTCACATCGTTCGGCCCTGCGGTGCGGGCATTTGTGAGCGGATTGACGCTTCTTGCCGGGCTGATATTGCTGGCCGCCTGCGCCAATCTCGGCAGCCTGTTTGCCGCGCGCGCCGCTGACCGGTCCCGCGAAGTGGCTCTGCGCCTGGCGCTGGGCTCCAGCCGCAAGCGCATCCTGCGCCAGTTGCTCACTGAGGCCGTGCTGATCTCACTCGCCGGCGGCGCTCTCGGCCTCCTGGGCAGCATTGCTCTGTTGCGCAAGCTTGGCACCTGGCAGCCCATTCCCGGCACTCCCCTGCACATCCCTGTCGCTCCCGATGTCAGGCTCTACCTGGTCGCCCTGCTGCTGGCGCTGGTCAGCGGATTTCTCTTCGGCATTGTTCCGTTGCGCCAGGTGATGCGCGCCAACCCGTATGAGATCGTCAAGGCGGGTTCGAACGCGCGAATGGGCCGCCGCATCACGGTGCGGGACGTGCTGCTGGTGGTGCAGATCGCCATCTGCGCGGTGCTGGTCACGTCGTCCATGGTGGCCGTGCGCGGACTGGTCCGCTCGCTGCACAGCCGGTTCGGCTTTGACCCGCGCAACACCATGCTGGCTGGCGTGAACCTTTCCCTGGCCGGTTACAGCGTGGACAGATCACCCGCCATGGAGCGTCGCATGATCGAGGCGGTCGAGACGATTCCCGGCGTGGAGCACGTGGGATTGGTCAACGATTATCCGCCGTTGGTCTATACAGCCGGTCGAACGGTAAGCGTCTTCAAGGAGGATGCCGCCGATCTCAAGCCGGCGAATGCAGCCGCCAATCCCTACCGCTATGCCGTATCGCCGGGCTACTTCGTAGCGGCCGGCACATCGCTGCTGGCGGGCCGCGACCTCAAATGGAACGACAGCAAGGACGCGCCCGCCGTGGCCGTGGTGACAAAGGATTTCGCCGGCAGAATGTATGGCTCGATCACCAACGCGCTCGGCAAACACTTCAAACTGGTGGATGGAACCAGCGTTGAGGTGGTCGGCGTTGTCGAAGACGGAAAATTCATCAGCCTGACGGAGGATCAACAGCCGGCGATATTTTCCCCGTTCTTGCAGGCGCCGCAAACCAACACCTATCTGGTCGTCCGCTCGCCCCGCGATCCGGTGGCGCTGGCCGCGGCCATCCGGGCGAAGCTGCGCGAGCTCGAAGACGGAGTGCCGATCGACACGCAGACTTGGAGCGGCATGCTCGACGTGGTCTTCCTTCCCTCGCGCATGGCCACCATGGCGCTGGGCGTGATGGGAATGATGGGCGCGATGCTCTCGATCACAGGCATCTTTGGCATGGCGGCTTACTCTGTGTCGAAGCGTCTGCGCGAACTGGGCATTCGCATGGCTCTGGGAGCACAGCGCAGGGAGGTGCTGGGCGCGGCGCTGGGACGCGCTGTCAGGCTGCTGGCGCTGGGTTCGGCTGCGGGCCTGCTGCTGGGCTTGCTGGCCACGCGGGTGCTCGCTTCCATCGTGTATCAGGCTACGCCCCGCGATCCGCTGGTGCTGAGCGGCGTGGTGGTGGCCATGGCGCTGCTGGGCGTAGTGGCCACGTGGATACCGGCACAGCGCGCGCTGAGCGTCAATCCCATGATCCTGCTGCGCGAGGAGTGACGGCGGGTTTTTCCGAACACGTATGCATTCGCGGTATCCCCGGTCTCAAAATCGAGACAGGGGGCACCCATCTTTTGTGGCATGGGTACGGTCGCTGAGGACGCACTCTCCGTACCCCATCTTCGCGCCTTTTTCCTGGCGCGAGGGTGGGATACCACAAGAGTCAATTGTCCCAAAGCACGCTGGGTGCCCCAGGTCCCGACTTTGGGACCTGGGATACCGCAGATGTTGGTTCGTACCCTTTGCGTGGATCACTGCGCCTCTACCGCAGCACCGCAGCCAGCAACAGCGTCGTCCCCAGCCCCGCGATCGACAGCACCGTCTCCATCACGCTCCACGTGGCCAGTGTCTCCCTTACTTCGAGCTTGAAGAAGGACTGGATCATCCAGAATCCGGGGTCGTTGAGTTGCGAAAAGATAAGCGAGCCGGTGCCGGTGGCCAGCACCAGCAGCTCCGGGCGCACGCCGATGTGGCCGGCCATGGGCGCGAGCACGCCCGACGCCACCGCCATGGCCACCGTGGCCGAGCCCATGGAGACGCGCACGATGGCAGCCAGCGTCCACGCGAGCACCAGCGGCGGCATGTGCGCGCCCAGTGCCAGCCCCACTGTCGCCTGCGCCGCGCCTGAGTCGCGCAGGATGCCGCTCAACCCGCCCGCAGCCGCCAGAATCACCATCACGTTGGCGATGGGCTCAAAGCTCTCGGTCGTGAGCTGGCGCAGCATTTCTCTTCCATGATGATGGCCAATCTGGATGCGCGGCCCCAGCGTGATCAGCGCCACCAGCACAGCGATGAGCAGCGCAATGTCCGGCGAGCCAATGAAGTGCAGGATTTGATTGGGCCAGCTTCCCGCGCGGGCCAGCGAGTCTGCCCAGCTACCGAGAAAGATGAGCGCGATGGGCAGCAGCACGGCAGTCGCGGCGCGGATGGGGCCCGCAGGCGGCGGAACCACGTGCGCGGCAACTGGCGTCACATCGGCCGTGTGCTCGATGAGCTGCTCCTCTTCGGCTGTCGCGGAAAACAGCGGGACCGCAGTTGGCTCTTCGGCACTCTTCGGCTTGCGGTCCCAGCGGCGGATCATGAACCAGCCCAGGCCTGGCCCGGCGAGAGCAGCGGCGGGCAGGCCGACAACCAGTCCCCACAAAATCGTCCGCCCCAGGTCGGCGTGATACTGAGTAGCCGCCAGCATGGCTGCCGGGTGCGGGGGCAGCGTGCCGTGCACAATAGACAAGCCCGCCAGCAGCGGCATACCGGCCAGGATGGGTGGCTTGCCTGTGCGGCGCGCGGCCTCGGCCACAATCGGCATCAGCAACACCAGGCCGACCTCGAAGAAGACCGGCATGCCCACCACGATGCCCAGAATCAGCAGCGCCCAGGGCAGCCCCTTCGGGCCGCAACCCTCCACCATCAAGCTGCCCAATGCGGCCGCGCCACCCGAGCCGGCCAGCAGGCGGCCCAGCACCGCGCCCAGGCCCAGCACGATGGCGATGTGGGCCATCAGGCTGCCCACGCCGGCGGAGAACGAAAGCGGCACCTGCTTGAGCGTCATGCCCGAGGCCACGCCCAGGCCCAGCGCGGCCACAGCCAGCGCCAGCGCCGGATGCAGCCGGACGCGCGCGATGAGCAACAGGAGCAGCAGCACCGTGCCGGCGGCGCAGGCCACCAGAAACCAGTCGTGCGAAGTTGAAGCGGCAGGGTTCACCGGCAGATTATTCCACACCGCGGCGGCAATCGATGAAAACCCGCTAAGGAACCGCTGATTCAATCGAGGCTTTGAAAGGGCACGACTTCAGTCGTGCCGCCAGTGCTGCAAAGCCAGCTGGGCTTTAGCCCCTGAGGGATGTCTTTCGCGAAAGAAAACCATGTTCAGTCATTACTTGGCGCACCGCATATTCACAGACCACGGCATATCGCTCATTCCCGCCGCTGAGCGCGCTGTGCGGCGGTACAATCCAATCGAAGCAGCTGCCCGCGCAAATCCGAAGAGGAAAGAGCGACCCGATGGAAACCGAGAATCCATGGCGCACCGCACCGCGCAAGACCGCCGTGGTCTTTCTCGCTGGGGTCTTTTTCATTTTCGCCAGCTTCGGGTTTGTCAACGACGTGATCGACATGGGAGTGCAGTCCACCTCCCGCTTCGCATTCGGGGTCGCGCTCTCCGGCCTGTTCGCGGTTGCCTATGCCGGTACGGGCATCGCGCTGCGCGGCCGCTTCTGGAAGGCATTCATCCCGCTGTTTGCCCTGCACTTCCTCTGCATGGCCTGGCTCGGCAATGCCTTTCCCGAAGCGGCGCACCCCGCGCAACTGAGCGCCGCAGCCACGGCGCATCTTGAGAAACGCCTGCTGTTTGACGGCCTGGCCATCATCGCCTCTGTCTCCCTCGGCTATGCGGGCCTGATCTACGTGTCCATTGCCGAGGGCCGCCGCCACATCCGTGCACGTGTGGAAAAGGCTGCGCTCGAGAGCGAGATGTCCGCCGCGCGCGAGGTGCAGCGCGTGATGGTGCCCGAAGAGCTGCCGCAGGTCGCCGGCTACTCGATCGAGAGCGTCTACCGCCCCGCCGCCGAGGTGGGCGGCGATTTCTTTCAGGTCATTCCGCTCCGCAGCGGGCGCACGCTGGTGGTCCTCGGCGACGTGAGCGGCAAGGGCCTGCGCGCCGCCATGATCGTCTCCATGATCGTGGGCACACTGCGCGCCGTGAGCGGCTACACTGAGGAGCCAGCCGAGATTCTGGGCGAGCTGAACCGCCGCCTCTGCGGCAGCATGCACGAGGGCTTTGTCACCTGCCTCGCAGTGCGGGTGGAAACCGGCGGACGCCTCACGCTGGCCAACGCCGGCCACCTGCCGCCGTATGTGAACGGGACCGAGATCGGGCTCGCCGGCTCGCTGCCGCTGGGTGTCACCGAGACTGCGGCCTATGAACAGACCAGCCTGGAGCTGTCCTTACGCGATGTTCTGATGCTCGTAACCGACGGCATCGCCGAAGCCCAGAGCGGCCAGCATGTCCTCTTAGGATTCGCCAAAGTGGAGCAGATGCTGCGCGCCGGCTCAACCGCGAAGAGCGTTGCAGACACCGCGCAGCAATACGGACAGAACGACGACATCACCGCACTCAGCGTGACGCGGCTGGCGTAGGGGTGCTGTGCGCCACGCCGTGGATCGACTTCCGTGCCGGCCCGCTTCGGGAATCGCCCATCCCGGCACGCCCACCCCGACGTACCCCGCACTGTGCCTCACCCTGTGACCGCTCGCACACTTTTCTCTTGCGCGCCTCTGCTACCATAAAGACGATTGCAGTTCCTGCCGCCCAACGGGCTGAAAAAGCACCTCGCAGGCGCCGACGCGTCAACTAAGACGCCGACGGCGCCCGATTCGCACCGGCGGCCGGCACCATCCCAGGAAGGAGCACTTCATGCCTCTAGTCTCCATGCGGCAGCTGCTCGACGAGGCCGCCAAGGGCGGTTACGGCGTCGGCGCATTCAACGTCAACGATATGGAACAGATCCAGGCCATCATGGAAGCGGCCAAGGAAACCCGGTCGCCTGTGATCATCCAGGCCAGCCGCGGCGCGCGCCAGTTTGCCCAGGACCGTTATCTCTTTCACCTGATCCTGGCCGCCAGCGAGCTCTATCCCGACATTCCCATCGCCATGCACCAGGACCACGGCAATAGCTTTGAGACCTGCAAGAGCGCCATCGAGCTCGGCTTCACCAGCGTGATGATGGATGGCTCGCTCAAGGCCGACGGCAAGACGCCGGCCAGCTTTGAAGAGAACGTTGAAGTCACCCGCAAGGTTGTCGATTATGCGCATGAGCGCGGCGTAACCGTCGAGGGCGAAATCGGCGTGCTCGGCGGCGTTGAAGACGGCCACGGCGCGGGCGGCTCCGGCCTCGATCACATCACTGACCCCGACCAGGCGGTCGAGTTCGCTGAGCTGACCGGCGTCGATGCCCTGGCCATTGCGATTGGAACCAGCCACGGCGCTTATAAGTTCACGAAAAAGCCCGACGGAAGCGTCCTCAAGATGGATGTCCTCATTGCCATCCACAAGCGCCTGCCCAACACCCACCTTGTCATGCACGGCAGCTCGTCGGTGCCCAAGGACCTGCAGGACATCATCAACGAGTACGGCGGCAAGCTCAAGGAGACGTGGGGCGTGCCGGTCGAGGAGATTCAGCTCGGCATCCGCAACGGCGTGCGCAAGGTCAACGTGGATACCGACAACCGCCTCGCCATTACGGGCGCCATTCGCAAGGTGCTGTGGACGCAGCCGGAGAAGTTTGACCCGCGCGACTACATGAAGCCGGCGCGCGAGGCCATGCAGAAGGTGGTGGCGCAGCGCATGACCGAGTTCGGCCAGGCCGGGCACGCGGGCGACTACGCGCCGATCGCGATCACGGAGATCGCCAAGGGCTATGCCAACGGCACGCTCAGCACGCAGCCGCTGGTGGCGGCCAAGTAGGCCGCCGGGCGCCATAGACCGCACGAAATCTTGGGCCACTTCGCGATGAGCGGAGTGGCCCATTTGTGTTGCGCTTCGTCCGAAGCGATTCCGGCAGGCGCACAGCCATTGACGGCGGCGCTTTCACCCCTTGGCAGAATCACTCAAAAATCACTGCGAAATCACATGCAGACGATTGCCTGCCGGCCCAGCCTGCGAGAACGTGAATGCAGTCGCCCGGCACGCTGCTTTCCGCACCCGTCTTCGGGCGTCAATTTTCGTTTTCTGAAAGAAGGCTGGACATGAAAGCAGGACTCTTCAGGATTCTAGCCATGGCCGCGGTCGGAGGCTCGCTCTTGACCGCAACCGTGACGGCAAAAGCGCAATGCATCGGCGTTTGCAGGGGTGAGGTAGTCGGAATTCTCGTGGGCATCGGCGCGGGCAGCGCGGCCATCGGTGTGGGCGTGACATACGCCGTCCGCCACAATCACGCCATCCGCGGCTGCGCGGTGGCCGGCGCCAACGGCCTGGAACTCGAAAGCCAGGGCGGCGGCGAGACCTATGCTCTGGTCGGGCTGGTTGACGGCATCAAGCCCGGAGAACGGATTCGCGTCTCCGGCAAGAAGCAGGAGAAGGCCGACGGCGCGGTGCGGCAGTTTCTGGTGGAAAAGCCTGCAAAAATCGACGGCGCGTGCACTGCTCCCTGAGCGGCGCGCGGCTGCCCGAAGTCAGTGCGCCGAGTTGAGCGTCTGCGCGGCCCGGTCCAGCGCCAGGGCCAGCACGCCGAGCTGCTGCGCGGCGCGAGGCTGGTCTTTGGCGTCGATAGCCTCATTGACGCCGGGAATCACCACGGCCGCGTAGCCGGTATATTCACCGGGCGCATAGATGGTGTGCCGGTACCAGGGGCGATTGGGCAGGCCGGCTGGGGAGATGAGATCGGTCTCGGCCTGGCGCAGAGCCGTGTTGAGCCGGGCAAGGTCGCCGGATGGCGCGGTTTGCAGGCTGTGTACGCGCTGCGCTGCATCGGCCAGGCGCGCGGCGGAGGCTTGCGCAGCGGCGAAATCGAGCGTGTCGAGCTTCAGCTCGCCGGCGTGGCGCTTGGCGGCGTCAATGTAGGACTGAATCTCATGCGCGTAAGGAACGTAATCGAGCGGCAGCACGTCGGTATCGGCCATGCGCAGCCCTTCCAGGCCCAGCACGCGCGCCATCTCCTGCAGATAGACGAAGTGCGGGTCGGCGTTCATGGTGAACCATGAGTAGTTGTCGAAGACCGAATGGTAGACGCCGTACGGGCCGCCTGAGCCGATGTCAGTCGAGGGTACGCCGACATGCTGCAAGAACGGCGTGAAGTCGGAACCGGAGCCGAGGTCGCCTACGTGCACCTCTTCCGGCGTGGCCGGCGCATTGGAGCCGCGATGTTCGTTGACGGCGGAGCGGTTATTCTTCCATACGTCATACACCGACCCGCCGGAGGGGCTGGGCACCGAGCGCGTCAGTTCGCGCACGAACTGCTTGAGCGAAGGCACGGCCGCGGCTGAAAAATCCGGCCCGGAGACAGCCACATCCACGTTGAAATAGGCCACGGCCTTTTCAAGCGTCTTCGCGTGCTGCTCCACCCACTCGGTCGAGCCGATCAGGCCCTCCTCTTCGGCGTCCCAGCTGCAAAAAACCATGGTGCGCTTTGGCCGCCATCCCTGCCTGAGCAGCACGCCGACGCCGTGCACGTCTTCCAGCATGGCCGCGGTGCCGCTGTTGGGGTCCACCGCGCCATACACCCATGCATCGCGATGATTGCCAGTCACTACCCACTCGTCCGGCAGCGCCGAACCTTTGACCTTCCCGATGACATCCCAGATGATGCGGCGCTGGTAGTCCTGCTGCGCCACCAGGTGAACTTTAACGCCGCCGGGTCCCAGGTGATAGCGGAAGGGCAGTGCGCCCTGCCAGCCCTGCGGCACGCCGGGACCTTTGAGCGCCTGCAACATCGGCGACGCATCGCGATAGCTGATGGGGATCGACACGATCGACGGCTGGTTGCCTGATTTGTCGACCGGCACGCGCGCCGAGTCGGGCAGGTCGAGGGTGGAGGCCACGCCAGGGGTCTCCGGGTCGCCGGGATACTTGAAAAGATATTGAACTGACCCACGCTGCACACCGGTCTCAGGCCGCCACGGGCCCATGGGATAGGCGTCGCCCTTGTAGTAGCCGTCGTCCTGCGGGTCGGAGTAGATGAGCACGCCCACCGCGCCGCGCTGCTCGGCGATATAGACCTTGACGCCCCGGAAGTTGCCGCCATAGCGGCAGAGCACGATCTTGCCGTGCAGGTCAATGTGCTGCGCGGCCAGTTCGTCGAAGTCCTCAAGACGGCCGTAGTTTGCGTAGACCACCTCGCCGGTCACATCGCCCGATCCTGAGGACCCGTTGAAGGGCATCACCACCCTCGGGTCGTCCTGATAGGGGTCGCCGTCCACGTGTTCCCGAGCAGGGCCGCTGATGAGCAGCTGGCCGGCGGTGTTGTATGCGTCGAAGTGCGAGACTTTAGGCTGATTCATCAACACGCGATAGGGCACGATCTCGGTTTCGAGGCCGGCGGCGCGGAATTTCTGCGCCACGTATTCGGCGGTCTTGTGGTCCTCGGGCGAGCTGGCAATATGGGGCTCGGCCGTGAGGGTCTTCAACTCCTCGCCGGCCAGTTTGGCGTCAGGGACGGCGAGGAATTTCTCCTCAATTTTGGCCTGGGCGGCGAAGTCCTTGTAGCCGAAGACAGACTGCGGCGCGGGCGGTGCGGATTGGGCGGCAACCGGGAGGGATGCGAGAGAGGCCAGGGCGAGGGACAGCAGAAACACAGGCGAAATGCGCAAGATCATTGGCGAGGACCCTTTTTGAGACAAAGATCAACTACGGCGCGCTTGACGCATCGCCGGGTGAGTGTGGCAATAAGTAGCCAGCTTACACCACGGGGACGGCGTGGGCCGCCTGAGGGCGTGCCGCATTTCTACGCGGCGGGCGCCGTAACTACCGGCTGGCCGCAATGGGCACAGCGGCGGGCGGCAAGCGGAATCTCGCTCAGGCACTCGGGGCAGGTCCTGGTGGCGGGCGGCGCAGGAGGGACGGGCTTCTTGATGCGATTGAGCAGCGCGTTGGTGGGCAGCACCACGGCGAAATACACCACGCTGGCCACGATCAGAAACGAAACCGCCGCATTGAGGAAGTTGCCCACCTTGATTTGGCCGCCATGCACGTAGAGAACGACATGGCTGAAGTCCGGCCTGCCCACCGTGGCGGCGATCAGCGGGTTGAGCACATCGCCCACCAGCGAGGCCACAATTGCGTTGAATGCCGTGCCCAGAATCACGGCCACAGCCAGGTCCACCACGTTACCGCGCAGAATAAAATCGCGAAATCCCTTCAGCATGTCGTTCTCCTGTTGGTTGTGCCGGCGGCCGGATGTGCGGCCGCGAAGGCGCGTTCTTCAACATGCTACATGGTTGATTTGGCTGGCCGGAAGGCGGGATACGCTTGCCCAGCAGTTCTAACTGTAGGAACCAGCATCGTCACCCCGTTTTGGCCTGGGAAGTGATGAACTTGGAGTATGCGGGTACTGGAACAATTGCTTGACGGATTGCGGC
>Ga0302326_10024380_pt1 | contig 12297 bp, 11 predicted proteins | sample Palsa_T0_3_FD_202264 | JGI IMG/M metagenome (GOLD analysis project Ga0302326, IMG submission 202264) | Peat permafrost microbial communities from Stordalen Mire near Abisko, Sweden - Palsa_T0_3 | ecosystem: Environmental > Terrestrial > Soil > Palsa > Peat permafrost | place: Sweden: Abisko...
GCGCGGTTCCTAGAATGCGCGCGCCCATGTCCTCGACCTTCTCGCCGATCGAAATGTCGGCAGGCATGGCGTCGCTGCACCACATCAGCGTTGAGGCAACGCCTTCACGCGGCGTCTTGGTATTGGTTGCCGGCCCTTCAAGGATCACCTTGGCGACATTCTTGTCGTCATGACCGGTGATGACGCGGCGAATTGGCGGTCGGGCCATGGGTATTCTCCGAATTTCAGGGATCAGGCTTGCTCGACCGCGCGAACCAGGTCGATGAATTCGATGACGTTGCCGTCGGGATCGCGGATGTAGGCGCTGCGTCCGACGAAGACTCCGACTTTGCGGTCTTCTTGCTTGAAGATTTCGACGCCCTTTTCCGGCAATTCCCGCAGAACCTGCTCATAGACCTGCGGCGTCACGCGAAATGCGGAGTGGATTTCGTGCCGGCCAGCGGCATTTTGCGTGATCGAATTTTCCGAACAGGTGAGATTGAAGTAGTCGTCTCCGGCCCGCATGAAAACGATGCGGTCGGTGCGGCCGATTTTCGTGAAGCCGAGTTCTTCGCGATAGAACTGTTCCGAATGGTCGAGATTCTTCACCGGAATAGTGAAGTGCAGAACGCCTTCGGTCTTCAGCATGCCTGTCTTACCCGCGCGCAAATAATGCGCGCGGATAATACCATGATTTCGTCTGGTTGGACCTAGGCCGCGCTGACGCGGCGGATCGGCTCCGCCACCTCTTCGCTCTCATCGGATTCGAGCGCGCCGCCACGATATCCGGTCAGGACATTGATGAATTTGTTGAACGCTCGCAGCCCGAAACCGGCAAGAAGCGGCATGCTTTGCCGGCAGAACGCGATTTTCCGCAGATCTTTTGTAACCTGCCAAACGCTGTGGCTGCCAGCGGGGAAGAACGCGACATCGCCTGGCCCAAGCCGACGAACCTCATCGTTATGGTCGGTGACGAATACCTCACCTTCGAGGATGTAAAGCGTCTCATCCACGGTGTAGTACCAGTGAAATTTGCCCGGCGTGCAGGTCCATACCATGCTCGAAGACGTGGTATCGGGGCTTGCCGCAATACGTCGCGAGCGCGCCACAGGATTGCCCTCAATCACCCAATGCGCGGCGATCGGCGCTGGCTTGAGCTCCATATCCGCAGGCACTGAGAAGGTTATCGCTATCACTGTGAGCCCCCTATAAGAATTGATCCCGCAACTAAAACGCCCCGCCTGCAAAAAAATGTAAACGAGGCGTTCTTCCGCGCTTAATCGTTTTCAGTTGGTTACCGGATGGTTCGTGCAACGGCCGCGACGATGCCGTCGGTCGGCCAATCGCGCCAGGCGCGCCGCAAAGGACCCGCCAATGGCCGCCGGTCTGATTTGCGCCCACTGAGATATTCGAACCATTTCTCGTATATGCCGACGGCGCACGGCCGCCACGGACATTCCAATCCTTCGTTCAGGTGTCCCACCGGAAAGCTGGGGACGAGATCCGGTGTCCGGTTATCAAGCGCGCGCTCACGGAATCCCAAAGCAATTTCTGTCGAGACATTGTCAAAATAGTTCTGCGGCAGCACTGGATAGTCTTCACGCTCGCCTTTCAGGTAACGGCTGACGTCGCGGCGATATTCGCGCAGCAGCGTACCCGCTTCGTATTCCGGGTGGCCCTGGAGAAAGAGATGAAAGCTCTTGTCCTGGCGCGCGAACATGTCGACACCCACACCGCCGGCGCGGGTCAGCACACGATAGCCGCTCGTGTTCAGAGCCTGTTCAGGCAAGCCGTTGTGGCGCGAGTGCGGAACGCGCAGCCCCTTCGCTGTATCGATCGTCATCGGGTGCAGCGAGACCGTCTCACATCCAAATACGCCAGCGATCTTTTCGGAGGCAGGTTGACGCTCGATACCGTCGGCATGCAAAACTGCGGCATGCGCGGCAAGACATGACCAAATTGCCGACGTGGTGTGATCGGCAGCCCAGTCCACGATCTGACTGAGCGGGCCCCAGAATGGTTCATCCTTGAGGTTCTTCGCTTTTGGCTCAGCCCCGGTGACGATCAGGCCATCGATATGGCTGTCCCAAAGCCTGGAAATATCGCGATAGCGTTCGCTCATTTCTTGCCGCATCGTTTCACCGCGGGGCACTTCGGGAATCGAGAACAGCTCCAAGCGAACGATCACGCGGGACGAGGATGCACGGAGCAGATCAACGAACTGCCGTTCGGTCGCTTCGAGCGCCGTATCGGGCATATTGTTGATCAGCGCGATATTGACGCAATTGGATGAGCGTAATTTCGCGGTTTCAGTTGATGTGAAGGTATCGAGCAGAACAGGCATCGGCTTGCTCCGGACGTACCGCTACTCAGCCGCAAGCATCGGCAAACAATGCCGATGTGCCGCTGCGAGCGCCTGATCGAGGTCGCCGATAATGTCGTCGATATGCTCGATGCCGACCGACATCCTGATCATCTCAGGCTTTACGCCGGCCTTGGCCTGTTCGCCTGCCGACATCTGCCGGTGCGTCGTCGATGCCGGATGACAGGCAAGCGATTTGGCGTCGCCCATATTGACGAGGCGCTTGACGAGCTTCAGCGCATCGTAAAAGGCTTTCGCCGTCTCCAAGCCGCCGGCGACGCCAAATGTCAGCAGCGAGCAGGCACGCCCGCTCAGATATTTTTGCGTGAGCTGGTGATAAGGGTTGTCGGCGAAACCGGTGTAATTGACCCATTCTAACCGCGCATCCTGACGCAGGAATTCCGCAACGCGGCGCGCATTCTCGACGTGCCGCTCGACGCGAAGCGCAACGGTTTCGATGCCTTGCAGCAGCAGGAAAGCGGACAGCGGCGCCAACACCGCGCCGGTCGTGCGTTGATAGACGCTCCGGCAACGGGCGATATAGGCGCGGTCGCCGAAATGCTCGGTATAGACAAGCCCATGATAAGACGCATCCGGCTCGTTGAACATCGGAAAACGGCGAGCATGCTTGCGCCAGGGAAACCGGCCGGAATCGACAATGGCACCCCCCAGCGTCGTGCCATGACCGCCCATGAACTTCGTCAGGGAGTGGACGATTATGTCGGCGCCGTAATCGATCGGGCGTAACAGGATCGGTGTTGCTACCGTGTTATCAACGACCAGCGGCACGCCGTGCTTCGCCGCGATCGACGCAAGCGCTTCGATATCGCAAACGTTACCCGCAGGATTGCCAACGCTCTCGCAGAACACAGCGGACGTTTTGTCGTCGATCAGTTTCTCGATCGCGTCTGCACTGTCCGATTCCGCAAAGCGGACCTTGATGCCCTGGCTCGGCAGGACGTGAGCGAACAACGTATATGTCGTACCATAGAGCTGCGGCACCGAAACGATGTTGCTGCCCATGCCCGCGAGATTAAGCACGGCGTAATTCAGCGCCGCCTGCCCCGTGCTGACGCATAACGCGTCGACACCGCCTTCAAGCGCGGCGACACGGCGCTCAAGTACGGCGGTCGTGGGATTGCTGATACGCGAATAGCGGAAACCTTCGGCCTCGAGATTGAACAGCGCGGCCCCGTGATCGGCGCTGTCAAACTCGTACGCCACGGTCTGATAGATCGGCACCGCGACGGCTTTGGTCGTCGGGTCGGTTTCGTAGCCGCCGTGAACGGCCACCGTTTCCTTTTTCATGGCCACCCGCCAAATTTCCGGCGCCCCCCGGTCCGGACACAGGCGAAACGTAAGCGAGTTGGGTTTCCGATCCGTGCTTAAGAAGACGAATTCGAGTGAATAACCTTAACTATTTCCGACGCTCCAAATCATGCGGCAAACCGGGGACAATCGCGTGTTGCGACAGATTTTAGCAAAGCTTGAAGCGAAAAATTCACTTTGATCGGCAATCATCCGGCATGACGCTTCACCTGCCAAGGCAACCCAAGTCGCAAGCCGACGTAAAAACCGGCGCGCTGCAAGACTGGGTGCGCGCGCTGGAGGCGATGGCGCCCATCGCGCGCAATCCGGAGCGCGTCCTTTCCGACGTCATCGCGGAGTTGGCGCAAGCGCACGGCAGCGCACCTGCGCTCCTGTCCACCCGTGAAAGTTTCACCTATCGCGAACTCTCTGAACGCGCCAATCGTTACGGGCGGTGGGCACTCGCACAAAACCTTGCCAAAGGCGACGCCGTGGCCCTGGTTATGCCGAACCGTCCGGAATATGCGGCGATTTGGCTTGGTATCACCTCGGTCGGCGGCGTGGTGTCCCTGATCAATACCAATTTGCGCAGCGGCGCCCTCGCCCATTGTCTCAACATCGTCACGCCGAAGCATGTGATCGTCGATGCGGAGTTGCTTGACGCGCTTGATTCCGCCAACGGACAAATCGAATTCCAGCCAAAAGTCTGGTCGCACGGCACCGAAGTATTCCGTCGCATCGACCGCGAGATCGAAAGCTTTTCGGGCGCGCCGCTGGCCGCGGCGGAGAAGCGGCATGTCACGATTTCAGATCGCGCGTTGCACGTCTACACGTCCGGCACCACCGGGCTGCCGAAGGCGGCCAACGTCAGCCATCGTCGGCTGCTGCAATGGAGCTTCTGGTTTGCCGGCCTGATGAATACCGGGCCGGATGACCGCATGTACGATTGTTTGCCGATGTACCACTCGGTCGGCGGGGTCGTGGCGATTGGCGCGCTACTGGCGCGCGGCGGGTCTGTCGCGATTCGGGAAAAGTTCTCGGCCAAGGAATTCTGGAGCGACATCGCCAGGTGGGACTGCACCCTGTTCCAATATATCGGGGAACTGTGCCGTTATCTGGCGAACGAAACCGAAGTGCCGACCCATCATCGCCTGCGCATCGCTTGCGGCAATGGCTTGCGGGCGAACGTCTGGGAAAAATTTCAGCAGAAATTCCACATTCCGCGCATCCTGGAATTTTACGCAGCCACCGAAGCCAACGTTTCGCTCTACAACGTCGAGGGCAAGATCGGGGCGATTGGCAAGGTGCCACCGTTTCTCAAGCACCGCTCACCGCTGGCGCTGGTCAAACTCGATCACGCTCACGACGAACCCGTTCGCGGCGCGGATGGCTTTTGTATCCGCTGCGTCATGGACGAAGCGGGTGAAGCGTTGGGGCGCATTGAAGAGGGTCCGGCTCACGGCCACGCCTTTGAGGGCTACACCGACGGCGCAGCAACCGAGAAAAAGATTTTGCGCGACGTGTTTGAACGCGGCGACGCCTGGTTTCGCACTGGCGATCTGGTGCGTCAGGACGCCGGCGGCTTCTGCTATTTCGTCGACCGTATCGGAGAAACCTTCCGCTGGAAGGGGGAAAACGTTTCGGCTTCGGAAGTTGCCGCCGCGCTTTCCGAGTTTCCCGGCATCCTTGAGGCAACGGTCTACGGCGTGCCGGTTCCGGGTGCGGAGGGCGCCGCGGGCATGGCAGAGCTGGTCACAGACGGTCCGCTTGATTTCACACAGCTCCATGCGCATCTCGCAGAGCGGCTTCCAGCCTATGCGCAGCCGTTGTTTCTTCGTATCCAGGACCGCATCGCGGTCACCGGGACGTTCAAGCACCAAAAAGCGGACCTGGTGCGCGAAAGCTTCGATCCGGCGGCGACGCCCGACGCTACCTATTTTTGCGATCCGAACGCGCGTGCTTACGTGCAGATCGATACAGCGCTTTTTGAGCGTATCCAGACCGGCACAATCCGACTTTAGCTATTTCAAGAAACCGGTCGAAAGCCACGGCACCGCGGCAACGATGATGGTGCCAAGCACCAGCGCAACCATGTAGCCCCAGATCGGCCGCATGCCTTCGGCCGGCGCGACACGCCCGATCGCACAGGCGGCGTAATAGCCGACGCCGAACGGCGGCGCGAACAAGCCGATGCCCATGGCAAGGATCACCACCATGGCATAGTGCACTTCATGGATGCCGACGGCGCGCGCGATCGGGAACAACAACGGACCGAACAGTACGATTGCCGGAATGCCTTCGAGCAGCGAACCGAGCACGATAAAAGCAACGATTGAAACGGCCATGAAGGTCGCCGCGCCGCCAGGCAACCCCGTCATCGCCGCAGCAAACGAACGCGAGAAACCAGATTGGGTCAGGCCCCATGCCATTCCGGTTGCGGTGCCGATAATGAGCAGGATCGAGCCAGACAGCGCAGCGGTGTAGATCAGCATCGGCTTGAGCGCCGGCCAATCGAAACGGCGGTAGATCAATAGACCGGCCAATGCTGAGTACGCGATACCGATCGTCGAGACTTCTGTGGCCGTGGCGATGCCTTCGACCACAGAAGCGCGGATCAGGAACGGCAACACGATGGCCGGCAGCGCGACAATAAAGGTACGGCCGATCTCGCGCTTACTGGCGCGCGCTACCCGGCCGAGGTCCTCGCCCCGATACCTGCGATGCACGACGAAGCAAAGCAGCATTGCCAGGACGATGGCCGGCAGGATGCCGCCGGTGAACAAGGCGGCGATCGACACGCCGGTCACCGAGCCAATGGTGATCAGCACCAGGCTCGGCGGAATGGTTTCCGTCTGCGCGCCGGTTGCGGATAACAGCGCCACGAGCTCGCCGGGCTTGGCGCCACGCTCACGCATCGCTGGAAACAATACCGGTGCGATCGCTGCCATATCAGCGGCCTTCGAACCGGAAATGCCGGAGACCAGGTACATGCCGGCGACCAGCACATATTGCAGGCCACCGCGCACGTGGCCGAGCAGGCTTGCGAGAAAGGTCACCATGGCCCGCGCCATCCCGGTCATTTCAATCAACAGGCCGAGGAACACGAACAGCGGCACCGCGAGCAGGATGATGTGACTCATCCCCTCGTCCATCCGCCCGACCAGGATCAGAAGCGGCGTGTAGGTCGCCAAGGAAAGATAGCCCAGCACTGCCAGTCCGAAAGCGAATGCGATCGGCACGCCGGTAAATACAGCCGCGGCAACGACGCCGACAAAAAAGATCAGCAGATTGAGGTTGCCAAGCCGGTGAAACAGCGGTTCCACCAACCAGAACAGCAACACGATCGCCGCCACTGCGCCAACCGAAAGGACGAGTGCGCGAAACGAGCCGGCATTGGCCAGACGCAGCAGCGCAAACAACGCCATCAACATTGTGCCTACGGGCAATGCCGCGGCGCGCCAGGCATCCTTGATTTCAAGCGCCGGTGTGGTGATGGCTACTTGCTCTGCTGCAAAATTGTAAGCTGGCAGGGCGATCAGCAGCAGGAAAGCCAACGCGGCGCAGGTCGCAAAAGTGTCGAGCACGGCTCGTGCCGGTGGCCCCAGCATGCCGACACAGGCGGTCATGCGCATGTGCTCGTCGCGCCGGAATGCAATCACAGCCCCAAGCATCGCGAGCCATAGGAACAGGATGGAGGCGAGTTCGTCCGACCATACCAGCGGTGAATTGAAGACGTAACGTGCGAGCACGCCACCAAACAGAATCACGATTTCGGCCGCGACCAGCGCCGCAGCGGCGATTTCCACCACCATGCCGAGCCAGGCGTCGAGCGTGGTTGTCAGCGATCGGCGAGACTCTGCTCCGCTTCGATCGGCGAGCGGCAGAGTCTGAAGCTCAACCATGGCTTAGGTCAGTTTGCCGACGGACTTCTCAAGGATGCCCCAGGCCTCCTCGCCATATTTGCCCTTCCACTCATTGTAGAAGCCAGCTGAGCGAAGCTTGTCGCGGAAGGCGGCAGCATCGGTCTTGTTGAAAGCGAGACCCTTGCCGGCGAGGTCCTGTTGCAGGTTCGCGTTCAGCTTGGCGACGTCATCGCGTTCTTTGAGGGCCGCGGCATTTATGTTCCTGGCGACAATCGCACGCATGTTTTCCGGCAGCCGGTTCCACGCATCCTTGTTCGCCAGAAACCAGAAACCGTCCCACATGTGATTGGTCAGGGAGCAGTACTTCTGCACCTCGTAAAGCTTGGCGGTGGAAATGATCGCCAAAGGATTTTCCTGGCCATCCACGATCTTGGTTTGCAGCGCTGAATAGACCTCATTGAAATTGATCGACGCCGGCGCGGCATCGAACGCCTTGAACATCGAAGTCCAGAGCGGCGACGGCGGAACGCGAAGCTTCATACCGCGGAAGTCATCCGGCGAGTTGACCGGCTTGGTCGATGTCGTGGTTTGCCGGAAGCCGTTATCCCAAATCTTCTCCATTGCCATGAGATTGGTCTTGGCGATCTGTCCGCGCACATAGGCGCCAAGATCACCGTCCATCGCCTTCCACACCGTGTCGTAATCCGGAAACACGAAGCCCATGCCGTTGATCGAGGCCGCCGGCACCAGCGCGGAGAGGATCAGCCCCGACAGCGTGAAGAACTCCACGCCGCCGGCGCGGATCTGGCTCAAAGTATCGGTGTCGGAACCGAGCTGGCTTGAAGGAAATATCTGGATGTCGACAGCGCCGTTGGTTTCCTGCTTGATCGCAGCGGACATCTCCCGCGCCCGTACATTCATCGGGTGGGTTTCCGGCAGATTATTGGCGTATTTGTAAGTAAACTGCGCACCTTGGGCACGCGCTACCCACGGCGCGGCAACGGTGCCGCCGAGAAACGCTGCACTACCGCTGGCTAGCAAATGACGACGCGTAAATCGCATGGGGCCCCTCCTGTGCGGACGAGACGACGCCCGACTTTCCTCTTTTAATTGTTGCTTGAACTATTAGCCGGAATTGCCGGCAGAGGCTACGCCGAAGACGGCTTGTCGTCGCCTAAGCGGTCGCCCCGGCGTCGACCGTCATTACTGTGCCGGACACATTGCGGGCCTTGTCGCTCAGCAGATATTCGACCGCGTTGGCGACATCCTCGACTTCGGCCAGGCGGCGCAGCGCGCTCCGCCGCATGACTTTTTGCCGCTGCTCGCCGTCAAGGCCGTGGGTCATGTCGGTGTCGATAAAGCCGGGCGCCACCGCGTTCACTGTGATGCCAAGCCGGCCGACTTCACGGGCCAGCGAACGGGTGAAGCCGACCATGGACGCCTTGGTGGCGGCATAGACCGACAGGCCGCTGTACCCGGTCGAGCCGATGATCGAGGCGATGTTGACGATGCGGCCGGCGCCTTCGGACATCATCGAGCGCACCACGTATTTAGTCAGAATGATCGGCGACAGCGTGTTGAGATGCACCAGTTCGTCGATCCGCGAATTATGCATCATCGCCAGCGCGCCGTCGTGGCCGATCGCCGCATTGTTGACGAGGCCGAACAAAGGACCGAAGTCCTTGCGCAGCGTTTTCACCAGTCCCGGAATGTTGTCGATCTTGCCGAGATCGAACGATACAAAATGAATAGCCCCGTGCTTTGCCTGTTTGGCTTCGGCAATGGCGTCAGTGACCTGCTTGGTCTTTTGCCGCGCCAGCGCGACCACGCCAAAGCCCGAAGCTGCGAGCTTGCGAGCGATGCCGAGCCCGAGACCGCGGCTCGCGCCGGTGACAAGGATGGTACGTGCGGCGGCTTTAGCCATGGCGGCGCGCCAATTTACCAGTCGCGGCAACATCCAGCGACGGAACGAACTTGATGGCCGCTGGCACTTTGTGGCGCGGCAACGCCGCGCGGCAGTGCGCCAAAATTGCGTCGCTGACCTCTGCTTCCGCGCTGGTCCTCACGCCTTCGCCTTGCAATACCACATCAGCGATCACGACCGCGCCAGTCACGGGATTCTTCCTCGGGCGCACCAGCGACATCCGTACCCGGGGATGGCGGTTGATGACCGCCTCGATTTCCTCGGGGTGAACTTTTTGGCCGCCGACATTAATGATGCCGCCTTTGCGGCCGGCGAAAGCGTAACGGTCGTCTTTGAGATCAACCATATCGCCGGTATCGACGAAGCCTTCGGCGTCGAACAGCTTCGGCTGATTGTCGCCGACATAGCGCGACGCGGTACGCGGCGAACGTATGCGCAACGCACCATCGACGATCTTCATCTCCACGCCGTTACGAACCTCCGCAACGAACGATGCGGGAAAGCCGGCAAGACCGTCATTCACCTCGAACGCCACGCCCGCCTCGGTTGACGCAAACGCATGGCCAACGCCCGCTTCCGGGAACATGGCGCGTAGACTATCGAGCAGGGCCTGGTCTGCGATCTCGCCAGACAAACGAGCATACCGCGGCGTAATTTTGTGGATCTCGGGTGACATCAGCGCACGGCGCCAATGCGATGGCGTGCCAGTAAGGTGCGTCACTCCGTGCTGGGCAAGCTGGGACAAATGATCGGCAATCGGCTCACCGGCGCTCGATAGAACAAGCGACGTCCCTCCGACTATTGCACGCAAGAATATCTGCAAGCCGCCATACCGGCGGATGTCGTAGAAAGTCGCCCACACCGGCGTTACGTCCGATGGCTTGGCAGCAGCAATCGGAGCAACGAGACTTGCGTGGGTATGGGCAACGAGTTTTGGCACACCTGATGTGCCGGAGGTGAGCAGAAGCCATTCCGTCTGCATCCGTGGCAATGCAACTTCGTCCGCCAAAACCATGGCCGGCGCGCAAACCACGCGTTCTAGAAGATCGAAGACTGAATTGGCGGGCGTCGCTTCATCGACAACAACCGCGTCGGCTTCGGCTCGCGCGACCAATTCACCGATATGTTCAGCCGAAGTATCGGGCGGCAGGACCGTGAGGCATCGTGCCACCCCGTCAAGTTCAATCAAGGCCAGCGCAGCGGCAAGCTGGCTCGACGTTGCGATGATGACGGAACGCCCAGCCAGCGCCGAGCGCCGGCCGCCAAGCGCGGTGCCATGCCGAAGATGGGTTACGCGGATTGACGCCGTGCGGTCCCAAAGGAACCGTTCTGCCGCCGAACTCTCGACGTAATCACGCAGCGTTGGCGCGGCGGGCACCATTCTCATACACCTTCACGAAGTCGCCGAACGTTACCGGAAACGTCGCGTCTTCGGCGGTCGTAAACGGATCGATGCCGAGCGTGTCCTCGAGACGTGCAACCAGAATAGCGAAGCCGAGCGAATCGAGTCCCGACTCCAGCAGAACGAGATCGTCGTTCAACGGCGCGAGCGTCTTTTCATGTTCGCGCGCAATTCGCTGCATCTGGTCGATTATGGTTAATTTAATCCTGCTCACGGAACGTCCTACGATTTCTTCACCGCCCACCGTTATATTGGCGCAAGATTACAATCCAGTTCACATGTCGTCACACACAATCACGATGAGCGGTTCCACGCCGGCCATCCGCTGCCGCCAGATCGGAGAAGCGGACGTGCCTCCTGTTGCACGCCTGCTCAGCCGTGGGTTTCCGAACCGTAGTCGCCGGTTTTGGCTGCGCGCGCTGACCTGCCTGGCGGAATATCAGCCGCCGTCAGGTTTGCCGAAATATGGTTACCTTCTGGAAACCAACGGCGAGGCGGTTGGCGCCATCCTGCTGATTTTCTCAACGATGGGTGACGGTGAACAGGCGACGACCCGCTGCAATTTGTCGAGCTGGTACGTTGACCCAGCTTTCCGCACTTACGCTACACTCCTCGTCTCGCATGCGTTGTGTCACAAGGATGTGACCTACCTCAACGTGTCGGCCGCCCCACACACCTGGCCAATCATCGAAGCACAGGGCTTCGCCCGTTACTGCGACGGCATTTTTATCGCGGCGCCGGTCTTGCAGGTTTTTTTTAAGCGCGATGACGTGAAAGTATTTGATGCAAGCCAGCAGCCGACAGCTGCTTTCGATGCCGCCGATCAGTTGATCCTGTCACGCCATGCCGCGCATGGTTGCATCAGTCTGTGGTGCGAGGCGGAAGGGCGCGCCTATCCCTTCGTGTTCCGCCCCCGCTTCGTGAAGAATCTGCTGCCTTGTGCGCAAATGATCTATTGCGGCGACATTGCGGATTTTGTCCGGTTCGCCGGACCGATCGGACGTTATCTGGCGCGCCGCGGCAGGCCGTTTGTCATTCTCGACTCGAACGGCGCAATCCCGGGACTGCTGGGCGTATTCTGCCGCGGCAGCATGACGAAATATTTCAAGGGACCGCAGCGTCCGCGTCTCGGCGATCTCGCCTACACCGAATACGCCGTACTCGGCATCTAGGCTTACAGCGACAACGCCTTTCGCACTGACAGCGGCCAGAGCGGCATGTCGATGCCATGGGTCGCAAAAAGCGCCAGCGCAAGGCGATCGATGCCAAATGCAACACAGCCCGTGTGCGCCACTTCACCGGCCTCGGTCTTCAGATTCCAGGTCGAGCCGAAGTGATCGCGGTGATAATTGAAGCTCATGCACGCGGTCGGCTGGTCCGACGAGTTGATCGGGATCAGCAGCTCGAACTTCAACGACTGTTCGACCTGACTCCGTGCCATCAGCACGCCGCCCCGGCC
>Ga0302326_10024381_pt1 | contig 12297 bp, 7 predicted proteins | sample Palsa_T0_3_FD_202264 | JGI IMG/M metagenome (GOLD analysis project Ga0302326, IMG submission 202264) | Peat permafrost microbial communities from Stordalen Mire near Abisko, Sweden - Palsa_T0_3 | ecosystem: Environmental > Terrestrial > Soil > Palsa > Peat permafrost | place: Sweden: Abisko...
TGGACGCCAATTATTTTCGCGCTAATCGGAGCTGGCGCATGGTATTTCAAGTTGCGGTTCGACCGCCGCTCCAGGCGCCAGCACATCGAAGAAAAACGCAAATGGAATCATCGCTTGCTGGGGCTGGCGGCTGGCATCGGCGTCGGGTTATTGGCGTTAGTGACCGTAAATATCTGGCTCCCCCACATTTCAGACCCGCATGACCCGCATGAAACAGTGATCGGCATCCTGATTTGTTGCATCGAGATATTCCTGGTGTTAGCGGGAATTGTGCACCACTACAAAGAGCAGATGGCGTTCTCCGAGCATGAAAAACAATACGACCGCGTGGCGCTGACCTTCAGCCGCGCGGCGGACCTTATCGAAGAGGCTCTGCGGAAGCAGAATTTCGACAAGGCGAGGTTGCTGTTGCGCGACCTGGGCATCGCCGCCCTGGAGGAGCACGGCGATTGGGTGGTGGTGCATCGCCAGCGGCCGTTCGAGGTTCCTCCGCTTGGATGAGGCACTTATTCGGATTGGGGGATGCCCGAGTCGACAGACGCGCTCTGACAAAAGTATGATTCCGGAGCGCTAGGGGAAAGGAGAGCGGACCCCGATGGCCTACGACGTTTTTATCAGTTACGCGTCCAAGGACAAAGTGGCAGCCAATGCCGTCTGCGCCGTCCTCGAGGCCAGAAATATCCGTTGCTGGATCGCTCCGCGCGACGTTCAGCCCGGTCAACCCTACGGTGAAGCTATCATCGATGCCATCCGTGGCTGCCGGGTAATGGTTCTGGTCTTTTCTTCCAACGCAAACGCTTCGGGGCACATCCCGAAAGAAGTCGAGCGAGCTGTCAGTTGCGGCGTGACCATTATCCCGCTGCGTATCGAGGACGTAGTCCCAGCGAAGTCCCTTGATTACTTCATCGGGTCCGTGCACTGGCTGGACGCCATGACACTCCCGCTCGAGGGGCACCTCGCCGATCTGGCCGACACCATCGACAAGATCGTGCCGAGTCGAACCGCCAACCCGGCCGCGGCGCCCACTCCCGGCACAACCGCAGTGCCCTCCGGCAGCCCGGTCATGCCGAGGCCGCTCGCTCCCCCAGCCGAGAAGCGACGAGTAGTGTTGCCGCCCCCGCGGATTTATGGCGGCGCAGCGGCAGTGCTAGCCATTGCCGTTCTGCTGGGCTGGCTCTTCTGGCGGGGGAAACCCACGGAGCAAGTCCCAGCGCAACCCTCGCCTCCGGCTGAAGTGGCGTTGGCAACGTCACCCGTGCTATCGAACGCCGCGCCAGTTGCCACCGTGCCCCATGCCGGACCGTCCAATGTTTCCCTGGGGACGGCGAAAATCGAAAGCGTCTGGGATGATTTCAAAGACAAGAATGGCGTGATGATTTACGTCAACTATTCGACGTTGCATCTGCCATCGGGGCATCTCCAGGCTGACATTTACTTCTACTTCCAGGACCGAAAAGAGGGGCGGCCGGATCTTGCCCGGGGAGGACGGCCTGTTATGGCCGCGCGCAACGCGCCGTACCAGTTCAAGCTGAACAATGGCACGGTCGGCGTCCGCGATTTCATCAATTCGACCCAATCCACCAAACAAATATTCGTGCCTTTCAGCGCCTTTGGCCTGCCGCCCGGCATGGCGTATTTGAAATACGACGTTCAGATTCGGTCAAACGATAATCCATCCAAGGTTTACGATACGTGGGGCGCGAGGGCCTTCCATGTCATGTCGCGCGGGACGCTTTAAACGGGCCCACGGCGGGGTGGCCCACCTCAACGGGTTCCGGAGTGCCGTCGGGTGGTAACCTTGCTGCATGAATCCCGACCCGGATGCGATCCGTCGCGCTCCGAATCCTCCTTGCTCCGGCACACGCGCTGCGATCTCGCTTTTGCTCGGCGTCCTTTTCGGTGTGCTCGCTGTCGGCTTCGTGGGGGCGATGCTGCTGTTGCAGACTTCCGGGCGCTCGTTGTTGAGTCGCATGTTCTCGGCGATCACTGGTAGAACTCTCAGCATCGATGTCAGCCAGCCTACCGTGGTCGATCGCATTCAGCGGCTGCAGCGGCTTGAAACCGTTGTCTACACCATGGACAAGCTGGTGACTGGGGAGAAAGAAAATCCTGTCCTGCCTGACTTTCTGACCGGAGATCGTCTACTACTGATGGTGCACGGCGAGGTGGTCGCCGGAATTGATTTCTCGAATCTGAAGCCGGACGACGTCAAGGTGAATGGCAAGCAGGTTCATTTGCATCTTCCCGCGGCGCAGGTGTTCAGCACGCGACTCGACAGCGCCAAGACACGGGTGTATTCGCGACAAACGGGATTGCTGGTCCCTACGGACCCGAATCTGGAAACGCAAGTACGGCAGGAGGCGGAACGGCAATTGCTGGAGGCCGCGCTCGCCGACGGCATTTTGCGAACCGCGCAACAAAATGCTTCTTCGACGATTAGCAGTCTGTTGCAGGGTTTGGGATTTGAGAAGATCGACTTCGACTAGCGGGATTCACCGGTCGTTGGTCGCTGGTCGTTAGTCGTTAGTCTTTAGTCGTTGGGCAAAACTGCGGAATCTGTCAGATGTAAGTTGGAGTAAGTCATCTGACTTCAGTTAGTAAGAGGTCACACGACCCGAATTCGCGTGACCTCTTCTATTGCCTATGTTCGCGATGCTTGCCTTTGATTTTGCTTTCGACTGTCCCTTTGATTCCGAACAAATCAAGAACAACCCCAAGGTCAAAGGCGGCGGACAAGAGTGTCCGCCCCATACGAACGTTCGCTGGTCAGGCTGCTGGTTGCTGTTGGTAGGCTGGCAGGAATTGCTCGGCCACGAAGGTCTCGAACTTAGTTGGCGTTGTGTTGTTGGCTTTGCGAGGTTCCAGGGCTCGCATGTGTCCGGAGTTCAGGGCCGCGCACATCTCAAGCATCAGTCCAATGAAGTTTTCGGACATTCCCATCTGCAGCAGTGCGGCTTTGAATTGATTGTCCGGCGCCTGCATGTATCCGAGACTGGGTTTGCCGATGGCCTTGCCAATGATGATTGCGGCTTCGGAGTAGTCGAGATCGCGTTGTCCTTGCAGTTCCTGTGTTTGCTTGCCTCGAAACGCGAGTTGCAACAGGGCCTCGGCAGCGGCTGCGCCAATGTCGCGAGTAGCAATCATGGGTAGTTTCAAATCCGGACGAAGCGGCGCCGCCATGCTGCCTATCATGCGAATGGCACCCGCTTGCGGCAGCGTATTTTCCATGAAGTACCCGGCGCGCAAGTGGAGCACGTTCGCACCTTCGATCTGGTTGAGCTTTTGTTCAAGATCGTGGAGGCCGGCTACGGGGCCGGTTCCTTTGGGTTTGTCGGCTCCGAAACTGCTGAGCGAAACAATATTTTTGACGCTCGCATCTCGTGCCGCGGTCGCGACGGCGTCGGTGACGCGGTTCTGAAACCCGCGAAAGTCGCTGCTGGTGGGGTTCGGTGGAATCATGACGTAGGCTGCATCGGTTTTGTGGAAGGCTTTTGCCAGGCTGGGTGCGTCGGTGATATCGCCGGTGAATATCTCCGCGCCTGCTTCCGCGAGAGATTGCAACCGCGCCGCGTTTCTTCCGACGACACGAACTTTCTGCCCGCGGGCCAGAAGGTTCTTCGCCACTGCGTGTCCGGTGTTGCCGCTTGCTCCTAGAACAACGTACATATTGATCTCCATTCCACATTGGATGCGGCGGGTCCGGGTTGGACTCGGCGAAGAAATCGCAACCCTTCGCCACGTAAAAAAGCCTCCGCTGCCATAAAGCGGCAACGGAGGCTGAACGGAAGTCTTATTCCTCTACTCTTTCCTCTACTTTTCCCCCTTACTTTTTAGGGGTGGCCGCGGGCTTGAAGTAGTCGGCGAACGCCTTCGCGTTCGGAGTTCCTACGCCGGTCACGTTGTCCCAGCCCGGTTTCGTTTTGAGGCTGGTATCGGTGCCGAATGTGAAGACGTACGCGTCGAGATCATAGTAGGGAATGTTCCAGATCCCATCGATGAATGATCCCGTGACCCCAGCCAGTTCCGACGCGCTGTACTTGTTGGTGGTGGTGGATTCTTGAATGCTTGCGGTAACGTTGGTCGGCGACGTCTGGGGAACGATGTCATAGATGGTTCCCGCCGGCATTGAATAAAGATACGAAGCGGCCAGACCGAGCGGCGCTCCGGCTTCCTCGTTGGCGATCGCCCAGAGCGCGGAGAACATCGGTGTGGCGAGGCTCGTGCCTCCATAGACTTGCCAGACCTGACTGGGAAGCTGACCTGGAATCGTCATGAGGATCACGGCGCCGGTGAAGGGATCGGCCAACCACGAAACATCGGGAAGTTGACGGTACTTGCCCGGGAGCGCCTTCTGGTAGACAGGTTTGGCGAAACCGGCGAGACAGGTGATGGAGTAGGTGGTGTCAACCTGGAAAGCACAGGTACTTGTTCCGCCGCCCGAGCCTCCGTAGAGGCCGAAGTTCAGAGGCGGATCCGCCACGTACCCCTCCTCGGCGAGGAGAATCTCATTCGTTCCCCAACCGGCCTGCCACGCGATCGAATTATTGGGGTGAAGGGCCAGGCTGACTCCGCCGACCGCAGTTGCCCATGGGGAATCCGCCGGATAGAAAACCGTCTTTACCCCATAGACAGTACTGACATCGCCGTAGTCCCCGGTGGCGAAGTTGGCTGAAATTCCCAGGACTGCGCCCACTTCATTAATCAGATTGCCATTCTGCAACTCGGAAGCGGAAACAAAGGCTTCGGGGGCTCCATAGCTGCCGGAGATGACAGTGGCTAGACCGTCGTCGATGGCAATGTATTCGGATTGGTCGATGTCCTGGAACTCGGCTGAGGGAGGAACGATGAGGTTGATGCTGGCGCCGGGTGCAATGGCATGCGCCCACTCGACGTCAATATTGATTTCCGCGTCTTCGGGGCCATTACAAAGGCTGGGCGATGGGATGTAAGTGATGGCGAAGTTGGACGAAGTCAGCGCGGGCAATCCGAAATACGCCGAGAACGCGTTGGCATCGCTCGTGATGGTGGACGAACCGCACCAGTCGATAATTCCGATCGTCTGGCCAGCGCCGTTGTAGCCCTGCTTGTAGAGGCCGGTAAGGTTATAGGCGGTTTGAATCTCCGGCGGCGTGTAACCGCAACCGGGGCTGGTGAGCGTGAACTCGTTCAACGAATTTCCGGTGTAAGTGCCGATGGGGAACGAACCGTTATCGTTGTTGGAGAAGGTCTGAGTCACGACACCGCCGAAGCAATTGTTGGTGTAGAAGTCGGTGGCGTTTGATTTCGCGCTCGCGCTCGCGGCTGCAGGCTTAAACGCGAGAGCCTTGGATCCGGAAGCGCTGGTTGGTCGAGTCATCAGCGGATGTTCATACACACCTGTGTCCAGGCCAGCAACTGACCTGACAAGCGGTGCGGCTGCTCCGTCGATGTGGGGGTCGCGGTCATTGGCGCGAAGGGTTTTGCCATTAACCTCGTAGTTGTTGAGATGCACCTGGAAAGCGGATTCCACGTCGGCCACGGTGCCGCGCGCTCTCACGAAAAAGTTTTGAGGACCAATCTTTACCACGTGCAGGTTATGCTGTTCGAAAAACTGCTGGACAATTTTGGCTTCAGAAGCCGTCGGCGCAAAGCGCGCCGCGAACTGGGAACGGGTCAGAAATTGACGATAATGAGGAGAGGTTCGATCGTAAAGTTGGTTTGCCAAAGCATCGAGCTGGCCGGGATTGTGAGGATTCAGCCAGATGCTGACCTCAATGGTCTTGGCCGCGTCCTCGCTTCCGAGGCTCTTTGCGGCAAAGACGTAGCCCGGTGTGTTGTGCGCGACGGTCAGTCCACTCGCCGCTAGCGCTGGCCGCGCCGAGCTTGCGAGTAAGATTACAGCAGCCAGGGAAAGCCAAAGCATCCACGAGTTGCAGGGATTGCTGGCCGGGTTGATTTTTTCCTTGTGGTTCGGTGTCCTCATTATTGTTTCTCCCGTGATTTAGCCAAGCCTTCACCCAGGAACCGATGCTGTGTCGGATCAAAGAAATACGCTTGGGCGTGCACAATCTGTTGAGGGTATGGGAACGGTAAGAGTGCCGCGTGGACCGAGATCCGCCTGGGAGCAAGAGCCTTGGAACACTGCGACAGAGACAATCCCCACTTTCGAGTAGCGCGTATGCTAGCGCGTTTGCCTGGGGATCGCAACGGCAAAAGGCGTATCCATCAAGGTTCCCCGAGGCCGTGATGCAATATTTTGCAGATGCGATTTTCGCGGGGATGCGCTGTCCTGCAGTTTCGCAGTTTCGAAATCAGGGAACTGCTTGGGGAAGCGGTCGCTGTGACGTCGGCAGGGAACCGGCCAGGTACTTCAATCCCGGAATACTAGTCCGATAACTCTCATACTTAAACCTAGTAACATCGCCATCGAGACTTACACGACTGATCTGTGCGGTGGGAGTTTTTATCTACTACTAACACATTGACTAACTCTTTGTTAGTCCCGGTAGTCGGGGACTTATGCTCGCTGATTCTGCTTCTGCTCAAACCAGCAAACAGCGCGTTAGTAACGGCGTCAGGGACGGCCAAGTAAGCGCCGGAATACTATTTCTTTAGCGAACGAATGTACTCTACCAACTCACGAATCTGATCTTTGGAGAGCCTGCGATCGAACGCGGGCATCCTGTTCTTCTCCATGCCTTTGCTGATGATGGTGAAGAGCTCGTCGTCGGATCTCTTCTGCACGTCATCTGAACCGAGGACGCGCAGCTTCAGGTTCCTGCCGATCATAGTGTCGCCCGCTCCCTTTGCGCCGTGGCAGGCTGAACAGTGTGCCCTGTAGGTCTCGGCTCCGCTCTCGGCCAGGGAGTAAGTCGGCAACATCAGCGCCAGCGCGATTACGACGATCGCTGGCCGACTTACCCGTCGAAGCCCTGAAGAAGTTTTCCGCAGCCTGTAAAGCCCGCGCCCCGCAAGCATCAGTCGCATACCTTTCACAATCTGATTTTACCAGTTCAATTTCAGCGCGAACTGGAACTGGCGCGGATCGTATGCGGCGGTAGCCTGACCGGCGTTGGTGAAAAGCGGGCTCACGGCTGCCACGTTATAGCGGTTGGCGATGTTGAATGTGTCGGCGATCAGATCCATGTTGAAGCGCTCGCCGAAGTAGATGCGCTTGGCCACGCGCATATCGTTGAAAACGTTCCAAGGTGTGACGCCGGCGTTGCGACCGAGGTTGCCGTCGAGAGACTGCAAGGTGACGTGAGGAATGGTGGTTGTGGGAGTAAAAGCCTGATAGCAAGGCTCCTGGAAAACGCCGGTTGGAGAGAATTTTGAATTCACTGGCTCATTTCCGATGGCCGTGCAAGCGGCGTTCACGACGGTGCTGGGACGTACGGTGAGGGTAGAATTCTGCAGGTTGTCATCACTGCCAGTGACGATGTTGAATGGCCGTCCTGAGGAGAACTCGATCAGGGGAGCGAACGTCCAATTGCTGAAGACTTTGCTCGCGAAGCCGCTTCCGCTCAGCCTGCCAGTCTGGTAGACGCCGCTGAAGACAAAGCGATGGCGCTGGTCGAAGGTGGAATTGGCACGATCAAGGCCGGGGTAGTAGCTGTCCTGCGGCGTTTGCGTGGATTGCAGGTCGGTCGAGTCATCGATCGCGTGCGACCAGGTGTAGGAGGCGAGGAACTCATAGTGTTGGCTGAAGCGCTTGCGGAGATTGGCGGTCAGCCCGTGATAGACGGAGCTGCCGTTGGAGTAGTTGGCATCCTGGTCGCTGAAGGGGACACACCCTACCAGGGTTGTGGGGTTGCAAGCGACATTAAAGCCGGCGGTGCTGTAGCCGGCGGACTGAAGATACTGCATGACCAGCGGCAACACGGTGGTTACGCATGCGCCGCCGCCATTGGCGATCAAGGCATTGGCGATCGACGGATTGATTCCACCAGGGCGGAAAAAGTTTGTCAACGCGGCGGAAACCCAAGGCAGTCCATTGTTGGGATTGACGCCGCAAGGAGCGGAGCCAAGCCCGACGCCCAACGGTCCACCGGTGGTCGCGTAAGATGAGGGATCACTGTAAGCCGCCTGCCAGTTTGCTACCAACAGGTCGCCACGCTGGGTGTTGGCATTGATAGGCCGGTTTATATGGCGTCCGCCGTTGAAATTGTATCCCACGCTAAGGGCGAAGCCGTCGCCAAGATCGCGCTCGACGGTGAGATTTGCCTGCTGGGAGTAGGCGTACACGAAGTTCTTCCCAAGGGGATAACCAAACGGTTGAAATAGCAGAGGGAATCCGTCCTGAATGTAGTTCTGGTTGAGAAACAAATTGGTTGAACTCGACAGGAAGGGATCGAATCGCTGCGGGTTCGGGTTGCCATTGGCAGAGGTTGTCCCGTAGCCCAGAATAGAATTTGGCGCTCCGGGGTTGCACTGTGGCGCGCTGAAGAGGTTGCCCTGGAAAACCGGGATGGCACTGAGGTTACCCGGACTACCCGCGGTGGAACAGAATCCAGTGGACGCAAAGTCCAATTGGCCGCTGGTCGAACCATCGGAGGCCTGGCCGAGGAAATAGAGGCCGAGCAAGGGATGGTCATAGAACATTCCGAACGAAGCGCGGACTACTGTTTTTCCGTCGCCCTTGGGATCCCAAGCGAGACCGATGCGAGGCTGAATATTGTTGGCGTCGGTCTGGATGCCTTTCTGTATTCCCAGGAAGTTGTATCCAGTTTGAGCGGTATTGGCCAGCCCGATTGGCGCGGCAAATTTCGGCGGGAATTCCACGTCGTAGCGCACTCCATAGTTGAAGGTGAGATTGTTGCTCACCCGCCAGGAATCCTGCCAGAACAAACCCAGGGGCTTGTTGGAGAACGAGTCGGTGGGATTGCCTAGACCCTGAACGAAGCCCGACGGAATGCCAAGGCCATAAGCTTGAACCGCGCTAAAGGCGGGGACACCCGGAAGCAGGGCGTCGCTGCCGAAGTCGAACAAGCCGCCGTAATTTACCGTGAAGGTAGCCTGGATCGGGATGTAGTTGAAGTCCACACCGAACTTGGTGTTGTGCCTTCCAATACTCCAGGAAAAATTATCAGTGAACTGGTAGCGTTTTTCGACGCGCTGGACATAAGAGTACGGCTCGCGTCCGAAATAAGCGTAACCGACAATGTCCACAGCCGGGTCGTTACCGCTTGGGGTCTGGGTGTTATAGAAGTAAGCCAAGCCGCGGCGCGCGAACTGGAAACGGAATTCGTTCACTTTGTTGGCACCGATCGTCCAGGTATCTTGGACGACTCCGGTCACATCGCGGTAGGTCTGTTCGGAGGTACGCGAGTAGGCGTTCTGCCCAAAGGGTTGATCCTCGCCGTTGACCTCAATGCCGGTGACCGTGCTCGGACTGACGTTGGCGCGCAGCGTCAGGCGATTGCTGGCGTTCACATTGTGGTCGATGCGAAGCGAGTAAAGGCTGGTGCCCTCAAAGACGGGGAAGTTGCCCGCCTGCGAAGCTAGCGTCTGAAACGACGCGGGCAGTCCGGTGCAATAGGCAGAGAACCCGGCCGCGAAGGCAAAGGAGGGGTTGCACGAAGAGGGGAACTGCTGCAATCCTCCGGCAGAGGCGGGAACGGGTACAAGGGACGGAGGAAGACCCGCGAACCAGGACGGATAGCTCCCGTTCAAAGCGATGCCCGAAGAAGCACCGACCATGAAGGCATAGAGCTGCAACGCGGGGAGCGGATAGGGGTTATTGGCTAGGAATGCCGCCTGACCGTTCGGGCCGCTCGTGGCTAGGATGTCAGGGAGGGTTCCGGCCGGTGCTCCAAAGATCGGCGAGACGTCGACGTTGGTTAGGCCGTAGTACGACGCAAAATTGGGATCAGTCGCGGGCGGAAGGGAGGAGAATCCCGTCTCGTGGCGGCGCGTGGTCTCATAGGAAAAGTAATAATACGTTTTGTCTTTCTTAATCGGGCCGCCGAAAGCCGCGCCGGCCTGGGCGCGGGTGTAGGCGGGATCGGGCGTGGTGCTGAAGGGGTTGACCGCCTGGAAATCGCGATTGCGCAGGTATCCGTAGAGGTCGCCGTGAAACTGGTTCGCTCCGGAGCGCGTGATGATATTCACCACACCGCCGGCGGCGCGGCCATACTCGGCGGCGTAACTGTTGGTAATGATCTGGAATTCCTGCACCGCCTCCTGCGAGACGGTGGAGCGTACGCCGTTCGTAGAATTGTCGGTGGCATCGGCGCCATCGACGTTGACCAGGTTGGAGCGGGCGCGCTGGCCGCTCATGTTGAGGCCGGAGGTGGGCGCGGCGCCGGTGTTGGGGGCGTTATCGCGGGTGACTTGCGAATCGGTGAGCGTGAAATTGATATAGTTGCGGCCGTTAATCGGCAGATTGTCGATGCGGCGCTGGCCGATAGTGTCGGTGCTGGAGCTTCGCGAAGTTTCAACCAGGTCGGCCTGCGAGGTAACTTCAACGACTTCCTTGCCGCTCGCGACGCTGAGCGTGACGGGTAACTCGGCCATTCCGCCGACGGTGATTGCGACGCTGGCGGCTTCGGCTTTGGCGAATCCCGGCGCGTCCACGGTAACGGAATAAGTGCCGGGAGCCAGTTGCCGCACGCTATAGCCGCCTTGGCCATCGCTGGTGCCGACGCGTTCCAGGCCCTTGGCCACATCTTGCACGGTGACGGTGGCATTGGTGACGACGCTCCCCTTCGGATCTTTCACGCTGACATGCAGGTCGCCGGTCGCGGCGCCCTGGGGTAACGCATATGGACCGACGAGGAAGAAGAAGATTGCGAAGAACAGCAGACGCAATGACGTTTTCATAAGGCTCCTGGATCTTCCGCAGCATCGAGGGTGCGGAAGGCGGGAATCAAACTGCGCAGTCTATCACCAGCTGCTTGTAGATCGAGCACGTTTTTAGGACGGGATACCGCTGATATGTACATCAGAGGAGGGATTTAGGCAAGAGATAAGGTGGATTACCAGCCGCTGGACGACGGACGGAAACTGTTATTGTCCTCGCTGTTCCGGTGTTGGTTCTCGTTGGACTCGGCTTCTTCGCGTTGCGTTTGGGGCTGGCTTTCTTTATGTTCTTGGAGCGAGGAATTCCTGGAGCTGGAGGACTGGCGCGTAAGATCTTTTTGCCTTCTGCATTCCAATTATGCATTCCGAAAAATTCAATGGACATTCCATGACCGGCGAGCTGTTGCGCGTGATGGTGTGTCCGCCGGGCCATGCTGGATGGGATGTTTCGGGGAAAGCTGCGGCATGGCGGGAGCTCGGATTTCAGCACCCACCTGATTTTGCGGTGGCGCAGAGGCAGCACGAAATTCTCTGCCGGCTGCTCCACGAGAGCGGAGCCGAGGTGGTGTGCTTACCCGCGACGGAATCGCTCACCCTAGACGCGGTTTATGCGCACGATGCATCGCTGGCCACAGACTGGGGTCTGGTCCTGATGAATCCGGGAAAGACGAATCGTGTGGCGGAGGCGCGGGCGCACGCAGACTTTTCCGTGCAATTGGGCATTCCAGTGTTGGGTGAGATAGTGCCGCCCGGAAATTCCGAAGCGGGGGACATAGTCTGGCTTGATTCGCGAACCCTGCTGATCGGTGACGGCTATCGGACGAATAAAGCGGGGATCGAGCAGATGCGGTCGTTGTTCTCTTCGAGCGTTGCCGTGAACCATGTTGCTCTGAACCATGTTGAAGTCTTGTCCGCGCCGCTGCCGTACGGACCGGGGCCTTCTGCTTGTCTGCACCTGATGTCGCTGATGAGCATGCTCGATGAGCGGACGATGCTCGTCGATCTGCCATGGCTGGCGGTGGAGACCGTCGAACTGCTGAAGACGCGCGGCTTTCGCCTGATCGAGATTGAATACAGCGAGCGCGACACGCTGGCTTGCAACGTGCTCGCGCTGGGCAGGAAACGGCTGATCGCGCTCGAAGAGAATGCCGGAACAACTAAACGCCTGCGCGACGCCGGCTTTGACGTGCGCACGTTTCCAGGGTCGGAGATCTGCATCAACGGAGCGGGCGGGCCCACGTGCCTGACGCGGCCGCTGCTGCGGAGGTGAGCTTCGGCTTGAGGCAGTCGATGGTCGTTAGTCGTTAGTCGCTGGTGCAGGGCTATCGCGAGGCGGCTGCGGGCAGAATGTCTTCCACGTCGATTTTGGTAGGGTAATTTCCCGTATAGCAGGCGGAGCAGTAAGTAGTTTTTTCGCCGTCGGCGCAAGCTCGCTTCAGACCTTCCAGCGAGAGATAAGCGAGTGAGTCGGCGACGATGAACTCACGAATCTCTTCGATCGTCTTGTTAGCCGCGATG
>Ga0302326_10024383_pt1 | contig 12297 bp, 11 predicted proteins | sample Palsa_T0_3_FD_202264 | JGI IMG/M metagenome (GOLD analysis project Ga0302326, IMG submission 202264) | Peat permafrost microbial communities from Stordalen Mire near Abisko, Sweden - Palsa_T0_3 | ecosystem: Environmental > Terrestrial > Soil > Palsa > Peat permafrost | place: Sweden: Abisko...
TCCCCGTGTCCCCCACGGCGGAGGTCTGCGAGAAGGCGGCGAGCGGCAATCCGATGCTGATGGCCGCAGCCAAGCACAATGCTCTCGGAGTCATGCATCCCCCCGGTTTTTTGATCTCGGTATTTCGATGATGCTCGCGGCCGAGGTTAGTCGCGCGCGGCTCGCGGGTACATGGACGAAACTCGCGGGAACTTGGATTTTTTTTGCACAGCGTCGCACGCGCGTGCATCCGAGGCCGCCGGAGGTTGCTAAAACCCGAGTCCCACGTAGTTTTCCGCGAAAGCCAAAGCGGCCGCTGGCGAACCGGCGATGTAGTCCAGCTCTGCCAGCTGCATCTTGCGGGTGAACGTCTCGTCGGAAAACTTGTGCATCAGCATCGTGAACCACCACGAGAACCGCGTGGCCTTCCACACGCGCGCCAGCGCGCGCGAGGAGTATTCGTCAAGCAGTGTCTCGCTGGCGCTGCGGTAATACTCGACGATCGCGTGGAACAGCACCCGCACGTCGGCGGCCGCGAGGTTCAGTCCCTTGGCGCCGGTCGGCGGCACGATGTGCGCCGCATCACCGACCAGGAACAGTCGGCCAAAACGCATCGGCTCGGCGACGAAACTGCGCAGCGGAGCAATGCTTTTCTCGATCGAAGTGCCGGCCACCAGTCGCGCGGCATACTTTTCCGGCAGCCGCAGGCGCAGCTCGTCCCAGAAGCGCTCATCGGGCCAGCCGGCAATATTGTCATCGAGCGGACACTGCAGGTAATAGCGGCTGCGGGTTTTCGAGCGCATGCTGCACAGCGCGAAGCCGCGCGCGTGGTTCGTATACACAAGCTCCTCGGCGACCGGAGGTACGTCGGCGAGGATGCCGAGCCAGCCGAAGGGGTAGACACGTTCGTGCTGTGTGATCTTGTCCCTGGGGACGCTGGCGCGGGTGGCGCCATGATAGCCGTCGCAACCGGCAATGAATTCGCAGTCGATCTCGTGTCGCTCGCCGTGGTGCGTGTAGCTCACGCGCGGCCTGCGGCCGTCGAAATCCTGGACGACGACGTCCTTCGCTTCCCAGACGATGCGGCCGCCAGCAGCGCTGCGCGCATCGGCCAGGTCCTTTTGGATCTCAGTCTGGCCGTAGACCATGACTCGGCGGCCGGTAAGATGCTGCAGATCGATGCGGTGCGTGCGGCAGTCGTATGCGAGCTCGACCCCGTCGTGCGCCAGGCCCTCGCGCATCATCCTTACCCCGACACCGGCCTCGTTCAGCAGATCGACCGTGCCCCACTCGAGGAGCCCAGCCCGTATGCGCGCCTCCACGTACTCACGCGTCTGGCGCTCGAGCACGATGGATTCGATGCCGCGGGTGTCCAGCAGCTGCGACAGCAGCAGCCCTGAGGGACCCGCGCCGATGATGGCGACCTGGATAGCAGACATGCAGCCTCCGGAGCGACCCGCATCGCGGGCAGCGCAAGGCGCCAGATTAAGGACTGGCGCCGGCGAAGGAATGGACGGAACTCATTGGAATTTGTACTTTTGATGCAATGTCGATTCCGGGGCGGCAGATCCGGGCCCGAACCGTCACCCACGCTGCTATAACGGCCGCGCCTGAAATCGACTCCGGCGGGAGGCGGTTGCAGCCGAGATACACTAGCCGCCCCGCTTCGAGGCCTTGAGGGACGGCATGCCGCGAGTCACCTACATCGAGCCCGATGGCCGCGCGCGCACCATGGTGGTGGCCGCCGGGACCAGCGTCATGCGCGGGGCGGTGGACGCGGGCGTCGCAGGCATCGAAGCGCAGTGCGGCGGCATGTGCGCCTGCGCTACCTGCCATTGTTACGTGCAGGATGTGTGGCTGGACAAACTTCCCGCGCCCTCGGATGATGAGAAATTGATGTTGAGCAACGTGGCAGCGGAGCGGCGTCCCAACAGCCGCCTGTCCTGTCAGTTGATCGTCGAACCGGCGCTGGACGGCCTGACCGTGCAGTTTCCAGACCGTCAGAGCTGACCACCGAGCGGATCAATTCGTGGATTCCCAGGCACCCATTCTGATCGTTGGCGCAGGCCAGGCCGGCGTGCAGATCGCCGAATCGCTGCGCCAGGAAGGCTATGAGCACGAGTTGCTGCTGATCGGCAACGAGCCACACCCGCCGTACCAGCGGCCACCATTGTCGAAGAAGTGGCTGCTCGAGCCCGGTGCGCACGCTGCGTTATCGCTGCGCGGGGCCGAATCGCTGCGTCGCCGCCGGATCGAGCTCAGGCTCGATACGCACGTGAGCGCGATCGATCGCGCCGCATCGCAACTGCGACTGGCCGATGGTGAGCGGCTCGCCTACAGCAAGCTCGCGCTCGCGACCGGCGCGCTGGCGCGCGCACTGCCGCTGCCGGGCGCAGCGCTCGAGCAGGTGCTGAGCCTGCGCTCGATCGCCGACTCGGCTGCTATCAGCGCCGCGCTGCGCCGCTGCGCCGCCGAGGGGCGCCCGGTGGTGGTCATCGGCGGCGGCTTCATCGGCCTGGAAGTGGCCGCGAGCGCACGCAAGCTCGGTGCCGATGTGACCGTGCTCGAGGGACTGCCGCGACTGATGTCACGCGTGACCGCGCCGATCGTCTCGGAAGCATTCGAGCGCCTGCATCGCACCCATGGGGTCGATCTGGTGTTCGGCGCCCAGGTGGCGGCGCTGGTGGGAAGCGCCGGCGCCGTCGAGGCGGTACGCACCGCGGATGGCCGGGAGTACGCGGCCGGCTGTGTCGTGGTGGGCATCGGTGTGGTGCCCGATGACCGGCTGGCGATGGCCGCGGGGCTCGCCTGCGAGCGCGGCATCATCGTCGATGATTGCGCGCGCAGCAGCGATGCGTCGATCGTTGCCGCTGGCGACTGCACCGCGCGTCGCCTGGCCGATGGCCGCCTGTTGCGGCTCGAGTCAGTCCAGAACGCGGTGGAGCAGGCCAAATCGGCGGCGTCGGCGCTCATGGGGCGCGAGCGGCCGTTTCGGGCCGCACCCTGGTTCTGGTCCGATCAGTACGATATCAAGTTGCAGATGGTGGGCTTGAGCCATGGTTACGACCAGGTGGTGACGCGTGGGGATCTGCTGAAACCGGCGTTCTCGGCATTTTATTTTCAGGCGCGGCGCCTGATCGCGGTCGACTCGCTGAATCGCATCCAGGACCACATGCAATCCAAGCGCCTGCTCGACCACGGACTGTCGCCGACCCCCGAACAGGCCGCGGATCCGTTGTTCGATCTGCAGAGCCTGCTCAAGGACACCAAGCTCGCTACTGCGGGCGAAGCGTGAAGTCCTGGCCGCGATATTGCAGCACGACGCCCGCGCGCGTGATCGCGAGGACCCGCGGACCTTCGGGCAGCGTGTCACCCTCGTGGACGCGGTGCATGTTGATCAACGCGTAGCGATCGCGGACGTGTTCGGCGTAGACATGCAGATCCAGCCGCAGGTCCGGCAGGTTGCCACTGACATCGCTGAAGTTCGGAATGTTGGGGTCCTGGGTGCCCGGGGGCAGCGCCGGCTGATCGTCGGCGGGATTGTGTGTGCCAGCCTGGGCGTCGCCGGCGGGGTCCGACTGGGAGAAGGTCCTGGGGTCCGCCTCCATCGTGTCGGCGTCGCCGACCGCCGATCCCGGTGCGTCCGGACCAGGGGGCCTCGGCACCAGCGCGCCCGCCGCCAACCCTGGATCCGCCCCCATCGGTGTGACGGGCGGCGCGGGGAGCAGGGCGGGGTTTGAGGCCGTAGCGGCAGCCGGAGCGGCGCCCGAGGGCGCGCTGGCTGAGGTCGTGGCGCCCGGGGCTGGAGCGGCCGAAGTGGCGGCTTGCGGGGGGCCCGCCGGTGGGGTCGCGGGCCGGTGCAGCACGAATGCGAGCAGCAGCAGTATGTTCAGCCCGAGCAACGCGCCGACTGCGATTGCCCAGGTCGGATAGCGGCGCCGTGGTTTGGAAACGCGCACTTCGAGCAAAGTCGGTCCACTCTGCCGCTGGCGTTCGGCCTCGGACTTCTTGAGTGCGTCGAGAATGAGGGACATCAACCGCCTCGCGTGGACGCCTGTTGGGCCGGTCGCTGCTGCAAGAGCGGCGAGTCCGGCGTCGCCAGCACGGCGTCCAGCGCCACCTGCGTTTCGATGCCGGCGATGCCGTCGACCGCGAGGCGATTGGCGCGCTGGAACTGTTCGACCAACTTCACGAGACTCCCGTCGAATTCATCACTGGTTGAAGCGCTGCTGCCGGCGCCGCTCCAGCGATTGAGCTGCTCACGCAGCCGTCGCACCGGGGCGCCGCGCATGCCGGCACTCAGGTCGCGAACATCCATGTTACCGGGACGCCACAGCAGCACGAAGTCGCCGAACCAATAGCGCGTGAGCTCCGCGATGGCCACGGTCACGGTCTGGCTCCCGATCTGCACTTGCGCCGTATCCTCCCCGAGCGCGCGCAGCACCACCTGACTGGCCGTGCCCGCATCGTCGCTGAGCATCAGGATGGCGGGTCGATTGAGCATACGCAACTGGGCCAGCGAACCGCGCTGCATCAGGCAGCGCAATCCCTGCGCCAGGGCCTGGCTGCAGCCGTCGGTCTTGCCGGGGGCGTAGGTGGCCTGCCACAGGCCGAGCAGCTGCGCGAACGCGGTATCGGTGTCGGTGCTGCTGCGGTTCATCGCCAGCAGCTGCGGAAAGGTGGGTTCCGGTGCGACGGCGGTGGGTGCCGGGGTGGCTGCTACCGGCGCAGTCGGAGGCGTGCCGGCGGACGTGCCGCCAGGGGCGACAGCGGGCGTAGCCGCGGGCGCGCCCGCAGGCGCTGCTGCTGCCAGCGCCGTCGGCGCCGCCGCAGCGGGCGCGCTCGCGACCGATGAGCCGGTCGCTCGGGCCGGCAAATAGCGCCACAGCAGCGTAGCGCTGCCGATGAGCACGGCGAGCGCCAGGCCGCCGATCAGGTACGGCATCCAGGGCGGCGAGAGTTCTTCATCGAAGACTTCGGCGCCGGCGCGGCGCACCAGGGCGGCGGGCACCTGGTGCAGATCCTGGGTGTAGGCGCCGAGCAGCGCGCGATCGCAGATGATATTGATGACGCGCGGAATGCCGCGGCTGACCTTGTAGATCTCGCGCAGCGCGCCGCGTGTGAAGATGTCCACCGTGGCACCGGCGACGCGCATGCGATGCCGCACGTAGGCCGCGGTCTCCTCGCGCGACAGCGGATCGAGGTGATAACGGCCGGTGATGCGCTGCGCGAGCTGGCGCAGGTCCTCGCGCGCGAGCAGTTTGCGCAGCTCCGGCTGGCCGATCAGGATGATCTGCAGCAGCTTCTGGGTTTCGGTCTCCAGATTGGTGAGCAGGCGGATGTATTCGAGCACCTCGGGGGCGAGGTTCTGCGCTTCATCGACGATCAGCACGACGCGGCGTCCCTGTGCGTGCGCCCGCAGCAGATAGCGATTGAGCATGTCCACCAGTTCCTTGGTGTTGGTCGCGGCGCGCTCGTCCGTGCCCAGGCCGAGCTCCTCGCACAGCGCCAGCAGGAACTCGCCCGCGGACAGGCGCGGATTGAGAATCAGCGCGATCTCCGCGTTCTTCGGAGCCCGCGCCAGCAGCGAACGGATGGTCGTGGTCTTGCCGGTACCGACTTCGCCGGTGAGCTGGATGAATCCGCCGGCCTCGTTGATGCCATACACCAAGTGCGCGAGCGCGTCGGCGTGCCGCGCGCTCAGATACAGATAGCGCGGATCCGGGGTTATCGCAAAGGGCTTTTCCGCAATTCCAAAGAACGCCAGGTACATTGGTGCCGCGTCAGCTCATGAGCATCGCCGTCACTTCGTCACCGTAATCGTGATCTTGGTCGAAGCCACGTTGGGTGTGAACGGCGTGTGCGTGAAATCGGCAAACAGTAATTGCAGCGTGTGCTTGCCCGGCGGCAAGTCCAGCGTGGCTTCCGTCTGGCCCTTGCCGAAATGGCGGATGTTGTCGGTCGCGGGCAGCGCCTGCGTCAGATCGGCCGGCAGCCCGGTGTCGATCAGCAGGTGGTGGTGCCCGGTGTTGTCGAATTTGACCCCGGCCGGCGCGACGCCCATGCCCTTGAGTCCGAACACTACGGTGACCGGGCTTTTGACCCTGGCGCCGTTGGCGGGCTTGATGATGTAGACCTCGGCGCCGGCGGGCGATGGCGTCTGATCGGCCAGAGCCGCGGTGCAGGCTAGACCCGCGCTGCAGGCTAGAGCCAATAACACGGTCAATACGCGCATGGTCGGTCTCCTTCGATGGCAGTGGGTTCGACGGCTGTGGCTTCGATAGGTGTTGGAGTGATCGCCCGGGGGAATGTTCTGGCGGCGGCCAGGCCCAGCTCGTGGGGTGCGAAATCATCGACAGCGACGATCTGCATGACGCGCCGGTCATAGTCGGCCAGCAGCTGCGCTTCCGTCTCGGACAGAATGCCGAGCGCGCGCGCCTGTTCGATCTGGCCGGGCAGATCGAGCGCCGTCAGGCGGCCGGTCTTTTGTCCCTCGACGCGCAGTTTACGCTCCAGCGGCTCGGCCACATCGGCCAGCTCGAGCACCTGCTGCAGCGCGCCGAGGGGATTGCCGGGCTCAGCGGTACGGTAGACCAGGCGGCTCAGTCGCGAGCGCGTTGCGGTGTTCGTGAGTACCAGGTCGGCGACACTGCGTCCAAGCCGGTCGGCCGGGGCGAAGTAGGTCCGGCCGCGCGGGAACACCAGCAGCCGCATCATCGCGGCCAGGGCGCGGTTGGGAAAATTGCGCAGCACGCCGTGCAGCTGCTCCTGCGCCTGATAGAGCAACTCGCGGCACGCCCATTCGACGATCGGCAGCTCTTCGGCGGGCTGGCCCTCGTTCTCGTGGTGCTTGAGCACCATCGAGGCCAGGTAGATGCTCGACAGCACGTCGCCGAGGCGCGCCGATATGGTCTCCTTCTTCTTCAGGTAGCCGCCCAGGGTCAGCATCGCGACATCGGTGGCGAAGGCGAAGGAGGCGCTGAAGCGATCGATGTGCTGGTAGTAGCGCCGTGTCGGCCCAGATTCGGGCACGCGCTTGAAGCGTGCGAAGCTCAGCGCCATCAGCAGAGAGCGCACGGCGTTGGAGATCGTGAAGCCGAAGTGACCGAACAGCGCGCGATCGAATTCGGACACGCCGTGCTTGCGGTCCTGGTCGCGCACCGCGTTCATTTCACGCAGCACGAACGGATGGCAGCGGATGGCGCCCTGACCGAAGATGATCAGGTTGCGCGTGAGGATGTTGGCGCCCTCGACCGTGATCGCGACCGGAATCGACTGATAGCCGCGGCCCAGGTAGTTGTTCGGCCCGAGCATGATGCCTTTGCCGCCCTGTACATCCATGGCGTCGTTACCGACGCGCCGTCCCATCTCGGTGACGTGATATTTCAGGATTGCGGCCGGCACCGCCGGCTTCTCGCCGTGGTCGATCGCCGCCGTCGTCACGCTGCGCGCCGCATCCATGATGTAGCCCAGGCCGACCATACGCGCGATCACCTGCTCGACGCCCTCGAAGCGGCCGATCGGCGTACTGAATTGACGGCGTATGCGCGCGTAGGCCCCGGTGGCGAAGATGGCCGCCAGCGCGCCGCCGGTGGCATTCGCGGGCAGGGAAATGCAGCGGCCGACCGACAGCTGCTGCACCAGCATGCGCCAGCCGGAGCCCGCCATCTTCAGGCCGCCGATGATGCAGTCGAGCGGCGCGAACACATCGTGGCCATGGACCGGGCCGTTCTGAAACACAACGTTGAGCGGCAAGTGGCGCCGTCCGATTTCGATGCCCGGAGTATCGCGCGGCAGCAGAGCGCAGGTGATGCCGATGTCGACCTTGTCGCCGAGCAGGTGCTCGGGGTCGAACATCCGAAACGCCAGTCCGACCACGGTCGCCACCGGGGCGAGTGTGATGTAGCGCTTGGAGAAATTGAATTTCAGGCCGAGCACTTCGCGCCCGTGCCACAGGCCGCGGCACACCACGCCGGTATCGGGAATCGCCGCGGCATCCGAGCCGGCCCGGGGCGCGGTCAGCGCAAAACAGGGAATTTCCTCGCCGCGCGCCAGGCGCGGCAGGTAGTGGTTCTTCTGCTCCTCGGTCCCGTAGTGCAGCAGCAGTTCCGCGGGCCCGAGTGAATTGGGCACCGCGACGGTGGAGGCGCAGGTCACGCTGCGGCCCGCGAGTTTGACCAGCACGCAGGAGTGCGCATAGGTGGAGAATTCCAGGCCGCCGTAGCGCTTGGGGATGATCATCGCAAAGAAGCCCTGCGACTTGATGTACTGCCAGACTTCCGGTGGCATATCGCCGAGCCGGTGCGTGATGTCGAAATCATCCACCATGCGGCACAGCGTCTCGCACGGGCCGTCGAGAAAGGCCTGCTCCTCGGCCGACAGCCGCGGGCCCGGGGCGGCGTGCAATTTGTGCCAGTCGGGATTGCCGGTGAACAGCTCCCCCTCCCACCACACCGTGCCGGCTTCCAGCGCGTCACGCTCGGTGTCGGACATCGCGGGCAGCAGGCGCCGGTAGGTGCGCATGAACGGCCGGCTGATCAGCGCGATGCGCAGCGGCCGCAGGTTCAACAGCCAGAAGCAGGTCAGCAGCAGCCACAGCAGGCCCTGCCACAGTCCGGACGGATTACCCAGAACGCTGTAGGCCACCAGCAATACGGTGAAGGCGATGGTGAAGGTGAACAGTGGCAGGCGCCGGTACGCCAGATACAGCACCGCGACGATGAAAACCACGGTGATGATGGCGCCAATCATGCATTCGCCCCTGCTGCAATAAAGCCGGTCGCGCCCAAGGACTATAGCCGCTTGCGCGCCGCCCCGCGCGCCTCAGCCGCCCAGCAGCTCGCGCACCCCGTCGCGCTCCTCGCGCAGCTCGGCAGCACTCAGATCCATGCGCTTGCGGCTGAACTCGTCGATCGTCAGCCCCTGCTCGATGCGGTACGCGCCGTCGCTGCAGCTCACCGGGTACGAGTAGATCAGCCCGGCCTCGATCCCGTAGCTGCCCTCCGATGCGATGCCCATGCTGGTCCAGTCGCCCGCGGGCGTGCCGAGCATCCAGGTGCGCACGTGATCGATCGCGGCCGACGCTGCGGACGCGGCCGAGGAGGAGCCGCGGGCTTTGATCACGGCGGCACCGCGCTGTTGCACCGTGGGAATGAACTGCTGCTCGATCCATGGCTGATCCACCAGGCTCCTGGCCGGCTTGCCTTTCACCAGGGCATGACTGATGTCCGGGTACTGCGTCGAGGAATGATTGCCCCAGATCGTCAGGCGCTGGATGTCATTGACGTGCGTGCCGGTCTTCGCCGCGAGCTGCGAGAGCGCGCGGTTGTGATCCAGGCGTGTCATCGCGGTGAAATTGCGCCGATCGAGGCCGGGTGCGTTGCGGCTGGCGATCAGTGCATTGGTGTTGGCCGGGTTGCCGACCACCAGCACGCGCAGCGTGCGGTCGGCGACCGCATCGAGCGCCTTGCCCTGCGCGGAAAAGATCTGCGCGTTGGCCAGCAGCAGATCCTTGCGTTCCATGCCGGGGCCGCGCGGACGCGCGCCCACCAGCAGCGCCACGTGGCAGTCGCGAAATGCGGTGCGGGCATCATCCGTCGCCAAGACCCGGTTCAGGGTCGCAAATGCGCAGTCATTGAGCTCCATGACGATGCCGCCGAGGCTCGGCAGCGCCGCGGTGATTTCCAGCAGGTGCAGGTTGACCGGCTGATCGGTCCCGAGCATGGCCCCGGAGGCGACCCGAAAGGCCAAGGCATATCCGATTTGGCCGGCCGCGCCGGTGATGGCAACGTTCAGGGGCGATTTCATGGGGACTCCGGACAGAAAAGAGCGCTGATTCTAGTGGCCTCATCCCCGCCGGCAAGCGGTCGGCGCCGTCCGGGACAGCTATTGACATCTGAATAGTGTTCTAGTTGAATATAACACTAGATCACAAACACGGCCCCGGGTGGGGCAGTGCCAGGCAGACGGCACTTAATTAAGGAGCATCGGACATGAGCGCCCAGATCCAGGATCACAGCTTCGCCAGGCCCGTGCGCCTGTTGATATGCGCCGCTCTCGCGTGCGCGATCACCGGCCTTGCGACCCAGGTCATCGTCCGGTCGGCCGGCCAGCACGAATACGCCATCGCCCGGACGGCCACGCTGCCGGCCGGCGCGGCCGCTGCGGCATCGGCCTGATCCTGAGGCGCGACGGCGGGCGATGTACTAGCAACGCGTGAACATCGAGACGCAGTGGGACAACAGCCAGCCGATCTATCGGCAGCTGCACGATCGCGTGGTCGCCATGATCCTGGAGGGCGTGCTCAAGGAAGGCGATCCGCTGCCCTCGGTGCGCCACGTCGCGGTGGAGTTCCGGCTCAACCCACTCACGGTGCTCAAGGGCTACCAGCAGCTGGTGGACGAGCAGCTGGTCGAAAAGCGCCGCGGCCGCGGCATGTATGTGTGCGTCGGGGCGGCGGCGGCATTGCGCACCGAGGAGCGCCGGCGCTTTCTGGAGAGCGATTGGCCCAAAGTGCGCGCGATCATCGCGCGCCTGGGCCTCGATCTCGAACAGCTGCTGCAGGCGCCGGCCGCCCCGGCGATGAACAAGGATGACGAGCATGGCAACGATCGCTGACGCCCAACAGATCACCGCAACCGGACCGATCATTGAAGCCAAGGAGCTGAGCAAGCGCTACGGCCATTTCGTCGCGCTCGATCGGGTCAGCTTCAGCCTGCGCGCAGGCCGCATCGTCGGCATGATCGGGCGCAATGGCGCCGGCAAGACCACGGCGCTGAAAGCCATTCTCGGCCTGACCTCCTGCGAGGGCAGCGTGCGCGTGTTCGGCCTCGACCCGGCGCGCCAGCGCAACGCGCTGATGAGTGATGTCTGCTTCATCGCCGACGCGGCGGTGTTGCCGCGCTGGTTGAGCGTCGAGCACGCCATCGACTATGTCGCCGGCGTGCACCCGCGCTTCGACCGCAAGCGCGCCGAGGCGGTCCTGGCGACCACCAATATCCGCCGCCGCAGCCGCATCGGCGAGCTGTCGAAGGGCATGATCACGCAACTGCACCTGACGCTGATCCTCGCCATCAACGCCCGGCTGCTGGTACTGGATGAACCCACGCTCGGACTCGATCTGATCTACCGCCGCCAGTTCTACGACACGCTGCTGAGCGATTACTTCGACAAGGAGCGCACGATTCTGCTGACGACCCATCAGGTCGAGGAGGTGGAGAATCTGCTGACCGACGTGCTGTTCATCGATCGCGGACAGGTGGTGCTCGATGCGACGCTGGACCAGCTGGCCGCGCGCTTCGTGCAGCTCAACGTCGCCACCGGCAAGATCGATGCGGCGCGCGAGCTCAAGCCATTTCATGTGCGCACGCTGTTCGGCAAAACCATCATGCTGTTCGAGGATCGGCCGGCGGAGAGCTTCGCCGGGCTCGGTGAGGTCAGGACACCGGGCGTCGCCGATTTGTTCGCGGCCAAGATCCAGGCGGCCGCACCATGAAGGCGTTGCTGATAGAAATCCGGCGCGAATTCTGGGAGCACCGTGCGCTGTGGATGGCGCCGCTGGCGATCGCCGTCGTGCTGCTGCTCGCCGGCGCGGTGTTTGGCCATGCCTGGCTCGATATCCATGACGGGCATGGGCTGCAGGACGGTGACGGCCTGCCGCATCTGTACCAGCTCGTGCTGCTGGGATGGGCGGTACCGTTCTACCTGGCGGCCGCGATCCTGGCCTCGGCCTACCTGCTCGACTGCCTGTACGCCGAGCGCCGCGACCGCAGCATCCTGTTCTGGCGCTCGATGCCGGTGTCGGATGCGCGCACGGTGCTGGTGAAACTGCTGGTCGGACTGGTGATCGTGCCCCTGGGCACCTATGCACTGGCCGCCGTCACCAGCGTGCTGGCCAGCGCCATCCTGGTGCTGCGTAATCACGGGCTGCTCATCGGCCACGGCCTGCTCATCAACGCGCCGGGTGTCATACCGTGGAGCACACCGGCGTGGCTGCAGATGCAGGGCTACATGCTCTATGGGCTCAGCGCGGCGCTGCTCTGGTACGCGCCCCTGGCCGCCTACCTGCTGCTGATCTCGGTCTGGGCGCGCCGCTCGCCCTATGCCTGGGCGTTCATTCCGCCGGTGCTGCTGGTGATTTTCGAACACCTGGAGTTCGGCACCAACTACGTCGGCCGCATCCTGGACGGCAGCTTCGGCGAGCTGCTGCATCTGGCGTATCGCTTCGACGCCGCGGGCGCAGGTGCCAGCGTTCAGCTTGGCCGCGGCGCGCAGCAGCTCGCGCTGACACCGCTGCGGCTGCTCGCCAGCCCGCGCCTG
>Ga0302326_10024388_pt1 | contig 12295 bp, 12 predicted proteins | sample Palsa_T0_3_FD_202264 | JGI IMG/M metagenome (GOLD analysis project Ga0302326, IMG submission 202264) | Peat permafrost microbial communities from Stordalen Mire near Abisko, Sweden - Palsa_T0_3 | ecosystem: Environmental > Terrestrial > Soil > Palsa > Peat permafrost | place: Sweden: Abisko...
CTCATGGTGGGTCTTAAAAACAGATCGACCGTTGCCACGCAGCTTCGACCGTGTCCACACGGGTGTAGAGTGGTCCGTCGCCTACCATGGCGTCACCCCGGAGCAGCTTGTCGAGTTGAGCCGAGACACAGGATGCGGTGAGCGGACTTGGCGATTATGAGGTCCTCATCGGTATGGATGACCCGCACACTGACCGGACTGGCGTCCGACGAGATCAGTGGCGCAGTCTTCGCGTTGAATTCTGTATTGAGTTCGATGCCGAGAAAGCCGAGACCGTCGCAAATCCGCTCCCGCACGGCCGGCGCGTTCTCGCCAATACCTCCGGCGAACACCAGCGTGTCCAGTCCGCCCAGCGCCGCTGCGAAAGAGCCGATCCATTTCTTGGCTTGGTAGCAGAACAGCGCGACCGCTTCGGCCGCTCGCACGTCTTTGGTTTCGCGGTCGAGCAGATCGCGCATGTCGAAACTGGTCTCCGACACGCCGAGCAGCCCCGATTCATGGTTCACCATTTTCTGAAATTGCGCCGCGCTCATTTGCTCCGTCCGTGCAAGGTAGGAGACCAGACCGGGATCCAAATCGCCCGAGCGTGTGCTCATCACCAGTCCCGCCGTTGGCGTGAAGCTCATGCTTGTGTCAATGCTTTTTCCGTCGTGCACCGCGGCCAGGCTTGCGCCGTTGCCAAGATGGGCGAGAATCGCGCGCCCTTTAGTGGCCGCCGGGTCGCCCAGGCGTGCCAGTTCCGCCACGAGGAATTCGTAAGACAAACCGTGGAAGCCGTAACGGCGAACGCCCACTGCCTCGTAGCGCCGCGGGATCGGCAGGACGGTTGCGACCCGTGGCATGGTGCGATGAAACGCGGTGTCGAAACACGCCACCTGTGGCAATCTGGGGTGACGCCGACGGAAGGCCTCTATCAGCTCGATCTCGAGCGGCAGGTGCTCCGGATCGAAGGGGCTGAGCCGGTGGAGCTCCTCGATCATTTCCGCGGTGACTTGCTGCGGTTCGCTATAGTTCGGACCACCATGCACTATGCGATGCCCCACCGCGGCCAATGCGTCGCGTCCGCTGTGTTCCTCGATCCACCCCATCAGAACATTCACCGCCGCGGTGTGATCCGCCGCGGTCACTGGCCGGGAAAGGTTGTCGCTCGGGTTCGTGCCCCTCACGTCCAAGCTGACCTTCGACGTTCCGATCCGCTCAAGCTCGCCCTTGAGAATTGGCCGGAGCGCGCCGCTGGCCTCGAACAGCGCAAATTTGATGCTCGACGAGCCGCCATTGATCGTCAGGATGCGCGACTCAGCCGGGTTCATGGCTGGTTCCTTCGTCATTCTGTAATCCGAGTGTCACGAGTTGCGCGCGCGTCGATCTGTAGTCCATGTGAAGAATACTGCGAATTCCCAAACCTTCGGCGATCTCGACAAACATTGGGGTATTTTCGATATAGACCACTTGCTGGGCCGGCACCTGGGCGATGTCCAGCGCCAGCCGAAAGATGTCCGCGTCAGGCTTGCGGATGTGGACGAAACAGGAGGAAATAAAAAAATCTACAACCCCACCCAGCTTGAATTGTTGAATCCGATACGCATTCAACTCGCGCGCTTCGTTGCTGACCACGGCGATCTTGAGTCTATGCCGAACCTTGAGCCGGGCGACCATATCGATCATGTCGGGGTACGATTTTGATTGCGCGAACATAAAGTCCCGAAACTGAGCTCGGGTAAACGCTCTCTCTTGATAGAAGACGACACGGCCCAAATATTCGTCCAGCGTCAGCTTGCCTTCCTCGTAGGTCGCGAAGGTCAAGCGATGCCGATCTTCCATCTCGGTCCAGTCCAGCTTGAAATGGGTCGCCGCCCGCTCGCGGCCATGATGATCCCATCCGTCGGTGAGAAGGACGCCACCGATATCGAGAAATAGACAGGTGGGGACCGGCGCGTGTTTCATCAGCTTTCTCCCGTCCATTGCGCAATCGCAGCTTCGGCGAGCATCACGCCCTCGATGCTTCTTTGGGCCGTCCGGGATTATGCCAACCGCCGTCTGCCGCGATAATCGCGTCAGCTTCTTTCGGACCCCAACTGCCTCGCTGGTAACAGCGAACCTCATGGTGGGCCTTGAGGACGGGATCGACCGCAGCCCAAGCAGCTTCAACTGCATCCTCACGCGTGAAGAGCGCACCGTCGCCGGCCATGGCATCGCCCAAGAGCAGCTCATAGGGCATCTTGCCGTTCGCCTGCTCTTCCGCCAGACAAAGTTCCTGCTGGTCGCCAACGAATTCCTTCCCGCCGCGCTTGACGCGAGCGGCGAGAGCGATGGTGGAATCCGGCGATATGCGGAAGCGCACATAATTGGCCCGACCGGTCGTCGGCGCGGAGTCGGCAAAGAGCCTTTGCGGCGGCGGCTTCAATTCTATCAGGATCTCGGTCGCCGTTTCAGCCAGGCATTTGCCGGAGCGCAGATACCAAGGCACGCCTTCCCAACGCCAAGAGTCGATGAAAAGCCGAAGAGCACAAAAGGTCTCGACATCTGAGTTCGCCGCCACATTTGGCTCCGACCGGTAGCCAGCGTATTGGCCGCGCACCAGGTCATCCGGCGTCAACGGGCGCATGGCCTGGAACACTTTGGCCTTCTCGTTGTGGACGGCGCCAAAGTCCCTCCCGGCGGGCGGCTCCATGGCAAGCAGCGCGACGATCTGGAAAAGGTGATTCTGAATCACATCACGAAGACAGCCAGCTGTTTCGTAGAACGCACCGCGGTCTTCGACGCCGAAATCTTCGGACAGGGTTATCTGGACGCTGGCCACGTAGTTTCGGTTCCAGATCGGCTCCAGGAATGTGTTGGCGAAACGGAAATAGAGGATATTCATGATCGCTTCCTTCCCTAGGAAGTGATCAATCCGGAAGATCGCATCCTCTGGGAATACCGCCCGCGCCGCGCGATTGAGGTCGCGGGCGGAAGCGAGGTCGCGACCGAAGGGTTTCTCGACAATGACGCGCGCCCGCTCGGCAAGCTTCGAGGCGCCGAGCCCCTTGATCACCGTCTCGAAGAGCGAGGGCGGGATGGCCAGGTAGTGCGCCGGGCATTTGGCCTGCCCCAACGCCTTCTTTATCACCGAGAACGTGTTCCCGTCGTTGTAGTCGCCGCTCACGTAGCTGAGTCGGGACAGAAGATGGTCGAAGGCTAGCCGATCATCGATCCCTCCTGACTGCTTAAGGCTGTCTTGCACTCGCTCTTGCAGGCGTTCCACACTCCATTCGGGAAGGGCGACGCCGATGACCGGAACGGTCAGGACGCCTCGCTTCGCCATCGCGTAGAGTGCCGGGAAGATCATCTTGCGCGCGAGATCGCCGGTCACGCCAAAGAGTACCAATGCGTCCGAATAGCCTGAGGTCATGAGGCATCTCTGTTCGTGGCGGCGCCTTTTTCCCCAAGGCCGCTAGACGCAAAACAAAGCGCGGAGCGCGTCTTGTCGGCGAAGTCGTCGCTGCGGGGCTCCAGCGCCTGCACCTTCGCCAGGCGGCGCCGGTGCCGCAGCGCACCGCTGAAGTGAGCCATCAGAAAAGCCTCGATCAACTCCAAGGCGAGCGCAGATCCGATCACCTTTCCGCCCAGACAAAAAACATTCATGTCATCGTCTTCAACGCCCTGATGGGCAGAAAAGACATCGTGGATGAGGCCGGCACGCACCCCAGGCACCTTGTTCGCAGCGACAGAGGCTCCAACGCCGCTGCCGCATAACGCCACTCCCCGCTCGACTTCGCCCGCGGCAACGGCCCTGGCCAAGGGGACGACGAAGTCCGGATAGTCGTCTGTGGGGTCCAGTCGATCGGCGCCAAAGTCCACGACGTCGTATCCTTTGCGGCGCAGGAACTCTGCTAGCTCCTCCTTTAAAGAGAACCCTCCGTGGTCGGCGGCAATTCCGATACGCATCATGGTTTCTCCTTGACCCGTCGGGACAAGTTATGAGGCGCGGTCGCTTGGCGATTGCTCGTCTTGAGTTGTTCGAAACTGTCGACGATCATCTGAGACGTAGTCAGCATCGGACTTTTTGCAGCCTTGCAGTCAGACCGTTCACGAGACCGCCCGAAAAATTGCCTCGAAGTCCGCAGCCCTTAGGCTTGCTCCGCCAACCAAGGCGCCTCCAACTTCCGGAAGCGTTAGAATGTCTCGCGCGTTCGACGGTTTAACCGACCCGCCATAAAGGATGCGCACCTCGTTTCCTTGCCCTCCCAAGCGCACCGCGAGGCATTGGCGAATGTGCGCGTGCATTTCCGCAATTTCATTGGAGGCCGGCATGTGACCGGTCCCGATCGCCCAGAGCGGCTCGTATCCGATCGCCATGCCTGATGCGGTCATGCCGTCTGGGACGCTGCCGGCAATCTGATCGCCGCATACCGACAATGCTTTGCCGTTCAGCCGCTGCGACTGCGTCTCGCCGATGCAGATGATCGCCAAGAGTCCCGCGCGCCGCGCGGCTCTCGCTTTCGCCGCCACGATGGCATCGGTCTCGGCATGATGCTGACGGCGTTCCGAATGTCCCACGATGACCGCAGCGGCACCGGCACCTTTCAGCATTTCGGCGCTGATGTCCCCGGTGAACGCGCCGGAGGTTTCGGTGCTGCAATCCTCTCCACCGATGGGGATCCGGCCTGCGGCGGTCTGCACAGCCCGCGCAATCAGCGTCGCTGGGAGGCAGATCAGAAGGTCGACCAATGGTGGCGCAGCCTTCGCCGAGGCTGCGATAGCCTCGATTTCGGCGAGCTCGGGCGCCATACCGTGCATCTTCCAGTTTCCGGCGATTAAAGGCCGCATAGCGGGCCGTCCGATCCGATCATGCGTCTCGTTGTTGCGTTGTTGAGGTCGGCTGGCTTACGGCTGAATTACCCGTTGAAGTCCATAAATAGTTATCGCTGAGGTGCGTCGGCAGCCTCGGAAACTACTCAGAACGCCGTGAGGGCACGCCCGGCAGCGGCACGCCGTTTGGTCGTCACTTGCGTGTCCTACTGGTTCATTACCTTAGCGATCGCCTCGCCGCGCAGGCGAGCGGGCTGCGGCAGGCCGATGCCCAGCAACGGCCGCAGATAGTCTCGGAAGGCGGGAGTGACATCGCTGCCCGACGGCGCGATGAAGGCGTCTGCCATCACCTTGGTCTTGGCGGCGACCTTGTCCAGCTTCACCCAGGCGTAATCGACGGCATAATCGCCTGTGCGCCGGATCGCCACCGAGCCGTTGCCAGTTCCCCAAATAGCCTGCTTGACGGCGAATTCGCCCACCTCGCGCGCCTCCCTCCGATCCACGTCCGAAGTGCAACCCGCGAACGAGCGCTGGAGATAGCCGAACGTATCGGCGCGGACGCGCTTGATGCCGAGTTCGGACTTGATCGCCTCGCCCAGATGGTCAGCGAGACCGCCGGTGCCGGACAGCTGGACATTGCCGTGCGCATCACTCTCCGCTCTTCTGGCAAGTTTAACCGAGAGCGGCATGCCGTCCGCGTCATGGATGCCTTCGGAGAGCGCGATGACGCAGCGTCCGAACCTGTCATGGACCGACTTGACCTCGGACAGGAATTTACCTTTGTCGAAGATGCGCTCAGGCAGATAGATCAGATGCGGTCCGTCGCCCTCGACCGTCCGTGCGGCGGCCGATGCGGCGGTCAGGAATCCGGCATTGCGGCCCATTACGACCGCGACGTAAACACCCGGCAGCGAGCGATTGTCGAGGTCGGCCCCCATGAACGCCTGAGCCACAAAGCGTGCCGCCGAGGGAAAGCCTGGCGCGTGGTCGCTTTCCATCAGATCGTTGTCAATGGTCTTGGGAACGTGCACGCAGCGCAGATCGTAGCCCACCTTCGCCGCCTCCTCGCTGACGATGCGCACGGTCTCGGCCGTATCGTTGCCGCCGATATAGAGAAACCAAGCGGCTCCATGAGCCTTGAGCGAGGCAAGGATGTTACGGCAATAGGCCAGATCGGGCTTGTCCCGCGTCGAGCCCAGGGCCGGGGACGAGGTGGCGGCGACCACTTCGAGGTTGGCCCGCGTTTCGGCTGAAAGGTCGACGAAATCCTCGTTCACGATGCCGCGCACCCCGTAGCGCGCGCCATAAACCCGCTCGATCTGACGAAAGAACCGTGCTTCCAACACGGCGCCCGCCAGCGACTGATTGATCACCGCAGTCGGGCCGCCGCCTTCAGCGATCACCAGCTTTCCGCTTCGCATTGCTCATGGTCCTTGCTGGAACGGGCGCTCTACCAAGCGGTGCTCGATCCTGCTGCGCCAGTTCCTCAGCCGCGGAAGAGCGGCCGGCGTCCGGGCACAATGTGCAGCGCTAGTCGCTGCGCCAACTTTGAGGCGCTGGCCTGCCCTTGCCCTTGCGGTATTGGCGGGCTCAAATTCTCTGTCGGCGGCTGCCCATGCAACTCCTCACCCAGCGCCGGTAATTTGTTCGTACTAGTTTGGGGCTCGTTCTGAGTCATTGTATCTCTTTCCTCGTACGGGCGCACGAGTTTGGGTCTGAACACTTATCGGCAATATACCGATACGGTATCTGACCGCGGGGAATTGACTCGGTTCTGCGTCGAGTTCGCACTATCCGCACTGTCGCGGGGGCGACACTCGATCGGGGTATCGTTTCGCAAGTCCAAGATACGCTTTTTAGCGCGGTCGATATGTTTCCTATGAATGCGTAGGCTCATGTTCAAACTCTTCCACGCCGCGATGTTAGATAACGCTTCAACCGCCCAGATGTTCAATCAGGACGTACTGCCCTTCGTTATGATTTCTCAAAGGCAGCAATTGCGCGAATTGGCCTTCGCAAAAAGCTGACAAAAGCGCGTCCTCTGCCCTGAACTGATATTGAGGCTCAGGACCAATATGCGTGCTCGTGCGACTACTGAGCGCCAGCAAATTACGCTTTCGTGCCTCCACCTAGCGGCTTTTGACAAAAAGCTGCCTCCGACCAGCTGCGACGATGAAAGCGGCGTAATGTGGTCTAGATCGCTCAGTTCGCTCGAATATCCGGACATACACTCATCTCTGGCTAATAATCGCTGGATCATTCCGGCCCGTTACGATCGAACAGTGATGACAACATGGCGGCACGTAATTTATCAACGCGTTGTAGTACTGACGGAGCTATTGCCCCAACGCGCTTTGGTGCAATCGAGAGCCAGTCATGTGAGCGCCCAGCACCTCACATTTGTCCGGCCAAACACCTTCGAGTCGCACTAGCTGATGCCGTCGCGCTTCTTCGCCAATACGAAAAAATGGAGTTGGAATTTGAACGTCTTAAGGCGCTCCTAGCGACCCGTGAGCATGCAGCGAAAATGGTGGCCCTCCTTACGCCGAGGCAGCACGAAATAATGGAGCTGGTATTGGCAGGCACACCCAGTAAGAATATCGCTTCAGATTTGCATATCAGCCGCCGCACCGTCGAGAATCATCGTGCCGCAATTATGAAAAAGACAAACGCAAGATGCCTACCAGAATTGGGACAGATTGGGTTTGCTGCAGCCCTTTGTGCCCCGGACCAATCCGGCAAATTGGAAAGGCGACGGGAAATTCAGATCGTCAGCTTGAGCATATAGCGCAAACGACTTATGCGGTTGTTCCTGCCGTGCCTGCTACGAGCAGGTCACCAACGTGCTTCATGAACTCTTCGGATAGAGTCCCATTCAAAACGGTTTAGACGGTGCTTACTGGAAGAAGCGTTCTAAGCTAGTCTGATCAAACGCAAGCGTTGTCTGCGCCTCTTCATTCGCCAAATGTCCGGGTATGACTTTCACTTCGCGAGTCTCCGGTACGTAGAAAGGGGAAGCCATGGCTCTCCACGCATCGTCCAGCCCCGACATCGCGCTTGATCTCGCGTTGGCAGTCATCGCGTCATCCGACGCGCCTCTTCTGCTATTGAACAGCTCTTTGACGATTGTCGCCGCTAGCAAATCGTTCTGCCGCGTGTTTCAGATCGATCCCGCCACCGCTCAAGGCCGTACGCTTTCCGAACTTGGAGCGGGCGAATGGAATGTACCACAATTGTCGGCGCTCCTTCGTGCGACCGCGTCCGGTTATGCCGAGGTGCAAGACTATGAGATGGATCTGAAACGCGAAGGCCGGGACAATCGCTGCCTGATCATCAACGCCCATAAGCTGGACTATACCGGCGGCACCGATGCCCGGCTAATCCTGGCAGTCTCGGACGTCACCGACGCCCGGGTTGCCGAAAAACTCAAGAATGATCTGTTGCGGGATAAGGACGCCCTGCTGAAGGACAAGGCGGTCCTGCTTCAGGAATTGCAGCACCGCGTCGCCAATTCGCTCCAGATCATTGCAAGCGTCCTGATGCAAAGCGCCCGCAAGGTGCAATCCGAGGAAACCCGGACGCATCTGTTCGACGCGCACCAGCGCGTCATGTCGGTCGCCGCATTGCAGCAGCATCTCGCGGCCTCGACGATCGGCGAGGTCACCTTGCGTCCCTATCTGGCCGCCCTTTGCGAGAGCATCAGCGCCTCGATGATCCGCGACCACAGCAAGGTGTCGCTCGATGTGGCCGTCGATGAGAGCATCACCGGCGCGGACGTCTCCGTAAGTCTGGGGTTGATCGTGACCGAGCTTGTCATCAATGCCCTTAAGCACGCCTTCCCAAACGATAGCAGCGGTAAGATCAAGGTCGATTACAGTTCCCGCGGTCCCAATTGGACGCTCTCGGTCGGCGACACAGGTGTGGGAATAGCCAAGGACGGTGCAAACGCAAAGCCCGGCCTCGGCACGAACATTGTTCAAGCGCTTGCGAGCCAGCTCCAGGCCACGATCAAAGTATCGGAAGCGCATCCCGGGACGGTTGTCTCCGTGGCCCACAGCCAGGTCGCCGCCGTTCACAGCGCTGCCAGCGCTACACTAAGCGAGAATGCGGTCTAGCCAATCTGGCCATCGCGCCGGCGTTCTTGACCACGCAGGCCTGAGAAAGCCGGCAGCGCTCGGGCAGTATGAAGCTGTCGGCGTCGGCATATGTTCATTAGCTTTTTCTGGTGTCGGGAGCGGGGGAAGGGTCTGGAGGAATCGAACGCAGTGCCGGCACGTGAAGCACACATTGTCGTCGAAGCATTGGTTAGCTGGGCGGAAGTTCTGCGCCGGACCTGGAAGGATATCGGCAGGAAGGATTTGTCGCTCGTCGCGGCTGGGGTGACATACTATCTGCTCTTGGCGCTGTTCCCTGCGTTGGTAGCGCTTATTTCAATTTATGGTTTGGTCGAGAATCCGACGGGCATGACAAGAGACGTCCAGTCTTTGTCGGGCGTGCTTCCGCCGTCAGTCGTGACATTGATCAGCGGCGAGTTGCGCAAGCTTATTTCCGCATCGAGCGGAAGTCTTGGCATTGGTGCCATTGCCGGCATCGTGATCGCGCTCTACAGCAGTATGCGGGGAATGACGGGCATGATGGCGGCCCTCAATATCGCCTACGGTCAGCCGGAGCGGCGCGGATACTTCAAGTTTTACGTGACGGCGTTGCTGTTGACCGCTCTAGTTATCGCCAGTGGGCTCGTCGCCCTGACGCTCGTCGCTGGTCTGCCCGCTTGGCTGAGTGGGTCGGGCATACGTAGTCCGGCTCGCTGGATCAGCTTGGTAGTCGAATGGCCGCTTCTGATTGCGTTCGTTGCGGGCGTGGTGTCGGTAGTCTACCGCTACGGACCCGCTGGGAGCAAACCGCAATGGAAACGGGCTTCTCTTGGTATCGCCACCGCCACGATTTTATGGCTGATCGGGTCGATCCTGTTCAGTGCCTATGTCTATAATTTCGGCAGTTATGACACGATATATGGATCGTTGGGTCTGCCGTTAGTCCTTCTCACTTGGGCATGGCTTTCCGTATTCGTCGTGCTGTTCGGAGCCGAGATTAACGGCGAAGTCGAGCGTCAAAATTCTCCGTGATACAAACTTTCCTTCCCCATGCGTCATTCGGGCTCCGCTAAGTCGAAACAACCAACGACAGCCACATTCGCCTGTGTGCCGTAATTGGGGCTTAGGAACACCGCTACGAGCGCGCGGATGCACGCGACGGTGTCGGAATCCGTCTTCAGCAGATCGTAGAGATAGTATTTCGTCTCCAGGATTCCACCGAGGATGGCCTGCATGCCTTGCTTGCCGAAATATTTCAGCGTTGCCCAGCCGGCCAGCGAGCCGGACGCTGTGCGCGACACTTCAAGCGTGTAGTACATCGGGTTGTAGGGCGTGCGCACCTGCAGATAGGCGTCGCCGGCCCAGTGATGGAGCTTTTCGAACTCCTCGGCATTCTTGTAGAGGAAACAGCTGCTCACATAGGGAGCCCAGCCGACCTTGTGGAAGTCGATGCCGATCGCGTCGGCGTGTTTGAGTTCGGCCAAAGCCTGACCATTCTGCTTCAGGATGGGCAGGATGCGATCGGAGAATTCCAGCGGGTTCTTGTCGAAGTCGTAGTCCTTGAAATACACCCATGACCACCCGACGACGGCATCGGCGTAGAGAATCGCTTTGCCAAAGCCTTTCGGATTTGGATAACGGTCCATCAGCTCGCGGACTTTTCCGATAGGATCGATCGCACTCGCGTCGGTCGTGCCCATGGTGCAGACCGGCCGCTCTGCACTTTGGCCCTCAATGCCGCATTCCGGCCCGGCGTTGGGCCGGATCTGTATACTTTTGACCACAATCGGTTGCTGCAGATGCGCTGCACTCATGGTAAAATCCAGGGCTATCGCAGGAATTTCCGACCCTTGCCAAATCGCGACGTACCCCTGTTCGACGCCAGCCTCTTTCTCGCGGAAATTGGCCGAGGCAGAACCATCACCAAATATCGGAAGGCCCAAAAGGTCTTCTCTCAAGGCGAAGCCGCCGATTCCGTCTTCTACATTCAGAAGGGCAAGGTGAAAGTCACCATCGTGTCAAAAGAGGGCCGAGAAGCGGTCACCGCAGTCTTGGGAGAAGACGAGTTTATCGGCGAAGGATGCCTCGTAGGTCAAATACGAAGGATCACAACCGCCGCCGCCATGATCGACTGTGAAATCATGCGGATCGAGAAGGAAGCGATTGTACGAGCGTTGCACGACCATCCTGCTTTCTCTGAAATGTTTCTCGCTCACACCTTGCTGCGCACGATCAAGGTTGAAGAAGATCTGGTGGATCAGCTTTTCAATTCCAGCGAAAAACGCCTTGCCAGGGCGCTGCTTCTACTGGCCAATTTCGGCAAGGAAGGACGTCCGGAAACCATCATCGGAAAGGTCAGCCAGGAAACACTGGCCGAAATGATCGGCACCACCCGTTCCCGCGTCAGCTTCTTCATGAACAAGTTCCGGAAGCTGGGCTTCGTCAGCTACAATGGGAAAATCGAGGTCCATAGCTCTCTGCTCAGTGTGGTCCTCAGCGACCACGCACCGGTGCAGGAAAAGCCGGCAAAAGACTCTGCCAACGGCAACAAGGCAAGAAAATAGCCAGCCGGTTGGCGGAGCGAGTCAGCGATAACTCTTCTTAATGTGGTTCCTTTTGCTCAGTCTGCGCCGCTGCGCGGGCCTAGCGTCGTTACCGCTATCCCAACGAGACAGCTCCTTGCCGCCTCGGGGCGCGCGACGAAGGCTGGCGGCTTCCATTAGAAGGAAACATCCATGTATGCCGTAATGCCCTATCTCATTCCGATCATTGTGGTCGCCGGATTTGTGCTCCTTTTTGCTACCGTCAAGATCATACGTCAATACGAACGCGCCGTCGTGTTCACGCTCGGGCGCTTTCAACGCGTCAAGGGACCGGGTTTGGTGCTGCTGTTTCCCTTCGTGCAGGAAATGGTGCGCGTCGATTTGCGTATTCAGGTTATCGAGATACCGACCCAGGATGTGATCTCGCGCGACAACGTCTCGATGAAGGTTGACGCGGTGCTTTACTTCAACGTCGTCAACCCCGAGCGAGCCATCATCCAGGTACAGCACTACCTTCCGGCAACAAACATGCTTGCCCAAACCACCTTGCGTGCCGTGCTCGGTCAACACGATCTGGATGAAATGCTTTCGGATCGCAAGAAGCTCAGTACAGACGTGCAGGCTATCCTCGACACGCAGACCGAAACCTGGGGAATCAAGGTCAGCAACGTCGAAATCCGCACGGTTGAGCTTACCGAAAACATGGTGCGCGCCATCGCCAAGCAGGCCGAAGCCGAGCGCGACCGTCGGGCCAAGATCATCCACGCGGAAGCCGAATTCCAGGCGTCGCAAACACTCGTCAACGCCGCCAAGATACTCTCCAGCATTCCGGCCGCGATGCAGTTGCGCTACCTGCAAACGCTAACC
>Ga0302326_10024391_pt1 | contig 12294 bp, 12 predicted proteins | sample Palsa_T0_3_FD_202264 | JGI IMG/M metagenome (GOLD analysis project Ga0302326, IMG submission 202264) | Peat permafrost microbial communities from Stordalen Mire near Abisko, Sweden - Palsa_T0_3 | ecosystem: Environmental > Terrestrial > Soil > Palsa > Peat permafrost | place: Sweden: Abisko...
CGCAACATCGTGATCTGCGTTTTCACGGGCAAACATTTCGGCGCGGGCGTTAATCTGGAGGACGCAATTGGCCGCGTCGCAGAGCTCACCGCGAACTACTTCGCCGTCCGCCAATAGCCCGCTGTTAATATAGCCTGTCAGGGCCAGCCAAAGAGCTGATATCTTTGGACGACGTCGCGTTCGCCCCCCTGGGGCTTGAGCTCGATTCTCGCTACTTACCGCATCAATGGTGGCCGGATCATTCTCGATAGTGGCCGGTCGTCGCCCACGGTCCACTTGGTTCCGCCCACCCCGCAATCCTCCGGCAGCCCCGCACACTTTGCCATTGCCGCTCGATGTCCGATCCACATCTCTGCGAGCTGGAGTCGGAGTTGTTGGCTTGTTGCCGACTCCTTGATTTGGCCAGCTAGTCGGTTCCGAGCGAGTCACGCGCCACTCGTAGAGAGCGATTTGCTAAGCGCATTCTCCGACAAGCTCCCGAAAGGTGGGGTTTCCGGACTTCATTCCGCAAAGTGACCGCGCTGGAATTCGCCACACAGGAGATGATGTTACGGAACAGCGTCGCGTGGCTTGGCAACCCTTGGCCGTTAGCGACTACTCGAAGGTGCCCGATAAGAGTGAATATCGGTAGCTATCTCCGGTCGGACGCGCGCTAACCCCGCCGAGCTAGATCATCTCAACGGGAAAGCTCTCGACGAACTTCTCCATTTCCTCATCGGTCATGCCACCGCGGGTGCCATCGAGCCTGACGATTTCGGTTAGAACTCCGTTCGCACTGAGCGTCCGCCGGCAAGTCGAAGTCTCCAGCCTTAGCTTCCGGTCCATCCTGCACACGACGGCTCGGAGCCGCTGGCGCGGATTGCGGGCGAAGTCTGTGGGGGCCGGCCCGGTCCTCAAGCCGGGTAAGCCCTCTGACAGGCTTCTTCATCGCCGCCATGGTCGCACTCGCGGGCTGGGTTCGTTCGGAGGCGGCACGTTCATCAAACCGCGGCCCACTTCCATTGGCTCTCGATGCCGCTACCCTCCGGGAGCATGGCTCGAAAACCCCACCCGATCCGTAAACCTGCTGTAAAACTGCCCTGCAGGATTAAACTGTTGGAACACGTCCATCCAATCAGACACGTTGGCTTTCCCGTAAATCCCCTCTAGCATCGCATGACTGCCTGTTAGGAAATTCTGCTGGCCCCAATGCGGCCGCGCACCGAAGTTCTCCGTTAGAGCCTGCTCATATCGCCACGGCAGCGAATCCGAGCCGAATACGCCCCTTAACATCGGCAGTTCGATTGTGCAGGTCTCGCGCGGCTGCATCGAAAGGAAACCGGGCGAAGCCGCTACGTACCGAAGCGCTATCGCGCCGCTCTGATAGGTTCCTTCCGCCCGCGCTTGCGCCGCCATGGCGAGGATTGCCTCCACAGCATCCACCTGCTGCCCTAGATCCACACCGAGTTCACTGCAGACCGCGGGGAATCCGTTGACCGCGCCTACGTTGAGCATGGTGTAGCTCAGCGCCACGAATTCGTTAGGATCCGCCAAATCCTGAATCGCGTCCTCAACCAGCTGAGGCGAGAGCGCCGGAAAATTCTGGAACAGCGCCACCAAAACATCGCCTGCTCCCGGAATGCCCGCCAACTTTGCCGCAAACATGTCGCGGAAGGGCTTGGGAGGGCTTGGAACGGCGGGCTGCGGGACCTCCTGGCGAAGTGTGAGCAGGCTGGTATTCTCCCCATCGATCGTATGTGGGTTGATCAGCACCTCCACGTGACGATATTTGCGCAGGACGCTGCCCTCGCGAAGCCGATCCCGCAAGTTGCTCCATTTGTAAAGCGTGCGGGTTTCGCTCAACCAATACTGCGCACGCACCCGAATAATCACCGCATAAATGATCCCCAGGCACCCGGCGCCAACCACCGAAGCGTTGAAGATTTTATCGTCTTGGATCAGTTGGACATCGCCGCCCTGCGCGGCGAACTTCGCCGGATCCGTAATTCCGCCGGCCTTCTCGATCTGCATCGTTTGGCCATCGGCATCGATTACAATCAGCGCTTCCACAAAGCTCGGAAACGCGCCCAGCGACAATCCCGACCCGTGCGTCGAAGTCGAAATCACACCCGCCAGCGTCTGCCCGTCGAACCCGCCCATGTTGATCAGCGCCAGTCCGCGCTGGTTTAGGGCCGTGTTCAAATCCTGGATCGTCATGCCTCCCGAAACTCGCATCAGCGTCACGGCATCGGCGGGTTCCTTCAACAGCGTGGCGTCCGCGGCCACCAGTGGTTCAAGGAGGCCATGGGTCTCGATCGCTATCCCGTCCGTAAGCGCCGCATCCGACCACGCGTGGTGCGATCCTGCCGCCCGCACGGGACAGCCCAGCGCCTTTGCTTTCGCCAGAACTGCCTGCAGGTCCGGCAGCGTCTTCGGACATGCGATCTCGAAAGGCTCCGCAGTCTGCGTGGCCACGTAGTTCTGCCACTTTTTCGCCATGCCGCACGGAAACGAATCCGGGTCCGCCTTTCCATTCGCCCCCATCCCCGCCGGCGGCCCGGAAAAGTGCGTCAGCACCGTGTTCATGAACGTCTGGCTGTCCTGGGACAGCAGCCGAGCCACCGAGTCCAACAGGCCCTGGTCTTGTGGATGCGCCTGCAAGTTTTCCAACGTGCTCACAATCGTGCGCTCCGGGCCGTCTGTGATTTCCGTCGCCAGACGTCTTAACGCGCCACCAATAGAATTTAACGGCACACCCTTACCTCAATCGATACTCGCCGCACACAGGTGCGCCAGCGCGAAGATCGTCCACTGTGGGTTAACCCCAGCGACCCCTGGGAACACACTACCGTCGCACACGCGTAGGTTCTCGATGCCGCGAACGCGGAAGTCCGCGCCCACCACACCGACAGCGGAATCGTCGCTGAGTGCGTTGCCGCCCTGCGGATGCGCGGTCGATAAGGGGAGCAGATGCAGATCCCGCGGGGTGAGCGTCGCCATCTCGGCGTCCAGCGCATTAACGTCGTCCATGGTCGTGATCGCCCGGCCATTGCCGAGCCGCACGACCACGGGCGCCGTTTGGCCGTCGATCAAGGCGGTGACCAGCAGAATCATGCCCCGGCGGAAACGATCGAGATCCACCGGAGCGAGCGGAAGTTCGATCACCGTATCCTGGCCCTGCAGCGTAATCGTCCCAATCGGCTGCGTCCCGATCACTGGTGACGAGCTGATCAATCGGCGGTACTGGCTCATGCGCTGAGCATGCGCGCCCAGGTAGCCTGGCATCGCGAGTGCCAGGCCGCCCGGCGGACTAAACCAGGTCTCGATCAGGAATCCGTCGTCCCCTGCCTCGGGGACAAACACATGGCACATCTGGACGCTCGTCTGTACGTTGACATCTTTCGGAGCGGTGGCAAATACCGGTGACGCCACGTTGCCGCAGAACCGCTGTCCTACCGGCAAACCGCTCGCGGCGGCGGCCAGCAGATCGTCTGATCGCAGAAGTACACCGGAACTGCCCACCGGCCCGCAACACAGCACGAATGAACTTCCGTGCGCCAGCGCCGTGCTGCCATCGGCCATCTGTACTTCGAGCGCCGTTACACTGTGCCCCGTGCTGCCGTTGCCCATGACAGCTCTTTTCACCGAAGCCTGCGATACCAGAACCACGTCGCGGGCGCCATCCAGAGCATTCTTCAAATAGTATTGGAAGCTATTGACCTTGCGCTCCGACCCGCAGCCCAGGTTGCACAGACCCGTGCTTCGGCAGCCGGTCGCCTCGCCATCGCCCACCAGCGTCTCAAAGTTCACCATCGTGCGATAAAACCCTGGCGGCGCCGGTCCAAACGGAGGGCTCTGCAATTTCCCCAACTTCCATTCGAGGAACGGACCCGCGGGGTTCAGGCGCAACGCTTTTTTCTCGATGTCGCCGATATTGAGATCGTTCGCCACCGCGCGATACGCTTGCCCGAGTGTATCGCTATCGAACGGAAACCCTGCATCGCGCCAGGTCTTCAGCGTCGCCGCCGGTAAGGGGAAGAAGATACCGTTGTTGACCACGCCGCCGCCCCCCACGCAGGCGCCTTGCAGCACCGTTATCGAGGACGGCTTGATGGACGACTGCAGCCCCGAGCCCTTGTACAGCCGGGCGATTGATGTGAGTTCGTCCGTCGTCATATCGCGTTCGGCAATGTACGGCCCCGCTTCGAGCAGAAGCACGCTCTTGCCTTTGCTCGAAAGGCGGTCGGCAAGTAATGCGCCCGCCGGACCCGTGCCCGCAATAACCACGTCGAATACGCGATTCGGAATCGCGGCCGATGCCGTCAGCGTCGTCTGATGCCCCGGCTTGTGGATCGGCCGCGCATAGCCCAAGAGTGGGTCCGCCTTTTTGTCCGCATAATACGCGAAGGCCACGATCTGATGTATCCCGCTGACCGCCTGACGAATCAGTGAATCCTTCTCGTTGGCCAGAACCGCGGCCACATCCTCCCGGATCTTGTCCACTTCCATTTCAAGAATTGGAATAAAAATGCTGATTACCTGCAGCAGGGTGCGAATCTGCTGGACTTGCTTTCCGGAAGCCGCCGCCAGAAACCGTTCGATCCCTTGGACCACATCGTCAATCGCCGGACCGTTTGCGGGCAGCGGTGTGGGCAGCAGTACCTCGGCCAGAATCTCCAGCGTCCGCCACAGCCCATCCGGCATTTCGCTGCCCGCCACCAGAATCGGCGGCAGATGGGGATAGATCGCAGTCAGCTTGCGGTTCAGGAAATCGTGGAAGCGCTGCAGGACGGGCGAGATCTCCGCAACCGCGTGCCGCCCTTCCGCCAGCAAACCCTCGTAAGCCGGCAGCAACTCATCAAGCCGGCAACTCAGCACGCCTGAAGACACAGGACCCATCGAGTTCTCGATTGTGGCCTGCACCGTGGAAAGATCCTTCGCGGCATCGAACCCAGCGACAGTCAACCGCTTCTCGCCCTGAAAGAGATATTCCGCGCCTTCCGCGGTAAACCGGAAGACGTAATTGATCGACTGAGGATCGCCGGGTTTGGCCGGGGGACGGAAGAAATCGATTGACCCGCCCGTGACCTTTCCACTCACCGCCAGGTAGGCCCACTCCACAGAGCCTCCGGTAATCGAGGCCGAGACGTTGCCCGTATCGCCCAAGCCCACAAAACTCGGAACTTGAATCTCCAGACGGCAAGTAAACCGACCCGTTGGCCCCGTGCTACGTGCGAGCATCCCACTGAAGGTTTCGCCAAAGTTCGCCCCCATCGGATGAGTATTATATCCCAAGCCAAGTTCAGAAGTGTTTGCGAAGGAATCAATAGGGTGCGCGACTTGAAAATGATGGATTGCACGTTGAATTGAAGCTAATGCGATCAACGCGGTTTCGGTCGCGTCAGTGTGGCCAGTACTTCCACCTTCGGCAAAATCAGTTCCGCCGCGGGCGCACGCATCGTGCACCTCTCGGTGAAGATTCGCTTCTAGCGGGAAGTGACAGTGCTCGCCCGGCAATGGGGGATAATTCGTAGAGAGGACTGGGAGAATACATTGATACACATCGCGCGGCGGTTCCTGCTGAGCGGCTTTCTTCTGTTACCGGTTTTAAGTTGGGGTCAGCAACCGCCAATCTTCTTCGTGCAAATGTCGGACCCGCAGTTCGGCATGTACACCGACAACCAGGATTTTGCGCAGGAGACCGCCAATTTTGAGTTTGCCATCGCCAACATCAACCGCCTCCGCCCGGCCTTCGTCGTGGTGACGGGTGATCTGGTCAACAAACCCGCCGATGCTCAACAAATAGCCGAGTATAAGCGGATCGCTGCCAAGCTCGACAGCGCCATTCCGCTGTACTCCGTTCCGGGCAACCACGACGTGGGAAACACGCCCTCTGCGGCCTCGCTTAAAGCTTACCGCCAGAACATAGGCCCCGACTATTACACGTTTCACAGCGGCGGACTGGAAGGCATTGTGCTGAATTCAAGCCTGATTCAGCATCCGGAAGGCGTCCCCGAAGAGGCCGAGCGCCAGCAAAAGTGGCTAGAGCTGGAATTAGTCAAAGCTAGGGATGCTGCGGTCCGATGGGTGGTGGTGTTTCAGCACATCCCCTTCTTCCTGCATACGCCGGACGAAGCAGATCAATACTTCAACATACCCGCGACACAACGCTCCGGGTATTTGAATCTTTTGCAGCGCTCGGGAGTACGTTATGTATTTGCCGGCCATCTGCACAACAATAGCTTCGGCAAAATTGAATCGCTGGAGATGATTACCACAGGGCCGGTAGGGAAGCCTTTAGGTACGGGCGCATCGGGACTGCGCGTAGCGAGGCTCGATTTTGACGGTATTGAGCAGGTGTTTTTCGACTTTGCCCACCTGCCCAATCAACTCAGTCATGCGTTTGAGAAATAGTAACGCTCCTCGGCGGATTTTCCTGTTATCTACCGTGCGGTCAGGAAGTGCCCGCAACCGCACCGACAATCGGTCCGTAGTTAGGTTTCGAGATTTTCCAGACAGGGCTTCGCGTTCTGCGGATTCAAGACCGCGCTTTGTGAAATTTGAACCTCCGGCTTGGCTTTGGGCTCCGCTCCGGGTTGCTCCTTAGCCTCAGCCGATCTTCGGCTATCCGCTACCGGCCGGCCGTACTCATCTTGTGCCGTTTGGGGCCAGGCACTGGCGCTCGCGCGTTGACTTCAGTTGGCATATGGTATTGGTCCTTGAAGAGTCTCGAAGTCGGACTCGCGTGCGCCCTATTCTATCCGCGCTACATAACGCCTGGGACATGATCGGAATGAAATGTGTATAGCAACCGGGACGGCCCTCACCCAAAGCGCCCAAGCGCAAGAACGCACTTGGCTGAGCTGCTAACCTCAGTGCATGGCGATCTATCTCTGTCGATGGCCCAACGGCGATTTCTCCATCGTGAACGCCAGAACGAGGGACGAAGCGATTGAATTGCTCGACGAATGGGGAAATGCTGAGCAGGCATTCCTCACGCGCATACCCGACTGCATGTTCGATTTCCGGCTGGGCGACGACGGGCGGATTGAACTTGCGAGCATTGGTGAATCCACCGAAGAGCGCATCATGAAAGCCTGCTATCCGGATCTCAGCGAGGCCTTGGCGACAGCTGAGTGGGATGAGGACGGGAATGACTACTCAGAGGCGGGGCGCAAGCAAATTCGGGAAGCGGTTGAGCTGGAACGTACGCGATTATGGGACAGCCAGCCGCCGGCGAAAGAAGCGGAAACGGGATTAGGACGCGAGATTCAAAATCAAATTGGGGCCGCCAGCGTGGTTGTGAATCGGATCGTGCGGGAAGCCGCGAAGAAGCGGCTCAAATCCAGGGAAGGCGAAGGGCAGAAGCCGAATTGAGGGCCAATCCGCCGGGGCTCCCGCCAACGGTACTCCTCTATCTGGTTAAGAGCCGACGGGAGCGAGGCCGCTTTGTTCTCGCGCATCCAAGAAACAGCGTAGTAGCTCGATCAGGCGACCGCCACCCGGTTCCTGCGCGTACACGGCTTGGCGGATCAGGTCCAGTTGCGTGGCCTGACTAGGACTCAGATCCGCTCTGCCGAATACGCCTTTGAACAGGCGCAGCAGGGAGTCGCCCTGGCCGCAAATTGCCTGCGTGCTGCCATCGGCGAAGTGAAGGATCAACGGGTCCGTCATCATTCTGGCTTCCAGCGCCCGGATTCGTTTCTCAAACCTCATCGTTCTACCCCTTTCCGATCTGGCATCGATTGCGCCCCAAAAATGGCCATTCCGGTGTTCACCGTCCGAGATCTCTTCGCGTGCAATTTGCCCATTACTGCTGCCCGGCGCGGTGGGGCGTCTATAATAAACGCAAATCGTCTTCTTCCACGTAGATCCGGCTTGCTCCATCTTGAACGCCAGACGGCGCTGGCCCCGGCCGCTCCTCGAACTCACACGTTTCCCAATTCGGCGTGCCACTTGGATAGCGCCTCGCGACAACTACATGACGGTCCCCAAGGAAATCGGCTGGCAAACGTTTCAATGGACCAATTTGAATCGTCGCCTCCTGCGTAGCTTGTGCCTGGACCTCCAGACGTTCCAACCGGGAAAGCAGCTTCAATCTCATGGGTACATCTCCAAACTATCAGTCGCGGATTTGATGCGTCAACCGGGAATGATGACAACCCAAGCCTCAAACATAATCGTCGCAAATTGTAAACTGGAAATGCCGCCTGGCCGAGCCAGGCGACAAGCCGGATTCCCTGTCCGGTGGGGGCAATTCATTTGAGGGAGATCATCGAGATAGCGATGGAAAAAAACTTCGGCGAGTCGATGGAGCGGCTATGGGAAGATGACGGGAACGCAAAGGCGCGAATTCTGAGCATCGACTTAAGTGTGTTTGACGATCTGGTTACATATCCCGCCGGAGTCGATTGGTCCTGCGAACGGGGAAACTTCTCTTTCTTCAGACAGCACTCCTCCAAAACATTCCTTGGGACCTCGTAGCTCGGTTCACCGCCCCGTACTTCGGACAGACACTTCGTTCCCCATTTAGTCCCAGTAGTCGCCCCATTAATCCCGCCGGCATTTGTTCCACCCATATTTGACATCGCGAGACACACCGTTGGGCAATGGGCCGAGGAGCAGACAAAGCCTGGAAGGCGTATCGTTCTTCTGTCGTTACCGAACTCAGCGAATCCAGGCGACAACTGATTCAAAGCGGAAACTTAAGAGAATTCGATCGGCCACGCCGAACCACAGGCATCCAAGGGCAGGCGAAGTCCCCGATTGTGGACGAAAAGACGGTGTACTCGTGGAGCGTGCTCTACTTCTTTTCAGCACAGCTTGGTAAGCCATTTGCCTGGGTCGAATTAGCCAATGAGACACCACAAATTTACAACTTCAAAGGCTCAACACCGGAACGCGCCAATTTAAGACGAAAGTTGGCAGAACAAGTCAGAACTAACGTAATAAAGGTGCTTCGGGCGCTAAAATTGCCTGAATACGTAAATCCGGGATATCCAGGCAACTAAATCGGTCCGCTCCATTCCCCTCAGGAAAGGGTGGTGGCATCATGCAGATGAATGCAACAGAATCCACCGGTAGCAAACGATTTCTTAACCGATGCGGAAGTCGCCAGTATACTACGCTTGAGCCCCTGGACCGTTAGACGCTGGCGAACCAAAGGCATCGGTCCGCGCTATTTCCGACTGGTTGGCAGAGTTTTCTATTCGTCCCGCGATGTTGCGGATTACATTCGATCTCTGCCCACTGGCGGCGGCACGTCGGTCAGCCCCAGAACGGAGGCGCGGTGAGTGGACCGCCAGCCGCGCGGCCGAACATCCGACCGTCCATCCGACTGGACGAAAACAAGGTCGAGCATCAAGAGTTGCGAAACGTGTGCGAATCGTAAGCGACTACGGCGTAGCGGACACTTGTACTGACGATGACCCTAGGCTTCGGCTGTACATCGAGGCCAGGAACGCCGAACGAGTCCGAAACCACCGGGGCGATCTCGTTGCCATCAGACTCCATTCGACCGCAAGCGACTACGGTTGCGTCGGAGAGAATTGGGGGGATTCCAACGTTACTACGCACAAGGAGCGGCTTGGATGCGGACCGCTCTTGCAGCACAAGCCCAGTGCTCGCTATTTGTCTCCGCGGCACGCCCAATGAAACCGGGAAGATCCCCGCGCGGCCGCACATCAATTCTGGGGACAGGTCCGATCCTGCGTCCTACCAACCCTGCCTCTAGGAGAGGCGCGTTCCGGCGAGAGACCATCCGCAACTCAGGATGTGGGACGATCCTTTACAAGCAAAACCTGTTTGGAAAAATTTCTTCTGATCCGGCCCTTTGTATGCATTTCGATAGCGAGGCGGTTCACCCAAGGAGGAGCGTTCTTGCCGCCCGCTGTGAAAGCCGCGTGCATTAGCGTAGTCAAGTCTTCGTAGTGCTTCCCGCCCGTACAGGCTTCGATCCACGCTACGAAGTACATTCCAAATCGAACCTGTGGGCTGCGGGTGTCCTGCCAGATTTTCTTGAGCTTTAGGCCGGCAAGATCGACCAGCTTCTCGGCGGCCCACTGCATTTCCGCTGGCAAGCGGTAAAGCCGGTCCGGTTTTTCGTCGCTCTCCTCGAAACATATTCTGGTTCGCTGGCGTACCTCCTCTTGGCGAAGCTCTGTTTCAATCTTTTGAGCCAACGCCCGTACTTGGTTGCCAAGGGAGACAATACGTTTTGAGCTATAGGTCCGTTTCGGATCTCGGCGTGGCAAGTGGACGATTGCCTGGAGACCTATCTCGATGGTTCTTTTCACGACTTGCGTAACGAACTGTCCGCTTATCCTCCAGCGAAGCCCATTATCCGCATCGGAGTAGATGTCTTCGCCAAGCGCACGAAGCAATGGGTGACGCGGTGCAAATATTTCGGCACGATACAGGCTGATCGTACCTTTGACAATTTTTTCCATCCCATCACGAGCGCCGGGATAGGATTGAATCTCTTGAAGGCCAAAGCTCGGCGCAGGCAAATCAAACAAAGCCTGCGCAGCTTCATGCGAATAATCGTCAAGGACGAGCCCTCGGGGATGAGCCTCTGACGTATCCATCTTATTAAATCTATCTCCTGTGGAATGTCGTAGGGAACCGCCTACTGAGCCCGTTTCGAATCGCCAGCAGGATTTGCGGAGCGATTCCCAATCCGGGATTTTGGAGGATTAAGGAATCGGGTCCTCAGCAAGCATCGCTTCCTTAATCGATTTCAGATTAAAACGGGACCATCATGATCATAGTGCAGAATCGCAGAATCGCTAGCAAAGAGGCAGAAAAGTGAGTAATCGCGAATTCCTGAGCGAAGGCGAGCTCGAAGCATTGGGCATTCGAAAGAAAAGGACGCTGCAAAAGGACCGGCTTTCGGGAAAAGGGCCGAGATACTACAAGATTGGTGGCGCAATTCGATACCGGCGGAGCGATATCGAAACTTGGCTGGAGGCATGCGCCCGGGAGCCTCGGCGGGATGAAGGGGCTGTTACGTGATTCATCCGCGGGCCGCCCGGCCCATTGAATCCGCCTTGGCGGCAACCCAAGTCCCAGGGATACCTCTGCTTTCGGCTCGATATGCTGCCCGCGATGCCTCCGGGAAGAAACTCTTTACAGTTTCTCGCGAGATGGCGTTTGAAGGCATAGCCGCCGGAACGTTTGTCCCGGTAGGTCGCACTTGTGTTAAGTACTTGCGTATCAATAGCGCTGCTGATCCTCCTCGTAGTGAGAGGGTTTCCGCACCTAAGACCTGGGACGGACCTCCAAACCTGGAGCGGGTGCGCGCGCGATCTATGACCACAACATGCCTATGTGCGAATCCTGGGCACTCGACGCCAAGGGAAACAGAATCCGCTCTGCGGGCCGTCGGTGAGCGCCGCCAGCCGTTTCCGTAGCAACACGTAGATCACTACCGGCAAAACGATGAACGCAAGTCTCACCGACCAGGCCATCCGGTTCCTGGAAGAGCGACGCTGGCCCATGCTGCCGTCGAAGGGACCGCAAAAGAAGCCCTGTGTCGGCTGGAAGATTTTCCAGGAGCAGCTTCCGACGGTCGAACAAATTCGCTCGTGGGAGCGGAATTTCAAGCCAGCGCGATGGGGCTTGGTTACTGGCAAGTTGGCAGGCATCGTAGTTGTAGACTTCGATGGCGACCAGGGCCGCGAGTTGATGAAAAAGTGGGACATCAATCCGCATCTGCGTACTGGCTCCGGTGGTTTCCATTGCTAGGTACAGCATCCCGGCTGGTGCGTGCCGACGTTGAACGCGAAGAGCGGCAAGAACTCCTGGCCGTGGCCAGGCTTGGATATCCGCGGCGATGGCGGCTTCGCGGTGTTGCTTGGACGGAATAGCAACGGTCCGTACGAGCAGCTTCGCGAACTGGTCCCAGAGCCGTTCGATGTTTTGCCAGAGGAAGTCCGCACTTTCCTCCGCAACCACAATGAGAAGGAGGAAGCGACTCCGAAGCAAGCGGTCCGAAGCCCGCAATCTGCAAACGGCGGTGGGAGCCGCCCCGATTCAGAGAAGATCATTCGCAAGGCGCTGGAAATGGCATCCGGCATCGGGCGCAATAACGCAGGCTTTTGGCTGGCGTGCCAACTTCGAGACAACCGCTACAGCATGGGAGACGCCGAGGTCGCAATGGGTGAATACCGGTCGCGGGTGGCGTCCACCAATACAAGGGAAAGTTGGCAAGAGGCGAATAGCGAAACTGGCCTGTTGCGCGGAACGTTTAGTGATCGACAATTTGAAAAGGCCTGAAGGCGCTGGGCACATTCAAAAGCAACCGGGACGACGCCG
>Ga0302326_10024393_pt1 | contig 12294 bp, 12 predicted proteins | sample Palsa_T0_3_FD_202264 | JGI IMG/M metagenome (GOLD analysis project Ga0302326, IMG submission 202264) | Peat permafrost microbial communities from Stordalen Mire near Abisko, Sweden - Palsa_T0_3 | ecosystem: Environmental > Terrestrial > Soil > Palsa > Peat permafrost | place: Sweden: Abisko...
GGCGCCGGGCAGGATCGACAGCAGCACGTCGGCGCTGGCCGCGACCTCGGCCGCCGATCCGGCCACCGTGCCGCCGGCCGCGGCGAGCTCGGCTGAGCCGCTGCGGCGGTAACCGGTGACCTCGAAGCCGCGCTCCATCAGGTTGACGGCAATCGGCAGGCCCATCTTGCCGAGACCGATCACGCCGACTCGCACCATCGCTGCCTCCTCGCGCGGCTCGGGGGCCGCGGTAGCTAAACTGTATGCACTTTGGTGAAGGCGTTCAAGACCTAACGGCGAAAAACTGCATGCACTTTTGGCGATGGAGAAGTCGGATCGGTTAGCACTCAGCCACGGTGAGTGCTAAAATTCACTAGTGTAATTCGCCTGCGCCCCGTGAGGTCGCCCGTGCCTTCTGTGCCCACGGTAGGTGCCGTGCTAGTCCCGCCGAAGTACCCGACCGCGCTGATCTACGTGGATGAAAGTGCTGTCAAGGCGAGTGCAGGAAGGTTTTCGTCGTTGGTGCAGTCAAAGTGCGCAAGCCAGGGCAGCTCATGAGGGCCGTTCGCGACATCCGAGACCGCCATGCCTTCCATGACGAGTTCAAATTCAACAAGATCTCCCGGGGTAAGTTCCCGGTCTTCTGTGAGTTGATCGACGTGCTCGAACAGTCCGACGCGCACATCGCCGCTTGCGTCGTGGACCGGAGTCACGGCACCGACCCTTTCGTCGGGGATAGCGCGGAGTGGCTTGTACACGCACGGATCACCGCCAAATTGCTCGTCGGCATCCTCAACAAGCGAGAGCTCGCATCGGTGCTGCTGGACGAGATCTCTACGCCAAAAGACTGTGCCTTCGATGACACCGTCCGCGACATGGTTAATCGCCGGATGCGAGCAACGTCGCTAGTCACCGCGGCATGCGTAGATTCGGCTTGCAACGACGGTGTTCAGCTCGCTGACCTTGTGGCGGGCGCTGTCGCTCACCAGCGTGGACAAGGTAACGGTACCGCGAGTCCGACGTCGCACAAGGGGAAGGTTGCGGCAAGGCTGGCGGCTGCCTTCGGCGTGGCCAGCTTCACCGACACTCGGACTGATCGAGTGAATGTGGCCACGCTGGGGGTGCCTGGCACCCGGACATCGAGGCGAAACGGCGACACTTCTGCTGGGGGAAGTTGAGCCTTCGGCAATCAGGGGCATACTGTGGAAGTGCGGCCAGAGCTTCGGGCTCACAGCTGTACACCGCGGCCAGAGCTTCGGGCTCACAGCTGCGGGAGATCGAAACACAAACGCAGCGAGAGCACCCCACGGCAACGTGGGGTGCTTCTTGCTTTCCGCCTCGCACTGAGCAGTACTCTCACCGTGATGGTGGATCGGGGATGCGGTAGCCGACGCCGGGGGTGGTGGTGATGACGGGCGGGTCTCCGAGCTTGCGGCGCAGGCGGCCGACGGTGACCGTGACGGTGTTGGTGAACGGGTCGGCCTGCTCGTCCCAGACCTGGTCGAGCAGGGCCTCGGCGCTGAGGAAGGCGGGGCTGGCGCGCAGCAGCGCCTCGAGCACGCCGAACTCCTTGACCGACAGGTCGACCGGATCTCCGTCGCGGGTGACGGTGCGGCGCAGCGGATCGAGCTGGACGCCCCCAGCGCGCAGGATCCTGGCCCGGGCGCCGGGCTGCCTGCGGGCCAGGGAACGGATCCGCAGCACGAGCTCGGGGAAGTGGAACGGCTTGGCCAGGTAGTCATCCGCGCCCAGGGCCAGGCCGCTGACCCGGTCGCCGGGTGCGCCGGCCGCGGTCAGCATCAGGACCATGACCCGGTGGTCGCGTTCGGTGATCATCTGGCAGAGGGTGTCGCCGCTGATTCCCGGCAGGTCACGGTCGAGGACCACCACGTCGTAGGGATTGACGTCGAGCTTGGCCGCCGCCTCGAGTCCGTCGTGCGCGGCGTCCACGGCCATGCCCTGGTCGCGCAGGCCTTCGACCAGGACATCGGCCAGCGCCCGGGCGTCCTCGACCACGAGCACTCTCATGCCGGGACACCCTGGACGGCCAGCGGCAGGGCGATGCTGACCCGCAGGCCGCCCGCTGGCCTGGCGGACAGGTCCAGGGTCCCGCCGTGCGCTTCGGCGATGGCCGCGACGATCGAGAGCCCGAGCCCGGCGCCGTGGCCTGATCCGGTACGTTCGGCGCCGAGGCGGCGGAACGGCTGGGCTAGCCGCTGAACCTGCTGCTGGTCAAGGACGGCACCGCCGGTCTCGATGACCAGCCAGGCCGTCGGCCCGCTCACCGCGGTACAGGCGCTGATCCAGCCGCCGGCCTCGTTATGGGTCACCGCGTTGTCCAGCACGTTGTCGACCAGGCGGCAGATCAGCGCCTGACTGCCCTGGATCCAGGCGCCGCCCGGTGCGCTGGCGGTGTGCACGGTCAGGGCCCTGGCGCCGATGGTGCCGGCCCGGGCCGCCAGGGCGGCGGCCAGCACGGCGTCGAGGGACAGCGTGGTGCGGCCGGGCAGGTCACCGTGCTGCGCGCGGGCCAGCACGAGAAGGCCCTCGAGCAGCCCGTCGACCTGGTCGAGCTGAGTGCGCAGCCGGCCGGCCAGCACGGTGGTCTGCGGCGGGGCGGGCTCGGGCTTAGCTTCGGCGACATCGAGGCAGGCTCGCATGGTGGCCAGCGGGGTGCGCAGCTCATGCGAGGCGTTGGCGACGAAACGGCGCTGGGCGGCGAACGCGCCTTCCAGTCGTTCCAGCAGCTCATCGATGGTGTCGGCGAGATCCTTCACCTCATCGACCGGGCCGGGCACAGCGAGCCGCTCGTGCAGGTTGTCGGCCGAGATCCGCCGGGTGGCGGCGGTCATCTTGCGCAGCGGGCGGAGCACCCGGTTGGCGACGAACCAGCCGGCCAGCAGCGACACCGCCACCATGATGGCGAGCGCGACCACGGATCCGATCAGCAGGGCGTGCCAGAGCGACTGGCCGGTCTGGGTGGCGAGCTGTTCCTGCAGGCGGCGGATCTGGGCCTGCGCCTGGGCCAGCGCCTGCGCAGTCTGGGAAGGCCGCGGGTTCCGGCCGGGCACCGGTACCGCGACGCGGGTCGAGGACCCCACCGTGACCAGGCCGGCGATGACGAGCAACCCGGCCCCGGTGAGGAGGAACAACCCGCCGTACAGGACGGTCAGCCGGAGCCGTACGGTACGGCGCCGCAGCAGGGGCATCGGCAGCTTCTTCCTGACATGGCGGGTAGCGGCCGAGTTCAGGCGCTACGGTCCTGGCCTCCAGGATGCCCCACCAGACCTAACAACGGCATAACGGCCTGCGTTCGGCCCGTGTTATGGCCGCCGGCATACAACCTCAGGCATGGAAGCAACTATTGAAGTCGCCGGGCTGCGCAAGCGGTTCGGGGCGGCGCTGGCGCTTGACGGCATGTCGTTCACCGTGCGGCCGGGGCAGGTGACCGGGTTCGTCGGGCCGAACGGCGCGGGGAAGTCCACCACGATGCGGGTGATCCTCGGCCTGGACCACGCCGACGAGGGCTCCGCGCTGATCGGCGGCCGTCGCTACGTCAGCCTGCGGCGTCCGCTGAGCCATGTCGGGTCGCTGCTGGACGCGGCCGCGCTGCAGCCCAGCCGGTCGGCCCGTAATCACCTGCTGTGGCTGGCGCACTCGCAGGGCCTGACGGCCCGGCGGGTCGATGAGGTGACCGAGCAGGCCGGCCTGGCCGGGGTGATCCGCCGGAAGGCGGGCGGGTACTCCCTCGGCATGCGGCAGCGGCTCGGGATCGCCGCCGCGCTGCTCGGCGATCCGCCGGTGCTCATGATGGACGAGCCGTTCAACGGGATGGATCCCGAGGGCATCGTCTGGATGCGCGGGTTCCTGCGGTCGCTGGCCGCCCAGGGCCGCGCCGTGCTGGTCTCCAGCCACCTGATGAGCGAGCTCGAAGGCTCCGCGGACCACCTGATCGTGGTCGGCCGCGGGCACGTCATCGCGGACACCAGCGTCCGCGACCTGATCGCGTCGGCGTCCGGGGACCGGGTCGCGCTGCGCACCACGGCAGGGCCGAAGGCGGCCGCGGTGCTTGAGTACGCGGGGGCCATCGTGGCCGCCGCCGGGCCGGACGTCTTCACCGTGTCCGGGCTGGCCGCCGAGCAGGTCGTCCGGCTGCTCGGCGAGGCGGGGCTGCCGTTCTCCGAGGTGTCGGCGCACCGGGTGTCGCTCGAAGAGGCCTACCTGGAGCTCACCAGGGACGCGGTGGAGTTCCGGGCCGTCGCCGATCCGGAGGTGGCCCGATGACCGCGGGGACGATCACGCCTCATCAGTCCGGGCAGGGCGGGCGCGGCGGCTTCGCGGCGTTGCTGCACGCGGAGTGGACCAAGTTCAGGACCGTGCGCGGCTGGGTCATCGCGATGGTCATCGCGGCCCTGGTGACCGTGGGTTTCGGGCTGATCGGACAGGAATCCTGCGGCACCGCAAACAACGCGGCGTGCACCTTGCCGCTGGGACCTGGCGGCGAGGCGGTGGCCGACAGCTTCTACTTCGTCCGCCAGCCGCTGGCCGGGAACGGCAGCATTACCGTCCGGATGACATCGCTGACCGGGCTGATCCCGGACCGCGCCGCCGGCAGCCGGGTCCCGGCCGGGTCCCGCGCGAACACGGCGGACATGCACCGCGGGCTCGAGCCGTGGTCCGATGCCGGGATCATCATCGAGCAGAGCACGTCGCAGGGAGCGGGGTACGCGGCGATGATGGTCACCGGGACGCACGGGGTGCGGATGCAGTACGACTACACCGGCGACGTGGCCGGCCTGCCCGGAGTCGTCTCGGCGGCCTCCCCGCGCTGGCTGCGGCTCACCCGCTCCGGCGACACGATCACCGGCTACGACTCCGCCGACGGCACCGCGTGGACCAGGGTCGGCAGCGCCACCTTGCCCGGGCTGCCGTCGACGGTGCAGGCCGGCCTGTTCGCTGCCTCCCCTCAGTTCACGCAGGTGACCTCGGCGTCGCTGGGCGGATCGACCGCGGTCGGCGGTCCCACCCTGGCCACCGGCACCTTCGACCACGTCGGCGTGGCGGGCCGCTGGACCGGCGGGTGGCGCGGTACGGATATCGGGCAGAATGCGATGTACCCGCAGGCACCGGGCGGGTTCCGCCAGGCGGGTGACAGGTTCACGGTGACCGGATCAGGCGAGATCGCGCCGGACGTACCCGGCTCGGGCGGCGGCGTCGACATCAGCCAGGCCCTGGTGGGCACGTTCGCCGGGCTGATCGTGGTGGTCGTGGTGGGAACGATGTTCATCACCGCTGAATACCGGCGGGGCCTGATCCGCACCACGCTGACCGCGAGCCCGCGGCGCGGCCAGGTCGTCGCGGCCAAGGCCGTCGTGACCGGCCTGGTCACCTTCGCCGTCGGGCTGGTCGCCGCGGCCGTCGCGCTCCCGGTCGTGGAGCGGCACATCCGCGCGGGCGGCAGCTTCATCGACCCGGTGAGCATGCTCACGCAGGTGCGGCTGGTGGCGGGCACCGCGGCGTTGCTCGCGGTGGCCGCGGTCCTCGCCGTGGCCATCGGCGCCGTGCTGCGGCGCAGCGCGGTCGCGGTCACCGTCGTGATCGTGGTGATCATGGCGCCGTACATCCTGGGCTCGGTGCTATCGGGCGGCGTCTCGCAGTGGCTGCTTCGGCTCACTCCGGCCGCGGGTTTCGCCATCCAGCAGGCTTACCCGAAGTACCCGCAGCTCGGCATCGACTACGCGTCGGCCAGCGGGTACTACCCGCTGGCGCCGTGGGCTGGCTTCGCCGTGCTGTGCGCCTGGGCCGCGGCCGCGCTGGTGCTGGCTATCTTCCTGGTACGCCGGAGGGACGCATGACCGCGGAGCTGGCGGGCCTGCCTGGCGCGGTACACGCCGAGTGGACGAAGCTGCGCACCATAGCCGGCCCGAGCTGGCTGCTGGCGGCCACGGTCATCGTCACCGTGGCCGCCGGCGCCGCGGCGGACGCGACGGCCCGGTGCCGCTCAGGTGCCGTCTGCAGCGTGGACCCGGCGAAACTGAGCCTGACCGGGATCGAGGTCGGCCAGGCACTCGTCGCGATCCTGGCCGTGCTGGCGGTCAGCAACGAGTACAGCACCGGCATGATCCTCCTCACGCTGACCGCGATGCCGCACCGTGCCGCGGTGCTCGCCGCCAAGGCCGCCGTCGTCACCGGACTGGTGCTGGCCGCCGGAACTGTCGCCGTCCTCGGCTCCGTGCTGGCCGGGCGGCTCATCTTGCCCGGCCACGGCTTCACCGCGGCCCGCGGATTCGGCTCGCTGTCCCTCGGCGACTGGCCGGTGCTGCGCGCGGCCGCCGGGTCGGTCCTCTACCTGGCCCTGATCGCCCTGCTCAGCCTCGGCGTGGCGGCCGTGGTCCGGGAGTCCGGCTTCGCTATCGGCGTGGTGCTCGGCCTGCTTTACCTGTTCCCGATCCTGGCCGGCGTCGTCACCAGCCCGCAGTGGGAACGGCACCTGCAGCAGATAGCTCCGATGATCGCCGGACTGGACATCCAGGCCACCACCGGCCTGCATGCCCTGCCGCTGAGCCCGTGGGCGGGGCTGGGCGTGCTGGCGGCCTGGGCCGCGGGAGCACTGCTGGCCGGGGGTTTGGTGCTCTGGCGGCGCGACGCGTGAGCGGTGGTTGTTAGGTGTGCTGCCACTGTTAAGCCAGGGTAAAAAGTACGGTTCCGGAGCTCTGGAGACGCTGGTTGATCAGCATTTTCGCCAGGCTCGATGTTTGGGCAGCCCGCCGCAGGTAAAACGTAACGGGAAGACGGTTAAACTGTATGCAGTTATGCCTGACTGGTGAGTTCCCGCCGCCGGCCCTGAGCAGGAGGATGTTGGCGATGCCCCGTATCGTGCAGGTGCCCGACATCCGCAAGGTTGACCTGCCCGAAGCCAGGCAGGCCATTCCGTACGTCCACGCGTACCTGCGGGAGTGCATTCTCGACGGCACCCTGTCCCCCGGCACCAAGCTGTCGCAGGTGAGCCTGGCCGCCCAGCTCGGCATCAGCCGCACCCCGCTGCGGGAAGTGCTGCGCATGCTGCAGGAAGAGGGCCTGGTCGAGATCGAGCCGAACCAGCGGACCCGGGTCGCGGGCCTGGATCCGCAGGAGCTCGACGACATCTACGCGAGCCGGATCCTGCTGGAGACGCTGGCCCTGTCGATGACGATCGGGAACTTCGGGACCAAGGCGCGCGCCGAGGCCAAGCGGTTGCTGACCGTGATGCGGCGGGCGGCCAAGACCGGCGACTTCGACGCCTGGTTCGCCGCGCACACCGACTACCACCGGGTCTGCACGGCGGCGGCGGGCGAGGCGATGCAGCGGCAGCTGAGGGCCTTCGCCGACCGCACGACCCGCTACATCCGCATCTACCAGCTGTCCGAGCCGAACAGCTGGCAGGCCGCCGGCGACACCGAGCACGCCGCGATCCTGGAGGCGCTGGTCTCGGGCGACGAGGTCGGCGCCCTGACCGAGATGGCCCACCACCTGGCCCGCACGGCGCTGCGGGTGCTGACCGACTGCGCGCCGGACTACGAGCCGGTCGCGGTGCCGCACGCGGTGGCGCTCATCGACCGTCATCCCCCGGCGCCGCTGCGGCTGACCGGGGCGGGCTTAGCGCCTGACCCGGCGCTCACCTAGCCGGCCGCTTCCTTGCCGGTCGCTTCCTTGACGGTCGCTTCCTTGCCGGTCGCTTCCTTGCCGGTCGCCGCGGCGCGGGCGGCGAGCCGGCGGGCGAGGGCATGCACCTCGCCGCGGAGCGCGTCCGGGTACTCGATCACGAACGGGCGGTCCAGCCAGGCGAGCACGGCCGGGACCCAGTCCAGCCGCTCGGCACGCAGCCTTACCCGCACCCACCCGTCCTCCTGGCCTGGCGCGGGCTCGGGCGGCACCTCGTGGACGGTGGCGATCCCGGCGGGAAAACCGGGCGCGGACCTGCTCGGCCGTGGCCTGGACCCGCACCGACACCTCGTGCAGGCGCGGGACCTCGGCGAGCCCGGACAGCACCGTGGCGGCCGGGTCGAATCCCGCGGGCACCTCGAAGGTTCCCGGTTGCACCGCGGCGGCCTGGATCCTGTCCAGCCGGAACGTGCGAACCTCACCGCTGGCCGAATCGGCCCCGGTCACGTACCAGCGCCCGGAGTGGGCGACGATCCCGTACGGCTGCACGGTGCGCTCGCTGCGCCGCCCGTCCCAGGAGGTGTACGTGACGGCGACCGGGCTGCGCTGCCGCGCCGCGTCGGCCAGCCTCAGCAGCAGCTCTGTATCGGGGGTCACGACCGGGCGGGACGGGACGGTGAAATCGGCGGTCGCCAGCAGCGCGTCCAGCCGGCCCGCGAGCACCTCGGGCAGCACGCGGCGAACCTTGGCGGCGGCGCTCTCGGCCGCCGCGACCGACGTGGTCACCAGCCCGGCCCGCCGGCCCGCGACCAGGCCGAGCAGCACGGCCAGGGCCTCTTCGCCGGTCAGCATCAGCGGGGGCATCTTTTGACTTCCTCTCCGCCCTGAGGGACGGAGATTCCCGTCTGTCACGCCGGTTCCCGGTGTGGCTTCGGGTGGGTTCCTGTTTCGCTGCGCGGTGCCAGGGCGGACCCTGGTCTTACCTGCGCTCCGCAGGCTGTCACCGCCAGTCCGGCGGCCACCGCGACGTTGACCGCCGCGTTCACGTCCCGGTCCAGCCACACCCCGCACGCCCCGCACCGCCAGGTCCGGACATGCAACGGCTTAGGACCATCCTTGACCCCGCACCCGAGCACACCTGCGACGTGGGCACCCACCGGCCGATCCGGCGGAACTCCCGGCCATGCAGCCGGGCCTTGTACTCCAACATCCCGGTAAACGCCGACCACCCGGCATCATGCACCGACTTGGCCAGCCGGGTCCGGGCCAGCCTCCGGACACACAAGTCCTCGACCGCGACCGCTTGATTCTCGCGGATCAGCGCCGTGGACAACTGATGAGCGAACTCCCGCCGCGCATCAGCCACCCGCGCGTGCACCCGGGCGACCTTCACCCGGGCCTTGGCCCGGTTCGCGCTGCCGTCCTGCTTGCGCGACAGCGACCGCTGCGCCCGCCGCAGCTTCTTCTCCGCCCGCCGGAAAAACCGCGGCGAGGCTATCTTGCGGCCATCTGACAGCACCGCGAAATGCTTCAGCCCGAGGTCAATGCCGATCACGGGTGCCGCTCCGGGCAGGGTGCCAGGCTTGGTCTCCACTACGAAACTGGCGAAGTACCGGCCCGCCGAGTCCCTGATCACGGTCACGCTGGACGGCTGGGACGGCAGCGGCCGGGACCACCGCACGGGCACGTCCCCGATCTTCGGCAGGCGCAGTCTGCCGCTAGGCAGGATCTTGAACCGGGCGTTGGCGGTGAACCGGATCGACTGGCGGGTGTCCTTGCGGGACTTGAACCGCGGCGGCGCCACCTTCGGGCCCTTGCGTTCCCCGGTGAGCGAGGTGAAGAAGTTCCGGTACGCGCGGTTCAGGTCCGCGAGGGACTGCTGGAGGATGACCGCGGAGACCTCACCCAGCCAGGCCCGTTCCGGGGTGGACTTCGCCGCGGCCAGCCGGGCCGACAACTCCGCGTCGGTGAGGTACGGCTGCCCGGCGGCATGCGCCTGTTCCCGGGCGGCCAGCGCGTCGTTGAACACGACCCGGACGCAGCCGAACGCTTTCCCGAACGCGGCCCGGTGCCGCGGCCGCGGATCGAGCCGGTAGTTATACCGAAGCTGCACCCGGCGCCCGCCGGTGACGCCTTTCATGTGCGGGCCTGCTGCGTCCGCGCTGCGACCGGGCAGCTGCTGCGGGCGGCTGATGTCCGCCGGTGTCTCCAGCATCAGCCGATTACACCACGGGGTTACGACATTTCAGCCGGGGCGTGGACCACCGGGAGCCGGAACGCATGCAACAGATCATGCGGGACGTGCGGGCGGACTTCAGGACCGAGCTGGCCGAGCCCGGCGGCGCGCGATCACGTGCACCTGCCGGTGAACTACCCGCCCGTAGTGACACTGCCCCGGCTCGTGAACAGCCTCAAAGGCGTGTCATCCCGGCCAGGACGCGAGCTTCGTCCAGGGCGCCGTCCTGCCCGTCGACGGCGGTCGCCGCGCCGTGTGAGGAGCTAGAGCCACGGGTCGGATCAGGCGGGCCGGCTCGGGGGGCCAGGCGAGCCAAGACCGTCCGGGGCCGCCCACCTGGCAGGACCCACTCCTGCCAGGTGACTAGGAACAGTTAGCTCGCCAGGAAGGGCTGGACGACGGCCAGGAAATCGGCTGTCTTCTCGATCATGGTCCAGTGCCCGCAGCCGGACATGACGTGCAGCCTGGCGTCCGGAAGCAGGTCGATCAGCTGGGCGGAGGAGACCCGCCAGGGAACGACGCGGTCATCGCGACCGTGCACGAGCAGCACCGGGACTGCGACCGACGCGAGCTCGGCACCGGACAGTGCCAGGTCATCCACCCAGCGCTGCCTGGGTTCGGGGAACATCGCCTGCCAGGAGTCGCGGACCGCCGGGCGCAGGCTGGCCTGGTACCGCAGCTCGACCAGCTCGTCGGTGATGAGGCGGCGGTCGTGCGCGAACAGGCCGATGACCTCGCGCATCTGCGGCACGCCCGGGGTGTAGCCCCAGATGGTGTTCAAGCCCGCCGGCAGCGCCATCGCCACGCCCATCGAGCCCATCAGCACGATCCGGCGGACCGCGTGCGGCCGGGCCCGGGCGATGGACAGAGCGACCGCGCCGCCCATCGAGTTGCCGATGATGTCGACGGTGCCCACGCCGAGCGTGTCGAGCAGGGCCAGCGCGTGCTCGGTCCAGGCCTGGCGCCCGTAGGTGCGCGGCTCCCCGGTGGCGGTCCCGCCGAAGCCGAGCTGATCGGGCGCGAGAACCCGGTGATTCTCGCTCAGCGCGGGAATCACCGGGCGCCAGTTCGCCGCCGCGGTGACGCCGGGGCCCGAGCCGTGCAGGAGCAGCACCGGCGGGTAGCCGGTGCCTGCCCCGGATTCGTCCGGGCCTACGTCGATCAGCGCGGTGGAGACGCCGGCCACGTCGAGGTGACCGGCCCGCAGGGCCTGAACGCTCATGAGGCCCTGCGGCCCAGTTCGGCCGGCTGGGCCGAGCGCGCCTGCGGCTGGGTGATCGGGCGGGTCGTCGGGCCGAGCCACATGTCGATGGAACCTGGCTCGGCCGGGTCGAAGGTGCGAGGTACCCAGGACGCCTCATCGGTGATCTGACGGACGCCGAAGGAGTACTCGTAGGTAAAGCCCTCCGGGCCGAGGAAGTACAGGAAGATGGCGCCGGACTGCGGGTGCCGGCCAGGCCCCATCTCGATCTCCACGTCGTGCTCGACCAGGAAATGCCAGTTCCTGAACAGGTCGTCTATGGTCTGCACCTGGAAGTTCATGTGGCACAGACCTGGGTCGTCGCCCTTGAAGACGGCCAGCTTGTGGTGCACAGGATCGATGCGCATCAGGCAGGCGGCGTCGCCGAGCCAGTCGGACACCCGGGCGTTGAACCGCGTGCTCCAGAACCGGTAGGCCTCGTGCACGTCCGGCGCGTCCAGGCACAGATGGCCGAACTCGGTGATCCCGGCGCCGCGGCTGAAGGTCACCGGCCGGGAGATGGTCTCCTGCTGGTTCACCAGCTCCAGGTGGTTGCCGAACGGGTCGTCGAAGGCGACGAACTCGCGTACCCGCCGCGACCTGGCCTCGGCGGCCGAGCCGCGATGCACGGTGATGCCGGAGCGCTCGAGCTCCGTCTCGGCCGCGTCGAGCGCGTCCGAATCGGCCACGGCGAAGCCCGAGGCGAGGACCCCGGAGGGTCCCTCGACCAGCGCCAGGCAGTGGTGCCTGTGGTCGGCGCGCAGGTGGGCGACGCCCACCTCGGTGGGCGCCACCAGCTCGAGGCCGACGATGCCGGTGGCGAACTGGGTCGCGGCGTCCAGGTCGGCGACGCCGGTCCTGACGTAGGCGATATCGGTAAGCGTGATCATTTAGGCGCTGCCTCCTGGCTCCCCCGGCTCAAGCGTAGACGGGGGCGACGTCGATGTAGATCTGCCAGTCACGTACCAGGTCACCCTCGAAGACGAGGATGTCGGCGTTAGGCACGGTGACTGACTTGCCGTCCTGGCGGCGGTATTCCACGTCGATCTTGGCGATGACCGTCTCGCCGGATTCGTAGGTGCTCAGGATGTGGTGGGTGAGGCCACCGATAGTGGAGAAGAATCCGGTCACCGCCTCTTTCACGGCGGCCCGGCCGACGACCGGGTCGGCGTTGCCGAACCGGAACGTCACGTCCGGT
>Ga0302326_10024394_pt1 | contig 12294 bp, 10 predicted proteins | sample Palsa_T0_3_FD_202264 | JGI IMG/M metagenome (GOLD analysis project Ga0302326, IMG submission 202264) | Peat permafrost microbial communities from Stordalen Mire near Abisko, Sweden - Palsa_T0_3 | ecosystem: Environmental > Terrestrial > Soil > Palsa > Peat permafrost | place: Sweden: Abisko...
CGCAGACCGACCGAGTGCGCGGTGCGATGGGCGTGCAGCCACTCCTCGGAGTTGATCTTGTCCGGGCAGATCTGGGCACGGATGTCGTCGTCGAGGATCTCCGCCGCCGTGCCGGGCAGCGTCTTCAGCCCCGCCTCCTTGAGCCGCACGAGGTAATCGGCCAATGGCACCTCCGAGCGACGCGCCCCTTCGGTGACCTCGAGGGCGGTGAAGCCGTGAATGTGGATGCGTTCCGACGCGGCCCGTACCGCCCCGAGCACATGGACGTAGTAGTCGCCGTCGAAGTTGGGATGGATCCCACCCTGCAGGCAAACCTCGGTGGCGCCCTCCGCCTCCGCCTCGGCCACGCGGCGGGTGATCTCGTCGAGGTCGAGAAGATACGGAGCGCCGCGCAGGTTGAGCGACAGCGGGCCCTTGGAGAAGGCGCAGAAGCGGCACTTGAAGGTGCAGACGTTGGTGTAGTTGATGTTCCGGTTGTGTACGAAGGTGATGGCATCGCCCGCCACCTGCCGGCGGAGATCGTCAGCCACCTCGGCCACCATGCGCACCTCGGGACCGCGAGCGGAGAACAGCGTGACGATCTCGTCGTGTCCGACTTCCTGCCCGAGGGCCACCCCGTCGAGCACCTCGGCCACCGGACCTCTGCGGGCCACCGGACCTCTGCTGGCCACCGGACCTCTGCGGGCCGCTGGCGCCCCTGCTTCGGCCGACCGGCCGGCACCGACCAGCGGAGGAGGAGCCACCTCCCCCCCCGAGCACCAGGCCGCGTCGCGCGCCAGGCCCTCGGCGTCGGACACATCGAGCACGGGAAAGCGCAGGCCGGGATCGAGCCACGTCTCGGCATCGTGTGCGAAGGCCGGGTAGATGGTCAGGCGTGCCGCCAACACGTGCCCGGCCTCCTCCGTGGCTGCGCGCAGCGTGTCGAGCGCAGGCCACGCCCGTTCCGGGTTGACGTGGTCGGCGGTGACGGGGGAGACGCCGCCCCAATCGTCGATACCGGCCTCGAGCAGCGGCGTCAGGTCGTCTGACAGGTTCGGCGGCGCCTGGACGTGCACGTCGGAAGGAAGCACGAGGCGGGCCATGGCAATGGCCCACAAGAGGTCGTCCACCGGGCACGGTTCCGCCCGCGCCATCGAAGTCCCGGGCTTGGGGAGGAAGTTCTGGACGATGACTTCTTGGACGTGACCGAAACGAGCGTGCGAGGCGGCGATGGCGTGGATGGCCGCCAGCTGGCCGGCTCTGTCATCGCCGATGCCGACGAGGATCCCCGTCGTGAATGGGATGCGGAGCTCGCCCGCAGCATCGAGCGTGGCCAGTCGCCGCGCCGGCTCCTTGTCGGGGGCGCTGCGGTGCGCGTCGAGGTCCTCCGCCAGCGACTCGATCATCATGCCCTGGCTGGCCGCAAACGGCCGCAGCGCGGCGAGCTCGTCGGGGAACAGCGCGCCGGCGTTGGCATGGGGGAGCAGACCGGTCTCCTCCAGTACGAGCTGGCACATGTGGGCGAGGTAGTCCACCGTCGATGCGAAGCCGTTTTCCGCCAGCCAGGTCTTCGCCAACGGGTAACGCAACTCGGGCCGCTCGCCCAAGGTGAACAGCGCTTCATGGCAGCCCGCCTCCATCCCGGCCCGGGCGATGGTCAGGACTTCGTCGGGCGTGAGGTACGGGGAGGTGAGCCGGGCGGGAGCCTTGGCGAATGTGCAGTAGCCGCAGCGATCACGGCAGAGCATGGTGAGAGGGATGAAGACCTTGGGGGAGTACGTCACACGACGCCCGTACGCCTGATCCCGCACGCCACGGGCCAACGCCATGAGGTCGCTCAGCGGCATCTGGAGGAGATCGGGATCGGAAAGCATTGAGGTCAATCTAGACATCCCTTGGACTGAAGCGATCAATAGGTCCGTGCGGACCGGTGCCGACGCGATGCTGCGGCGGCGGGCTCTGCACCATCGGGCCGCCCTCGGGCTGCCTTCGGGTCACCTTCGGGCTGCCGAGCAAGACGCTGAACCAGTTGTCGGACCGCCTGCGGACCAATCGTCGAACTTCCGCCATTCCGCCGGACAGAGGTCGCCCACCCGCCCTCTGAGCTGGACTTTGAGCGAGCTCTAGGACCCCGCGCCGTCCTGTCAGGAGGCCGCGCCGTCGACCAGCCACACGATCCGTCCGGCCTTGACCCGGCCGGCCGGGATGTCGTCGCCCCGTCGCAGGGCGGCGATGGCGTCGCGCTTGGCGTCGCCCTGGACCGTGAAGACGGCGAGGCGGGCCGCGTTGATCACCGGGAGCGTCACGGTCATGCGCGGGTGCGGATTGCGACCGTTGGGATCCTCGGTGGCGGACACGAGCTCGTCGGGCCCCGCATCGAGGGTGGGCGCATGCGGGAAGAGGGACGCCGTGTGCCCGTCAGGCCCGAGGCCAAGATGTATGAGATCGATGCCCGGCCCCGCCAGCACCGCCGCCATGGCGCGCTGATAATCGGCCACACACTCCTCGACCGGTCCCGTTGTCGGCATCGGCGTGAAGGAGCCGACGGTTCCCACCCTGTCCACGATCGCTTCCCGCACCAGGCGCTGATTGGCGTCGGGGTCGTCCGGCGGCACGATCCGCTCATCGCCCATGAAGATGTCGACGAGGGACCAGTCCAACGAGTCGCCGGCACCGCCAGCACCGCCAGCGCCGCCAGCACCGGCACCGCCACCCGTGGCGGCGCTCAGGTTCTCGTAGCAGGCCTTGGCCGTCGGGCCACCCGAGAGCACCAACGTGAACCGCGGGCCCGGACGGGCCGCAAAGGCCTCACACACCGTTTTCGTGAATGCCGCGGGGACATCGCCGACTGGAGGGGGAAGGGTGGTCACCGGGCCCTGCTCACGTAAACGTGGCGGCCTTGTCGCTCAGCGACTGCAGCAGCTCGTCAAAGGACTTGGCGAAGGAGTGGACGCCCTCGTCCTCCAGAGTCTGCTCGACGTCCTCCATGTCGATGCCGGCGTCCTTCAACTGGGCCAGGGTCCCGAGCGCGACGTCCGGGTCGGCGTCCACCGTGCGAGCCAGCGTGCCATGGTCCTCGAAGAAGCTGAGCGTTCCGTCGGGCATCGTGTTGACGGTGGCCGGGCCGATGAGGGAGTCGACGTAGAGCAGATCGGAGTAGGCCGGGTTCTTGGTCGACGTCGAGGCCCACAGGGGACGCTGCACCCGCGCCCCCTGCGCGGCGAGCCCTTTCCAGCGATCCGTCGAGAAGGCGGCATGGAAGTGTTGGTATGCCACCTGTGCCTGGGCCACCGCCGCCTTGCCCCGCAGGGCCAGAATGGCGGCGTCGCCGTTTGTGCCGCCGGCCAACGACTCCAGGCGGCGGTCCACTTCGGTGTCGACCCGGCTTACGAAGAACGACCCGACGCTCGCCACGTGCGGCAGCTCGCTGGCCCGTCCCGCCGCCACCAGCGTCTCGAGGCCGCTGATGTAGGCCTCGATCACCTCGTCGTAGCGGTCGATACCGAAAATCAACGTGACGTTGATGCTGTGGCCCTCGCCGATCAAGGTGTTGATGGCCGGAACGCCCTCCTTGGTCGCCGGGACCTTGACCAACAGGTTCGGCTGCGCGATGCGGGCGTGGAGCTTTCGCGCATCACGCACGGAGCCCGCGGTGTCGTGAGCCAGTGCCGGAGACACCTCGAGGGAGACGAAGCCGTCCTCGCCGTCGCTGGTGTCGTACAGGGGACGCAGGACCTCCAGACCGCTCACGATGTCGGTGATGGCCATCTCCCAGTAGGCCTGGTCCACTGTGTGGTCCTTCATCAGCTCTTTGAACTGCTCGTCATAGGTGTTCTGGCCGCTGATGGCGTTGGCCAAGATGGTCGGATTGGACGTGACGCCGCGCACGCCGTTGGAGACGAGCTCAGCCAATTTGCCGTCCTGGAGCCAGTCGCGGCGCAGGTTGTCGAGCCAGGGGCTCTGGCCACCGATCTCGTACAGGTCGTTCAGACGGGTCATAGGGGTAGCTCCTTACTCATCACAGCTCGTACGTGCACATGTGAACATCTCTGCTGTCTCGATCTTCTCCGCTGTCTCGGTCACTCGGTCACTTGGTCACTTGGTCACTCGGTCACTCGGTCATCGGCTCGACGACGATTCACCCACCAGGGCTTGTGCCCGCTCGACGACGTGGTCAACCGTAAATCCGAATTTCTCCATGGCCACCGCACCCGGCGAGGACGCCCCGAACGTATCGAGTCCGATGGAGGCGTCGGCATAGCGGCTCCACCCGAACGTCGAGCCCGCCTCCACGCTGAGAGCCGGCACGCCTGGCGGGAGGACCTCGGCCCGGTAGCCGTCCTCCTGAGCCTCGAACCATTCCCAGCAGGGCAAGGAAACGACCTGTGCCGGCAGACCGGCATCCGCCAGGACCTTGGCTGCATCGAGGCACAGGTGCACTTCGCTGCCGGTGCCGATCAGAACGACGAGCGGCCGTTCACCGCCGGGCGTCTCGGCCAGGACGTACCCTCCCTTTTCGACGCCCGCCGCCGCCCGTTCGGCGGTCTCGGCCAGGACGGGGATGTCCTGACGGGTGAGCACCAGACCAACCGGCTCCTCGGATTCGACGGCCAGACGCCACGCCTGTGCCGTCTCATTCGCGTCAGCGGGCCGCACGATCACCAACCCGGGCATCGCCCGCAGGGACGCCAGGTGCTCGACGGGTTGATGCGTCGGCCCGTCCTCGCCCAGGCCGATCGAGTCGTGTGTCCACGAATAGATCACGTGCTCTTGGGACAGTGCCGCCAGGCGCACGGCGGGGCGCATGTAGTCCGAGAAGACGAAGAACGTTCCGCCGAGCGGGATGATGCCGCCGTGGGCGGCCATCCCGTTCATCACCGCGCCCATCGCGTGCTCACGGATGCCGTAGTGCAGCTGCGCTCCGCCGGGCGTCGCCGCCGCTTGCATTTCGGCGCCCTTGACCGCGACCCCGTTGTTGCCGGTGAGATCCGCCGAGCCGGCGATCAACCCCGGAAGTCCCTCTGCCGTCGCATTGATGCACTGGTTGATGGCGTGGCGGGTGGCCAGTTTGGTACCGGCCTCGAAGGTGGGCAGTTTGTCGGCCCATCCCGCGATGCCGTGACCGGCCTGCGCCGCTTCCCAGGCCGCCCTGTCGCCGCTCCATGCCGCGAACCGCTCTTCCCACTCCTTGCGGTACGACTCGCCGCGGGCCACTTCTTGGCCATAGAACGCACGCACCTCATCGGGCACCCAGAAGCTCTCGTCCGGCGGCAGGCCCAGGAGCTGCTTGGTCACCCGGATCTCTTCGGCCCCGAAAGGCGACCCGTGGGCGCCCGCCGTGTCGGTCAGCTTCGGTGAGGGCCACCCGATGTGACTGCGCAGGACGAGAAGCGTGGGCCGGGCCTCGAGGCCGTCCGCCGGAGCCTCCATGGCTTCCCGGATGGCGGCTTCGAGCCCATCGACGTCGTTGGCCATCTCCCCGAGGTTGCGCACCTTCCAGCCGTAGGCCGCAAAGCGCTCGGGCACGTTGTCGTTGTAGGCGAGCTCGGTGGGGCCGTCGATGGTGATGTGGTTGTCGTCGTAGAACGCCATGAGCCGGCCCAGCTTCAAGTGGCCGGCCAGGGATGCCGCCTCGTGCGAGATCCCTTCCATGAAGCAGCCGTCACCGGCGATGACGAAGGTCCGGTGGTCGCAGATCTCGCTCCCGAAGCGGGCCCGCAGAACGCGCTCGGCGATGGCCATGCCCACCGCGTTGCCGACGCCCTGGCCCAAGGGTCCGGTCGTGACCTCGACCCCATCGGTGTGGCGACGCTCCGGATGGCCGGGGGTGCGGCTGTCCCATTGGCGGAACTGTCGGATGTCGTCGAGCCCGAGGTCGTAGCCGGTCAGGTACAGCAGCGAGTACAGCAAGATGGAGGCGTGCCCGTTTGACAGCACGAAGCGGTCCCGGTCCGGCCAATGCGATGCGTGCGGATCGTGTCGCATGATGCGGGTCCACAGGACATGCGCCAATGGGGCCAGAGCCATCGCCGTGCCGGAGTGCCCGGAATTGGCCTTTTCCGGGGCGTCCATGGCCAGGCCGCGGATCACGTTGATTCCCAACTCGACCAGGGCCGGATCCTGTACGACCGGCGGGTGCGTATTGCGGGCGGGGGGAGCAGCCTGGGTCATGAACAACCATACCTACTGCTCGCCTATCCTCACCCCGGATGACACCGAAACGTCACCGCATGCAAGTGCCGCCGAACAGCGACCTCACGTTGGGCATGGTCTGCGTCGACAAAGCCGTCCCCGGGCGCTGCACCTGGCGCATGACGGCCGACGAACGTTTCGCAAATCCTGCCGGCACCATGCAAGGAGGGTTTCTCGGCGCCTTTGCCGATTCCGCCATGGGCGCCGCCGCTGTCACCTTCGTGGAGGGCCGCAAGGTGTTTGCAGCAAACGCCGAGATGAAGATCAGCTTCCTCGCCCCCGTCCCCCCGGGGGCCGCTCTCACCTGCATTGCCGAAGTCGTCTCCGGCGGCGCCACGGTGGCCTTCGTCGAGGCGAGCATCACCGCCGGGGAGGACCACCGGCTCGTGGCCAGGGCCAACTCCACGTACATCTTCCGGGCTCGGGACTGAGGCAACCGGCGCGCTCAGCCGTTGCGCTCCGGGCCCGAAAAGGCACGGGTGTTTGCTTCGCACCGGCCGAGAGACCAGGATAACGGGCCACATGGCACCATTTCGCTCGAGTTCGGACAGCCGCCCGGCGGGGATACGCCGCTCCGGTGATGATGCGTTCAAGCTCACCGTTGACTATGTCAAGCAGGAAGCCCTCGAGCCCCTCAAGGGCCTGGGCCGCTTCGTGGCCTGGGGGCTGGCGGGCTCCTTGGCCATCGCCGTGGGCATCCTGCTGCTGCTCGTCGGCATCCTGCGCGTGCTGCAGGAGGAAACGGGCACCGCCCTGACCGGGGATTGGTCCTGGGTGCCGTACTTCGCCGTCAGCGTGGTCGGCCTCGCCGTAGCCGGCATTGCCGCCTGGCGCATCGTCGCCGGACCGGCCAAGCGCAAGGTGCCGAAGCACGCCAAGAAGTCGACCGAGACGGAACTGGAGTCGCCGACACTCGTGTCGAAGTCTGTCGAGTCGAAGCCGTCCGAGTCGAAGACGTTCGGAACGGAACCGGCGGGCGCCACGATCGAGTCACAGGCAACTGGGACACAGGAAGGAACGAGCTGATGCCGAAGCCAGGGACCAACGGACGACGCATCACCCGCGAGGATCTCCAAGCCGCCTACTCCCAGGTCCTGGGGGAGGGGGAAGCAACGGCTCGTGCCGCCGCTCCCCGGGCTCTCGCCGTGGCCGGTGCCATCGGGATGACCCTCATCACGTTGGCCTTCCTGGCTGGGCGCCGCCGCGGACGCAGCCGTTCGGCTGTCGTTGAGATCCGGCGGCTGTAGGCCGGGGAAGTGGACGCTCTCCTCCGGCGCCTCCTGCGCGCCGCCATGCGGCGCGGCATGGCCGGCGACTGGACGTGGTTGGTCATTGCGGCCTCCGCCTACGTCCTACGACGCGCCTTGCGGGACAAGGGCGGCGTTGTCTCGACGCTTCGCGTCTCGCCGGGCGAGCAGATCCTCATCTCAGTGCGCGAGTACAACGCCCCACCGGCAGAAGCCGACAGCGTCACCACCGCCGTCAACGAAGACTGAGCCCCTGAGCGCCGAACCCCAGACTCGGAGCGCGGAACTCTGAGCACCGTGCAGCACGCCCTCGAAGCAGGGGAGCGGATCCTCCTGATCGACCCGAAGGAGCGGCGCTACCTGATCACCCTCGTCGAAGGAGCGACCTTCCATACCCATGCGGGCGTGATCGCGCACGACAGCATCATCGGCGGGGAAGAAGGACGCACGATCACCGGGTCGACCGGCCGCCACTTCCTCGTGCTTCGCCCCACCTTGAGCGACATCGTGCTCAAGATGCCCAGGGGGGCGCAGGTCATCTATCCAAAGGATCTCGGCGCCATACTGATCGCCGCCGACCTGGGTTCCGGCCAACGGGTGCTCGAGGCAGGTGTCGGCTCAGGAGCCCTTTCCATGACGGTGCTCCGGGCTGGAGCCTCCGTCGTCGGCTACGAGCTCCGGGAGGACTTCGCCGAACGGGCCCGAGCCAACGTGGCCGCCGCCCTGGGCCCCGATGCGCCCTATCGGGTGGAGATCCGGGACGTGACCGAGGGCATCGACGAGCGGGACCTGGACCGCATCCTCCTCGATATGCCCGAGCCCCACAAGGTGATCCCCGCCGCTGCCGCCGCCCTGCGGCCCGGCGGCATCTTGCTGGCCTATCTCCCCACCATCAATCAAACGGCTCTCCTGCGCCAGGCCCTCGATGAAGAGAGCGCACCCTTCGGGCTCCCCGAGACCCAGGAGATCATGCGGCGCACATGGCACATCGAGGCGCGCTCGGTGCGACCCGATCACCGCATGGTCGGCCACACCGGCTTCCTCACCACCGCCCGCCGCCTCAGCGTCTGACTGACTTTCTGCGCCGCTTGGGCGCCGCCGGACGCCGCTCCTGCGCCGTCAGCGGATCAACCAGGTACCCCGGGATACAAGGTTCTCATCACCGGCGTCGCCACCGCTGTGGCGAAAGCGCTAATCGCGCTCGATGAAGATGCACTCCCCGGGACACTCCTCGGAGGCTTCGACCACGGCCTCTTCGAGGTCCGCCGGTACCGCAGCCATGCCAGCGGAGCCACCCGGGTCGTTCAAGACCGAGCCGTCGTCCTTCACGTAGGCCAGGCCGTCGTCGAGAAGGGTGAACACGGCCGGCGCGATCTCCTCGCACAGCCCGTCGCCTGTGCAGAGATCCTGGTCGATCCAGACCTTCATGTTGTCGTCTCTCTCCTCGTCATGACCGCCCCACGGGCCAAGGGGACCGTACTGAGGCAACCCCGGCCCCGTCAACAGCACGTGGTGGACCCTCCACGATAGTCGCCGGCCAGCAACTCCTCCGTCATGGCCTCGTTCCGGCGCCTATCTGCAACCTGATTGCGACCGGGGAGGTCCCCGCCAACCGCGGCTCGATTCTCTCGACCGCCTCCGGGGCGCCCGGGGCGCCCGGTGACGCAATGGGACGCCAATGGTGACGGAATGGGACCCAATCGGTGAACGAACCCGCCACGCGGCGGAATATGGCCGCCATTTGGGGAATGATGGCGGCGGTTCGTCCAACGCCACCGGTCGACGACTCGTTCCGTCGAGATCCATGCGGTCGAAACCGATCCGGTCGTAAACCGATCCGGTCGTAAACCGATCCGGTCGTAAACCGATAGAGCCACAGCCGAAACCCTGACAACTCGACCCTGACAGAAGAAGGAAAGGGATCTGCATGACAGTGGACCGACGCACGTTCGTGAAAGGCGCACTGGGCGCCTCGGGGGCCGTCCTCCTCGGTGGCATGGGAGCAGCCGCGGCCGGAGGCACCGGTGCAGGCGCCTCAGGGGTACGACTCGACCGTGCCGGCAGTCTTGGGGTCGCGCTGCCCAATCCCGAGAAGTCGGGCATCGAACACGTCATCGTCGTCATGATGGAGAACAGGAGCTTCGACCACTTCCTCGGCTGGCTGCCCCATGCGGACGGCCGGCAAGCCGGGCTCTCGTACCCTGATCCGCAGGGCGCGCTGCACAAGACGTACCACCAGACACAGTTCAACGGCTGCGACTTCACGGACCCCGATCACTCCTACGGCGGGGGGCGGCTCCAGTACAACGGCGGGAAGATGAACGGCTTCCTCTCAGACAAGGCCAACGACGACTTTGCCATCAGCTACTACGCGGCCAAGGACCGCCCGTTCATGAGCAAGTTGGCCCTGGCATACACCACCTGTGACCGCTATTTCTGTGGCATCTTGGCTCCGACCTATCCCAACCGCTTCTTCCAGCACTCGGCGCAGACCGACCGCCTCGATGACGCCTTGACCATGTCCACCCTCCCCACCATCTGGGACCAGCTCAACCAGGCAGGTGGGCCGACCGGTCGCTACTACTACTACGACGTGCCGTTCCTGGCGCTGTATGGATCCAAGTACAGCGGCATCTCCTTCAAGTTCCCCCAGTTCCTCAGCGACGCGGCATCCGGCCAACTACCCAACGTCTCGTATCTCGATCCCAAGTTCGTCGGCGAAGCGGACGCCACATCGGCCGACGATCACCCACTGGCCGACATCCGGGCCGGGGACGCCTTCTTGTCCCAGGTCTTTCATGCCGTCACATCGGGCCCGGGCTGGGACAAGACCGTGCTCGTCATCAACTACGACGAGTGGGGGGGTTTCTTCGATCACGTGGTGCCGCGACGCATCACCGCCGGAGTGGCCGCGAGCGTCAGTCCCACGAGTGGTGTTGACACCGACGTCGACGCAGCGGGAAAGGTGCTCTCCGGTTTCCGGGTGCCGTGCATCATCGTCTCGCCGTTCAGCCGGGTGGGTGGGAAGCAGGGGGCCGTGAACCACAAGTTCTATGACCACACATCGGTCCTGAAGATGATCGAGTGGCGCTGGGGACTGGAGCCTCTCACGCGGCGCGATGCGTCCCACTTGCCGACCGATCCCGGGAATCTCGCCACGGCCCTCAACTTCTCCCACACGGTGACCAAAGTCCCGAGTCTGCCGGTCCTGGCCGCGTTCACCCCGGTGGCATGTGCGGCGTCGAGCACCACCACCACGGAGGCTCCGGGCATCGCGCCCGCCGACAGCACGGGGCGGACCGAGATCAAGGTCGCCAGCGCCGCCACCGCATCCGCCAACACCGCATCCGCCAACACCGCATCCGCCGCCACACTGACCGCCGCCGCCCAACACACCACCTGGACCGACCTGCTGGGCTCATCCCTCATGGACGGCTGGACGTAGGAGCGGACCCCGAGCGAACGCCGAGCGAACGCCGGGCGGATGCCGGATCGGACGCCGGGCGGACGCCAACCGGACGCCGTCTCCCAAGCGCTCCCCAAAATCACCACAAGGGCATCCCAAAAGTGTCACCGCCAATCCTGCGGCGATCAGGTGTGCTGGTTGCTGCCCCTTACCCCAGGGCTAGGGTGAACAGTGTGAGCACCACCCCGGATGCCAACGAGCTGTCCTCCCAGGCCGAGGCTCTGCGATCTGAGCTGGCCGATGCCGAGGACGAGATCCACGCGCTACGCCGCCGGCTCCAGGAGAGTCCCGGCCGGGTGCAGGCCCTCGAGGAGCGTTTGCTCGAGAGCAAGGGCCAACTGGCCCACGCCACCTCCCAGAACGAGAAGCTGACCTTCACCCTCCAACAGGCGAAGGAACAGCTCGCTGCGCTGCGCGAGGAAGTCGAGAAGCTGACCCAGCCCCCGGCCGCGTACGGGACCTTCCTCGGGGTCAACGAGGACGGAACGGTCGACGTGTTCTCGAGCGGCCGCAAAATGCGCGTGTCGCTCCACCCCGACATCGATCCCGGCATCATCCGCAAGGGCAACGAGGTCGTGTTGAACGAGTCACTGAACGTGGTCCTCGTCCGGGACGGGGAGCTCTCCGGCGAGGTGGTCACCCTCAAGGAGCAACTCGAGGACAAGCACCGCTGCGTCGTGTTCGCCCGGGCCGATGAAGAGCGCGTGGCCGAGCTCTCCGAACAGATGCTCGATACCAAGCTGCGCTCCGGCGACTCGTTGCTCATGGATCTTCGCACCGGGCTCCTCATCGAGAAGCTCCCCAAGCTCGAGAGCGAGAACCTCGTCCTCGAAGAGGTGCCCGACATCACCTACGCCGACGTCGGCGGTCTCGACACGCAGATCGAGGCCATCACCGACGCGGTCGAACTGCCGTACCTCCACCGCGAGCTGTTCGCCGAGTACTCGCTGCCCGCTCCGAAGGGAATCCTTCTCTACGGCCCCCCGGGCTGTGGCAAGACGCTCATCGCCAAGGCCGTGGCCAATTCCTTGGCCAAGAAGGTGGCCGAGACGACCGGGAACGCCAACGTGCGGAGCTACTTCCTCAACATCAAAGGCCCGGAATTGCTCAACAAGTACGTCGGGGAGACGGAGCGGCAGATCCGGCAGGTCTTCCAGCGGGCCCGGGAGAAGGCCGACGAGGGCATGCCCGTCATCGTCTTCTTCGACGAGATGGAGTCATTGTTCCGCACCCGCGGCACGGGGATCAGTTCCGACATGGAGTCGACCATCGTGCCGCAGCTGCTGGCCGAGATCGACGGGGTCGAATCACTGCGCGACGTCATCGTGATCGGGGCGTCGAACCGGGAGGATCTCATCGATCCCGCCATCCTGCGTCCCGGCCGGCTCGATGTGAAGATTAAGATCGAAC
>Ga0302326_10024396_pt1 | contig 12293 bp, 5 predicted proteins | sample Palsa_T0_3_FD_202264 | JGI IMG/M metagenome (GOLD analysis project Ga0302326, IMG submission 202264) | Peat permafrost microbial communities from Stordalen Mire near Abisko, Sweden - Palsa_T0_3 | ecosystem: Environmental > Terrestrial > Soil > Palsa > Peat permafrost | place: Sweden: Abisko...
GCCACCGCGGCATCGGGCGTTCGGGGGGTCCGCTCCACCGCGTGCAAAGCCACCGATACCGCTTCCACCATGGCGGCCTGCTCAAACCCCAGAGCCTCCGGCAAACGATGGAGGATTCGCTCCGGGACAGCCACGAATTCCGCAAAAGCCCCCTGGCGCATATACTGGGCGCAGGAGACGCCGAGGACGCGGCGTTCATCGCACAGATTGATTTCGCCGCGGCGGCAATGCCAGCACTGGCCGCAGTACACCGTCGAATCGAAGGTCACCCGATCCCCCGCCGTCCAGCCGGACACCCCTGTCCCGATCTCAGCAATCTCCCCCGCCGCTTCGTGTCCCATGATCAAGGGCGGAATCCGGCGGCCGGAACTGCCGTCCATGCCGTGAACATCGCTGCCGCAAATGCCGCAGGCGCGGACGCGCACAAGGACCTCGTCCGCCTCGAGAACCGGCATGGAGACCTCTTTCACCGCGAAACGGCGGTAGTCTTCGAGGACCAACGCCTTCACGGAACGGTCGAGGGCCCGGTCGTCAGTCTTATCTGGATCGGTTCGCCCGCTGGAATGTGGAGGTGCACGGCGTGCAGAGCGCCATCATAGGCAACCGGGACCCCGTGACCGCCCAGTGTGACAGCCGATGCGCCGTCGCAGCGGATGCGCACTTCCGCCGGAGCGCCCAAAGGCGGGGCCGTCAGCACAACGGCATCCGCCGAGCGTTCAAGTCCAATGGTTTTGCTGAGATCGTGGTCGAAGCTGTCCACAAATTCAAAGGACGTATAATCGCCCGTTTCCCCGGGGGTGCCGTTGACCGTGAGCCCGGGTTCGGAGTTCCCCGCCCATGCTTTGCCGTTTCCAATGGGCACCGATCCCGTGACATAGACGGAATTGCCGCGGACAAAGACCGGGTTGTGTTCGATAGGCACGCTCACTGAAATCGATTGCCCGCCGGCATAGCGCTTCTGCGGATCGTAATAGTCGTACCAAGTGCCCGCCGGCAGATAAACCGAGCGCTGGCCGCCGGGTTCGATGATCGGGGCGACGAGAAAAGCCGGCCCAAACAGGTATTCGTCACCAATTCCGTAGGTAAGCTCGTCTTTGGGCCAGACGTAAGCGAGAGGCTTCATCATCACCCCATGCCGCGCGCTGCTCCGGGCGATCGAATACAGGTAGGGAAGAAGTTGCATACGCTGGTTGCAGGCGTCGCGAAAGACCGCCTGCAGGTGCGGGCCGTAGACCCACGGCGGCCGATCCGCGCCGTTACCGTTGAGGTCATCGAGCTTGATCTCGAAAAGGCCGGACCAGGCCCCGAATTCAAGCCAGCGGGAGTAGAGCTCTTCGTCGATACGCCCGCCGAGATAACCTCCGGTGTCCGAACCCCACATCGGAAATCCCATAAATCCGACACGCAGCGAATTGGCGAGGTTGGAGGCCATCCCGTCCCAACTCGACCGGACGTCTCCGCCCCAGACCGCACTTAAAAACCGTTGGGACCGATGGAATGCGGAGCGGGCAAAATTGAATTGATCCGGCCCCCAAGCTTTGACCAGCGCGTCGTTCACCACCTTGGAGTACAGGAACAAGTATTTGTTGCGGGTGGTAAAGATGTCGGTCTTGTCCACCCACGGCGCCGTATCCGGAAAATATTCGTCGGCGCGGTCCATTTTATGGCCCTGGATGCCATAGGCATACTGTTTGGCGGCCAGCCTCTCACCAAATTCTTTGACCGCGGCAGGATTGCTCAGGTCGAAGTAGCCGTGTGGGCCGGGGAGAATCCCGGGGAAGTCCGTATCCTCAAATACCATGGGGCCCACCCAGGTCATGACATGGAGCCCGTATTCGTGTTGGAGCTTGCCGATCCACTCGCCGGGATTGGCAAAATCCGGGCTGAAGTCCATTTTCGACCACCCATTGGCGCCGTTGCTGTAGGGCCGGTCCACCCACCAGCCAGTGAAAGGGATGTGCAGGTCCGTCATATGCCGGACATCGGCCAGAACCTCCGGGGCTCCTCCCCGGTTGAAATCGCGCCAGCCGATAGGCCCGAGCGACCAGAGCGGCGGCGCCTTCGGAGCGCCAATCACCCGGTAGTACGAAGCCAGTATCTCGTCGCCATTCTGACCGGCAAATAGGAACCAATCGAGCGCGCCGGTGTGGTGGTAGAGCTCCGTTTCTCCATCGATGCCGAGACGATAGCTGCCATCGGCGAAAGTATCGAAGAAGGAAGCATACCCGTGCGCGGTCATATAAAACGCCGAGAAGACCGACGCCCAGTTCTCACCATACTGGGAACCTGAACCGCGGGCTTCAACCTCGACCACCTGTCCGCGAAGATCCGGGCTGCGCCGGTTGTTCGGGAAGAGCCGCTCGAGGATGCCGAAATAGTGGTCGCCGAGATCACTCAGCCGCACCGTCGTATTGGCCGCCCACGGCGGAGTGGCCTTGAAGCGGAAGCCTCCGGGCGACTTGATGACGTCGATGTCGACCTCCCAGTCGTGGCTTTCGTCCCGGTAGTTGGCCGAGGCCGGATACACCGCATGAAGCACGGCGCCGGCATCCGTCACGGTGGCGGCCGTGATCGATTTCGGCGCCGCGAAGTTGAATTCGAACGAGCGCACCTCGGCCAGAAGCGCTCCAGAGCGTTCGAGGCGCACGCGTCCGCCCAAGAAGACCAAACGCAAATCCCCGGATTCGAGCAGAATCTGTGGTCGGGTCGCCTCGCTCGGCGAAGCAGCCATCGAGGAGGCCGCCGCAGCTGGTGCGGGAGCGCCGGACGAGGAAGTCCCCCCGCGGCGGGCGGCGACGTCGCCCGCCGTGACGGCGCTCGCGCCGCCGCCGAATGTCTGCCGCACGTAGCTCACGACGGAGGCCACGGTGGCGTCATCGAGGCCACCGAAGGGAGGCATGACATTCTGAAAATGCGGTCGATCAGCCGGGAGCGCGGCCGCCGGTCCGCGCAGGATCACATCGATCAATCGAGCGGTGTCGCCTGCCACAATCGCATCTCCCTTGAGCGAAGGTTGCATGTTGGGCACGCCGCTGCCGTCTGACATATGGCAGGCGGCACAGACTTGACGGTAGTATGGAGCCCCAGCCGAAGCGTCGGCCAGCACCGCCCCTGCGCCGCCCGCAATCGCCGCCGCAGGGACGCTGTCATCAGGCGGGACCGGATTGACCGCTTCGGCTCCCGGTCGCGATTCGCCGGTGTAAATGATCCGCCAGATCCGCCCCTTCTCCGTGTCGCCCACGTAGAGGGAGCCGTCGGGACCGACCGCCACGGCCCCCGGACGGAACCGGGCATCGGCCACATGCGTGAACGGCCCGCGAGTGCCGGCGAATCCGTCGGCGAAAATCTCAAAATTTCCCTTGGCGTTGCCCCGATCGTCAAACGGCACGAAGACCACGTTGTACCCGCCTTGGGGCAATGGGGCGCGGTTCCACGATCCGTGGAACGCGATGAAGGCACCCCCTCGATATTTCTGCGGAAATTGCGTTCCGGAATAGAACGTCATTTGAAGGGGCGCCCAGTGCGCGGGGAAGGCAATCAGCGGAGCATCGTACTTGCCCGGCGGCGCCTGGGTCCGGTTGTCCCCGCCGAATTCCGGAGCGACCATTCGCGCTTGCCGGAGCGGATCGTAGTAAGTGTAGGGCCATCCGAGATCGGCCCCTTCGTGGAGCTGGTGCAGCTCCTCGGCGACCCGGCCGGCGTTGTCAAAGTCGCTGTAGTCCTTGGGGTCGACCAGGTTCATGTTGTCTCGGCCCATCATGACCATGAAAAAAGCGTGGGAGACGGGATTCCATGCAAGAGCGAGCGAGTGGCGGTGGCCCGTGGAGTAATGGAAGCCATCCTCCTGGGTCTGGTTGAGCCGGTTTGGGTCGTAGCGCCAAAATCCGCCATGGGTCTTGAGGAAATCCGTCGGATCAATCCCTTTGGCGCCGAACTGTCGATCGCCCTCGCTGTAGACATTGAAGGGGGATCCGGTCTCCACCAGGATCCGCCCCTCGTCATCGAACGCGAATGACTTTGCATCGTGCTGGGGCCCGGCAGGCAGTCCTGAAACAATCACTTCAGCTTCTCCCATGGGGATCAGCTGGCCCGGCACATACCGATACCGATAGACTCCGGTCCGCGTCGAATAGTAGAGCCAGCCGTCCCGAACCGAAATACCCGTGCCCGGACCCGATCCGAACTCGCGGATCATGTCGGCCCGTCCATCCCCCTTGGTATCGCGCAGGGCGACAATTCCGTTGCGGTAGAGCTTGCCATAAATATCGCCGTTCGGGGCGATTGAGAGGAATCGCAGATTCTCCGGGGTCCCCCTGAGTTGGCGGCCGGCCACGAGATTATCGGCCACCACCAGAGCACGAAACCCGGGAGGGAGCCGGATCGCGCCGTCGTCCGCATCGGGCAGCGGAAGGGCCGCTCGGGCGGCGGATGCAAGAAGGCAGAGGGCGGCGAGAATCTTCACGCGGTGGTTGGCCTGAGAGGGATGGCCAACAATCGTGCTAATGCCGTGGGGGAAATGCAATGACGCACCATCGGCCACGGAGGGACTGCGGCAGTCTTCGCCCGGCGGCGCGCTCCGATCCGTTTCAATCCGCAAGCGCCAGCCAGGATGCAGTTTTTAATTCAGAGATGGACGATGAAGGTGACCCGCACGGTCAGCCCAGGGTACTCGCTGACAGACTGGCGGGAGGCCGGCTCCCAGAGAAACTTGGAGTCGAGGGCATTGTCCACGTTCAGATTGACCTTGTAATGGTCCCAGCCGTACCCCGCTCCGGCGTTGACCACGGTCCAGCCGGCAATGTAGAAGCCCGGAAGTTCTGGGACGCCGAGAGCGGTTGAGCCTGTCACGGTCTCGCCGGCCACTTTGCCTACATGAACCACGCCGGCAAAGGCGTTGGCGCCTTTTAATTCCCCCTCGGTGAAATGATAGTTGAGCAGGAGGTTGGCCAGCGAGTCAGGCACGTTGCGGACCCGGCGGCCGAAGAGGTCGCGGTACTTCATCTCGGTGAGACTGGCGATGATCGACAGATTCTTGGTGAATCCGCCCACGATATTGAGCTCCTCGCCTTTGCTGGTGGCATTGCCCAGAATGGTGGCCGGCTGGCTGGCGTCGGTGTTGTGCGCTGGATTGGGTGTCGCGAGATTGAATTCGGTGATCTGGAAATGATCAGCGCTGATCTGCAGCCGTTGATTGAAGAACTCCGTCTTGGCGCCGAATTCATACTGCTTGCCGGTTTGCCAGAGGGCGGTGTTGGAGGGACTCGTGGTGATGCCGGCATTGGTCGAGAAAGTCCCGTAAAGGGAGACATAGTCCGCAGGCTTGGCGACAATGCCGCCGACGTAGCTATCGTGCAGGCCGCTGAAGGCGACGTCGGTGTAGGGGCCGGTGGCCGCGATGCCCGATGGGGTGACGGCGAAGGTCTTGCTCGTGTAGTCGTTGACATTCGCCCAGGTGCGCGTGGCGCCGCCCGTCGCATACACCTTGTCGTTGAAAAAGCCGGCCCGAACCGTGGCGTAGACCTCCGCGATGTCGCCCATTTGAGGAAGATTGGATTCACCCGAGGTGTAATCCTGCAACGGGGGCGGCGGTGGCGCGTAGTAGTTGAGCAGGAGATTGGCCGCGGGCAGGTCCGTGGTGCTCTTGTCCTGAGCGGTTAGATTGTAAACCTGATGACCCTGCTGATAGGCGAAACCGGCGACCGGCTGAATCGAGACGGGCCCCGGATGGAAGTTGGCCGCATAGTCATTCTGAATCTGATATCCGCGCCAGAACGCATGTTCGTACTGCCCCACCTCAGGCACGGCGGTGATGACATAGCCGGGCGTGACCGCGGTCTCGACTCCGGTGGCTGGATTGAATGTCTCGGCCGGATTGGCCGAGGGATAGGCGGCATCCTGGAGAAAATTGTCGGCCAGCGCTTGGGCCGCCACGCGCACCGATATGCGGTTCCAAAGCGAGGTGGTGAACTCGGCCTCGCCAATATTGAGCCGATCGTTGCGATGGCTCCAACTCGCGCTGCCGTTCCAGCCGCGCTCGGTGTAGCCCGCCTCGAAAGCGGAGCTGAGGGTGACCCCGCCGACCGTGTTGGGGAGGTAGATCTGCTCGCCGTTGTCGTTGGCATTGGTGGTGGACCCTACCGTGCCCCATTGCTCACCAAAGTATTTGACGGTGAGCTTTGTCGTCTGCGTGAACTTGTAGGTCAGCTCCAGGCCAATGTTCTGCTGGCGAAGCGCGCCAGGCACATAGGTCTCCCCATCCTGGTAGTCGGCAATGACCCGGTAGGCGAGGTGGTCGGTGATCGGGCCGGTGGTATCGATCGTGTAACGATTGGCATTATAATTGCCGACTTCCGCCGTGAGTGTGGTGGTCCGGGTGAATAGAGGTGACTTGGTGATAACGTTGACCGAGCCGCCGGGGGTGCCGGTGGGTGAAAGGATGCTGTCCGGGCCCATCACTAGCTCGGCCCGCTCCTGAAATACTGTATCGAAGTTGGCCTGAAAGCCGCTGGCCGATGGAAAGTCGAAGCTGGAGAAATCGTCGATCGTCTTGCTGAAACTCTCGAAACCGCGAAAATCCTGGCGGTCCATGATGCCTCCGGCGCCCGCACCGCGGCCATTGCTCACGCCGGCGAAGTAGCGGTTGACGTCGTATCCAACGTTGGCGCCGAGGTCGCTGAGCAGTTCCGGAGAAACCACGTTCACCGTGAACGGAGCATCCATGATATTGCCGGCAATGCGCGCGACCGACATGACCTCTTGCGCACGGTAAGGGTCGGCCTTTCCTTCCGTAATGGCGAACTCCGGCATTTGCACGGGTTCCTCTTTGGCGGCGGCCGTGGCGGACGCGCTTGGCTCCGCCGCTGTTTGGGCATGGAGGGCGACGCTGCAGGCTAGAAGGGGCGCGGACATGCCGAGGCCGCGCAGAAGATCGAATTTGGTCATGGGGCGATGCGTGGTGGGGGTCATTCGATCCGAACCGGATGGACCCGTTGGATCTGCTCACCCACAAGACGCAGGTCCCGGGACTTTCCGTGACGGAATAAACGCCTCTAGTGACGAACCGAGACGGTGAGCCGGACGGTGGTGCCGGGATAGGGGCTCACCGAATTGCGGCCGGTCGGCTGCCAGATGAATCGGGAGTCGAGCAGGTTATCCACGTTGAGATTGAGGCGATAGCGCCTCCAGCGGTAGTCGGCCCCAAGATTGTAAACGGTCCAGCCGGAGATGTAATAGCCAGGCTGCTCCGGAACTCCGAGAGGCGTAAAGCCGGTGACGGTCTCGCCAGCCGAATCGCCAGAATGGATGCCACCCGCGAATACAGCCAGATCCTTGAGAGCTCCGCTGGTGAAGCGGTATTCGAGCAAGAGCGCCGACATCGTATCTGGCACATTGCGCTGGCGGCGGCCAAAAGCATCCCGCAGCCGCATATCGGTATGGCTGGCGATGATGGACAGATGCTGGGTCAGGGCTCCCACCATCTCGAACTCCACGCCATAGTTGGCTTCATCGGTCACGATGGTGCTCGGGTTGTTGGCTGGATCGGTATTGTAGAGAGGATTCGGACTGGAGAGGTTGTCTTGAGTGATTTGGAAATGGGCTGCGGTAAAAGACAGTCGTTGCCCGAAGAACTCGGTCTTGGCGCCAAATTCGTTCTGCTTCCCGGTCTCCCACAGGGGCAGGACATTCGGCCCGGTCGTGATGGCCGCATTGCTCGAGAACATGTAGTATAAGGATAGATTCGGCAGGGGCTTGCCCAAGATACCTCCCAGGTAGGTGTCGTGGCTTCCCCTCAAGCCAACCTGATTTCCGGACATGAGGTCGGTCGAACTGGTGTTGGTCCAAAGCCGCGAAGCGCCCCCGACGAGAAATAGCCGGTTGTCGTAGAACCCGGCCTTGGTCAAAAAGTAGATCTGCGACTGCCAGGCATGCGCGTTCGTGTCCGTCGCCAAGGTGTAGCTCGCGGCCGCCGGCCGGGGAGGATCGTAGGGAGTTGACGACAGCAGATCGACGTTGGGCAGCGGCGCGGTCCGATCGGCATCCAGTGGATTCCGTCCCTGTTGGTAGCTCCAGCCGACCACGGGCTGAAGCAGGATTCCGCCCGGACGGAAGTTGGCGGCATAATCATTCTGCAGCTGCAGATCGCGATTGATGCTTTGGACGTGATTGGCGATTTCCGCGGCGCTGGCAGGATTGAAGTTGTTCCCGATGGCAATCTCCTGGCCCGTGGCAGGATCCCAACTTTCGATCGGGGGCGCGGCACTGAGATAGCCCGCGTTCTGATTGAAATTGTCGTAGAGAAGGGCTGCGCTGAATCGGACGCTGATAAGATCAAACAGTGCGCTCGTCATTTCCGCGGTGAGCATGTTCATCCGGTCGAAGCGATGGCTCCAGGTGGTATCCCCATTCCAACCGCGGTAACTGAAGCCCGAGCCGGGCGGCGGCGCGTTCGCCAAAGTGGCGCCCCGCACCGAGCTCGGATCGGTCACGTACCAGCCATCGTCGTTGGGATCGGCAATAGCGCCGGTCAATTCCCACTGCTGGCCGAAATACTTGACCGTCAGCTCCGTCTGCTCGCTGAGCTTATATTTGAGCTGGGCGCTCAAATCCTGTTGCCGAAGACTCCCGGGAACGAAGGTCTGGCCATCCTGATAATCGGCGATCAGGCGATAGGACAATTTCTGGCTGCCGCCAACCGAGAGCGGCCCCGTGGAATCGATCGAAATCTTATTCCCGTTGTAGTTGCCCTCCTCGATCGTGAGTTCGTCCGCGCGGATGGACAGAGGGGACTTGGTAATGACATTCATCGATCCTCCGGGACTGCCGGTCGGCGATAGGATCGAGTCGGGGCCCTTGACCACTTCGACACGCTCGACGAACTCCGGCTCAAAGTTGGCCTGAAACCCATTGTTCCCCGGAATGAGAAAGGTCGATAGCCCGTCAACGGTCCGAGAAAAACTTTCGAAACCGCGAAAGTCCTGCCGGTCCAGAATTCCGCCCGCGCCGGCGCCGCGGCCATTGCTGACTCCGGAAAAGTAACGGGTTGCGTCATAGATGCTGTTCGCCCCCAGTTCTTGCATCAGATCGCGGGTGATGACGGCGATCGAAAGAGGCGTGTCACCGAGCTCGCCCCGGATATGCGAAGCGGAGATCGTATCGGCCGGCCGATAGTGGCTGTCGATCGCGGAGGACACGGTGAACTGCGGCAGCCGAACCACCTCATCGCTTGGCTGCCCGGCGCCGGGTTCCTCCGCCCCAGCCGGACCGGCTCGAATTTCCTGAGACCGGGGAGCAGGGGACCGATTCCTCGGGGGAGACGGACCGGCGCGGCGGTTGACTGCGAGAGCTCCGGTCCCGGGATCCTGCACGACGGTCAAAGGCGTGCTCTCCAGCATGTGGCCCAAAGCAGCGACCGGCGTGAATTCGCCTCGGATTCCGCGGGTCGCAACCCCAGCTACCTTGTCGACGCTAAAGACAAGCTCGACCCCGGCTTGCTGTGAAAAGAGGCTCAGAGTCTCCTCCGCCTCCCCCGCCGGAATGTCGAAATGGCGCTGGTCTGCGGCGGGTTCGGCCTCGCCGGAACGGAGGAACAACAGCGCACCCGCGGCCAGGGCGAGGAATCGCAGGCGGAAGACGTTCCGTCCGGCCCAGTTTCCGCGACGGATCAACGCTCGGGAAGCAAGACGATCTCGCGGCCAGCCGGTCGGACGGATTTTACATCCAGGCTGTCCTGCAGGAGCCGGACGAAGCCCTCGACATTGTCGGCGCGAAACATCCCGCCCAGCCGCCGATCCCGCAGAGAGGCATCTCCGATGACTATCTTCTGCGTACTGTGAGCGTTGAACGCTTCCACGGCTTTTTCCAGGGGCGTGCGGTCGAAAATAAGCCACGTGCTCTGCCAGGCCAGCGCCTGCTCGATTTCGCCCGGGGCGAGCGATTCGACCGTCACCCGGTCGGGCGCCCCTGCCGCGTCTTGGTGGATCAGCGCCCTCTGGCCCGCGACCAACAGTGGAACCGCCGGAGGTCGCATGGTTCCGCTCGCATCCTCAACCGTCACTTTTCCTTCCGTGACAAGGACTTCGACCTCCGAACCCTTGAGTTCGACATCGAACGCGGTGCCGAGATCGCGGACCGACATCTTGCCCGCGCTGACGACAAAGGGGCGCGCCGAATTCTTGGTCACCGCGAAATGGGCTTCGCCGCGCAAGAGGACGACATGCCTCAAGTCCGGCGTAAACTCAGTCCTAATATCGCTATCACCGCGCATTTCGACGATGGAGCCATCGGCCAGCGTCAGCCTCCGCGCATCCGTCGGGACTACGCGGTAGAAGGCGTTGGCGCCGGCGGCGGATGAAGGGGGCGCCGGATGAACCTCGATCCAAGAGATAAAGACCAGCGCGGCCGCCGCCGCCGCTCCAACCCAAATCGGCCAGAGGAGACGGGGGGCATGCGGACGGGTCCGAGCCTCCACCCGAGCTGCCATCTCGGCCAGCGCGCTCCCCGCCGGGGCTTTTTCGAAAAGGGCCCATGTGGCGTCGATACGTGCTAACTCCGCGGCGTGCCTCGGATCCGCAGCCTGCCATGCTTCGAATGCATCCGCCTCCCGCGCAGTGAGTCCGCGGTCCCGCCGAGCCAGCCAGTGAGCGGCCTCCGCCGCCAAGTCACTCTCCGGATCCATGGCGGGAAGCGGGACTGGCCCCTCGGGCGTGAAGAAAGTCGGCGCAGCGGCGCACACCCTTGCCGACGAGCGATTCCACCGTATTCTCCGAGATCGAGAGACGCGCGGCGATTTCCTTCTGTGAGAGTCCTTGGATTTTGCGCAGGAGGAACACTTCGCGGCAGCGCTCAGGGAGCGCGCGGACAGCCTCGGCCAGCAGGTCAAGCTCCTGACGGCGGATAACCAGATCCACGACTCCCGGCTTATCTAGCAGGACGTCCTGGGCGATATTTTCCGTGACAGGTGTCATGTCGGCGACGGCGCGGCGACGGAACAGGTCGCGCATGGCATTGCGGGCCACAGCAAAGAGGAATTTTTTTCCTGACCGGATGGGCCCTTTGTCCCGAGCCCGAAAGATCCGAAGGAATGTTTCCTGAACCAAGTCGTCCACATCGGCCATCGAATGGACAGATCGGTGGAGGACTGCGCGGAGCGACGCTTCGTGCGGTTGCACCTCTTCCGCAAACCATCGTGCAGGTTCTGATTTTTGAGAGTCCACGACCGGGGTTGGGTCCTCGGCGAATGATGCAAGCGAAGGCCCTTGTCGAGTTGAATTCCTTTGCCTCGATTCCCGTTGGCCATGCATCTATCGCCTCAGCACGCGTCCGCCCGGATGACTTCCCTTCGCGAAAATCCAGGACTGGAACTGGCTTTCAAGCAACCACGCGATCGCCAGGGAAAGCGACAGCGATACCGTGCAGCGCAGCAAATAGCTCAGCGCCGTCCCCTCGGGCAGAGGCAGGAGGCGCAGGAGCGCAAACTGGACCGGCCACGCGACGACATAGAATCCAAAGGAAATGCGCCCCATCGGCGCCAGCAGGGCGAGCAAACGGGGCTCGATGGATCGCGCTGTCAGCATCGACAGCCCGGCCACTGCAAGCGAAAGCCCGGAAATCCAAAGACAGGGGACGCTGCAAAGAGTCTTCGTGAACAACTCGGTCACGAGAGCCGAGGCCGCGAACATCCAACACCCCCACTCCAGCCATTTCTGGGCCGAAAAGGTCCGTTTTGAAAGGGCCAGTATCAGCCACACACATACCGGTAAAAAATCCAGCCTGTGCACGCTGACAGGAGCCAGGGAGAGGTAGCTCAAATCGTAGAAAATCCCGAAGGTCCGCAATGGCGCCACCATCCAGGTCGCATACAACACCAGGAATGCGGCGAACCAGCGGTTCGGATGCGGGGCCGCCTCTTTGGGCAGCATCCATGCGATCGAAAGGCCCGCGACCCAGTACAGGAATCCGCACGCATACCGGGGGATCCAGGGTGGGCATCCCCCGACGAGCCAGCCTGCCAAAGCCAATCCGAGACACCCGGCCACGATCCACTCCACCCGAGGCCGCCCGAACCAGATCGCCAGGAAGGCGAGATAGAACACGGCCTCGTAATGCACGCTCCAGAGAACGGGATCGTTGGGCAGCAAGGCATTCATACGGCTCCCCGATAAGGCGTCGTTGTCCAGGGCAAGGATGTTCCCAAGCACCGTCTGCCAGGCGGTCGAAGTATCCAGGGCCCAGCACAACAGAATCACCAGCGCAGGTATGGGAAAAATACGCCAAAACCGCTTTCTTAAGTAGGT
>Ga0302326_10024397_pt1 | contig 12293 bp, 7 predicted proteins | sample Palsa_T0_3_FD_202264 | JGI IMG/M metagenome (GOLD analysis project Ga0302326, IMG submission 202264) | Peat permafrost microbial communities from Stordalen Mire near Abisko, Sweden - Palsa_T0_3 | ecosystem: Environmental > Terrestrial > Soil > Palsa > Peat permafrost | place: Sweden: Abisko...
GATCGTGGTCGACCGTGCCGGCACCCTGCACCGGTTCTCGGTCAAGCCCCGCTATAGCGCCCAGTACAAGCGGATGCTCGTCGGGGTCGAGTTCGGCGCGCTGCTCCTCCACCCGAACGTGATCGACGCCGCCGGTCGCTCGGGCACCTATCTGTGGTCGGTCACCAAGAAGACGGTGACGACGTTCGTGCGGCTGTTCGAACCCAAGGAGCGCAAGCAGGTGACAGGCGTGGTCGGCGCCTACGCCGCCACGCAGGAGTCGTTCGCCGCCTCGGGCACCGACGCGCTGACGATCCTGGCCCTGATCTCGCTCTCGCTCGGCGTGATCAACCTGTTCCCGTTTCTGCCGCTCGACGGTGGTCACATCTTCTGGGCGGTCGCGGAGAAGCTGCGCGGCCGGCGGATCTCGTTCTCGGTGATGGAGCGCTCCGGGTTCGTCGGGTTCGCGCTGATCCTGGTCCTGTTCGTGATCGGGATGAGCAACAGCATCTCGACGCTCGCCAACGGCGGCTACGGGATCCACTGACCTTCACCGCGGGCGCCCGTTCGCGTCTCGCGGCCCGCGCACGCGGGAGCGTTAAGCACCGCCAACGCTGCCAGGACCCTCCAGGCGTCTCCCCGTCTCCCCGTCTGCGCTCACGGGGATCACGTCGGGCGGCCGCGAACCTTGCAGATTTTGTTCGACACGTCCGAACAAAATCTGCAAAGTTCAGTTTGGTACGGGCGTTGCGTGTCCGGCGCGGCTCAGCCGGCGGGGGCCGCGCAGCTGCCGGCCAGCCTGCCGATCCGCTTGCAGCGTTCGAGCGCGAGCACGCCGGCCTTGAACTGCGCGTAGACCGGCTTGGCCACCAGCGTGGAACCGCTGATTTGGAAGATGCCGGCCCAGTTGTCAGAGGGACCGCCGTTGGTGCCGTGGCTGGCCCAGGTGTAGTAGTAGAACGCCTGGAGCTTGAGCGCGGCGCGGTTCTGGGCGAGCAGTGGCAGCACCGCCTTGACCTTGGCGGCCTGACGGGCCGCGGTCGACTGGCAGCAGAAATCATCGGACGGCTTGTGGCCGACCGAGGAGTTCCAGCCCATCTCGGTGATCACGATCGGCTTGCGGGCGTCACCGTTGCGCTGCATGACCGCGCGCATCTTCTGCAGGAACAGGATCACGTTGGACGGGATCACCGTGTACGGGTGCACGGCGACGACATCGAAGTACTGGGCGGCGTGCGGCACGTTGTAGATCTTCTGCAGGTAGTCCCAGGCGTCGTTGGGCATCCCGGCGAGTACGACCTGGGCGCCCGGGTCGGCACGCTTGATCGCGGTGTGCGCGGCCTTGACGAGCGCCACGTAGCTCGGGGCGAACGGCCGCGTAGGCCAGTAGAAGGTGAAGTTCGGCTCGTTCCAGATCTGCCATTCGCGGATCGGACGCTTCGGCAGCGTCGGGTTGTCGGCCCAGTACGTCCCGTTCGGTCCGTAGCGCGTGACCAGCGCGGTCAGATAGGCGGCGTAGGGCGCGTCGTCCTGCGGGATCGCGATCGTCCCGGGCGGGTTGGGGCGAGCATCCCAGCCCGGCGTGTAGATCACGACGGGCAACACGGTCAGGCCGACCCGGGCCGCGTCGCCGACGATCATGTCGGTCTGGGAGAAGTCGTAGGGACCGTCTTCGGTCGGCTGCGCGCTGGCCCAGTTGAACGCCACGCGGACCGACTCGACGCCGGCACCGACCATCGTCGACATCGCCGGTGGAAGGCTCGGCTGCCCGTCGGCGAGCGGTCCGTCGACGTTGACCCCGACGAACCCGCCCGGCACCTTCGGAACCGGCGATGTCGCGGACGCGCTGGTCGCAGCCACCAGCCAGAGCACGCCGATCGCCACCGCAAGAGCGACGATGCGGCTGATCGGGTGAGGAGCGAAGACGTTCACGGGTGACGCGGCGTGCGAGGTCGCCGACGGTGATCGAGCGGATCCTCGAACTGAGTAACTCGCTCCGGGCCAAGAGGTTGCGGTGCCGACTCGGCCGATTGCGCGGAGTACACGGTAGCGTTCGGACCAGATAGCGAGGTCGGACCCCGAGGAGGCAACGATGGAGGCCAGCACCACGAGTCCGCCGGCGGACCGGGCGGTGGAAGCGTCGACGGTGACCGAGGCGCTGCGGCGCACGGCGGCGGAGCACCCCGATCTCGTCGCGTTCAGGACCCGGGACGACGGCGTCTCGTTGACCTGGTCGCAGTTCTCACAGCGCGTTGAGGCGCTGGCCGGAGGGCTCGCGGCGCTCGGCGTCGGGCGCGGTGAGTGCGTCGCGCTGATGCTCTCCAACCGTCCCGAGTTCCACCTCGCCGACATGGCGGTGGCGATGCTCGGAGCGACGCCGTTCTCGATCTACACGACCTACCCGGCGGCCGAGATCGAGTATCTGCTCAACGATTCTCGCGCCAGGGTGGTGATCGCCGAGCAGCAGTTCCTTGAGGTGATCGGTGAGGCCCGCCGCAATGCGGGAAGCGTGGAGCATCTGATCGTGGTCGACGGCGAGGCCGGCGACGGCGTCACGGCGTTGTCCGACGTCGAGGGGTCAAATCCGGACTTCGACGCCGACGCCGCGGTGGCCGCCGTCGGCCCGACCGACGTGCTGACGTTGATCTACACATCGGGTACGACCGGCCGGCCCAAGGGCGTGCAGCTGACCCACGAGGCGATCATGTTCTCGACCCGCTCCGCCCAGCAGGTGGTGTCGCTGCCGCCCGGCTCACGGGTGATCTCGTGGTTGCCGGCCGCCCACATCGCCGAGCGGATGGCCCATCACTACATCCCGATCGTGTTCGCCGGCAGTGTCACCTGCGCGCCGGATCCGCGCCAGATCGTCGCCTTCCTGCCGGAGGTCAGGCCGAACTGGTTCTTCGCCGTCCCGCGGATCTGGGAGAAGTTGAAGTCCGGTCTGGAGGCGATGCAGGCCGCCCAGACCGCCGAGCAGCGTGAGCCCGTCGTCAAGGCGATGGACGCCGCGCTGCAGCGCGTGCGGCTCCAGCAGCGCGGCGAGCCGGTACCCGCGGAACTGGAGGCCCAGGTCGCGAAGGCGGACGAGGAGCTGTTCTCCAAGCTGCGGGCGATGCTCGGGCTCGATCAGGTGCTGACGGTCAACGTCGGCGCGGCGCCGACCCCGCGCGAGGTACTCGAGTTCTTCCACGCGATCGGGATCGAGGTCGCCGAGCTGTGGGGGATGTCCGAGACGTGCGGGATCGGCACGGTCAACCGTCCTGACCGGATCAAGATCGGGACCGTCGGACCGGCGTCGCCGGGGGTCGAGCTCAAGCTCGCCGACGACGGCGAGCTGCTGTGTCGCGGCACGTTCATGATGTCCGGCTATCGCAATCAGCCCGCGCAGACCGCCGAGGCCCTCGACGGCGACGGCTGGCTGCACACCGGCGACATCGCCGAGATCGACCGCGACGGGTTCGTCAAGATCATCGACCGTAAGAAGGAGCTGATCATCAACGCGGCCGGCAAGAACATGTCGCCGGCCAACATCGAGGCGGAGCTCAAGAGCAGCTCACCGCTGATCGGCATGGCCTGCTGCATCGGCGATATGCGCCCTTACAACACCGCGCTGATCGTGCTCGACGCCGACTTCGCGCCGGCGTGGGCAGCGCAGCACGAGCTCGGCGATCGCACGCTGGAGCAGCTCTCCTCCGAGCCCACGATGATCGCCGCCGTCCAGCTGGGGGTCGACCGCGCCAACTCGCACCTGGCGCGCGTCGAGCAGATCAAGAAGTTCACGATCGTCAGCGGCGACTGGTTGCCGGGCGGCGACGAGCTGACGCCGACGATGAAGCTCAAGCGCAAGCCGATCGCGGCCAAGTACGCCGAAGTGATCGACGCGATGTACGCCTGAGCCGCCGCTCCGCCGGACGGCGGGGCGTCGCCTCGCTCACGGCGAGGCGACACCCGGTCGAGATCAGCCGCTGACCGCGACCTTGACCGTGCGGCCGTAGATCGTCGAGCCGGCGATGTTCGTCGGCAGGAACGGCTCGCTCTGCGGATAGGTGTACGCCAGCCTCAGGTTGCCGCTGTACGGCAGCTTCGTGTGGATGTCGAAGTAGCCCGTCTTCGGCGAGACGCTGACTGTCTTGATCGTCGTCCAGGGCCCACGGCCGCCCTTCTGAATCTGAATCTCGAGGGTCCGGCCACCGGTCCCCGCGAAGACCGCGGGGCGCGCGCCGCCCCAGAGCTCGGTGCGGCGGCCGGCGCGGACGGTGGTCTGTGGCAACCACACTGGCAACCGGTAGGCGGCCAGCGTCGCCTTCGGCTGACCGCTCGCGGTGTACAGGCCGGTGTTGAATCCCGGCGTCGGGTTGGCCCTAGTGCTCGCCGGGTCCTTGATCAGGTACTGGTCGTAGGAGGCCAGGCGCGCGTCCTTGTAGCTGAGGTACTCCGTCTCGTTGAGCCAGCTCGCGGCCGTCCCCTGGGACGGGTATCCGGCGCCGGCCGGTGGGCGCGTGATGTAGCCGAACTCGTCGTTGTAGATCCGATAGCGCTTGCCCGAGCCGTACGCCCTCGTCGACACGTCCAACGCCGTAGTCAGCCGGGACAGCACCGGGAACGTCGTGTAGTTGTTGTTGACCGACGAGGGCTTGGTGTCCGGGGCCTGCTCGAAGGAGTACGGGTGAATCGCGAACCCGGTGGCGCTGAACAGGGCGGGGTTCCGGGCCCGAAATCCGCGGGACGCCTTTGTGGTCGTCGGGCAGCTGTACAGCGCTGCGGTGGCGCCGGTCAGCCGCCGGCCATTGGAGTCGATGCAGTAGAGCGCGCGGATGAACGAGGGTGGCGCAGTCACCTTGGTCGTACCCGGGTACGGTCCCGGATGTCCGACTCGTTGCAACGCGTTGCCGAGCGGATCCAACTCGCCGATCAGCAGCGTGTCGCCGCCGTGGCCGGTCTGGTGCATCGCCTTCCAGGCGGCGTTCAGCAGCGCGCGGTAGAGCGTCGGAGCGACCGGTGCGGTCGAGCCATTCGTCGTCTGCGGGCCGAGATCGGTGCCGAAGTTGGGCTCGTTCCAGAACGACCAGAAGCGCACGGCGGGCAGGGTTGAGCTGGCGCCGGTCGGGCGAAAGTGGCCGTCGTAGCGCTCAGCCACCGCGTGCACGAACTGTCCGTACATCGCGGCATTGGGCCGCCACCCGTAATCCGGGTTGCGGCGATAGACCGCCGGCGCGTTCGGGCCTTCAGCCCAGCGTGGCGCGCCGCCGGTGACCTGGAAGGCCACCTTCAGCCCCTGCTGCTGGGCCGCATGCACGAGCGCGTCGTACGGTGCCCAGTTGGCCGCGGCGTACGCGTTCGGGTCTGACGCGTTGAAGTTCGGCCGGCGGGTCGATCCAGGATCCGGCGCCATCAGATACCAGGAGACGTTGACGCGGACCGTGCCCGCGCCCAGCGCGCGCGCCATCGGCAGCGCCGTTGCGGGCGAGCTCAAGAACGACGTGTCCTGCAGGATCGAGACCTGGGTGGTCGAGGCGGAAGCTGGGGTGGCGGCCGTCAGCGACAGGGTTGCCAGGGTTACAAACGCGAGCGCGGCCGTCAGCAGGCCACGGAGCATCGTGGGTCTCGTGAGCGGTGTGTGCATCGGCGTTTTATCTCCCTGGTTCTGCCGTCGGGGGTGTGTGATCAGCCCGTTACCGTGACGTTGACGGCGCGGCTGTAGATCGTCGTGCCGGCGACCTTGTCCGGCAGGAACGGCTCGTTCAGTGGATAGGTATAGGCGAGTCTCAGCTCGCCCGTGTAGAGCAGTTGCATGCGGAGATCGAAGTACCCGGTGGTCTCGGACACCGCGACGGTCCGGATGGTGGTCCAGCTCGATTGAGAGTCGTTCTGCTCCTGGACCGCGACGGTTGGAGCGGCGGCCCCGGGGGCGGACGTGGCGAAGGCCGCCGGTCGGGCTCCGCCCCAGATCTCGACCCGGGAACCCGCCTTGGCGGTTGTCGCCGGCAGCCACAACGGCAGCCGGTACGCGTCGAGCGTCGCCTTCGCTACACCGGTGGAGGTGTACAGGCCACTTGAGAACCCAGGCTTCGGATGTTCGGGGGTGATCGGGGGGTCATCCAGCAGGAACTGGGCATACGACGCCACGCGCGGGTTCTTGTAGCTGAGGTATTCGGCCTGGTTGAGCTCGACCGCGGCACGCGCGGGCGTCGGGTAGCCCAGGCCCGCCGGCTGCGGCGGGCTCGTGATGTAGCCGTACTCGTCGTTGTAGATCGGTAGTCGCCTGCGTGACCCGTACGCGCCGGTGACCCCGTCGAGCGCCGTCGCCACGCGAGCGAGTACCGGGAACGTCGCGTAGTCCCGGTTGATCTTGGCGGGGTTCGCGTTGGGGGCCCGCCGCGACGAGTACGGATGGTCGGCGAATCCGGTCGCATCGAACAGCGCCGGGTTCCGGGAACGGAATGCCCGCGTTCCGGCGGCCGTCGCCGGGCACCCGTAGCGCGTCGCGGTCGAGCCTCGCAACGGCTTGAAACGGTCGCTGACGCAGTACAACGCGCGTAGGAACCCGAGCGCCCGGGTTTGCGCGGTCACACCCGGCAGGTTGCCGGGGTGGCCGGGTGCGTGCAGCGGGTACCCGGTCGCGGCCAGCTCGCCGATCAGCACGGTGTTGTGCGCGCCGGGTTGGGTCCGGTGCAGCGCCGCATACCCCGCGTCCAACAGCGATCGATAGAGCGCGGGCGCGATCGGCTGGGTCGACCCGTCGATCGCCTGCGGCCCGAGATCCTGGCCGAAGTTCGGCTCGTTCCAGAACGACCAGAAATGAACCGCCGGGAGCGGGCCCGTCGAGCCCGCGGGCGTGAAGCGTCCGTCGTAGCGCTCGGTCACCGCGTGTACGAACTGGCCGTACATCGCCGGGTTCGGGCGCCAGCCGAAGCTGGAGTTCTCGAGGTAGACGGTGGGCAGGTTCTTGCCTTCGGCCCAGTGAGGCCCGCCACCGGTGATCTCGAAGTCGACCTCGATCCCCTGTTCGTGCGCCGTCCGGACCAGCGCGTCGTACGGCGCCCAGTTGGCCGCCGGATACGCGCTCGGGTTCGCCGCGTCAAAGTCCGGCTTCGAGGTCGAGTCCGGTCTCGGCGCGACCAACGACCACTGGACGAAGACGCGGATCACGCGCGCGCCTAGCGCGCGCACCAGTGGCAGCGAGGTCGTCGGCGACTTCAGGAACGTCTCGTCCTGGATGATCGACAGCTGCCCGCTCGACGCCGACGCAGGCGCTGTCGTCAACGACAGCGCCGACGTCGTGGCGAACACTGCCGCGAGCACAAGGGATCCGGTGATGAGTCTGATCAGGAGTTTCGACATCTCAGGCGGCGCTTTAGGCGTTCGTCGGCCGCGATCGGCCGGCGAACGCAAGCGTCCGGTGCGGGCGAGACTGAGTCTCGCCCGCACCGGATCGAGGTCAGCCGCTGACGGCGACCTTGACCGTCCGGCCGACGATCGTCGAGCCCGCCACGTTGGGGGGCAGGAGCGTCTCGCTGTTCGGGTAGGTGTAGGCCAGCCGCAGGTTGCCGCTGTAGGGCAGCTTCGAGTGGATGTCGAAGTCGCCGGTCCGCTTGGCGACGTTGACCGTCTGGATCGTCATCCAGCCGCCGTGGCCGCCCTTCTGCATCTGGATCGAGACCGTCCGCGCGCCCGACGGTGACAACACCGACGGACGGGCCCCGCCCCAGATCTCGACGCTCTGCCCGGAGCTCACGGTCGTTTTCGGCAGCCACACCGGCAGCCGGTAGGCGGCCAGCGTCGCTTTCGGCTTGCCCTTGGACGTGTACAGGCCGCTGGCGAAGCCGCCACCGGTCTGCTGCGCACTGGGTACCGGGTCGTTGATCAGGTACTGGCCATAAGCCGCGATCCGCGGGTCCTTGTAGCTGATGTACTCAGCCTGGTTGAGCTCGGCCGCGGCAGTCGCCTGCGATGGGTCGCCCTTGCCCTTCGGCGCCGGCGGGCTGGTGATGTAGCCGTACTCGTCGTTGTAGATCGGGAAGTGCTTGCCCGAGCCGTAGGCGTGGGTGGCTTTGTCGAGTGCGGCTTCCACCCGCTTGAGCACCGGGAAGGTCGCGTAGCTGGGGTTGATCGCGCTCGGATTGGCGTTCGGCGTCTGCTTGGAGTCGTAGGCGTGAATCGCAAAGCCGGTGGCGGTGAACAGCCCCGGGTTCTGGGAGCGGAACTTGCTGGAGGCGGCGGCCGTCGTCGGGCAGCCGTAGAGCTTCGCGGTCGAGCCGGTCAGCTTCTGGTAGTTCGGGCTCAGGCAGTAGACGGCGCGCATGAAGTCCAGCGACAGGTAGATCGCGCCGTTGCCCGGCAGCGAGCCGGGGTGACCGGTGGCGTGCAGCGGATAGCCGGTCGCGGCCAGCTCACCGACCAGGGTCGTGTTGCGGACACCCGGTTGCGTCTGCTGCAGTGCCTTCCAGCCGGCGGCCAGCAGCGCCCGATAGGCCTGCGGCGCATACGGCACGGTCGAGCCGTTGGTCGCCTGCGGGCCGAGGTCCTGGCCGAAGTTCGGTTCGTTCCAGAACGACCAGAAGTGGACGGCCGGCAGTGCCGTCGAAGCGCCGGTCGGCGTGAAGTGCCCGTCGTAACGCTCGGTCACGGCATGGACGAACTGGCCGTACATCGTGGCATTGGGCATCCAGGCGCAGTAGCTGACGTCGTGCTGCCAGCACGAAGTCGAACCCTTTGGATAGTTCTTGCCCGACGCCCACCGCGGCGAACCGCCGGTGACCTCGAGATCGACCGTGATCCCTGCCTTTTGGGCGGCCGCGATCGCCTGGTCGTAGATCGCCCAGTTCCTCGCCGGGTAGGCGTTCGGGTCAGACGCGTTGAAGTTCGGCTGCTTGGTCGCGTTCGGGCTCGGCGCGACCGTCGCCCACTGGATGAACATCCGTTCGGTCGTCGCGCCGAGCGAGCGGGCGATTGGGATGAACGTGCCCGGATTGTCCAACATCCCGGGCTCCTGGATGATCGAGATCTGATTGGTCGAAGCGGACGCGGGGGCTGCGGTCAGCGCCATCGGAACGGCAACAGCGGCCACGGCGGCGGCCGCCGCGACGAGGCCGTACAGCTTTGTGGGGGTGGTGAGAAGTCTTGGCATCAAGGTATGGAACTCCGGCTCGGGGTCGAAGTTGCGGCGGCCGTGAGGGACCGCCCGGTCGGGTCGTCGGCAATCGACTGCGGCCGAGCGACGGCTGAAGGGTACAAACCTCGACGGATGGGGCGGCGCGGCGGGCTCGCCCTCAGCGGGCGCCGGCGATCGACTCCGCGAGGAGCTCGATCGGGTGGCGGACCGGCAGCGGGTGCCCGAGTCGGCGCAGGTGTAGGTCGAGCTGCGCCGCGCAGCCGGGGTTGCCGGCGGCGATCGCGTCGGCGCCGGTCGCCAGCACGTTCTGGGCCTTGCGCTCGCCGAGTTCGGCGGCTGCCTGCGGTTGCACGAGGTTGTAGATCCCGGCCGAGCCACAGCACATCCCGGGCTCGGTCGAGACCTCGAGCAACTCGAGCTCGGGGATCGAGCGCAGGAGCTCGCGCGGCTGGGCCCGGACCCCTTGGGCGTGCGCGAGGTGGCAGGCGTCGTGATACGCGACGCGGAGCGGCAGCGGCCCGCGGGCAGCGCGCGGGGTGACCGACGCCAGCAGCTCCGAGATATCACAGACCTTCGCTGAGAACGACCGCGCGGACTCGTCGCCGAGCAGCTCGCCGTAGCCCTTCATCGCCGATCCACAGCCGGCGGCGTTGACGACGACATGATCGACGCCGAGTGCTGCGAACGCGGCAACGGTCTGGCGGGCGCGGCCGATCGCCGCGTCTTCGGCGCCGCCATGCAGCTCCAGCGCACCGCAGCAGCCAGGCTGTCGCGGCGCCAGCACCTCGAAGCCCTCGGCCGCCAGCACGTCGATCGTGGCGCGATGGACATCGGCATAGAAGACCCGTTGCACGCAGCCAAGCAGCAGCCCGACGCGGCCGCGCCGCTCACCGACCGCCGGGGTGCGCTCGGGCAAGGAGGGGGCGGCGTGCCCCGATGCCCGTGGCGCAACGTCGGTCAGCGTGCGCAGCGGCGCGGGCATCAACGCCCGAACCCGGGGCCGGCGCCCGAGGCCGATCAACGGCTTGACAGCGCGCAGCCGGGCCGGGTGGGGGAGCGTCTCGTACAGCAGCCGGCGCAGCGCCCGCTCGGAGACGGGACGTCGGTGGTGGCGCTCCACCTGCGCCCGTGCCCGCTCGATCAGCCGGTCGTACTTGACCCCGGACGGGCACGCCGTCACGCACGCCATGCATCCGAGGCAGCGGTCCAGGTGAGTGACCAGCTGATCGGACATCTGCGCGCCCGGTGCGAGCCCGTCGCCGATCAGGACGATCCGGCCACGCGGCGAGTCGGCCTCCATGCCCCACAACGCGTACGTCGGGCATGCGTCCAGGCAGAAGCCGCAGTGGACGCAGTCGTCGATCACGTCCTGCTCGGGCGGCCGGCGCAGATCAAACGCGGTCACGAGCGGACCACCACTAGATCCCTCCCACGAAGATGCCCGGGTTGCACGTCTCGGTCGGGTCAAAGCGCCGCTTCAGCCGCCGCGTCAGGTCCAGCAGCGCCGGCTGTACCGGGCCCCACGGGTCCTCGAAGCGCGTCTCGCCAGGGAGATCCTGCACGATTGCGGTCGCGCCCGCCGGCAGCTCGGAGCGCAGCCGGGCGATCGACGCCGGCTCGAGCGTCACCCAGCTGTGACCGAGCGCCGCACGGCCGACGAGCGACCCGCCGCAACCGTCGACGGCGGCCACCAACGAGGCCAGCTCGCTCGCCCGAGCGGCGACCTTGACCGTCGCCCGGGTCGACGAACGCTGCGCCGCCCGCTGGGCGTCCCACAGCTCGGAGTCGCCGTCGGTCAGCAGCTCCACCTCCGAGAGCCCGGCGCCGCGCAGCTCGTCGGCCAGCCGCACGCACCGCGGCTGGCTGCGGGGTCCGGCCACCTGCGCCAGCAGCCGGCCGCGGCCGTCGCGCCAGCTGACGTCCAGCGCCTCCAGTTCTGCCGGCGCCGTCGCCATCGCGTGCGCTGCCGTTTGCAGCGTTCGCGGGTCGTCGGTGAAGCCGACCACGGTGGCGGTCCGGTCGGGCCGCGGGTGCAGCCGCACGTTGACCGACAGCAGCAGCCCGAGCGTCCCGAACGAGCCGGCCATCAGCTTGGCGATGTCGTAGCCGGCGACGTTCTTGATCACGGTCCCGCCCGACTTTGCGACCGTCCCGTCGGCGAGCGCCACGGTCGCGCCGACGATCAGATCCCGAGGTCCCCCGTACCGGTGCGCCAGCGGCCCGCTGTCAGCGGTGGCGACGATCCCGCCGATCGTCGCACCGCGGGCGTCGCCGATCCCGTCCTCGCCCGCGTCGGCGACGGGCGGGTCGAGCGACAGCGTCTGCCCAGCCCGCGCGAACGCCTCCTGGGCGGCGGCGAGCGGGACGCCGGCCTGCAGGGTCGCGGTCATGTCGCCCGCGTTGTGCGCGAGGATCGAGTCCAGCCCGCCGGTGTGCAACTCGACGTCATAGGGCGCCTGCGACCGTCCCCAGCGACTCTTGGTGGCGCCGCCGACGATCCGCACCCGTCGCCCGTCGGCGCCGGCCGCACGCAGGGCGGCGGCCGCCTGGGCAAACGTCTCCGGTGCCTCCGACGTCGCGGCCGACATCCGTCTAAAACCGCTCCGCCACGCCGGCGCGTTCGAGCGGATGCTGGCGGTATGGCCCGGGCACCTCGCCGCACAGCCGGGGCGTCGGCATCACCTTGCCGGGGTTGGCCAGGCCGTCGGGGTCGAACGCGCAGCGCAGTCGCTGGAAGGTCGCCAAGTCCTCCTCGGCGAACATCGACGGCATGTAAGCCTTCTTGTCGACGCCGACCCCATGCTCGCCCGTGATCGAGCCGCCCGCGTCCACGCATGCCTTGATGATCAGGCCGGCCAGCTCCTCGGCGCGCGCGGCCTCGCCCTCCACTCGGTCGTCGTAACAAACCAGCGGGTGCAGGTTGCCGTCGCCGGCGTGAAACACGTTGGCGACGCGCAGCCGGTAGTCGGCGGCAAGCCCGTCGATCTGGCGCAGCACCTCGGCCAGCCGCGTGCGGGGGATCACGCCGTCCTGCACGTAGTAGGCGGGGGAGATCCGTCCCATCGACGCAAACGCCGCCTTGCGAGTGCGCCAGATCAGGTCGCGTTCGGCCTCGTCGGCGGCAGCGCGGACCTCGAACGCGCCGGCCGCCTCGCACATCTCGGTCAGCTGTGCGACGAGCGGCTCGCACTCCTCGGCAGGC
>Ga0302326_10024399_pt1 | contig 12292 bp, 6 predicted proteins | sample Palsa_T0_3_FD_202264 | JGI IMG/M metagenome (GOLD analysis project Ga0302326, IMG submission 202264) | Peat permafrost microbial communities from Stordalen Mire near Abisko, Sweden - Palsa_T0_3 | ecosystem: Environmental > Terrestrial > Soil > Palsa > Peat permafrost | place: Sweden: Abisko...
ATCGCGACGGTGGAGATCAGCAGCGGAAACCACACCAGCCGCAGCACGAACAGGAACTGCGAGACGAGCTCACCGCCGTACGGGTACGGGGGCCTGATCGTGGACCAGATCGTTCGGCCCGACAGGATCATCATGTCCCCGAATTCCTCGAGCATGTGCCTCAGCGGGAGGCCGACCCGTTCGGTGACGCCGCGAACCATCTCTGTCCCTGCCCCTCCTCCGATTGCGATCAGTCGTCTGGACAACTCTACGCGATGCGTCCCCCGTACGCCACGGTAACGGGGCCGCCGCACGCGCCAAAGCGGCTGCGGAGCGCGGGCGGGCGGGGTCGTCATCCGTTATCGTGGCCCGATTGTGAGGGGGAGGCGGAAAGGCTCCTTGGTGGACGCACGTCGCGCTCGCGGCGCGATCGCGCGCGCAACCGCGCCCCGGCGGGCACCGAGGGTCCTCGCCCTGGGAACGGTCGCCGTCAGCGCGCTGCTGGCGGGCGGATGTGGCGGCGGCACCCGCCAGGACGCCGCCGAACATGCCGGCAACTTCCCGATGAAGGTCGTGCGCGCGAGCTTCCCCGCTCAGCAGTCGATCGCCCGCCAGACCAAGCTCGAACTGCGGGTGCGCAACACCGGCAGCCACACCGTGCCGACGGTGGCGGTCACGATCGACTCGTTCGAGTACACCTCGCACTATCCCGAACTGGCCGACGACCAACGTCCGATCTGGGCCATCGAACAGGGTCCGGGAACGGTCGCAAAGCCGCCCGTGGAAACCGAGGAAGTCAGCCTGTCCGCCGGCGCCGAGACGGCGTACGTGAACACGTGGGCGATGGGCTCGCTCGCGCCCGGCCAGACGCGCAGCTTCGCCTGGCGGGTCGTGCCGGTCAAGTCCGGGTCCTACACCGTCCGCTACACCGTCGCCGCCGGCCTCTCCGGGAAGGCCAAGGCGGTCGCCGATGCCCGCGGATCCGGCGAAAGCTCACCGGTGCAGGGACAGTTCGCCGTCGACGTCGCCGCCACCCCCAAGCTCACCCACGTGAACCCCAGCACCGGCCGCGTCGAAGTCGGCCAGTTCCCTTCCTCTCCCTAAAGTCGGGCCGGCGCCGAAGGCGCAGCCCCGACAAAACCAAACATCGGCCCGCGCCGAAGGCGCAGCCCCGACGAAACCAAACACATCGTCTGGCGCCGGCCCCGCGTTTGGCCGCCTGTCGAAAGATCGGCGCTCCGATTTCGCCATGCGGTGATCCCCTTCGGCCAGCTTGGCATTACGATTGCCTGCGGCTTCGCGCGAGCACGTGCCGGAGGGCTAGGCAGGCCGATCGCGCCAGCCCGTCTCATCTTCTACAGGAGGAATCAACCAAGCTCATGCCCAGGACCCGCCAGCAGAACGTCACCGCCGCACAGTGGAGCGCCAACGGATCCGCGCTCGGGTCTCCCGACCTGACGCTCCAGAACAACCAGGTTTTCGGGTCGAACGTCTTCTCCGCCTCGGTCCAGCGCCACCGCCTCTCCAAGCACGTCTACAAGGCGCTGCAGCGCACCTTTGCGCGTGGCGAGGCGCTCGACGCCTCGATCGCCGACCAGGTGGCGCAGGCGATGAAGGAGTGGGCGATGGAGAAGGGCGCCACCCACTACACGCACTGGTTCCAGCCGCTGACCGGATCGACGGCCGAGAAGCACGACTCCTTCTATGGCCCCGACGGCGAGGGCAGCGCGATCGCCGAGTTCTCGGGCAAGGAGCTGATACAGGGCGAGCCCGACGCCTCCTCGTTCCCCAGCGGCGGCACGCGCACGACGTTCGAGGCGCGCGGCTACACCGCCTGGGACCCCACCTCGCCGGCGTTCGTCCTCGAAAACCCGAACGGGACGCTGTTGTGCATTCCGACCGCCTTCACCTCCTGGACAGGAGAGGCGCTCGACAACAAGATCCCGCTGCTGCGCTCGATGGACGCACTCTCCGGCGCGGCGGTCAGCGCACTCGGGCTGCTCGGCGTGGATGACGCGAAGCACGTGTTCACGACGACCGGCTGCGAGCAGGAGTACTTCCTGATCGACGAGCAGTACTACTTCGAACGCCCCGACCTGGTGACCACCGGACGTACGCTGTTCGGAGCAAAACCGCCAAAGGGACACGAGCTGGACGACCACTACTTCGGCTCGATTCCCGAGCGCGTGCTCGCCTACATGCTCGAGGTCGAGCTGGAGCTCGCGAAGTTGGGCGTGCCGATCAAGACGCGCCACAACGAGGTCGCGCCCAACCAGTTCGAGGTCGCGCCGATCTTCGAGAACTCGAACGTCGGCTCAGACCACCAGATGATCACGATGCAGATCATGCAGAACACGGCTCGCCGCTATGGGCTCGTCTGCCTCCTGCACGAGAAGCCCTTCGCTGGCGTCAACGGCTCGGGCAAGCACAACAACTGGTCGATGGGCACAGACACCGGCCTGAACCTCCTCGACCCCGGCGACACGCCCTCGGAGAACCTCTCGTTCCTGTTCTTCTGCACGGCGGTGATCCAGGCCGTCAACAAACACCAGCAGCTGCTGCGCGCTTCGATCGCGAGCGCCGGACAGGACCACCGCCTCGGCGCGAACGAGGCTCCGCCAGCGATAATCTCGATCTTCCTCGGCACCGACCTCGAAAAGGTCTTCACGGCGATCGAGGCAGGGAAGGTGCAGCCGTCCAAGCCCGGCTCGTTCCTTGGCCTCGGCACCCCGGTGCTGCCGCCCCTCCCGCTGCACGGCGCGGACCGCAACCGCACGAGCCCGTTCGCCTTCACCGGCAACAAGTTCGAGTTCCGGGCGCTGGGCTCGGCATCCTCGCCGGCGTTCCCCAACACGGTCCTGAACACGATCGTCGCCGAGGCCGTCGACGAGCTGGCGGACAAGCTCAAATCCGCCCTCAAAGGCTCGGCCACGCTTGAGAAGGCCGTCACCGCCGTCGTCAAAGACGCGTGGATGGCCAACAAGCAGGTCATCTTCGACGGCGACGGCTACTCCGACGCGTGGCACAAAGAGGCAGAGAAGCGGGGCCTGGCAAACCTCAAAACGACGCCCGACGCGCTGCCGTGGATCGTCGAGAAATCGACGATCGCGGCGTTCAAAAAATACAAAATCCTCACCAAACGCGAGCTCGAGGCGCGCTACGAGATCTACACCGAGCAGTACGTGATCAACCTCAACATCGAGGCCGAGACCGCCGCCTCGCTAGGCCGCACGATGGTGCTGCCGGCGGCTGTCAGGTACCTGAACGAACTGAAGACCACCGGCCTGGAGGAGCTTGTCGGCGAGGTCGAGCCGCTCGTCAAGGAGCTCCACTTCGCGCAGCTCAAGCTCGAGGACGCGAACCTGGACGAGAACCATCCAGACAGCTCGGCGCAGCAGGAGGCCCTCTACATGCGCGACACGGTGATCCCCGCGATGGACGACGTGCGCGATGTCGCCGACCGCTTGGAGAAGCTAGTCGCCGACGACCTGTGGCCGCTGCCCAAGTACTCGGAGATGCTGTTCATCAAGTAGCGCTCCCCGTCCGCCGCCGCCCGCCCAGCGGTGCCCACCGCTTTCAGGGCAGGAGGCGGCGGCGGCCGGTCTGCTCGCGGTAGGTGCAGTCGAGCACCTGCGCGCATCGCCGGAGCCAGCCGTAGTCATAGCCGGGCTGCATCGCGACGAGGATCGCAAGGTCGTAGTCTTCGGGGCCGAAGCCGGAGGCGTCGCGACGGGGGTCGGGGTCGATCCCGTAGATCTCCTCGTCGTCCACTTGCAGTACGGGCACGAGCGGGTCGTGGTAGTCGACGTGGACGCCCTCGGCCTGCAGGCACGAGATGATCTCGACGGACGGGGACTCGCAGCAGTCGGCGACGCCGGCCTTGTATGCGGCTCCGACGACCACCACGCGCGCGTCGCGCAGGCGCCTGCCCGATCGCAACAGCAACTCGTGCGCGCGCATCGCCACCCGCCGCGGACGGGCGGCCAGCGTGCGCATCGCCTCCTCGGCGAACAGCGCCGGGCGCCCGCGCTCGCGCAGCTGGTGCAGCAGGCAGTGGGGGTCCACGCGCACGCCGTGGCCGCCGACCCCCGCGCTGGGGTAGTGCGCCATGAATCCGAACGGCTTGGTGGCCGCCGCGTCGGTCACCTCGATCGGATCGAGCTGCTGCCCGCGGCAGGCGTCCGCCATCTCGAAGGCAAGCGCGATGTTGACGGCACGGAAGGTGCTCTCGTACAGCTTGACCATCTCCGCGGCCTCGGGCGAGGAGACACGATGGAGCCGCTGTGCGATGTGCGCCAGCAGCTGCGAGGCGTGCGCATAGCAGGCCTCGGTGGCGCCGCCCACGACCCGCGGCACGTGCAGCTGCTCGTGCTCGGGGACGCCGGGGTCGCCGCGCTCGGGTGAGAACGCGACGAACACATCCTCGCCGACGCGCAGGCCGCGCTGGGCCAGTGGCTCGACGAGCAGCTCCCGCGTACTCCCCACGTAGCTGCTCGACGTCAGCACCAGCGTCTGGCCTGCGCGCGCGTTGTGCACAACCGATTCGCACGTTCGCCTGAGCGTGTCGATGTTCGGGCGTTGCTGTGCGTCGAGGACGGCGGGCACGCAGATGAGCACCACATCGGCCGCGTGGACCGCCTCGATGCTGCCGGTGAGCACGAAGTCCTCATCACGAAGCCCGCCCTGCAGCTCCTCGCGGTCGACGCCGACGACCTCGGCCCGCCCGCTGCGAATGCTGTTCAGCCGGCTGGAGGAGGTGTCGATCCCCACGATCCGAAAGCCCGCGCGGCGCAGCGCGATCGCGCTGGGCAGGCCGGCGTAGCTGAGACCGACGACCGCCACCAGCGCCTGCGGAGCCTCGGCGCTGCGCACGATCCGCACGCCTCCCGCGGCGGGTTCCCACTCCGGCTCGCCGTGCCACACCCGCACGGTCTCCTCGACCAGATCCTCGACAGGTGCGTCGATCAGAAACTCCAGTGTCATCGTAAGTTCCTTCCTGCTCAGTGGGTCGCGAGGGAGTGTGCACGCCCCTAAACCCCTTCTCGAAAATGTTCGACACTCGACCGATGGCTGCGTCCCGCGAGGCCTACACGGGTGCCGTCCAAATCGGGCAGATGGGGGTCGTCGAACGGTGCTTCGCGCCTCACTGACTAGCATTGCCTCATGCCCCAGCGCGACTACCTGAAAGCGATCCACGAGCGCGTCGTCGTGTACGACGGCGGCATGGGCGCCACGCTCGAGCAGTTCGAGCTGACGAGCGAGGACTACGGCGGCCTGCAGGGCAAGTGCCACGAGGCGCTGGTGCTGAACCGCCCGGACGTGATCGAGGGCGTGCACGCCTCGATGCTCGACGCGGGCGCGGAGGTCGTGGAGACGGACACCTTCCAGGGCTCGCGCATCAAGCTCGGTGAGTGGGGCCTGGCCGACTACACGCTCGAGATCAACACCAAGGCCGCCGAAATCGCGCGCAAGGCCGCCGGCGAGCACCGCTATGTCGCGGGCTCGATCGGCCCGACCGGCTACCTGCCCGCCTCCGAGGATCCTTCGCTCGGGCAGATCCGCTTCGGTGAGTTGGTCGAGGTCTTCACCGAGCAGGCCGAGGGACTGATCGACGGCGGCGCCGACCTGATCATCATCGAGACCGCCCAGGACATCCTCGAGGTCAAGGCCGCGGTGTTCGGCGCGCGCGCCGCGTTCAACAGCACCGGGCGCACGCTGCCGATCCACACCTCCGTGTCGCTGCTGCCCAACGGCGGCAAGATGCTGTTGGGGACCGACATCTCCGCCGTGCTCACCACGCTGGAGGCGCTGCAGGTTGACGTGATCGGCCTGAACTGCTCGACCGGCCCGGAGGACATGCGCGACGCGATCCGTTTCCTCGGCGAATACTGCCCGGTGCCGGTCGCGTGCATCCCCAACGCGGGCCTGCCGTTGCAGGGCCCCGACGGCGAGACGATCTTCCCCGAGAAGCCCGAGCCGCTGGCGGACGCGCTGAAGGAGTTCGTCGAGCGCTACGGCGTGGGAGTCGTGGGCGGCTGCTGCGGCACGACGCCAGAGCACATCCGCGCAATCGCTGAGCGCGTCGCAGAACGACCGGTCGCCTCGGGCGGGCGTCCAAATCCCCGCACGCCGCACCTCTCATCGATGATCGCCGCGACGCCGCTCGCGCAGGAGCCCGCGCCGACGATGGTCGGAGAGCGTGTCAACTCCCAGGGCTCGCGCAAGGCCAAGGAGCTGCTGCTGGCAGACGACTACGACGGCCTCGTGCAGATCGCCGAGGACCAGGTCACCGGCGGCGCGCACGTGCTCGACCTGTGCGTGGCGCTTACCGAGCGCACCGACGAGGACGAACAGATGCGCCTGGTGGCCAAGAAGGTCTCGCTCACCCAGCCCGCGCCGATCCAGATCGACTCGACCGAGCCGGAGGTGATCGAACGCGCGCTCGAGCAGGTCCCGGGCCGGGCGATCGTCAACTCGGTCAACCTCGAGGCCGGGCGCGCGAAGCTCGACCGCGTCGTGCCGGTCGCGCTCGCGCACGGCGCGGCGCTGATCGCGCTGACGATTGACGAGGTGGGGATGGCCAAGACCGCCGAGCGCAAGGTGGAGATCGCCAAGCGCATCCGCGAGTTGTGCTGCGAGGAACATGGCTTGGACCCGCAGCTGCTGATCTTCGACTGCCTCACGTTCACGCTGACGACCGGCGACGAGGAGTGGCGCCCGTCCGCTGTCGAGACGATCGCGGGGATCAAAGCGATTAAGGAGCAGATCCCGCAGGTGAAGACCTCGCTGGGGGTCTCCAACGTCTCCTTCGGCGTCTCCCCCGGCGCGCGCGCGGTGCTCAACTCGGTGTTCCTGCACCACTGCGTGCAGGCCGGCCTGGACCTGGCGATGGTCAACCCCAACCACATCACGCCCTACTCGGAGATCCCGGACCTGGAGCGGGAGTTGGCCGACGACCTCGTGTTCAACCGCCGCGAGGATGCGCTTGAGAAGTTCATCGAGCACTTCGAGTCCAAGGGCCCGCAGGACGAAGCACAGGGCGCGGCCGATCCAACCGAGGGGATGGAGCCGGAGGAGGCGCTTCACTTCCATATATTGAGACGCCGTAGGGACGGCGTCGAGGGATGGATCGATCGCAGCGTGGAGAAGATCGGCGCCGTGCCGACACTCAACGAGGTGCTGCTGCCGGCGATGAAGGAGGTCGGCGACAAGTTCGGCGCCGGCGAACTGATCCTGCCGTTCGTGCTGCAGTCGGCGGAGGTGATGAAGCGCGCGGTCGCCCAGCTGGAGAAATACCTGGACAAGATCGAGGGCTACACCAAGGGCACGGTCGTGCTGGCGACGGTGTTCGGCGACGTGCACGACATCGGCAAGTCGCTGGTCAACACGATCCTCACCAACAACGGCTACACGGTCGTCGACCTCGGTAAGCAGGTGCCGATCCAGACGATCGTGGACGCCGCGCAGGAGCACGACGCGACCGCGATCGGACTGTCGGCGCTGCTGGTGTCGACCTCCAAGCAGATGCCCGCGTGCATCCAGGAGCTGCACGCCAAGGGCCTCTCCTACCCCGTGCTGATCGGCGGTGCGGCGATCAACCGCGCGTTCAGCTTCCGCGCGCTGTATCCCGGTGGCAAAGACTCAGACGTGGTCTACGAGCCCGGAGTCTTCTACTGCAAGGACGCGTTCGAGGGCCTCGCGGTGATGGACCAGTTGATCGACGCCGACGCGCGCGACGCGCTCGTGCACAAGCTGCTCGCCGGCGCCACTGAGTTCCGCGCCAAGGGCGACGCTCCCGTCGAGGAGGTCGACCTCGCCGACGACTCCGTGCGCTCGCCCGCGCGCACCGACGCGCCCGTGCCGACACCGCCGTACTGGGGCGTTCGTGAGATTGACGTGGATCTCGACGAGGTCTACCGCCATCTGGACACGCACGTGCTGTTCAAGCTGCACTGGGGCGGGCGCGGTGTCAAAGGCGAGGCGTGGCAGACGCTCCTGCGCGATGACTTCCGCCCGCGCCTTGAGCGCATGTGGCGCGAGCAGGACTACCTGCACCCGCGCGCGCTGCTCGGCTTCTTCCCCTGCTATTCGCTCGGCAACGACATCGTCGTGCTCGACCCACAGGACCGCGCCACCGAGCTGACGCGCTTCGTGTGCCCGCGCCAGCCTAAGGGCGATCGCATCTGCCTCGCGGACTTCTTCCGCCCCGCCATCGACGGCAAGGCTCCGCCGGAGCTCGACGTGATCGCGGTGCAGGCGGTGACGGTCGGCTCGCAGGTGACCGAGCTGATGGCCAAGCTCGAGGCCGAAGGCGAGTTCGCCGAGCAGCTGTTCGTGCACGGCCTCGGCGTGCAGACCGCTGAGGGTCTGGCCGAGTGGCTGCACGCCACCGCGAGGGAGATGCTCGGCATCGAGGCCGCGCAGGGCCGGCGCTACTCGTGGGGCTACCCGGCGGTGCCCGAGCAGTCAGAGCACCTGAAGGTGGAGAAGCTCCTAAATCTGCAGCAGATAAGCATGAGCATCACCGACGGCTACGCGCCCGAGCCCGAGCAGTCGACGCTCGCGCTGATCGCCCACCACCCGCAGGCGATCTACTTCGGCACGCGCCAGGGCCGGCTGCTGCCAAACGGCTCGCCCGACGACCTCATCCGCGGCTCCAACCGCGACCCGTCGCTGTTCGACACCGCCGCCGGCGGCGGTCCCGAGCTCGACGACGGCGACCCGCCGGCGGGCGCCGTCGAAGAGGAGGACGAGCCCGCAATGGCGGGCGAGGGCGCGGCCTGACGCAACCTGGAGAGCTCGGCGCCGACGAGGCGAGCTAGGAATCTTCGCGAGGCGGCGGCCGGAACAGGATCCGCTTGACCTCGCCGGCCGTGCCGCCGCCGAGGCGAAGCGCGGTCTGAAAGCCCTCGCGGCCGAGCTCGCCGGCGTCGAGCGCGCGGCGCAGCTCGTTGAGCGCGGCGTGGTCCTCCTCGCGGACGTGCTCGCGCGCGGTCTCCAGCAGGATCAGGTGTCGTGGACGTTTGAGCGCGGCCGCCATGCGCACGAACGGTTCGCGCTCGGCGGGTTGCAGGCCGTCCATGGCGAGCACGACTGTCTCTCTGTTCTGCAGGCGCTTGGACACGGCCGCGCTCAGGAGCTCCTCGGCGCGCGCAGGCAGATCCTCCTCGGCCACGCGCCCGGCGAGCAGCGCGCGGACCTTCCCGAGCGACAGTAGGCTCGCGCGGTCCTCGATCAGGCGGTCGACGAAGCGGTCGCGCTCGTCGGCCGATGCGCTGGCGACGATCAGCAGGCTCCCGGGCGAGTAGCGCAGCCGGTCGGCGGGCGTGAGCACGCGGCAGTGGACGGTGACGTCGGCCGGCCGCGCAGGAGCGCCGTCGCGACGGGGCCGATCCGAGGACCAGCCGCCGCGCTCGTCGTCGGAGATCTTGACGCTGCGCGAGGGGGGGCGTGTGGCCATGCCTCTCATCATGCCCTAAACGGACGCGTGTGCGGCGATCAGCTCGAGCTTGGCCGCGCGATCGAGCCGCTTGATCCGCGCCTCCTCGCGCCTGGCAGCGCTGCGATCGGCCATCGGCAGCGCGAGCGCGAGCTCGACGGGTAGGCGGCTGGCGGTGTAGCGACTGGCGCGGCCCCGGCGATGAAACGCCAAGCGACGCTCCACGTCGGTACTCCAGCCGGTGTACAGCGAGCCGTCGGCGCAGCGCAGCATGTAGACCCAGGCGTCGGTCATCGTGTCTCGATACGCCGGGCAGCCGACGATGCCTGCTTGCGCCAACGCCGGGTGTATCGCTATGGCTATACAGAGTCCGCGCGAAGGGACTCGACCCCCGCGCCGGCGCCCCGACCGCCGGCGCCCGACGGAACTCCGGGCAGCGGCCCCAGCTTGACGGGCGCGGCGTGCATCGTGCGCAGGCGCACCTCGCGCCAGGAGAGGCCCTCGTTGACGAGCGCTGGCAGTCCCATGATCAGCGCGGTGGCGACCTCGACGGCCTGCAGGACGATGCCATAGGCGATGGCTTCGGGCGTGGAGACGTGGTATGCGCCGGCGAGCACGGCGACGCATGCGGCCTGGAAGACGCCGACGTTGGCGGGCGTGGCGGGCACGACAGCGGTGACGTTGACGGCGAACAGGACGCCGGCGGCGGCGCCGAGGCCGGCGCGGGTGTCGAGCCCGAGCGCCATCAGCAACAGCCAGCAGGACAGCCACTGAAGCGCCCACGCGCCGAGCTGGGCGACGACGGCGACGGCGGCACGTCGGGGCTGGGCGAACACGCGCAGGCCCTCGCGCAGGCGCAGCAACGAGCGGCGCGCGGCGACCAGCAGCGCGTGCGCGCGGCGCGAGCGCGACAGCGCGGCGGGCGGGATGAGCACGGGCGCGATCGCGAGCGCGAGCAGGGCGGCGAGCGGCGCGAGCGCGATCAGCAGCAGCGCGCGGTCGTGCCCGTCGAGCACGCTGACGCTGGACAGGGTGACGCCACCGAGGATCAGCAGTGCGAGCAGGTTGAGCAGCGTCTGCGAGACCATCGTGCCGAGCACGACCGGCAGGGTCTCGCGGGCGCGGCCGATCCGCCGTGCGACGACGAGCGCACGCGAGGGCTCGCCGAGACGGGCGGGCAGCGTGGCGGACATGAGCACGCCGATGAACGTGCCCTGCATGGCGTCGCGGCGTTTGGCACGGCGCCAGGTAGGCGCGGCGGCGAGGATCGCGTGCCAGGCGATCGCGCGCGTGAACATGGCGGCGCACATCAGCCCGACGCCGGCGGCGAGCAGACCGGGCTTTGACGCGAGCAGCGAGGCGGCGACGCGCGTGATGCCCACGCGCTGCAACGCGAGCGCCGCGAGCCCGGCGCCGACGAGCGTGCTCACGGCGAGGCCCGCCCGGCGCAGGGTGCGCAGGCGACGCTGGCGCCCGACGAGCGGGGGCGCGGGCGGCAGCAGCGAGGGCAGCCGCTCGGGCGGCACGCGCGGAAGCAGGTCGGCGGGCACGAAGCCGTGTCGCAGCGCGGCCTCGCGCAGACGCCCGTGACCCTGGCGGCGCACGGGCGCGGCGAGGCTGACGGCCTGCTCGTAGCAGTCGAGAACTTCGGCGGCCACGTGCGGCCAGGCGAAGCGCTCGGCGCGCTCGCGCGCGTCGCGCGCCATGCGTGCACGTCGGTGCGGATCGAGCGCGAGCGTGCGCAACGCCTCGGCCAGCGCGAGCGCGTCTGCGGGCGGCACGAGCAGGCCGTCGCGCTCGTCGCGCAGCACGTCGCGGTAGCCGGGGATGTCGGAGGCGATGACGGGCGTGGCGGAGGCGAACGCCTCGGTGAGCACCATGCCGAAGCTCTCGCCGTGCAGCGAGGGCGCGCACAGCACCTCGGCGCGGGCGAGCTCGGCGAGCTTGCGCTCCTCGGAGACCTTGCCGAGCGCGAGCACGCCGCGATCGTCGAGCATCATGTGGGCGACCTCCTCGGGGCTGGCGCCGACGAGCGTGAGCGTCGCGGGGATGTGCTCGCGCAGCGCCTCGAACGCACGCAGCAGGACCGGAAGGCCCTTGCGCTCGACCGCCTGACCGATGAAGAGGATCCGCAGTTGTGGCTGCGCGTCGGGAACGTGCACGCGCTCGGGGACGTGCACGCCGTTGGGGACGATGCGGTAGCGCCCTCCGTAGAAGCGCCGCGCGGTCCAGGCGGCGGCCTCGGACACGGCGATGCGGACGTGCAGGCGATTCATGCGCCGGCGCCCACCGAGCGCGACGGCGGCGATGCCGTTGGTGAGGGCGTTCTCGGAGTAGGTGTGGAAGGTGCCGACGAGCGGCAGATCGTTGGCGCTGCAGAGGGCGTCCCAGCCGAGCAGCGGCACGACGGGCTCGTGGATGTGCAGCACGTCGTAGCGGCCGCTGCGCAGCTGCTCGCGCAGGGCGACGAGCGAGTGCGGCATCGGCGCGACGTTGGACACGGCGCCGTTGGCGGGGAAGCCGACGGTGCGCCCGAGCGAGACGAAGTGATCGGATGCCCGCCCGCCATCGGGCAGCGCCTGCGGGCGCGCGCCGCGGTGCAGCCGCCGCGAGATCGCGTCGTCGGGGTCATACGGCGCGAGGATTCGCGCCTCGTGCCCGCTCGCCCGGAGCTCTCGCGCGAGAGCGGCTACGTGGCGCGTGACGCCACCGGGATACGTCCACGAGTACGGCGACAGGAGCGCGATCCGCACGGGCTCACACTCTATCCGGCGGGCGTGCGGATCGGCGCGCCGGTGCGATAATCGAGGCATGAGCGCGCGCCACTTCGTCAAGTACACGTTCCTGAAGCTCGACTCGGCGTGGCGGCGACTG
>Ga0302326_10024400_pt1 | contig 12292 bp, 13 predicted proteins | sample Palsa_T0_3_FD_202264 | JGI IMG/M metagenome (GOLD analysis project Ga0302326, IMG submission 202264) | Peat permafrost microbial communities from Stordalen Mire near Abisko, Sweden - Palsa_T0_3 | ecosystem: Environmental > Terrestrial > Soil > Palsa > Peat permafrost | place: Sweden: Abisko...
GGCACCGTTCGGCCCCAGCAGACCGAAGCATTCGCCGGTTTGGATCTCGAGGCTCAACCCACGCACGGCCTCAACCTTGCCATCGTAGGTCTTCCGCAAGTCGCGGCATTGGATGGCGCCGTACATGTTGTCGATTCTACCGTAGCCACCGGTCCGTACGGAGACCGTGAGGGGTAGGTTTTTTCACCCATAGCCCGACGTGCCTATTCGAGGGATAGTCTCCCGGCTGATCTGGCGGCCAGGTCACACAGGGGAAGACGGAACCGCTCGACCAAGCTCGCGCAATCTGGGACTACGGGCTTCACTACCACGCGCTGCGACCAGATGCGAACCGGCTGGGGACGCGGCGACGTTCCTTCGGCGGCGACGCGAAGAAAGGCAACCCCGACTTCCGTTTGGTCTTCACCGCGAACTGCGAGGGCGCGATCCCAAGGCATTCCGGCCCGCTTCGAGATCGGACTCCACTTCCGTCCGGCAAGCACTCTGCCGAGATCGCTCGATACCACTGCTGGTCCGATTTCTAGATTGATTTGGACCAAGGGCATTCCGGATGTTATCGCGTAGTGACGACCTCCCCTGGTCCGCCAGGAGGCGAGGACGAGTCTGGTGGCGGCACCGGAAGCGTTGGCGACGGACCGTTCGCCGGCTTGGGTACGTCTTGTGAGTCTTCGCCTGGCCGCCGTAAACTCGGCGCATTCGCCGGCCGCTCGGTCGGCTCTTTCTTCGCCTCTTTGTCTTTGTCTTTATCCGGCGGCTGCAGGATGACTTCTTTCTCCGTGCGCAGGATCTTCTCGCCGCTCACCTTCATGGTCTCCACGCGCACCACTTCTTCTCCCACGATGCGGACGAAATCGACATCCGCCGGAGGTTCTCCATAAATCCATTCTTCGTACTCCGTCGCACCGTCCCGCTCCCGCACCTTTCTTGGCGGCTTGCCTTTGGCGTGCAGTACCATTTCCTGATTCATCCCCACCAGCACATGATGGGCCTGGATCGCCTCCTTAACCTTGGGAGGCACGGTGTTCAGGTAGGCTTGCTCTTTATTACGGGCATTGAAGTCGAGCACTGGATAAAGCAATCCCCGCAACTGCTGGGCCGTCATCTCCGGAACATACTTGCCGAAATAAAGGTCCACGAACGAACCGTGCGGGTTGGATTGAGGCTCATCCGGCCCACCTGTAACCGGAGTGCCGTACGTCCCCGAAACCTCCACCCGCTGATACCATTTCTTGTGGTGCACCGGGCCGCCATTGATCTCGAAATGAATGTGATCGTCCTTGATCTGCACCAGTGAGATATGCGCCGGATCACCCGGCTTGACCGCCGGCCCCCAAAGGGTAAGCGCCTGCCTCAGTTCTTCGCCGTTGGGCGTGATCACACCTTCTTTCAACTGCAGCCCTTTCCTGCCCATCGGGAAGGCCGTCCGCGCATACACGAGCTGGGTTTCAAAATCGCGGATGATCTCATAGCGACTCTGCTTGGAGATACGCTGCGCATTCGGAGGAATGGGATCCGCTGCCGGTACCGGGGTTGGATCGTTCGATGTCTTGGACGATGAGGCCGATGCTGGATTCTGGGTTTGCGCCGCGTCGCCGGCCTGACCGTAAACCGGAAATGACGCGAAAAAAAGCAGGGAAGGGAAGAGGAGCAGGACAGCGCTGCTACTACGAGAATGCGACATGCAACACCCCAGAGCGCGGAGTCAATTATAAGCGATGGGGCAAGTGTTGTGCAGGAGTTGCTACCGATTCAAGACTCGGCTCGCCCGCTCACACGCTCTCCGGGCCGCGCCGTTTGTGTTGCTGGCACTTGGTCATGATGGCTGAACGGAGACGCGAGCGCAGGTCGTCAGGCAGTTCGTAGAGCTGGGAGTCGCGATAGATCTCAATCGTCTTCTTCGTGGTGTCACAAACCACGTAGCAATTGTGGCACCAGGAAAGATGGTTCTCCAACTCAACTTTTGTAGGTTCGTCGAGCATCCCATCCAAATAATTGGTCAGCTCGTGCAGAAACTCAGAGCATTTCACTGATCGCCATCTCCACTGACGCGTGTTTGGAAGAACCTCCCCAAGCGCTCGCGGAGCTGCAGGCGTGCCCGCAACAGCCGTGACTTCACCGCGGGCACGCTCAACTCCAGCGCCGCCGCAGTCTCCTCGGTCGAAAGTCCTTCCACGTCTCTCAGTACAAACACGGTCCGAAAGCCCGGGGGGAGGCCCTGGATCGTCTTACTCAAAATCTCACGCAACTCTGCCTGCGTATACTGCTGCTCGGGATTGGGACTCCAATCCGCGATCTCCCGCGGAAGAGAATCATCTTCCGTTTTTATGTCCTCGTCGAGTGAGACCGTGCGCTCCGGCTTCTTGCGGCGCAACTTCATCAACGCTTCGTTGACGGCGATGCGCACCAGCCAGGTGTAAAATTTGGACTGCTCCTGAAACTTCGCCAGGTTGCTGTACGCCTTCAAGAACGCTTCCTGCACCACATCTTCCGCATCTTCGCGGTTTTGCGTGATGTGTTGCGCGATCCGAAAGACATTGCGGTCATAGCGACGGACCAACTCTTCGAAAGCAGAGTCGTCGCCCCGCTTGGCCGCCTGTACCAGGGTCAGTTCATCAGTAACAGGCCCCTCTAGTTTGTTTTGGATGGCTCCCATTCTCTTGGCGATGCAGTATTTTGCGGCTCACGAACCGCGGCACTGGAAAGCGAATTCTTATTCTACTTGGTAACGAGCAGGTTTGCCCAATCCTACTGCGCGGGGGCGTTTTCACCGGGTGTCAAGATGAACAATCCTGGAACCTTAAATCTTCGGATCGAGCTTTGAGCGGAATGAGATTTGCGATAGAGTCAAGCTCGCGGAGGGTACGCGGTCGAACACGTCCTTGCGTACTCTGGGGCGGTCTCACAAGTGCCGTATAATCAGCACTTAGGGCTCAACTCCGGCCGGGTTACCGGGATGGGCTTCAACGGCATAAGCTTCTTCGAATCAGCGGATCAGAACGGCATGGCGAAACAGAACGAGAAACAGAACGAGGCGCAGCAGAACGTGGTCGGGCAGAGCGACCTCCGGCAGATAATCGAGCGCGCCGTGACGCAGGCTCTGGCGCGGCAGATTTCACAATTGCAGGCGCAGATTGTGCAACAAGTGCTCGAAGCGTTGCCAGCTTCAGTGAGCGCCGCACCTCGCTCGGCGCAGAAAAATTCGACCACTCTGGTTCAGGCCGTAGCCGATATTCATGCGGGCTCAACCCAAAAAGAAATTTTGCGCGCTTTCCTCGATGCCGGCAGTGCACACTGCTCGCGCATCGCGCTTTTCGTGGTGAAGGCGGGAGCCGCGTCGGGATGGCAATCTCGCGGCTTCAATCACCAGGAAACCGCCAAGGATTTCCCGCTTGATCTGAATGCCAGGCCGGTGGCGCACGCTTACCAGAATCGAACGGCAGGTCCGGGCACGATCGCCGAGATGGACCGGCGATTCGTCGAGCACTTCGGCAGCCCGGCCCACCAGCAGGTGCTGGTATTGCCCCTGGTGCTCAAGGACAAGGTGGCAGCCCTGGTTTACGCCGACGGCGGAGGCAACGGCAATCTGGACACCGCCGCCCTGGAATTGCTGGTCATGGCAACCAGCGCGTGGCTGGAAGTAACGTCCCTTCGCAAACAGGCGGCCGCGAAAGAAGATAGCACGGCGGGCCGGGTGGAGAGCGCACCTGCGTCCATGCCAGCGGTTTCTTCGTTATCGGATTCTTTCGCTGCCCATGCGCCCAAGCACGTACCCGCAAGCCTCACACCCGATCCCGTAACTGCGGCCGAGGTAGCAGAAGTGGCTTCGGCGCATGCGGCCGGCGCAGCCGCAGCGCCAGCCGCGGCTACGGATCCCTGGGCCGGACTCTCGCCGGAAGATGCCGACGTCCATCGCAAGGCGCAACGCTTCGCCCGCCTGCTGGTGGATGAAATCAAGCTCTATAACCAGGCGAAAGTTGCCGAGGGCCGGCGCAACAAGGATCTGTACGACCGCCTGACGGACGACATCGACAAGAGCCGCGGAACGTTTCAGAAGCGCTATGGCAGCACGGCAGCGGCAACCGGGGACTACTTTAATACCGAACTGCTGCGCAGTCTGGCCGAAGATGATATCGCCATCATGGGTCCTAATTTCCGCCGCTAGATTTTGCGGCTAGATTTGACAGTAGAAGTTCCGGCAGTAGCCGTCTTCGCGAAAGCAGACGTAGTGCGATCGGGTTCAGCGCGACTAGGTTCGATGAAATGGTGGGCGGTCATGGCCGCCGCTCTCTGCGGCTGCTTTGGCGCTGTGGTTGTGTCCGCAGGGCCCTTGCCGCAATCTGCGTCCACTTCCCCTCAAAGCCAGGCCGACACGCCTCCGCCGAAGCCCGCGGCTCCAGCAACCGCAAGCAGTAAGCCCCGCAGCAAGCCCAGTCACCCAGGCAAGACTCAAACCAGCACGGCCCCTGCCGGCAATAAGTCTGCGTCCAGCGCCGGCACGCATCACCCCGCCAGCGCCCGGAAGCACCGAACCATTTCTCCCCGCGTCCAGCGCATGCGGCAGGCATTTGTGGCTTCGGCCAGCTTGCGTCCCATGGCGCAACAGCTTCTGCAGGATCGCTCACTGCCAGCCTACACCGGGGTGGAAGCATATGCCCGGTCTCATGCCAAGGAAGATGCGGGCGCGCTGGCGTGGCTCGTAGTGGGCTACGCCCGCGTGCTCGATCGAGACTATGCCAAAGCGATCGACCCGCTGACCCGGGCCAAGGTTCACGCGGGAGACTTAGGCGATTACGTCGCTTACTATCTCGGAACCTCCTACCTGCAGACTGGGCGCACCGCAGAGGCCGTGTCAAACCTGGCGGATTTTGCCAAAGCTCATCCGGATTCGCTGCTCGTACGCGATGCCGCCGTCAACTATGCGGACGCGCTCCTGCTCGAAGGGCAAGCGGCGGAAGCGGTCACTTTATTGGAGCCGATCCGCTTACCCTTACGCTCGGACTTGCAATTCGCCTTGGGACGGGCATACGCAGCTTCGGGCCAGACCGCGAAGGCCGCTGAAACGCTGGGAAATATCTATTACACAATGCCAGCCAGCGCGGAAGCCGACGCGGCCTATGCCGAGTTGAAGAAGCTGCCGTCCGTAGCCCCTCCCACTGAGGCGCTGCGGAAAATGCGGGCCGACGCATTGATGAACCGGAAGCGTTATGGCGATGCCGCCGACGAATATCGCAGTCTGGTGAATGGGGCCAGCACCAACGACAAGCCTTCTCTCCAACTTGCCTTGGCGGATGCTCTTCATCGCAACGGCAGGAACCATGACGCCAAGTTGGTACTCGCTTTGCTGGGTGGTGAGAGCGGCGAACTAAACGCGCAGCGTCTCTATCTGCTGGGTCAAATCGCCTGGGCCGCCAACGACAACGCGACCTTTTACAGCACCGTAAATGAGTTGCGCCAAGCGGCTCCAACCAGTCCCTGGCTGGAGCAGGCGCTGCTCTCGGCGGCCAATCTGCATCTGGTTCATCGCGAGTACGATCAGGCGCTGGACACATTTCGGGAAATCCAGCAGCGCTTTCCCAACGGCGCGCGGGCTTCGTACGCACATTGGAAAGCAGCCTGGCTGACCTTCCGGCAGGGACGCGCCCAGGAAGCCAAAAAGGCTTTCGAGGAACAGATTGCCCTCTATCCTTCCGGCGCGGAAACGCCTTCCGCTTTATACTGGCGCGCTCGTCTGGCCGAGGAAGACAACCAGCCCACCATGGCCCGGGCCTTCTATCAGAAGCTCTCCGATCGCTACCGCAATTTCTATTACGCCGAGCTGGGACGGCAAAGGATGAAGCTTCTCCCTCCGGCGGCAGCCGATGCAACGACCGAATACGCCTTGCTCGATCGCGTGCCTCCCCTCGAGGGCGGCACCAAAGTTACAGCTTCGGAACCGCCGCGGGATGAGCTGCACGTGCAGAAAGCGGAGCTTCTTGGAAACGGCGGGCTTGTCGATTTTGCCGTACGCGAATTGCAGGCCGCCGCCGCGGACGCCGGTGGCAGTTGGGCCCCGGCAGAAACCGCGCAGCTCTATGACGAGACCGGGCATTACGACCAAGCCATCGAGGTCATGAAGCACTCCGCGCCCAACTATTTCGCCCTCGACATTCCCGATCTGCCGCGAAAATACTGGGAGGCGCTCTTCCCCAAAGCTTTCTGGAACGATCTGAAGCGCTCTTCCTCGGCGAATGGACTGGATCCCTATCTTGTGGCGTCACTCATCCGACAGGAGTCTGAGTTCAATCCCAACGCGGTTTCGCGGGCCAATGCGGTTGGCCTGATGCAGTTGCTGCCCAAGACCGGCAAACAAGTGGCCAAGGATGTGAAGCTGCAGCGCTATAACGCCAGCCAGTTGTACACACCCGCAGTGAATCTGGAACTGGGCACGCGCTATTTCCGCGGCATGGTCGACAAGTTCGGCGGATCATTCGAATACGCGCTGGCCGCCTACAATGCTGGATCAGACCGCGTCGAAGACTGGCTGAACCAGGGTAAATATCGCGACCCGCAGGAGTTCGTCGAATCGATCCCCTTCACCGAGACACGCGAGTATGTGCAGGCAATCCTGCGCAACGCCAGCATGTACAAGCAGCTTTACGGGACCCCGTAGGAGGTAAAGGCTTGGGTTCAGTCGGGCCGCGACTCTTCGTGGCTGCTCGATTTGTGAAACAGAATCTCCAATACCAGTAATCCCGCGCCCACCACGATAGCGCTGTCCGCCAGATTGAAAACCGGCCACTGGTACCGCTTCACGTAAAACAGCAGAAAGTCGACCACGCGCCCGCGAACCAGCCGATCCCACAGATTTCCCACCGCTCCTCCCATGATCAGCGCCAAGCCAATGCCGGGGACCACTTGAGCATGGTGATTTTTCCAAAGCAACACCGAAACCACCACCAACGCGATCACCGAAAACGCAATCAGCAAGCCAGTCTTCCAGGGCCCGGTAGAATCGGCGAACAGGCTGAAGGCCGCGCCGCTGTTCTCGGTGTGGGTGAGGCGAAAAAAGCCAGGGATGACTTGGATGTGAGCATAAAGAGAGATGCGTTCCGCCACGATGTGCTTTGTCCAGCGGTCAACGAGGACAACGACGATGGCAAGCAACAGGTAGAAGGCGCGCGCGGAGGTTTTGGTCATCCCTATTCTTGGCCGCGTCTGGGCCTGGAAACATCTTAAACTGTTTGCAGTTGGGATTCTTTTCTCCCTGAATCCTTCATTTTCGTCTATCCCTCGCAAGGCCAGTCCATGTATCCTGATGCGGCCTTGAGCCGGACTACGCGCCGCGAAGCGCAGAGCGCAGACCCGTGCCGGGTTGTTTTAATTCTTATGTCGGCGATATGCGCGCATGAGACTTTGGAAACGCTGGAGAGGTCGGACCCTGCTGTTCCTGGCGGTAGTGGGACCAGGGATCATTACGGCGAACGTCGACAACGACGCCGGCGGCATCCTGACCTATTCCCAGGCCGGGGCACAATACGGATTTCTTTTGTTGTGGACCATGATCCCGGTCACCCTGGCCCTAATCGTGGTGCAGGAGATGAGCGCCCGCATGGGAGCCGTGACCGGCAAGGGGTTGAGCGACCTGATCCGCGAAGAGTTCGGGCTCCGCATCACTTTTCTGATGATGCTCGGCATTCTGATCACGAACTTCGGCAACGTGGTGACGGAATTTATTGGCATCGCCACCAGCCTGGAATTATTCGGGCTCTCGCGCTATGTGACCGTGCCGGTTTGCGGTCTGATCGTTTGGCTGATTGTGGTGAAAGGTCAATACAAAAGCGTGGAAAAGGTCTTCCTGGCAGCGTCGTTCTTCTATATCACTTACATCTTCGCCGGGGCACTGGCGCATCCGGCATGGAAAGTCGCAACCATCGCAACCTTCAAGCCGCCCGAGTGGGCTAGGTTTCGCGAGCAGGCGTACTTGTACATGGTGATTGGAGTGGTCGGGACAACCATTGCGCCCTGGATGCAATTCTATCTGCAGTCCTCGATCGTGGAAAAGGGCGTAACCCGACGGGGGCTTCGGGCTTCACGCTGGGACGTGATCACGGGTTGCATTTTTACGGACGTGGTCGCGTGGTTCATCATCGTGGCCTGCGCAGCCACGCTGTATGTGCACGGCTACCGGGACATCAAGTACGCAGCCGATGCAGCCCAAGCTTTGAAGCCGCTGGCCGGGCAGTACGCTTACATACTATTCGCCGTAGGACTGTTTAACGCCTCCCTTTTTGCAGCTTCGATTCTGCCGCTTTCCACTGCATACACGGTATGCGAAGGCCTGGGCTTCGAATCCGGCGTAGACAAAAAGTTCGGCGAGGCTCCGGTCTTCTACTGGCTCTATACGCTGCTGATCGTCGCTGGCGGGGCGGTGCTTCTAATACCCGGCCTTCCGCTGGTAAGGATAGCGGTCTCGTCGCAGGTGGTGAACGGCGTGGTGCTGCCCTTCGTGCTGATTTTCATGTTGCTGCTGATCAACAAGAAAGAGGTCATGGGCGAATACGTAAACACGCGTTTGTTCAACGCCGTGGCCTGGCTGACTACGGTCGTAATGATCGGTCTGACGATGGCGTGGTTCTGGACATTGCGAGGCGGAGGTTAGAACGCTGCCGTTCAAACTCTCACCACGGAGCAGTGAAATCTCGGATGGTTTCTTTTTTTCTCGGTGCCGAAGCCTTCCCTGGAGCCAGCCGAAGGGCCGCGGTGGTGAAAAGCCGTTTCCGCAATTAAATTCTTCCTCTTGTGACATCTGACCTTCCTTCACACCATCCTTGCGCGATGTCGTGCCTACTCCTGGAGGAACCTCACGGCCCCTCAGCCTCCCCATGCGAGTGAGGGGCAGAGGGACATCGAATCAGGGCGCTTACGGTAGGCTAACCTGGATAGCCCGGACCTGGTGCCTGGTGTTGGTGGTGATCGCTAGGATTAAAATTTGAAAGCTGGGGAACAAGATAACGAATAAACGCGGTAGAAGGCGCAGACAAGAACTAAGAGGTTTGGCCTTACGTAAGTCTTCCCGCAGCTAAATCCCTCACCAGAGAAGCATCCGCTTCAAGAAAATCATAGGACGGTAGGTCCTTGGCAGCCGACCACTGCACATCACGGAAGATGCGGTTCTCAATTTCGCCGCGGTATTCGCGCACGAGGAAGAACCGCAGCTCAACCACGGCGCCATTCGGGTAGGTGTGCTGCAGGCGGGCAATCTCGTCGCCGATCCTGGCGTGGATTCCCAATTCTTCTTCCAGCTCCCGGCGCAGGGCGTCGCGAGGCTGTTCGCCGTCTTCAATTTTTCCCCCGGGGAACTCCCACTTGAGGGGCATGGTCTGGTGTCGCGTGCGTTGGCAGACCAGCAGCTTGCCATTCTTCTCGATCACGGCTGCGACGACCCTTTTCATAATTTGGAAGCAGCGCTGGCGTACCACTTGCTGGGTGCGCGGAGCTCGCGGACCCCGTCCTTTTCAACTTTCACCGCGACTCCTCCAGCCTTTTCCCGACCACCTCGGCGCAGTACTGGACCAGTTTCTGGTCCTTGATGCCGAACGCGGCGGGGAAATGGCTATCGATGTCGAGTTCGCCGACGACTTTCTTCTGCACAAAAATAGGCACAACAATTTCGGACGTCGTCTCCAGAGAACAGGCCAGGTAGCGGGGATCTTTGCTGACGTCGTCCACCACAACCGTCTTGCCGCTGGAGGCGGCAGCTCCGCAAATGCCCTGGTTGAGCGGAATTCGCGTGTGCGGAGTCATAGCACCGACGAAGGCGTCCAGCACCAGCGCCGGCGGTTGGGCGCCGGGCTCGAGCATGTAAAAGCCAACCCAGTTGTACTTCAGCATGCGCTCGTGCAACAGCCGGCAGACGCCTTGCATTAGATCTTTGGCCGTCGGTGCCGATGAGGCGAGCTCCGCGATTTCGTTGCGAACCTCTTCGATTCTGGTGGTGACGGGCATGAGAAGAATCTTAACTCAGAGTGGGAGATCCACGGCTGTCGAAGACGGAACCGAGGTAATCTGGCGGATTCCTTCCGTGCCTCGAAACAAGTCGGGATGAATGGCAGACGCCAGTGCATCGAGACCGCGGAGAAGCGTTGGAGCGGGCGTGTTGAGATGCTCGTCGCGAATGCAGTAGACCCGGGCAGTGCGAGCGGCGCGAGATCCCTGCCAATTACGCTCGCGGACGATTTTTTCCAGCGGCACCCGGTCGCCCGCTCCACACCAGGCCGCGATCACGATGTCAGGATCCATGCGGGTCACGTCTTCTGCGGAAATTTGCCGCCCCGGCGCGCCCACGAACTCACCTCCTGCGGCTTCCACCAGTTCCGCGACCCAGGCTTGCGACGCAATCAGCGGCTTGCCCCATTCTTCGCAGAACACTCTCGGACGAGGCAACCCCGCGGTGCGAGCGCTGACTTGTTCGATCCGCTGCTCCATGGCGGCGATCACCCTTTGGCCGCGATCGCTAGCCCCCACCATGCCCGCAATGGTAGCGATGTCGAGATAAATGTCGGCGAGACTCTTGGGTGCAAGCCCCAAGAAACGGGCTCCCGACTTGAGTATTTCGATGACCGCCTTCTCCTGGTAAGGCACTGAAGCAATGACCAGGTCGGGCTGGGCGGCAATAATCTGGTCGGCATCGGCAGTCCAGGAGTCGGCGAGGATGATACGGTGCCGCAATGCCAGTTCAGGAACCACATCCGCGCAATACTTCGTGCACGCGACCACGCGGTCAAGTTCGCCAACGGCGGCAAGGATGACCGTCGCGCTGGGTTGCAGGCTGACGATGCGGCGCGGCGTGTGGGAGGACGGCATGAATCTCAAACTACCGGCTTGATCTGGCTCAGGGCCGCCACAAGTGCGTCCAGCGCCAGTTGCGCGGCGTGGGTCGAGGCTTGGGGCAGTCTGCCGACGGCGGCAATCACGTCCTCGCGCCGCAAGTCCCGAGCTTCATTCAGCATCTTCCCCATTACCAATTCCGTTAAAGCCGAGCCGCAGGCAATCGCCGCTACGCATCCCTTGGCCTTGAACCGCGCCTGGGTAATCCGCCCTGCGCTGGCTTTCAGACTCAGCCGCAAGATGTCCCCGCAGGCGGGGTTTTCAATTTCTGCCATGGCGTCCGCTCCGGCAATGTCTCCGGCATTGCGCGGGTTCTGGAAATGATCGAGTAACTGCGCGGAATACATTTGCAGCCTAATTCGTAAACAACAGTCTCCCGACGGCAAGCTCAAGTGCGCGGACGGGTGCCCTCAGGAAAATAAATCGCCCAGCCTTTTTCCCGGGCACGGCACTCGAGGTCCGGGTTCGGATTGACCGCGAAGGCATGTGTCGCCATCGCCAGCATCTCCGCATCCCATCGCGAATTGCCGAAAGCGGCTTCGATCTGCTTCTTGACGACCTCGCGCAGCGCCTGCGGTTTGCCGGAGCCCGAAGGAACGCGGATCAGACGCCCGGTGACAATGCCACCATCGAGTTCTGCCTTGGCCGCAAGGATGCGGCTTTCCGGTACTCCGAAATGCTTCATCGCGGCGCGGATCACCCATTCGTTCGAAGATGAGACGGCCCAGACTTCGCAGCCGTTTTCCTGCAGGCGGCGGACCAGTTCGCGCATGTCGGGAAAGATCTGCGCCACCAAGAACTGATCGAAGAAACGGACAGCGGCGTCCATTAGCTTCGACGCTGAGATGCCCCGGTGCATCGTCACCATTTCGCCGCACATCGTGGTTTCATCGACCTCGCCGCGCTTGTAGGCGGCGTGACGCTCTCGCAGAGGCCGATCCAGCGCGCCCGGAACAATGCTCCCTTCTCTCAGCTCCCAATCGAAGAAGCCCTCTCCGGCATCGCCTGACCACAGTGTGCCATCGCAATCAAATGCGGCGACGCGCAAGTCGAGACCGAGGACCGAGTCGAGAAATTCGTTGGTCACCGGGAGAAACGCTTCTGCCCCTGTAGCGTTCATCTATCCACGATAACGTGCTTCGGAGGAAACAGGCAATGGTGCACAGAAGAGCATGGTTGACCGCTGATGGTTGAGGGAAAGCAAGATGCATCTGAGTTGGGATTCCAATCATCAATCAGCAATTATCAATTCTGGAAGGAGCGGCCAGCAGTCCCGCGTAGTCCTGCGGAGTGTTGATGTTCAGAGCAACCAGAGGATCGTCAACCCCGAGATATTGGATGTGCTCCTGATGCTCATGTTCGATGTCGCGGGCGATCGATGTGGCCGGAACGCGGAGAAACGCTTCCATCATTTCGCGCCCTACAA
>Ga0302326_10024401_pt1 | contig 12292 bp, 10 predicted proteins | sample Palsa_T0_3_FD_202264 | JGI IMG/M metagenome (GOLD analysis project Ga0302326, IMG submission 202264) | Peat permafrost microbial communities from Stordalen Mire near Abisko, Sweden - Palsa_T0_3 | ecosystem: Environmental > Terrestrial > Soil > Palsa > Peat permafrost | place: Sweden: Abisko...
CGGTGCCCGCGGAATTGGGCGTAGCCTGCTGAGCAGCTTCAAGAAATTCCCCCGGGACGATTCCCGCAGCCCCCAGCCCGGCAAGCCCAGCCCCCGCGCCCTTAATAAACGCCCGGCGCCCAATAGTATGTTCACTCATTCAGAAAATCCCCCATGCGGCGCATTGAGCCCGCGGCAATTCGGCGATCAATCGTCCATCGAGACGAGTCGAGCCGCCCCGCCCCGCCATCACCGCCCCTTCCGTCAGCTTTTCGTAAATCCATAAAGCGTCTCAGGATTATCCACAAGGATGCGATGCCGCGTAGCCTCGTCGGGCGCCCATTGCGACAGAAGATCGAACACCACCGCGTCGTCCGGCTTAGTCGCCTCGCCCGGATGCGGCCAATTGCTCCCCCAGATCATTCTTTCGGGAGCCGCCTTCACATAAGCCTGCGCCACCTTGGTCACGTCGGCAAACGTAGGCGGGCCGTCCTTGCTGTCGCCCGCCGCCATCGAGAGCTTCACGTACGTCCGTCCCTTATCCAGCAGCTTCAGCATCACCGCGAACCCCGGATGGTTCACACCCATCGGCTGCTCGATGCGCCCCATGTGATCGAACACCAGCACAGACGGGAAATTCAGCAACAGGTCTTGCAGCGACACCAGTTGCGTGCCGCTGGCCCCGAAATCGATGTGCCATCCCATGTCGTTCACGCGCTTCGCCAGCGGCTGAAGCGCGGTCACCATCGCGACGGCGTCCGCCCCCAATCCAAAGCGCGCCGCGCGAATTCCGCCCTTGTGCAGCACTTCCAGTTCCGCGTCCGTGATGGCCGGGTCCACGGTGGCAGCGCCGCGCGCATTCGGTGCAAACTGCGCGATGGCGTCCATGGTCACGCGGTTGTCCGTCAGGTAAGGCCGAGGCGTGGCAATCACGTTTCGCCCCAACCCGAGCCGCTTCTGGAACAGGCGGTAATCCGCCACCGTCGCATTCGGTTCCGAGCCGGGCTTCGCGGGCGGAAAGCGCATCGGATCGTAGATGTGCTGATGGCAGTCGGTAGCCAGCGGCGGCGCCTTCAGCTTGGGCCGCTCGGTGCCAGACGTGTTAGGCACCGCCTCCTGCGCTTCGCCGATCCCCGCGGACCCGGCGCACACCGCAGCAAGAGTCGCAACTCCCGCGCTCTTGATAAATCCCCGGCGATCCATAGTGTTTTCGCTCACTCGACCATCCTCCACCGAAATTTTTTGCAGCCTCAGGTATTAAGATTTCGCGAATCCGTAAAGCACCGCGGGATTTTCTACGAGTATCCGATGCCGCGTCGCTTCATCGGGCGCATACTCCGAAAGCAGATCGAAAATCATAGCGTCGTCCGGCTTCGTAGCCTCGTTCGGATGCGGCCAGTTCGTCCCCCAAACCACTCGTTCCGGCGCGGCCTGCACGTAAGCCTGTGCCAGTTTCACCACGTCGGTGTAAGCAGGCGGCCCCACCTTGCTGTCCCCGCCTGCGAGCGACAGTTTCACCCAGGTCCGCCCTTTATCGATAAGCCTGCGCACGATCGCGTACGCCGGATGGTTCACGCCAGCCGGTTCCGGAATCCGCGCCATGTGATCGATCGCGATCACGGCGGGGAATTTCATCAGCAGATCCTCGGTCGCGATGATCTGATCCGCGCTGATGCCGAAGTCGATGTGCCATCCCATTTCATTAACGCGGCTAGCCAGAGTCTGAATCTTGTTGATCGTCCCCGCCGCATCGCCGCCCAGCAGCAGGAACCGCACCCCGTTCATCCCACCCTTTTTAAGGCTTTCCAGCTCGGCATCGGTAATCGAAGGATCGACGGAAGCAAGTCCCCGCGCATTAGGAGCAAATTGAGCAATAGCATCGAGCGTCACCCGATTGTCGTTAACATACTCCTTGGGCGTAGCAATCACGTTCCGCGTAGTCCCCAGCCGCCTCTGCAGCAAACGGTAATCCGCAACGGTCGCGTCCGATTCCGTGCCGGGCCGCGGAAACGGGAAGCGCACCGGGTCAAAGATATGCTGGTGACAATCGCAAGCAAGCGGCGGCGCCTTAAGCGTCGGGCGTTCAGTCCCCGAAGCATTAGGAACCGTCTCCTGCGCGCCAGTAACCCGCGCAGGGATGACGGCCGCCATGCCCGCAAGCCCAGCCCCCTTAAGAAAGGCCCTGCGCCCGATCCCCCGCGCCCCCCATCCCGTATCCAATGCGTTCTTCAATGAATCCCCATAAGGATGTGCGACCCACCCCAGCAAGCCCTCAACCAGCGCGTCGCTCATGCCAGCGAAAAAAAAGCCGCAAGCGAGCGGGATGTTACCGGCAACCTCAAAGCAAGTCAATCGCGCACGCGGAGCACTGTCAAACCTCGTTAGAAATGTCCCCTTTTGAGCCTTTGTAGTTTCTTGTCGTTGGCTTGGCCTCGAGCGCAGCCCGGCGGAGCGGAGGGCCAAGCCAACGACGGTCGCGCGGCCGCCTTTTCGAGCCTTCTGCTGCGCTGCGCGGCGGGCCGCCTCGCGCCACGGATGATTGTCCGGCGTCACCCACTTCCGTTTCGCCATGGCCAAGCCAATACAGCACCTGCCCGCCATACGCGCGGATTGAACACCACAAAACTCTCACGGTGGGCATGGAGCACCAGCTCGCGGCCTCCTCCGCTGCGCCTAACGCGCAGCCGTTTGCGTCGACCCGTTGGCTGAAACAGGCGTATATTTGTCGGCCCATGCGAATTTTTCTTTGGATCGTATCGGTGATTGCAGCAGCGGCTGCCGGTTCGGCGCTCGCCTTGCATCTGCGACCCTCGCCGCCGTTCGAGCCGGTTGCCGAGGTCTCGCAGATCATGAAAGCGACGGTCGGACCGTCCTCGGATGTCGTGTTCGGGGCCGTAGAGATCGATGTGGACAGCAAGGGCACGCACGAACGAAAGCCGGAGACGGATGCGCAGTGGGAACAGGTCCGCAACAGCGCCGTCACGCTGATGGAGAGCGGAAATCTGCTGATGATGCCGGGACGCGCGCGCGACGGAGGCCTGTGGATGGAGCAGTCCAGGGCGCTCATCGAAGCCGGAGCCATGGCCGCGAAAGCGGCTGAGGCAAAAAACGCCGGCGCGCTCCTGGACGCGGGCCATCTGATCAATCTTTCCTGCGATAGCTGCCACAACCGTTACATGAAATTGCCATAGTATTTCCGCACGAGAGCGGCGTGGGGCTTCGCAGCTCATTCTCTGTTGCAGCCAACCGCGCTACTCTGTGGCCATGAGCATTGACTGGCTCCGCGAATTCTGTCTTTCTCTACCGCACACAACCGAGCAGGTGCAATGGGAAGACGCTTTGGTATTCAAGGTGGAGGAAAAATGTACGCCGTCGCCCGGCTGGAACCCGGCGAGCACTGGCTCTCTTTGAAGTGCAGCGATGAGGAATTTGTCGAGCTGGTGGAGCGGTCAGGAATTTTCCCAGCTCCCTACCTCGCGCGTGCACATTGGATCGCGCTCGAATCCGAGGACACGTTTCCGCGGATCGAGCTGCAGCAACTCCTCACCCGGGCGCATGCGCTTATCTTCGCCAAGCTCCCCAGGAAAACTCGAGCCGCGCTGGCTCGAAAAACTGCGCCAAGGCCTCGACGCGGACGAACAAGGCGAAGCAGAGCCTAGCTACCTCAAAAGCCGTACAGCCGCGCCGGGTTTTCTACCAAGGCGAGTTTGAGCTGCGCAGGTCCCGAAGTCCAGGTGGCCAGTAAATTGAGATTACGGCCGTCGTCGATCTGGTATAGGGGCGAAATTTCTGTAAGCGCGTGCCCCGGCGCCCTCTCAGGGTGCGGCCAACCCGTGCCCCACGTAATTCTCTCCGGATTCGCCGCGATGATGGCTTTGGCGAGCGGCACCACGTCCGGATAGTCCGGCGACTGCTTCGAGATGCGATAGGGCGCCGAGACATCCACATAGGCTTTGCCGCCGCGTACGAGTTTCAGAAGCGTGTCAAAACCCGGCTGGCTGAGGCCGCGCTCCGGCTGCGCTCCCCCGAAGTGGTCAAATATGACGGGAACGGGAGAGGCCATCACCTGCTCCTGGATGGCCTCGATCTCCGACAAGTGCCCGTGAAATTCAACATGCCAGCCGTAGGCCTTCGCCCTTTCGACCGCGATTTTGAAACGGTGCCGCGCCGATTCCGCGTCCGCCTGGCCTTCCACCGCAGCGCTGATGATTCCGCAAACCCCGCTGCCGCGCATCTGCTCGAGTTCGGCAGCGGAAATGTCATCTCTTACTATGACCACGGCACGGGCCTGCCGTCCGATCCGCTTAACGGCGTCCAGAATGCAGGAATTATCGGTGCCGTAGAAGCTCGGTTGCACGAAGACCACGCGGTCAATGTGCAGGGCACGATAGACCGAGCGCAACTCCTCGAGCGAAGCGGGTTCAGGGTTGTAACCACGGTCGGCTGTAAACGGAAACCGCGCCGGATCTCCGATCACGCACACATGGGAGTCGCACGCTCCAGCAGGAACGCTGAAATTTACGGGCGTGCTCGGCTGAGCGGCGGTCGCAAAAGCGGTCTTGATTGGCCCGGCGAATGCGGCAACTCCGGCCACACCCGCTCCCTTGAGAATGTCTCGTCGCGATAGCATCGGTCCTCCGTGATGCGCGTTCGCCTGCGACCACATTTTGTTTCGTCGCGCTAACTGCCGGGAAAGATATACCGGCCCGCAACTCCGTGCAAGATACTTGTCTTCCTTCCCAGGGTTCGATAGAGTGCCGCGCTAGCACTCCTGTCCGTAGGGATACTGACATCGTTTCCTGAAACTGCAATCGGAGGAAAACAACATGAACGATAACTCCCAGCCGGATTTGTTCGCACCCATTTTGACCAGTGATGCGCTCATGGGACCCCTGCTTCTGGTGGCGCGCCTGCTGACCACCGGTACCTTCGTGTTTTATATCCTCAACGAGCTAACCAAAATCCATCCGCTCGGACCTTTACTCTACGTCGCCATTGCGGCACAGGTTCTCGGGATCGCCCTCGTGGCGCTCGGTTACAAGACAAGATTCGCGGCGATTCTCCTCGCCGTGTGTATTCTCGCAACGCTTCTATTTTTTCGCGGGGAGCTAGGATTCCACAATTTTCTTGTGACCATCGCCGAGAAGGTGCTCGCTATAACGGGCGGCTTCCTGTTCATGTTCGCATACGGGCCCGGGCCGCTATCCGTCGACCGGCTTCAAGGCCACGACAAGCCGGCAGGCATCGCCAACAACGGCGCCGTCATGGGTCCGCTGCTGCTTGGGGGTCGAATGCTGACGGTTTTTGTTTTCTTCTTTTTCGGCGTTTCTAAGATTTTGCACACGCCGGAAATAAAAGCTTACATGGTGAGGCATAACGCGCACGTGCCAACAGATCTCGTCTACCTGGCGATTGTGACGCAGATCGTCCCTCCCCTGCTCGTGTTGTTCGGCTACAAGACACGCTATGGCGCACTGGCTCTCGCCGGCTTCTGTATTATCGCGCCGTCGCTGTTCCATTCGGACTTCGGCAATCCCTCCGAGGTGGAGCACTTCTTCCTGGATTTCGCGGTCACCGGAGGGCTCTTATTTATGTTCGCGCAGGGACCGGGTCCGCTTTCTGTGGATGCACGGCTAGGAAGCGCCCGAACTCCCTCGGCGAAGGAAGCTCTGTCCGTGAGCGCATAGGAGAGAAAGGCCTCACCTAGTTGTCGCCCGGGACCTGCCACCAGTCGAGGGCCTCGAACTGCGCGCGCTTGAGGGAACCGTTGGCGGCGTACCAGTCGCGCCAGGCCGCGGCGCCCCCCGGCACATTTTCACCCGTAATTTCACGCAAAGCCATAAAGCACCAGTTGCTCATGCGCGGATCGAGATGCGAGGACGAAACAAGGTCAATGAGCCGCGGCACCATGCGGAAGCGCTGCTGTCGCGAAAAAATGCCGCAATCGGAAATATTGCATCCGGCGCGGTCGCGGACGGAAAAAGAAGCATCGTGAGTAAAGATATCGAACAGCTCGTCCAGGGCCTCATCGGTGCCTACGAATCGCAGCCCTTCGGTGGCCCACTGGCGCACGGCTGCATCGGAATTGTTGCGCGCATAGTCGAGCACGAATTGGTGGCTGCGCTCGGAGTCGATGCCGTCTCCGGCCAGAACCCCCAGGTAGTAGAGCGCAGCCCCGCGATAGGACGGATCCGAGCGCGCCTGGTCCATCAGGATAGCGGCGGCCTGCGGTGTTCTCGTCCAGCCGTCGGCGGCCAACTCCACATCGGCCTCCGCGCGGCGCACTCGGAGGTCGCTGGAGTAACGCGCGCGATCTTCCCATTGCCCGAGATTGCCGGTCCTCTGGAGATGTCCGGCCCAACTGGCGCTGCTTTGCGCTAACAGTTTCAGCGCCGCACGGTCCCCCGCGACGGAACGAGCCAGGAGCTCTTCGGCCTGCTGCTGAACCGAAAAAGCGCGAAGATTTTCCAGGCTGGCCTGCTTCATGCTTTCGGTGCGCACCGAGGGGGCCGCCGTTACGGCAGATTCGGCGCGGCGAGATCTCGCGTTGCGAAAAGCGGTGGTGCGCAGCATGATGAACCCGAGAAAAGCAACCCACCCGGCAAAGAATATTAGGCCGATGGCCTGCGGCCAATTTTTCGTGACGTTGCCCGCGGATCTGGCGCGAGATCCCGCAAAGGTAAAAACTCCTCTCGCCTCGGTTCCCGGCTGAGGCGGCGGCCCATAAAGCGAATTGCCGACTTCAACCTGCGTGTTCAGTGAGAGTCCAGCGCGCTTCTCGATCTGCGAGACAATCCACCGGGCTTCCTCCCGGCTTTCAATATCGTCGATCAGGGTGTGCGCCTTCCCGTCCTTCTTTCGGATGCGCAGCGAATACAGTGTGGAACCGCTGGAGCTAGCCTGCTGAATCGTGGTGACGGGCAGGATCGAGTCCACTTCGGAGACCTGCACCTGGTGAGTGGAGCCGATACCGAATACGGAGCGCCGCCAGGAAATCGTCCCGTTGCCCACCAACAGCCGTGTCGAGGAGAGAACCGTGTGGATAGTCGCCAAGCCCAGAAAAAAGCACAGCAATCCAACAATCGCGAAGGCAAATAGAGGAGGCCGCCGGTCCACGTGCAGCATCGCGGCAAAAAGAGCCCCACAGGCAGCCGTCAGGGCCAACACGAGCGCCGCGCGGCCGGCGTTGCGCCCAGCGCGGAAATAAAATTCCAGACCATCGGGCGACTCGCGGAGGATCGCGCGATGTCGCGCGGGTTCGGCAACATCGGAAGCGGCCTCGCTTCCGGTGGTGGTTGTCGGCGAGAAGCGCCCGAATCGAACGCTGCTATCGGAATCCGCAGAGGCAAAAGAGGCCGCGCGCGGCTCCCCTTGCGATGTGCGATAGACCGGCAGTTCGAACTGGTCCGCGTAATCGACGCCCGGGACGTCCGCCTTCGCGCTCAACAACCAGTAGACCTGATCGTTCGGGTTGTCGCGGTCCGTCTGGAAAGCATCCGGGGGAAGGACGAAATCGACCGGAATGACTGTATCAAGCGGCCCCCGGCTCAGTGAGTTAGAAGGTATGTTTCTCGAATCCTCCCAGAGCGGCACCTGTTGAGTGGAGCGATTGTTGCCCGCGCCGGTCGAGACGCGCCGGAAACAGGATAGCTTGAGGTCGATACCATGGGGCGCATCGCCGCGAATCTGCACGTGAATGGCGCCGGCCACGTGGCCGCCGGGAGTGTACGGCAGCGAATTCATCTCGTAATACGACTTGCCAAAACGCTCCACGCGGATGGTGGCGCGGATCGCGCCGAAGAGGACGATCAAGCCAACCAGTTCAAAGGCGGCCGGAACCAGGTATTTAGGATCCTGCGTTTGCGAAAGCTGAGAATAAGCCCCCAGCGAAACCGGCAGCGACAGCATGTTGACGAGCACCGCCGCTACCCACCACCCGATGGCTCGGGATTTGTTTTGTGTCTCGACGCGACTCGCGGCCCAGTCTTTTCTCCACAGCCAGGGAGATCCGGGATTGGCCAGTGCCCTTTCCGCCTGCTCTTTCGACCGCGAGTAACCGAACAAGGCGCCAAAAATCAGGCCCGCGCCAATAATGGCAAATACGGAGCCGAACATGGCGCCGCCAATCCGGGCAGCGACGGGCTGATTTGTCTGCTGCACTAACTTGGCTGCCAGCAGAAGGCCTGCGCCTAGAAACGGCAAGCTGAAGGCGATCAGAACGGCAGCGCCAAGCTTTGACGGGGAAGCCACACACTATTTTCTCCCGTAATTGAGGGGAGCAAAATTATACGGTACGACAGACACCTGAAAAGTAACTCGCACAGGCGTGCGATGGAATCGCGTGGGGGCGCATCTTCGCCTCCCAGGCGTGGCCCAAAAAACGTCATTTCGTTGACGGATTTGCGGGCGGTCTCTGGCGGCTTGCGGGCGGCACGATTCCATTGTCCCGCAGGTATTCCACCATCTGGCCGTAGTGATCCATCGAGTGCGCGCAATCGAAGATTACGACGGCCGCAGGCGTCTTCAAAAAAGGCGTGGGCGGGCTCTTGATCGATGAGAAAGCGGTCTCCGCATCGATTGTGGCGATGGCTTTGTGTCCAAGGGCGAACGAATCGCGCAAATACTGCATGATCTGCGCCTTCGTCTGAATCGCATCTGGGCCGTTTTCACGCTCGAAATCCGAGTCTAACGTTTCAGCCGGCCGGTCCAGGATCGCGCCGAAGAACCGATTGTTCAAACTGGCGACGTGCTTCACCTGTTGAGCGAACGTGCGCACGCCCTTGAACTCGCCGTTCGCGGGTGCGAAGGAGTACTTATCCTCCGGCATGGCGTCCGCGGCATCGGTGATCTCGCGCTCCTCGGATGAAAGCTGCGCGTCCAGCACGGACGTAATGGTTGCAGGCCCCGTCGATTCGGAGGGAGGTCTTGCGGCGGGTGACAGTTGCGCGCGCGCCCCGTTGCCGCCCCATAAACACCCGGTACATAGCACCCCAATTCCAATCAGTTCGCGAATTCTCATGGCGTTCCACTTTTCGTATGGCTGTCTTTGATCATCGTCCAGTGCAGCTGGTAACGAGGGTTGAACGAGCCGCCGCTACATCGCCCGCAGGAAGCAATCCGCCGCCGGTGTCTCGTGACCACGCGCCTGCAGCCCGGGCATTCCGCTATCCATTTCGATGACGGAGCGACAACCGACCGCTCGCAGCAGCGCGAGCCGCTGCAGCCCAGCTCACTCGCTTTGGCTCGCCACACCTCGTCATGCGCGTGATTCGGCCCAACCAGCGCGTGTGCAATTTCATGGAGGATCGTGTTCCTGACATCCGGCTCGGAATTCAACAGCGTAAATTTCCTGCTCAGCGCGATCGTACGCACGCGATATTTGCAGATACCGAACCGGCGAACCGCCCGGTCGAACTCAAAGTGCCAATGCGAAAGTCCGTGAGCGGACAATAACCGGCGGGCAAGTGCTTCAGCGTCTTTGAGAATCATTTTATTTTTGCTGGGGCTCCCTCAGAAGCCGTAAAGCCGCGCGGCATTTTCCACCAGGATGAGTTTCAACTGGTCAGCGCCGGAAACCCATGTGGCCAGCGAATTCAGGCTCACGGCATCATCGATCTGTTCGAACGGCACCACTCCCGTCATCTGGCGCCCGGGTACCGTGGCCGCGTGCGGCCAATCGCTGCCCCAGGTGATTCGCTGCGGATTGGCCGCAATGAGAGCCTTGGGGATGGGCGCGGCGTCCGCATAGTCTGGCGCCTGGCTCGAGATGTGGGACGGCGTCGACAGTTCCACATAGACTCTCCCGCTGCGAAGCAAGTCCAGAAGTACGCCGAAGCCCGGCTGATGGACATCCCCAGCATTCTGAGCCCCGCCGAAAAGCGTTAGCTTTACAGCCACTTTTGAAGCCATCACTTGATCCCGGAACGCTTCCATCTGCGGCAAACGCACGTAGGTCTCGATGTTCCAGGGGCGATCGCCGATCTGGGCGGCAGCGTCCTTGAAATCGCTCATCTTGTGGACCACCAGCCCGCGCATTCCTCCGCGATGGAGCCGGTCCAGCTCGTCACTGGAAGTATCGGGAGCAAACGCGGCGACGCCGCGCGCGCTGCGGCCAAGCTGCTTGATCGCGTTCAGCGTACAGGTGTGATCCGTGCCGTATACCGTCGGCTGCGAGATGACCACGCGGTCGATGTGCAGCGCCCGGTGCAACGCGCGCACGTCCGCAATCGAGGCGGTCTCCGGCGTGTAAGGGCGCGATGCCGCGTAAGGAAATTCCCCGGGGTCAAAAATATGCGTGTGGCAATCGCACGCGCCCGCGGGAACCTTAAAGCTTACGGGCGTGCGCGGCTCCGGAGCGCTCGCCAGAACAGTCCCGAATGGCCGAACCAGCGCTGCCGCTCCGGCCGCGCCGATCGCCCCTGCCAGAATCTCCCGTCGTGAAAACATAGCCCTCCCTAAAAAGACAGCCATACGAAACAGGCAGCCGATTAGTCTGTTTTTGACGCCCAGCCTGCGCCGGCCACCTTTTCCATTGCGGCGACGGCCTCGGCCGGAACGATCTTCCAGTTCCCCGCCGCTTCGGCGGGAATTTTCTTCGTGCGCGTCACGTAGTCGATCACCAGCTCCTGCATGTCTCCAGTTCGACCCGCGACCGGCACTTCCTTATAGACCGCGTATCCGCCTTCGCCCATGCGCCGGGAAGAGGATACCGCTACCCGCAGTTTCTGCGCGGGATCGAGCGGCTTGCCATGAAATTGCAAATTGCGGATGCGGTCTCCCGCGGGTCTGGCCAGGTCGATCTCGTAGGAAACGCCTGCGGCTTGATCCGGAGGGAAAGAAGGGGCCTGGATCGCGCTGCCGCCAGGCGGAGGCCACTGCGGGAAAGAGCTTGCGGAGTGCTCCAGCGCGTCCTTGAGTTGCGCCCCGGTCATCTCGAGAACCACGCCGCCCCCGGCTTCGGGATAGAGCGCGCCGATCTGGCGCACGGTTACAGCTCCCGCGGAAATTTTCACCCCATCGTTCAACAGGTTCGCCATGGACACATCGGCATGCCCCGCATCGAGTTCGGTTTCCTGGATCACGTCGAGAAGCGCAGTGTCTTCGTAGCGCGCGTGTTTTCCCGAGACGTCTTTCGCGGCGCTGGCGACGGGCGTGTCGAGATACTGTTCGAGCTGCTGGCGGTAGGGCTTCACTACTGCGGCGGTCTCAGGATCGGGAGGCACGTCCGCCGTCACCGGAATGGTGTGGGAATGCTTGGAAGCGACTTCCCAGCGTCCGCTCGCGGCTTTCGTCATCACCACGTCCGCCCGCGCGAGCGACATCCCCCAGTATTTCGCCTCGGTGAGCAGCGCGCCGCCGATGAATTTCTCCGGCAACTCGCTGTGCGTGTGGCCAAAGAAAATCACATCGATGCCCGGGATCTGCTCGGCCACATCGGGAGCCAGATTCTCGCTCTCCTCCTGGATTCTCGCGGACTGCCCGCCCGATGGATTGCTTGCAAAGCCTGAATGCAGCAGCACGACCAGCAGGTCCACCTTAGGACGCAGCTCGGGAATCACCCGCTTGGCCGCCTGCAGGATGGGCTCGAACTCATAGCCTTTGCTCGGAGGCGCCACGGTAGTTACAAACCCGACGATTCCTACCCGCACGCCCCGCACGTTCTTGATGATGTACGGCGGGAAGTAGGGAGCGCCCTCGGTGTAAGTCTGTTTGATGTTGGCGCACAGCCAGGGAAATTGCGATTCCCCCTTGATCTTCCACATCGGCTGCGGCGCGAAATTGAACTCGTGATTGCCGACGGCCATCGCGTCATAGTGAAGCTCGTTCATGGCCGCGATCATGGGGTTCAGGCTTTCGGGCTTCTTATTCAGAAAATAATTCGTAAGCAGCGACTCCGGGTCCTGAACCATATCCCCCGAATCGAACAACAGGGCGTCGGGAGCCTCCGCGCGCGCCTGCTTCACCAGCGTGGCGATTTTCTCGAGCCCGAGGTCGATAGGTTTGCCCGCGTAATAGTCCCAGGGTTCGATCCGCCCGTGCAGATCGGTAGTGCCGAGGAGTGTGATCGAAACGCTCTCAGGCCGAGGCGCCGGCGCGCGCCGGGCGGCGGACATTCCCCCGAACAATTCAACCGCCATGAAGATCGCTACCAAGACGAGCACGAGAAGTAAGTATTCCTGGCGGATTTTCATATGGAAAGCCTCATCTCCCCGTTCCCTTCCAAACACGAAACAATCTCTAAGCGGCTGCCTTCCCGGTCTTCGGCTACGATCTCGTGGGCTCTTCAATAATTTCCGCGAGGAACGGTAGCACC
>Ga0302326_10024404_pt1 | contig 12291 bp, 10 predicted proteins | sample Palsa_T0_3_FD_202264 | JGI IMG/M metagenome (GOLD analysis project Ga0302326, IMG submission 202264) | Peat permafrost microbial communities from Stordalen Mire near Abisko, Sweden - Palsa_T0_3 | ecosystem: Environmental > Terrestrial > Soil > Palsa > Peat permafrost | place: Sweden: Abisko...
GCTTCCGCAAGCCGTTGGAGCTCGGCAAGAAGGCGTAAAAGCGATCGAGCCCCTACGGCTTGCGGAAGCGCAGCGTCATCCGGTCGCTCTCGCCGATGGCCAGGTACTTGGCCTTGTCCTGCTCGCCCAGGCGCAGCGCGGGCGGCAGCGTCCAGACGCCCTGGGGATAGTCTTTCGTGTCGAGAGGGTTGGCGTTGATCTCCGAGCGCGCGTCGAGCACGAAGCCGGCCTTGCGCGCGATGTCGATTACCGTGGCCACGGGCACGTAGCCCGAGTCGAAGACCTTGGCGGGGTCGGCGTCGGGCTTGGCGCGGTGCTCGACGACGCCGAGCACGCCGCCCGGCTTGAGCACGCGGAAGGCGGCCGTGATGACGCCGTCGGCGATCCCGTCCTGCATCCAGTTGTGGAAGTTGCGGAACGTGAGGACCGCGTCGGCCGATCCGTCGGGGCCGAGCGACAGGTCTTTGGGCGGGTGGATCACGTGCACGTCGACCTTGCCGAAGACGCTGGGCTTGGCGGCGACGCGCGCGACCAGCTCCTTGGCGCCGTGCGCGTTCGGGTCGTTCGGATCCATCGTCGCCGCGACGAGCTTGCCCTTGTCCGCAAGCAGCGGCGCGAGGATCGCCGAGTACCACCCACTACCCGGCCACAGCTCGACCACCGTCATGTCGGCGCGCAGGCCGAAGAACTCGAGCGTCTCGCGCGGGTGCCGGTATCTGTCGCGGGCCGTCTCGGCCGCGGGCCGCTCGGTGGACGCGATGGCCGCCTGGAGCGCGGCGTCGAACGCCGGATCGGGCGGCGATGCCGTTTCGGACGCGACGGGCGCCGCCGGCGCAGGAGCCGAGCCGCCGCACGCCGCCGGCGCCACCGCGAGCGAGACGAGCGAGAGCACGCGCACGGACAGCGCCACCGGAAGCTCTACCTTCATGGGCGGTGCCTTAGCACGCACAAAGCATCATTGGCCCTCGAGCACGGTTTTGACACTCGACGTTGCACGATCGACAAGTCGCGAAGCGAGGTCGACCACTTCGCCGTAGCGGTACACGCCCGCTTGCAACGCGATGAGGTCGGCGGCGGGGAGTTCGCGGCCCGAACGACCCGCGCCGAGCGCCGTCTGCATCAGCGACTCGCCGCGCTGCACCTCTTGCCCGAGGCCCTTGAGGACCCCGGCGAACGACGTGTCGCCCGCCCTGGTCGGCGCGGCGGCGGCGGCGCCCGTCGGGGGCGGCGCGCGGACGGGCGGCAGCGCCGAGACCGGGCGTTCTTGCAGTGCACCCATCGAGCCGATCGACATGGCGTGGCGGCAGTTCTCCTCTCTCCCCCGCCTCTCGGCCGTGGATGGGGCGCGGTTGCCGCGAAAATGGTAAACGCCGCAGCGGACGGATCGCGCGATGGACGGCAACGCGGAGCGGGTGCTCGTGGCCATGAGCGGCGGCGTCGATTCGTCGGTCGCCGCCGCGCGGCTGGCCGACGCGGGGTACGACGTCGTCGGCGTCACCCTCCACCTCTGGGACTACGCCGACGACGGAGCACCGGGCCAGCACGGTCGCTGCTGCGCCCCCGAAGACCAGTACGACGCGCGCCGCGTGGCCGACGCCGTGGGCTTCCCGCACTACACGTTCGATCGGCGCGATCTCTTCGAGCGGTCGGTGGTCGCCCCGTTCGTCGACGCGTACCTCGCGGGCGAGACCCCGAGCCCGTGCACGGCGTGCAACCGCGGGGTCAAGCTGGCCGAGCTCTTTGCCCTCGCCGACCGGCTCGGCGCGTCGCGCGTCGCCACGGGTCACTACGCGCGCATCGTTCGCGATGGCCGCGACGGCGGCAACGCGCGCCTGGCGATGGGCACCGACCGCGCCAAGGACCAGAGCTACTTCCTCTACGCCAGCCCCGCGGCGTGGCTCGAGCGTCTCGTCTTTCCGCTCGGCGACGCGACGAAGGCCGACGTGCGCGCCGAGGCGCTCGCGCGCGCATTGCCGGGTGCGGGCAAGGGCGAGAGCCAGGAGCTGTGCTTCGTGGGGACAGGGCCGCATGCCTACGCCGACTTCGTGGCGGCCCGCGCCGAGGGGCGCGCGCGCCCCGGGCCCATCGTCGACGACACGGGACGCGTCGTGGGCTCGCACGACGGCATCCACCGCTTCACGGTCGGCCAGCGGCGGGGGTTGGGCGTCGCGCTCGGAAAGCCGGCGTTCGTGGCGCGCATCGACGCGGACACGGGGGCCGTGCACCTCGGCGGCGACGGGGCGCTCCTCGCGACCGCGGTCGACCTGGCCGACGTATCGCTGGCCGCCGGCGTCACCTTGCCCACGCGAGCGCGCGCCCGCATCCGGTATCGCCACGAAGGCGAGCCCGCGCTCGTCGTCGACGGTGCCGACGGCGCCCGCGTGATCTTCGACGCGCCGGTACGCGCCGCGACACGCGGGCAGATCACCGTCCTCTACGACGACGCGGACCGCGTCCTCGGTGGCGGTCGCATCCGGACCGTGGCGTCGGCCGAGCCGCGCGCGGCGCACGCGGTCGGCGCGTGACCTGCTAGGCTTGCCGCCATGACGGTCGTGACGGGCGCCCGCGCGACTCGCCGCGCGCTGCTCGGTCGACTGCCGGGCGTCGTGGCCGCCATCGCGATCGCGGCCTCGATCGCGCCCGCGTGCTCGCTCGGAAGCGGCAGCGGCATCGTCCAAGGCACCATCGACGCCCCGGGCTGCTGGTCGGGGCCGTTCAACCTGTACCCGGACTTCTTCGCGGCCATCCCCACGCAGACGTCCACACCCGTCACGAGCCTCTCCGGCGAGCCGGGGAGCGACGCGATGCAGCTTCGTATTCAGAACGGCGGCGACTTCGAGAGCTTCAGCGACGGCATCGCCATCCTCATCGACGACGCCGGCGAAGTGCGCGGCGACTCGCTGAACGGCGCGCCGCGCCCGAGCCTGCTGGGCTTGCCGCTCGTCGTAGGCCTCCCGTCAGGCGTCGAGCCGGCGGGAGTGCCACTCATGTCGGTCGCCGATCCGTCGATCGTGCACGCGACGATGTACCTGCAGAAGACGTGTCGCACGCAGAACGTGGCGCTCTACGCCTTGTCGGCGGTGACGTTCGAGCCCGACGGGACGTGCAACCGTCCCGACGGCGGCGACGTGCCGCTGCCGTGTCCGGGCACCGCGACGAGCGCGGACGAGGACGCGGGCGCGAGCGCGGACGCGGGCGCGAGCGCGGACGCAGGCGCGAGCGCGGACGCAGGCGCGGGCGCGGGCGCGAGCGCGGACGCAGGCGCGAGCGCGGACGCGGGGGCGGGCGCAGGCGGAGAGGCGGGGGCGGCCGGCGTGGGGTCGCCGGGGGTCGGGGTCAGTACGATGACCTTTTACAGCCTGTTCGACGGGAATCCGGACGAGTCGAGCGCCCAGCAGCGGCTCACGGACGCGACCTTCGATCTCTACCTCGCGGACCCGCGCGACGTTTGCCCCGGCGGGGTGGGCCCGCCGCCGCGGTGCCAAGGGCACCTGACGGGGTACTTCAGGTTCTACTTCGAGCGGGGGAGCCCGGCGCAGCCGTTTCAGTGACGCCTGCCGCGGGGTCGGGGTACGCGTCGGCGAGCTTGGCGACTTCGTCGCGCAGCTTCTTGTGGGCCGCGATCTTGCGGAGCAGCTCCCACACGAGCGGATCGGCGAGGGCGGCCACCGGGTCGCCGCCCGCCTTGGCCTTGCGGGGGACGGCGCCGGGGCCCTTGTCGCGCAGCGCGTTCATGCGATCGACGAACGCCTTCGTGGGAAAAAGCTCGTCCTTCTCCCACGCCAGCACCGTGGCCTGATCCAGCCCGAGCACCGCGGCGAGCTCCTTGGCGGTGCACCCGAGGTCGCGACGAAGCTCTTTGACGTCCACGCCCGTCAACGCGCCCTCACGAGCCGGCCTGCCCTGCGACCGTCATCGACGCGACCCGCAGCGTGGGCGACGCGGTCGACGTGCGCATGTCGAGGTCGCTGCCCACCGCGTCGATGCTCTGCCACAGCTGATCGGCGTTGAGCGAGATGGTGACCTCGCTCACCGGGTAGGCGAGCTGGCCGTCCTCGATCCAGAAGCCGGCCGCGCCGCGCGAGAAGTCGCCGGTGACGGGGTTGAAACCGAACCCCATCATCTCGGTCACGTAGAGGCCGCGCTTGGTCGCGCGCACGATGGCTTCGTTCGAGTCGGCGCCCGGCTTGAGGACGAAGTTGGACGTGCTGGCGCCGACACCGGCGCCACCGCCGCGCGCCGCGCTCGCGGTGCTCGCGCGACCGAGCTTGCGAGCCGAGTAGCTGTCGCAAAGATAAGTGCGGAGGATCCCCTTCTCGACGACGGTGTTCACGCGGCTCGCCAGCCCCTCGCCGTCGAACGCACGCGACCCGGGGGCGCGCGGGATGAGCGGGTCGTCGACGATGGTGACGAGGTCGCTGGCGACGCGCTTGCCCTCGCGATCGACGAGGTAGCTCGATTTGCGCCAGATGGCGCTGCCCATCACGCACCCGGCGAGAAGGCCCAGGATCGCGCGCGCGGAGTCCGGGTCGAACACGACGGGCACGGTGCACGTGGGCACGGACCGCGCGCCCAGCTTGCGCAGGGTGCGACGTGCGGCCTCGCGCCCGACGTCGGCCGCGGGGTCGAGCTCGGCGAGGTGGCGGCGCGCCGTCCAATGGTAGCCGCGGCGGTTCTTGCCGCCTTCGTCCGGGGCGATCGGCACGACGCTCAGCGACTGGTACGAGCCCTTGCTCACGGCGCGAAACCCGCTCGACAGGACGACCGCCGCGCCGCCCGCCGACCGGCCGAACGTGGCGCCTTCGCTGTTGGTGATGCGCGGGTCGAACGCGAAGGCCGCCGCCTCGCCCTCTTTGGCGAACGCGATGGCGCGCGCCGCGTCGACCGCGCCGCCCGCGGGGTCGTAGAGATCGAGATCCGGCTGCGCCTTCGGGTCGCACAGCAGCGACGGGTCGGCCGGGCCGGCGAAGGGATCCTCTTGCGACAGCGAGACCAGCTCGATCGCGTCGGCCACGAAGCGCTCGACCCCGGCGGGCGTGAGGTCGCTCGTCGACGTGGAAGCGACGCGCTTGCTCTGGATGACGCGCAGCCCCGCCGACCGCGTCCCCGCCTCTTCGACGAGCTCCGGCTCGCCCTTGCGCACGCGCGCCGAGAGCTCGTCGCCCGTCCGCAGCACGCACTCGACGACGAGGTTCGGCCCCCCGCGGTCGAGCGCCATCCGAAGAATCCGGTCGCCGAGGTCGAGCAGCTGCGCCAGGTCGCGATCGATAGAGGACGTCATGCTTGGCTGGCGCCGAGCCTAGCGCATTTGCCCACCGCATCCGGTGGGGAGCTCGTGGGGAGCGGTGGTCGCTCCCCTCGAAAAGACTAGTTACAGCAGTACGTGCCAATATCGAGGGGGTTCGCCGACGAGGTCGGGGTGCAGTTATCCGGCGTGCCTACGCAGAACTCGGGCGTGCCGGTGGTGCTCAGGCCTTCTCCGGCGTTCATCGAGCAGGCGTTGCTCGACGAGGGCAACGCGAGGCAGGCGGCGCCCCCCGGGGAGGCCGTGGTGTTGCAGGTCTCGTATGCGCCCTGCTGCGACGTGCACGAGCCGGGCGTGATTGCGAACGTCGTCGTCTGCCCGTCCGACACGCACATGATCGACGTGGCCCCGCTGAGGCACGCGAGGTAGCCGGCGAACTGGGTGATGCACGTCTCTGGCGCGAGGAGCAGCGTGGTGCACGCGTTGGTGCAGTTCGTATAGGCCGTGGTGCCGATGCTGCACTGCGAGAGCACGTTGTTGCAGACCTGCCCGCACGTCTGGGCGAGCGACGACGGGGTGATGGTCGCGTCGTCGTTCGAGCCGGAGCACGCGGACGCCGCGAGCGCGGCAGCGATCGCCGATGCGAACACGGCCGCAGAGAGACCGCGACCCCGGCGAGAAGCGGCAGCGTGACCGATGCGATCGTTCATCGCGACCGAGTACAGCGATCCTGCACGGGTCGCCAATCTCGCGCGCGTCTCGGTTAGGGGCGCCCGGCGGGGCTCACGTGGTACGATTGTTGTTGGATCGATGCCGCAGGCTGCCGTCCACCCCCGCGCAACCCTCACGTTCGCCTACCTCTGCGAGGTGCTGGAAAAGGCCGGCATGCTCACCGGCGAGCAGCGCCGCGAGGCCGTGGCCAAGGCCGACGTGATGCACGCCCGCATCCTGCGCCTTCGCGCCACCGGCCCGCGAAAGCGCGGCCACGCGCCGGGCGCCGACGGCGTGCACCCGGTCGAGGTGCTCGTCGCCATGGGTCTCGGTCAGGGCGGCGACTCGCGCTATCCGTTGAGCGAGCGGGTGGCGATGCAGACGCTCGCCGCCCACGTCGGCCTCCCGTTCGTCGACCTCGACCCGCTCAAGATCGACGCGAAGCTCGCGCCCAAGCTGCTCTCGCGGCCCTTCGCCCGCCGGCACTGCGCCCTCATCATCGAGGCCGACGATCGCACCGCGACCGTGGCGGTGGCCGATCCGCTCAACCACATGCTGGTCGAGGACCTGAAGACACACGTGCGCCGCGAGCCGCGCCTGGTCGTCGCGACGCCGACGGAGATCCAGCGCCTCATCACCGACTTTTACGGGTTCCGCGGCGCCGTCGACGCGGCCGAGAAGCAGGCGACCGAGGGCGTCGACATCGGCAACCTCGAGCGATACGTCAAACTCAAACGCGTCGACGAGATCGAGGCGAGCGACAGCTACGTCATCGCCGCCGTCGAGTACCTGATGCACTACGCGCTCGACCAGCGCGCGAGCGACGTGCACATCGAGCCACGCCGCGACGTCTCCGCCGTGCGCATGCGCATCGACGGCGTCTTGCACACGGTGCACACGCTGCCCAAGGTGGTGCATCCGGCGATCGTGTCGCGCATCAAGACGCTGGCGCGCCTCGACATCGCCGAGAAGCGCCGGCCGCAGGACGGGCGCATCAAGACGGCGCGCGGCGATCGCGAGGTCGAGATGCGCGTCTCCACGATCGCCGTGGCCTTCGGCGAGAAGCTCGTGCTTCGTGTGTTCGACCCGGGCGCGCTACTGCAGAACCTGCCCGACATGGGCATGTTCGAGGCGCAACAGCACGTGGCCGAGAAGTTCCTCGCGCGGCCGCACGGCATGATCCTGGTGACGGGCCCCACGGGCAGCGGCAAGACGACGACGCTCTACGCGGCGCTGCGCTCGATCGCCACGCCCGAGGTCAACGTGGTCACGATCGAGGATCCGATCGAGATCGTGGTCGACACGTTCAACCAGGTCGCGGTGCAGCCCAAGATCGGTGTGGGCTTCGCGGACGCTCTGCGCAACGTGCTCCGGCAGGACCCGGACGTCATCATGATCGGCGAGGTCCGCGACAAGGAGACTGCCGAAATCGCGCTGCAGGCGGCGCTCACGGGTCACATGGTGCTCGCGACCCTGCACACCAACGACTCAGCGAGCGCGATCACGCGCCTGCTCGAGCTCGACGTCGACCCGTTCATCCTCGCGTCGACGCTGGTCGGCGTGATCGCGCAGCGCCTCGTGCGCACCGTGTGCCCCACGTGCCGCGTCGAGACGTTCCTCACGGCCGACCAGATGACGATGCTCGGGCTCGACGTGCACGAGCTGCGCGCCCAGGGGCAAAACCCCGAGCTCATGGTCGCCTTCGGCGAGGGGTGCGTTCAGTGCCGGTCGACGGGGCTGCTCGGCCGGACGGGCGTCTTCGAGGTGCTCGAGGTCGACGACAAGATCCGCAAGCTCGTCATCGCCAAGTCGAGCTCCAAGGAGATCATGAAGCAGGCGCGCCACGACGGCCTGTCCACGCTCCGCGAATCGGCCATCAAGAAGCTCGCCAAGGGCGTGACGAGCTTTGACGAAGTGCTGCGCGTGACGGCCGAGGGGTAAGCGTCAGGGGATCCGACGCGCCGCAGTGATCCCGCCGCCGTCGGGCATGAACGAAGGCGCCATGGTCGCCCAGAACTCGCAGTTGGACTCGGCGAGGTGTGCCATCGCGTCGGGCGTCGGATCGACGAGCTGCATGTACTGGTCGCTGCCGGCGACCGCGTTGGTCGGCCACATGGGCGCGCCGCCATCGCCCGCGCCGCCGTCGTCCGCGCCGTTCGGGTTGCCGGTCGCCGCGAACTGCGTCCAGTAGCCGAGCATCGTCTGCGTGTACGCGGGCGACGGGGTCGTCGCCCCGAGGACCGTGAGCTCCGCCTCGTCGAAGAGCGGTTCGAGCTCGAAGGAGTGCCACGCGGGGAGGATCTCGTACGAGTAGAGGTAGTAGTCCGAGATGCCCTTGCCCTGCAGCTGCTGGGCAAGCTGACGCGTCGGGCAGCGGAAGGCATAGTCGGTCAACATCTGGATCATGACCTGCTGGGCGTTGGCGTCGGTGATCGGCTGGTACTGGGCCTCGACGGCCGACGCGGCCGTCGATCCGAAGGACGTCGTGAGCCCCTGATCGAGCTGCTCCGCCGTCGTGATGTTGAGCGGCGATGACGCCGACCCGCCGAACAATGGCGTGGTCGCGAGGTCGACGAAGAGGCCGAACTCGTTCAGGTTGGTGCCCGCGAGGACCTGGGCGCTCGTGTTGAAGTTGCCCGCGGCGATGAGGTTCGCCGGGGTATCGGGAAGCACGCCGCCCGTGCCCTCGACCGTCGGCGTGAAGGGCGGGCCGAGGATGTTGCCGAGGAGCGCGTTCGTGGGCGACGTGGGGACCGTCCCGGCCGCCGGGAGCCACGTCGTGATCTCCGTCGGCGTCTTCGACCGCAGGCACGTGAGGGTGTCGGCGTTCCCCGCGCCGCCGTCGCCACCGCAGAGCGACGACGCGAACGCGTTGCCGATCTGGTACGCCTGCTGCTGGCTGTAGATGGCCTCCCCCGTGCCCACGCACGCCACGCTCTCCATGATGTAGCGCTTGGCGAGCCCCTGGCTCCCGGGCGACACGATATGGATGCACGTGCTGAGCGATCCGGCCGACTCGCCGAACACGGTCACGTTGGTCGGGTCACCGTTGAAGGTGGCGATGTTGCGCTGGACCCACTGCAACGCGAGCTGCTGATCGCGGATGCCGTCCGAGCCCGACGGCTTGCCGCCGCGCGTCGCGTCGAGCTCGGGTAGGGCGAGAAAGCCGAGCGCGCCGAGCCGATAGTTGAGCGTCACGAGGACGACGGGGCCCGCCTCCGAGAGCGCCTGACCGTTGTACGTGTTGCTCGAGCCGATGTTGAACGCGCCGCCGTAGATGAAGACCATGACGGGCAGCGGTTGCGCCGTGGGGTTCTGCGGCGTGTAGACGTTGACGAAAAGGCAGTCCTCGCTGGTCGTGTCGGCGCCTCCGCCGGTGAGAAGCGTCGACCCCGATTGCGGGCAGGCCGCGCCGAAGCTCGTCGCGTTGAGCGGCACCTTGGCGAACGAGCCGGCGGGCTGCGGCGGCATCCACCGCAAGTCGCCGACCGGCGGCTGCGCGTACGGAATGCCCAGGTACTCGCAGGTGCTCCCCACGAGCTTGCCGCCCATGGGGCCCTGGGTGACGGTTGCCTTGCAGTCGGCGGTCGACGGCGAAGGCGTGTACGTCATGCCCCCGCTGTCGCCGGAACCGCCGTCGGAGTTGGTCGCCGTGCCCGGGTTGCTGGAGCTGCTGCACGCGCCTTGCCCGACCAGCGCCAGCGCGACCAGCGCGGCCATCGCGAGTTGGGTGCCGAGACACGCCGACGACGACCGACCGATGCGGCGCCTTAGGTTGAGCATTGCGCGGCAGCGTACCGCCACCGCGCGCAAGCGCACGTGGGGAATTCGGCCACTGTCATGACCGTGCTCATGACGCGGCGCGCACAAGACGATGCGCGCATGGACCGGCGCGGCCGTATACTGACAGGTCGAGGGCGGGACTTTGAGCGACTCCTTCGTCGACGATCTGCGTTCGGCGGCCACGGCCGGCGTGCCCATCGTGTGCGTCGTCACCCACGAAGAGCGGCGCGCGCGGGCGCTCGTGGCCGACGCGTTTGGCACCGCGCGGGTCTGCGAGTGGTCCGCGACACGCGGGTGGACCGACGAGCCGTCCGTGCTCGATCCGGTGGCCGCGGTCACGCGGGCCGGCCAGGCGGGCGACGCCGGCGTCACGCGGATCATGCTGGACCTGCACGCGTGGATGGGCGACGCGCGAGTCGTGCGCGCGCTTCGCGACCTGGCCGAGGTGCGGCGTGATCTGCCGCTCGTGCTCGTGATGCCGGTCGCCAACCTGCCGCCCGAGCTCGATCGCGACGCGCGCGTGCTGCCGCTCCCTTTGCCCGACGCCGCGGAGCTCGCGGGGGTCCTCGAGGTGGAGATGGGGACCACCGCCGGCGCGCGCGAGCCGTTCGTGCGGGCCGCCCTCGGCCTCACGCTGGACGAGGCGAGGCGCGCCTTCCGCGTGGCGCGGACACTGAACGACGAGGCCGAGGCGCTGCGCCTCGTCATCGCCGAAAAGCGCGGGGCGCTGCGGCGCAACGCCTGCCTCGAGCTCATCGACGCGGAGGTCTCGCTCGACGACGTGGGCGGTCTCGATGTCCTCAAGGGATGGCTGCGCTCGCGCGTCGTCGCCTATAGCGGCCAGGCGCGCGCGTTCGGCCTGGCCGAGCCCCGCGGGATGCTCGTTTGCGGGGTGCAGGGTTGCGGCAAGTCGCTCGTCAGCAAAGCGACGGCGCGCGTGCTGTCGCTGCCGCTCGTGCGCCTCGACTTCGCGGAGCTCTTCGCGGCGGCCGCGCCCGAGCACGCGATCCACGAGGCGACCCGCGCGGTCGAAGCCGTGGCGCCCGTCGTGCTCTGGGTCGACGAGATCGAGAAAGGCCTGGGCGCGGCCACCGCCGACCCGCGGCACGCGCGCGTCTTCGGGGCGTTTCTCACCTGGTTGCAAGAGCGCCGGGCGCCGGTGTTCGTCGCGGCGACGGCCAACGAGGTCGAGCTCTTGCCCCCCGAGCTCGCGCGCCGCGGGCGCTTCGACGAGGTGTTCTTCGTGGATCTGCCCTCGCCGGGCGAGCGCGCGCAGATCTTGGGCGTGCACCTGGCGCGCCGCGGGCGCGACGCGTCCGGGTTCCCCGTCGTCGAGCTGGCCAAAGAGCTCGAGCACTGGTCGGGCGCCGAGATCGAGCAGATGGTCAACGCGGCCCTCTTCCACGCATACGGCCGCAAGCAGGAGCTCTCGGTCGAGCACCTGCGTACGGCCGCGCGCGAGCTGATTCCGCTCGCCACGCTGTACGAAGAGCGGATCCAGGCGCTCCGTCAGTGGGGACAGACGCGCGCGCGCCGCGCGTCTGCCGATCGGCGGACGCTGGATCTCTTTGGCTCCTAGCCATCCTCGGCGCTCATGACGACACGCCTCGACCGACCGCGCCTTCCGCACTAATCCTGGGCCCCGCCATGGCCGCCGCCCCGCTGCTGCTCGAGATCGGCGTCGAAGAGCTGCCCTCGTCGTTCGTCGACGCCGCCCTCGCGGCCCTCCCCAAGATCGCCGCCGACGAGCTGGCGAACGCGCGCCTCGTGCACGGCACGGTCACCGCCCTCGGGACGCCGCGCAGGCTCGCCCTGCACGTGAGCGACGTGGCCGAGCGGCAGCTCGACCTCGACGAAGAGGTGCTCGGCCCCCCGGAGGCGGTCGCGTTCCGCGACGGTGCGCCGACGAAAGCCGCCGAAGCGTTCGCCGCGAAGCTGGGCGTCGCGGTCGGCGCCCTCACGGTCGTCGAGAAGCCCGCGGGGCCCAAGCAAAAGCCCGGGCGCTACGTCGTCGGCCGGCGCGTCGAGAAGGGGCGGCCGGCCATGGAGCTCGTGGGCGAGGCGCTCATGAAGTCGTGCGCCGCGATCCCGTTCCGCAAGTCGATGCGCTGGGCGGACCTCGACGTGAAGTTCGGGCGGCCGGTGCAGTGGCTCGTCGCGCTGCTCGGGGGCGAGGTGGTGCCGCTCGCGTTCGCGGGCGTGCGCAGCGGGCGGCGCTCGAGGGGACATCGGTTCCTCGCGCCGGAGGGGTTCGACGTCGCCCACCCGGACGCCTACGTCGCCGATCTTCGCGCCCGGCACGTGCTGGTCGACAGCCAAGAGCGCGTACGCGTGATGGTCGAGCGCATCGAGGCCGCGGCCCGCGCGGCCGGCGGCGCGTACGATCGCGAGCCGATGTTGGTCGACGAGAACGCGTCGCTCGTCGAAGAGCCGCACGTCATCACGGGGTCCTTCGACCGCGCATTCCTCGAGCTGCCCGCGTCGGTCATCCGCGCGGTCGCGCGCGGTCATCAGCGCTATTTCTGCATCCAGAAGGGCGACGACGAGCTCTT
>Ga0302326_10024405_pt1 | contig 12290 bp, 12 predicted proteins | sample Palsa_T0_3_FD_202264 | JGI IMG/M metagenome (GOLD analysis project Ga0302326, IMG submission 202264) | Peat permafrost microbial communities from Stordalen Mire near Abisko, Sweden - Palsa_T0_3 | ecosystem: Environmental > Terrestrial > Soil > Palsa > Peat permafrost | place: Sweden: Abisko...
CGTGGCTTGACCGTGCGGTTAGCCCGCCACTGGCTAGTTAGTCCACCACTCGTCATCGTCGGACTTGGCCGACTTGGTGCTCGCGGGCTGCTTGGCCGCACCCGCTCCGGTGGGAGAAGCGGGGCCGTCCTGCTGGGTGGCAGCGGCCGGCTGGTGGGCTGACGCCTCTGGCGGTGCCTGCCGGGAGTGGGCACCGGCGACCGGAGCCGCGCCGCCCTGCCCGCCGTTGGTGGACGACGGCGCCGCGGTGACTGCCTTGGTTGTCGACGCGGCGACTGCGGCCGGGTGCTTGAGCGCGTCGGCAAGGCCGGGCATCTGGCTTCCGAGCAGCTGGCTGATCTGCGCCAGGTGCGCGGCGACGCTCTCCTTCTGCTTGTTCAGCTCGTCAACCTGTCGCTGCGCGAGAGTGCGGATCCGGTCGGACTCGGACTTGGTCTCGGCGAGCAGCTGGTCGGCCTGCGACTTGGCCTGCGCGACGATCTGGTCGGAGTTCCTCTTGGCATTGCTGACCAGCTGCTGGGAGTGCTGGTCGGCTTCCCGCCTGGTCTGCTCGGCCTGCGCGCTGGCCTTCGCCGCGCGCTGCTCCGCTGAGGCCGCGCGCTGCTCGGCTTCGGACACCATTTTCTGGGTGGCCGCCTGCGCCGCGGCGAGCCGCTCGGCCTCCTGGCGCTCGGTCTCCTCGCGGCGCGATGCCAGCTGGATCTCGAACTCGGCCTCGGCCTGCGCGCGCTGTGCCTCGCTCTCCTCCAGGATCCGCTGCGCCTGGCTGCGCATCTCGTCGGCCTGGCGCTTGGAGGTGGTGAGGATCTCGTCCCGCTCCCGCTTCGAGGACGCCTTGAGCTGGGCGACCTCGCGCTCGGTCGTGGTACGGAGCTTCGCGATGTCCCGCTCGATGCCGGCACGCTTCTCCGCCACCTCGTGATCGGCCGTGGCACGGACCTTGGCGGCCTCGCGCTCGGTCGTGGAGGTCAGCTCGTCGGCCTCGCGCCGCGCCTTGGTGCGGATCCCCTCGGCCTCGCGCTCGGCCGAGGACCGCTGGTCGTCGGTCTCCCGCTTGGCGATGGCGCGCAGCTCGGCTGCCTCGTTCTCGGCGGCAGCGCGCAGCTCGGCGGCCTCGACCTTGGCCGTCGCGTGGAACTCGTTCGCGGCGGACCTGGCCTCCTGCAGGATCTCGGTGGCCTGCTCCTCAGCGAGCCGGAGCAGCTGCTCGATGCGCGAGCCGAGGCCGGAGTAGGTCGGCCGCTCCTGTTCCTGGATCTGCCGGTGCGCGTCGGCGAGCTCCCGCTGCAGCGCCTGGACCTGCTCCCGGTGCTGGCGCAGGTCTGTGTCGACCTGCTTCAGGTGCTCGTTGACTTGGTGCGGGTCGTATCCGCGCATGACCCGCGCGAAGTCGCGCTGAGGGGTTTCCTCGAAGAAGTTGCTGAGCTGAGCATCGATATCGGGCTGCATGTCGCCTAATCATCCTGTGTAGACGTGGGGGACCTGAAGGGACGGGGGGCACCTGTTGTAGACGGGGGAACGCTCGCCCCCGGACGATCGCCTCGCGAGCTTAGCCACTGGGCCTGACAGGCTGAGCTGCCGAAGCCCGGTGCACACGCAATTCCGCTCGCCCGGTGCCTGGCAGCGTACTCTCCCGCCCGGTCGTTGGCTGCCTGTTCGCGCGCGCTCGTGCTGGAATACCCATCTTTATGTATATGCGATGTTCAGGCCCTTGACGTACCTCAGCTTACGCCAGCCGCCTGGACCAGTTCAGTCAGCACCCCGCCCACGTCAGCTGGATGCAGGAAAGCGATCGCCGCCCCCATCGAGCCGTGCCGGGGCCTTGCGTCCAGCAGCCGCACGCCGCGAGCGCCGATCGCGGCGAGCGCGGCTGTGATATCCGCCACGCCGTAGCCGACATGATGGATCCCCTCGCCGCGGCGCTGCAGGAAGCGGCCGACCGGCGTGTCGGGACCGAGCGGCTCGAGCAGCTGGATGTAGGAGACGCCCGGGGCAGCATCTGCTACCTGCAGCATGGCCTCGGCGACACCCTGCTCCCGATTAACCTCGCGGCTCACCACTGTCAGGCCGAATGTCGTTTCGTAGAAGGTAATCTTTTCCGCCAGGTCCCGGCAGGCGATTCCCACGTGATCGATGCGGGTCAGCACGGGCGCTCATCCCTCCGGTCGCTGTTCTGCTGACAGGTATCGTTGCAGGTATGCCAGAGCCAGTGATTGTCGGCGGGGCCAGGACGGCTATCGGGCGCCTGCTCGGCTCGCTGCGCGACCACAGCGCCGTCGAGCTCGGCGGCATCGCGATCAAGGCCGCGCTGCGGCGCGCGGGAATCCCGGGCGACCAGGTGGACTACGTGATCATGGGGCAGGTGCTGCAGGCGGGGGCGGGACAGATCCCGTCCCGGCAGGCAGCGCTGGCCGGCGGCATTCCGCTGACGGTCCCCTCCATCACGATCAACAAGGTCTGCCTGTCGGGCCTTGATGCGATCGCCCTGGCGGCCCAGCTGATCAGGGCCGGGGAGTTCGACGTCGTGGTGGCCGGCGGGATGGAGTCGATGACGCAGGCCCCGCACCTGCTGCCAGGAGCGCGCCGCGGGTTCAAGTACGGCTCCGCTGAGCTGGTCGACTCGATGGCCCATGACGGACTGACCGACCCCTTCGACCAGGTATCCATGGGCGAATCCACCGAGAAGCACAACGCGCGGCTCGGCATCACCCGCCGCGAGCAGGACGAGTTCGCCGCCCGGTCGCACCAGCTCGCGGCCCGGGCGATCAAGGACGGCGTGCTGGCCGAGGAGATCGTGGGCGTCCCGATCAGGCAGCGGCGCGGCGAGCCGCTGGTCTTCGATACCGACGAGGGCGTTCGCCCGGACGCGACGGCGCAATCGCTGAGCGCGCTGCCGCCCGCGTTCGCCCCCGACGGCACGATCACCGCGGGATCGGCGTCGCAGATATCCGACGGTGCCTGCGCGGTCGTGGTGATGTCGGCGTCGGCCGCCACGTCGGCCGGCGCTCCCGTGCTGGCTCAGATCGGCGCGCACGGCGTCGTCGCTGGACCCGATAACTCGCTGCACTCCCAGCCGTCGCGCGCGATCCAGCATGCTCTGGGCAAGGCAGGCCTGAGCGTGGCTGACCTTGACCTGATCGAGATCAACGAGGCGTTCGCGGCCGTCGCCATCCAGTCCATGCGGGATCTGGGCCTGCAGCCGGACCGGGTGAACGTCAACGGCGGGGCGATCGCGATCGGCCATCCGCTCGGCGCGTCAGGCGCCCGCCTGGTCTTGCACCTGGTCTACGAGCTGCGCCGGCGCGGCGGCGGCATGGGCGCTGCGGCGCTGTGCGGCGGCGGCGGCCAGGGCGACGCGCTGCTGCTCCGGGTGCCAGCGCCCGGCCGTGGCTGACCTCAGCCCGGCGCTGCCCGCACCCGCCGCGGCGGAGCTGGTCGCCGCGGCGAGCAAGGGCGATGTGCGCGCGCTGGCCCGCCTGGTGTCGCTGGTCGAGAACCGCTCGCCGCAGCTGCGACTGGTCATGCAGCTGATCGCGCCGCTGACCGGCGGAGCGCGGATCATCGGGCTGACCGGCTCGCCGGGGGTCGGCAAGTCGACTGTTACCGGGGCGCTGATCAGGGCCTACCGAAGCCAGCAGCTGCGGGTGGGCGTGCTGGCGGTGGACCCCACCTCGCCCTTCAGCGGCGGGGCGCTGCTCGGGGACCGGGTCAGGATGCAGGACCACGCGACCGATGAGGGCGTCTTCATCCGCTCGATGGCCAGCCGCGGGCAGCTGGGCGGCCTGTCCTGGGCCACCCCTCAGGCACTGCGGATCATGGACGCGGCGGGCTTCGACGTGATCCTGATCGAGACCGTCGGCGTCGGCCAGGCAGAGGTCGAGATCGCGGCCCTGGCCGACTCGACGCTGGTCGTCGTCGCGCCGGGAATGGGGGACTGGGTCCAGGCGGCGAAGGCCGGCATCCTGGAGATCGCGGACATATTCGTGGTCAACAAGAGCGACCGGCCGGGGGCCCAGGAGGCGGTCAGGGACCTGCGCACGATGCTGGCGATGGCGCGTTTTGCCGAGGGCAGCTGGAAACCGCCGATCGTTGCCACCACCGCGGCTACCGGCGAGGGGATCGCCGATCTCGCCGCCCGGCTGGATGCGCACGGCACCTGGCTGGGGGAGTCGGGGGAGCTGGATCGCAGGAGGCGGGCCCGCGCCAGGGCGGAGATATCGGCGATTGCCCTGACTGAGCTGCGCCGTCGTATCGGCGGCCTGCCGGGGGAGTCGCGGCTGGACGAGCTCGCCGGCCGGGTGGCCAGCGGCGAGATCGACCCGTACTCGGCAGCCGACGATCTGATCGGCTAGGCGGCCGGGGCCGGACCGGCCTCGGCCGGGACGCTCGCCTCGGCCTCGGCCTCGGCCTCGGCCGGGACGCCAGGCGGGGCGGCCTGCGCCTCGGCCGGGACGCCCGCCTCGGCCTCGGCCGGGACGCCAGGCGGGCCTGCCTGCGCCTCAGCCGGGACCGCTGCAGACCGCCGGGCGGCGGCGGCGTTCACCGCCTCGTCCAGGACTGATTCGATGCGCAGCCGGGTCTGGTAGGCGACCTTGCCGCCACGTGCTCCGAACAGCCGCCTGGTCAGTACCAGGTACAGGACCAGGGCCAGGTTGACAGCGAAGAACAGGAGCCTGGTCACGGTTACCTTGCTGATCAGGTCGTAAATCTCATACGGCAGGCCAAGGGACGTCGCCACCATGGCGAAGTACTCGCCCCAGCGTCTGGCCAGCCACAGGCCGGTGCCCTCGATCAGCTCGATCACCGCGTAGGCCGTCAGCCCGCCGGCGAGCAGGGTGACGGTGGTCGTGCTCAGCGTCAGCGCGTGCTGGATCAGCCCGACCAGCTTGGAGTGGTCGATGTTGTAGCCGAGCTCGCGGAACAGCGACCGCAGGATCGGCCGCTCACGATCGAACGCCTGCTCGATGGACTGGCGGGAGGACCGGAACCGCCACACCACGTAGGCCAGGACGCCCACCGCCAGCGCCCGCACGAAGCGCTCGACAGCGAAGATCCGCAGGATGAGCGCGCTGCGGATGCCCTTGCCGCGGCGTACGACTGGGGCGTGCTCTGCCGGGCCTGCGGCACCGGCCGGCCCGGGGACGAAAGCGGCACAGCGCAGGCAGCGCCACGCCTCGCCGGCTGCCGTCTGCGTGCTCAGCTGCTCGCGCAGCTCGGGCTCGTCGGGAGCATAGGTGGCATGCCCGGAACGTCCGCATTCCAGCAGGTTCCAGTTCACGCTCGCAGCCTACGGCAGGGCGCGCCGGACAGCTGCCGGCCCCGGAGCGTCAGGGGCTGACCAGGATGCCGTTGTCGAGCGTGATGACCTCGCCGCAGCTCAGCGCGAGCGCGCGGGCATCACGCCCGGTCGCGATGATGGCCGCGTCCCGGCCCAGCTCGCAGATGCCGTCGGCTAGTGCCGCCGCGTCCCGCGGGGGCAGATCGTCCAGCAGGCCTTCGATCAGCAGCAGCGCGGGCTCGTGCACCGCGGCAGCAGCCAGCCGCGCCCGCCGTGCGATCACATCAGGCGCTGCCCGCAGCGGCACGTCGGCCCAGGCAGTCAGGGACAGCCTGTCCAGGATCGCCGCGGCCAGCAGATGCCGGTCCCTGGCGGGGATCCGGGCCAGTCCGGCTCCTTGCTCGACCATTGCGCGGACCCGGACGCCCGGACGGGACCTGGCATTCCTGCGGGCTATCCCGATATGCCTGCGGACGGCCGCGCGGCCCCCGGCCGTGGTCAGATCCTCGCCCAGGACCTGCAGCTCGCCGCAGGCCGGCCGGGCCTGCCCGGACAGCAGATCGACCAGTGCCGCCGCCTCGGCTGGCCGCGCGGCCGCGATGCCGAGGCCCGTTCTGCCGATCATCGACACGTCCATCCGGAAACTGGCAGAACGCAGGGCCCAGCCCCAGCCACGCCGCGCGCCGACTCCGGCGGCGAGCACAGGAACCAGCGACACAACAGCATGTTCAGACCGCACATGATCCCCCGACTTTGTTCGGTCATATGGTCTGTAGCTGATAATATAACTCTTAGTAATTACATGACTCCACTGGGCAGCGCCGGCGCTGCGACCGCCGGCGGCCGGCCGGACCTGTACGTTGTGGTGGTGGGCAAGCCACTGGACCTGCCGTTCGATCCCATCGAGCGGGCCGCCGAGATCTGGGGGCGCAGGTTCGGCGAGTCGCAGGCGATGGCCGCTGTGACCTCGATCATGCGGGTCCAGCAGATCCTGCTGGCCGGGCTGGACGAGCTGCTGCGGCCGTACGGCCTGACGTTCGCCAGGTACGAGGCGCTGGTCCTGCTCACTTTCTCCCGGGCCGGAGCGCTGCCGCTGCGCCTGATCGGCCAGCGGCTGATGGTGCACCCGACCAGCGTCACCAACACGATCAACCGGCTGGAACTGCAGCAGCTGGTTATCCGCCGCCCTAACCCGCTGGACGGGCGCGGGACCCTGGCCGAGATCACCGCGGCTGGCCGCGCGGTCGTCGAGCGCGCCACAGCGGACCTGATGGCCGCCGGCTTCGGCATGGCCGGCTACGACGCGGCGGAGCTGACCGAGCTATTCGGCATGCTCAGGCAGCTGCGGGTGCAGGCAGGCGACTTCCAGGACTCCGCACCGCGGCCGGAGGCCGGCCACTAGCCGCCGCCGGAAACCGGTGACGCCGTCCAGCTCTGCCCGCCGTCGCTGGTGCTGAACACCTCGCCCAGGCTGGCATCGGCGGGCACAGCGACACCCTGACTCGCCGTCGTCATGCCGACGTAGCTGAAGCCGCCGCGCGGGGCGCCCGCACTGAACGCGGCGGACTGCCAGGTCTTCCCGCTATCGGCGGAGTAGTCGATGCCCGTGGTCGTGGCCAGGACGACCAGCCCGCCGTCAGCCGCAGCCAGCGACGTCGCCGTCCCGCTGCCCGGTGCGGCTCCCACTTGGTGCCAGTGCGCACCGTCCGCTGACGCCCAAATGGTCTTGGCCTGCGACCCCCGGCCGGCGCTGGCAGCGCCATCACAGCTCAGCAGCAGCTGCGATCCCGCGGCGGCAGCAGAAGCCGACCCGGAGGCGAGCTGCGCCCCGGCGGGCTCGCCGCTGAGCTGGGCCGCGCCAGGCCGGCACGCGGCCGGGACCTGCCCGGCGACCTTCCAGGCCGCGCCGGTCAGCGGGCCGCTGAGCAGCGTGCCCGATGGCGCCAGCAGATAGCCGGTCGGGGCGCCCGGATCAGCCGCCGTGCCCGACGCGATCACCAGGCTGGCGGCGGCCGCCGGCCCGGTCCTGCCGCCGGTGGCCGTGAGGTCGCTGACTGGGCCGGGCACCGGCAGCCAGGTCCGGCTGCCCGCGAGCGAGCTGAACAGCGAGAAGCTCGTGCAGTCTGCTGCGTAGTCGCTGCCAGTGCCAGTGCAGCTGGCCAGCACCGCGAAGGCCCGGGTGCCGGCCGTTTCCAGATCGGTGACCCGCAGCCCGTAGGTCTGCTCGTTATGCCAGCTGGCCCCGCCGTTGCTGGTCACCCACAGCTGCGGGCCGAACGCCCAGCCGTCGGAGAGGTTCAGGAACCGCAGCTGGCTCACCCCGGTGTCGCCGCGCGGGGCTCCGGTGAGCGGCGCGCTGACGCCATACCAGCTGCTGCCGTAGTCCGAGGTGCCCGCGAGCGAGGTGCAGTACTGCGTCGCGCAGTGACCCGGGGTGCCCGCCTGGCCGATCACTGCCCCGATGTCGCCGATCATCGTGATGGAGGTGGGCAGGAAGCCGCTCGGCACGGGCTCGCCGGACGTGGTTGCCGACAGTGACGAGCCCGGGAGGATCTCGGTCGCCGAGTGTGAGGCTGTCCCGCCTGGCCCGCGCGTCGCGCCGCGCGTCGGCCGCGGCGCGAGCGTCCCGGATGCGGCCGGATGCCCCCCGCCCGGCCCGCCGCCTGGTCGCAGCGCGGACGCGATCTGCGGGGCGACCGCGACACCTGCGATCACGGCCAGCACCCCGGCTGCGCCCATGATCGCCCGGCCTCTTTTGCGCCGGCGTGCCCGGGTGCTGATCCGCTCGAAGGCGCCAGGGGGCGGCTGCAGTGGCTGGACGTCGTGGTCCAGCCAGGCGTCGATCTCGTCGCGCGGGTCACTCACTGCCGTCTCCCAGCGCGGCCTTCAGCTTGGCCCGCGCGTGATGCAGGTCCGCCTTGATCGTCCCCTCGGGGCTGCCGAGCATCGCCGCGACCTCGCGCACCGGGAAGCCGCCGTAGTAGTGCAGCAGGAACGCGCTGCGCAGCCGCGGCGGCAGCGCCGCGATCAGCGCGCGCACGTCCACATCCTGCGCCGGGTGGCAGGCCGGGTCCGCCGGCATGGCCGCCGTCAGCGTCCTGATGGCCCGCCGCTCCCGGCCCGACTTGCGCCAGTGGTCCCGGACCAGGTTCGTCGCGATCATGTAAAGGTAGCTCTGCGGGTTGTCCAGTGCCGACCAGCGGGCAAGCAGGCGGGTAAAGGCCTCGGACGCGATCTCGTGCGCGGTCTCGTCGTCGTCCACCAGCCGGCGGACCCAGCCGGCAAGCCTGGGATAGCAGGCGTTGAAGAGTTCCTCAGCCGCCTCGCGGTCGCTCACGCGCAGCCTGGCCACTGAGCTCCCTTGCCGGGCCGCCCGTACCGATGGGGCAGTCCACGCTGCCGGCACGGTCACCACGTCGCCCAACAGTGCCGTCGACAGTGCCGTGCAGCCCACATCGCTTGCGCTGTATCGCATTCGTTGTACCACACATTCGGCGTATCTGAGCGGCGGTGGCTCCGGAGCCACCTGCGGGCCCTGGCACCTACCCAAGACGACGCTGGCCCGCAGATGGTTGGGCTCGGGTCCTTTCTTTTCGCCGCCCGCCGCGTACACTCGGGGAAAGTAGTAGGACGTCCTACTATTCTGATAGTAGGACGTCCTACTATCAGGCTCGTGCTCGTGCTCGTGCTCGTGCTCGTGCTCGGTTCGGAGGAACGCTATGGACAGCATCTCGGCATCGACCAGCCCCGTTCCGGACCGCGCAGACCGGCCAGACTCAGGCGACCACGGAAGACAGCGCTGGCAGCGCCGGTACGACAGCTCACGGATCCGGGAAGGGGACTTCACCACCCTGTCCGGGCTGGAGGTCGACCCCGTCTACGGGCCGCCGGAGGGCGCGATGGTGCCGGGCTTCGAGCGGATCGGCTGGCCGGGCGAGTTCCCGTTCACCCGCGGTCTGTACCCGGCGGGCTACCGGGGCAGGACCTGGACCATCCGGCAGTTCTCCGGCTTCGGGAACGCCCTTGCTACCAACCAGCGCTACAAGATGCTGCTGGCGGCCGGCGGCGGCGGCCTGTCGGTGGCCTTCGACATGCCCACGCTGATGGGCCGCGACTCCGACGATCCGCGCGCGCTCGGCGAGGTCGGGCACTGCGGCGTGGCCATCGACTCGGCCGCCGATATGGACGTCCTGTTCGGCGGCATCCCGCTGGCCGACACCACGACCTCCATGACGATCAGCGGGCCGGCGGTCCCGGTGTTCTGCATGTACCTGGCGGCCGCTCAGCGGCAGGGCGCGGACATCGGCAAGCTGAACGGCACCCTGCAGACCGACATCTTCAAGGAGTACATCGCGCAGAAGGAATGGCTCTTCCCGCCGCAGCCGCACCTGCGCCTGATCGGCGACCTGATGGAGTACTGCGCGCGCAGCATCCCCGACTACAAGCCGCTGTCGGTCTCCGGCTACCACATCCGGGAGGCCGGATCCACCGCCGCGCAGGAGCTCGCGTTCACCTTGGCTGACGGGTTCGGCTACGTCGAGCTCGGCCTGTCCCGCGGCATGGACATCGAGATGTTCGCCCCTGGCCTGTCGTTCTTCTTCGACTCGCACGTCGATTTTTTCGAGGAGATCGCGAAATTCCGGGCGGCTCGCCGGATCTGGGCCCGCTGGCTGCGCGATGTCTACGGGGCCAGGACCGAGCGGGCGCAGTGGCTGCGCTTCCACACCCAGACGGCCGGGGTCTCGCTGACCGCGCAGCAGCCCGACAACAATGTCGTGCGGACGGCGATCGAGGCGCTCGCCGCGGTGCTGGGCGGTACCAACTCGCTGCACACCAACGCGCTGGACGAGGTCCTCGCACTGCCGAGCGCCAAGGCGGCCGAGATCGCGCTGCGCACCCAGCAGGTGATCATGGAGGAGACCGGCGTGGCCAATGTCGCCGACCCGCTGGGCGGATCGTGGTACGTGGAAGCGCTGACCGACCGGCTGGAAGCCGAGGCCGAGGATGTCTTCGCGAAGATCCGCGCGATGAGCCCGGACGGCACGATGACCGGCGGGATCCTGCGCGGGATCGAGGACGGCTGGTTCATGGCCGAGATTGCCGATGCATCCTTCGCCTACCAGCAGCAGCTGGAGAAGGGCGACAAGAGAGTCGTCGGGGTGAACTGCTATACCGACACCGTCGAGAAGCCAGTGGAGATCCTGCGGGTCAGCCACGAGGTCGAGATCGACCAGGTGCGCGAGCTGGCGCAGCGGCGCGCGGCCCGCGACCAGGCCGCCGTCGACGCCGCCCTGGCCGCGATGCTGGCGGCGGCGCGCTCGGGCCAGAACATGATCCCGCCGATGATCGCCGCGGCAGCGGCCGAGGCCACGCTCGGGGAGATCTGCGGCACGCTGCGCGAGGAGTGGGGCGGCTATTTCGAGACCCCGGCATTCTGACCAGCTCGCCGGAGGCTGGCCGTCAGGCCGGGCTTGCGACCGGCAGTCCGGCGTCCTGGGCGGCTGTGAGCAGCCGCAGGTCATAGGCCACGAATGCGGTGAGGTCCCGGCGGATGGCGAGGGCTGAGGCCAGGTGAATCGAATCGAGCGATTTCAGGGTCGTCGGCGGGAGCGTCGCGGCGATGTCGAGGATCTTGGTGCTGAGCGCAACCATCTGCACGCCCCTCATCTGCCGGTAGCTGCGCGGCAGCGCGCTCGGGTCGGCCCGCCAGACTGCTCGCGGCACCTCGGTTCGATGGACGACGCTCGACACCAGCGGGACGTCCGCGCGCTCGGCCAGCCAGCCGGCCAGGGTAGCCGTCTGCGCTTCAGTCAGCACCAGCTTCACCAGGGCGGAGGAATCCAGGTAGATCAATAGCGCTCTTCCTCGCGCATCTGCAGCAGAATCTCGCTGCCAGTCCGCTGCCCCGCCGGTACCGGCGGGGCCGGCTCGATGTCGAGCAGATTGCCGGGCTCCTCGGCGGGCAGGATGATGCCGGCGGCAACCAGCCTTTCCAGCGGGCTGCCGGTGTCCCCGGCGGGTACCAGCCGGGCAACCAGGCGGCCGCGGTTGGTGATGTCCACGGTGTGTCCCTTCTCCGCGAGGTCAACGTAGACGCTCGCATGCTGGCGCAGCTCCCGGATGCCGATCCCGATCGGCACGCGGTCGCCCGGTGCGGGCAGCCGGTCGGCGGGTGGCGTGGCCGGTGTGCTACTCATGTAGTCATGGTAGCACCAACATGCTACATAGCCGCCGGCGCGCGGCCGGCTCGCGGTGCCCAGCGCTTCGCGGATGCGGCAGGATGGAAGCATGCAGCAGCAGCCGCCGAATTTCTCGCTCCACGGTGCCGTCGACCTCGGCGCCCGGCAGGCCGTCGTTCAGCGCCGACAGCAGGCGTCCGAAGGCCTGCCGGCCGACGGGCCAGACGGCGCGCTGACGGGAAACGTCATCGAGGTTACCGACGAGACCTTCAGTACTGAGGTCCTGGCCCGCTCCCGCACCGTCCCGGTAGTTCTCGACCTGTGGGCCGAGTGGTGCGGGCCGTGCAAGCAACTCGGGCCGGTGCTGGAGAAGCTCGCCGCGGAGGCCGACGGCGCCTGGGTGCTCGCCAAGGTGGACGTCGACGCCAACCCCCAGCTGAGCGCGGCGCTTCAGGTGCAGAGCATCCCGATGGTCGTGGCAGTGATCGCCGGCCAGGTGGCGGATGGCTTCCTCGGCGCGATGCCCGAGTCGCACGTCCGGGACTGGCTCGGCCAGATCATGCAGGTCGCCAGCCGGCTCGGCCTGCCGGCCGGTTCAGTCCCGGCGGGCTCAGCCGGGGCACTCGCGGAAGGCGCGGCCGACGGGCAGCCCGGCGCAGGAGGTCAGCTGCCGGGCCAGCCCGGGCCAGGACCGCGGCCAGGTGATCCTCGCGGTGAAGCCACGCTGCGCGAGGCGCAGGATGCGATCGAGCGAGGCGACCTCGATGCTGCCGCAGGCGCGTTCGGGACGCTGCTCGCCGCGGCGCCGGGCCATCCGGTCGCCACGATGGGCA
>Ga0302326_10024410_pt1 | contig 12289 bp, 14 predicted proteins | sample Palsa_T0_3_FD_202264 | JGI IMG/M metagenome (GOLD analysis project Ga0302326, IMG submission 202264) | Peat permafrost microbial communities from Stordalen Mire near Abisko, Sweden - Palsa_T0_3 | ecosystem: Environmental > Terrestrial > Soil > Palsa > Peat permafrost | place: Sweden: Abisko...
CGCATGGAAAGCGCCCGGAGGCAAACTCGCAGCGCCTCCAGTTCCGCGTGCCAGCCCGGCCGGACGCGCGCGGCGAACAGACCCGTGCCCAGATACCAATCGTCGTATTCCGGCGCGCGCCGGTCGTAGTAGATCCGCTCCGTCTCCGTCATTACCGGTTACTTGCGCGATGCCGGCGGCACGATCCCGTTCGCCCGGTAATAGGCCACCAGCAGTCCGTAATGCTCGCCGGCGTGCTCGACGACCGACATCCACGGCTCCACGGACTTGTGAAAGCTCTCCGCCGGCCGCGACTTCAACGTGGCCGTGGCGTCCGCTATGGATTTCTCCAGCAGCGCGACCGCCTGCTCCTTGGTTTTGTAATTCGCCGGATCGAGTTCGTCCCACTTGACCTTTTCGCCGCGCCCGGCTTTGGCGGCAAAAACGTTGCCGGAAGCGATGTGCACGATCACCGCGCCGAACGGGCGCATCTCCGGGCGCAGCTTGTAACCGTATTTGTCCGCCGGGAAGTCCTTGGCCATATCCAGCACCTTGCCATTGACGTCCGCGAAAACAGCGGCGATCTCCGCAGCCGGCGTTTTTTGCTGTTGGGCCCAGACGGCCGCCGCCAGAACCGCCACTGCGGCAATCGTTGTGTAACCTGTTAATCTAAACATAGTGGTTACAGAATATCACGGTGCCGGTAACCTGTCAAAAGTCATAGAGCAGTTACCTGTAAGATTTATCGGCGGGCGCCTCTGCGTGGATTTCGTGAACACGGTGGGCGGACGAGATCCTGCCGGCGCCGTCATGCGGGACAAAATCGCCGCCTACGAAGACTTGCTGGCATGGAGCGTGCTGGCCGGATGCGTTGACCGCAGGCGCGCGGGCGCTATGGCCCGTCTGTCTGCGCGCGAGCCCCACGACGCGGCCAAAATCCTGGCGCGAGCCAGCCGGCTGCGCGAAGCGCTTTACCGAATCTTCAAGTGCGTAGTGGAAGGCTGGCGGCCGCCGGAAGGCGACGCCGATGTATTGCGCCACGAACTCTCCATCGCCAGAGCGCACCAGCGGCTGAGCGCCCGCGGCGTCCGCTTTTTGTGGACTCTTCCGGAACGGCTGACTGCGCTGGACGGCATCCTATGGCCCGTGCCGCTGTCGGCGGCCGAGCTGCTCACCTCCGGCGATTGGGCCAGGCTGCGGCAATGCGGCGGCCCGGACTGCGGATGGATGTTCCTGGATACCAGCCGCAACCATCGCCGCCAATGGTGCGATATGCAGGATTGCGGCAATCGGGCGAAAGTGAAGAGGTTCCGCGAGAAGCAACGCCAAGCCTGATCAATCCGCCCGGAGGATGCCGAGTTCGTTCAGGTGCGTCAGCAGGTCCGGAGGGAATGGAACCCCTAGCCGCTCGGCAGCGGCTAGGAACAGGTCCGGATCGGGCTTTCGCATGCCGCACCACGTCGCGCGTGACGACGCGCAAATTGTGGGGCGGCCAATCTTGGCCGCAGCCGCCTTTTTTAGGCGGCCAGGGCCGGCTGAAAGCCGGCTGCGGGCAGAAATTGCCCGCCCCACAATTTGTGCAGAATCGAGTCCGGGGGGAAGATTAAGTTGACGTTGGGCGCTCCGCTTCCTCGCCGGTGAATCCGCCAGACGCCCACGGGGAGACCTCCTGTTCCAGCGCCGCACGCATTTGTAGATGGCACTCCAGGTGTTGTACACTAATATCTTAGTCCACAAGCTCCGACGCATTCAGTGTGTCCTGGCGCGAAATTCAGAGGTTATCCATGCACGCAATTATTGAGACCGGCGGAAAACAATACCGGGTTGCCCCTGGCGATGTAGTCCGGGTGGAGACGTTGGAGGGCGAAGTCGGCTCCGAAATCGAGTTGCCCTTGCGGGCGGTATTCAAGGACGAGGGCCAACTGGTCTCCGGCCCGGACCTGGGGCAGGCTACCGTGAAGGGTACCATTGTCGGCAATGGCCGGGCAAAGAAAATCCTGGTCTTCAAGTTCAAGCGCAAGAAACAGTACAAGCGCACGATAGGACACCGCCAGAACTTCACGGAAGTGAAGGTCGGCGACATTTTGGTTTAGGTGAAGTATGGCGCACAAAAAAGGATTAGGCAGTTCCAAGAACGGGCGCGATTCCAACGCGCAGCGGCTGGGCGTGAAGCGCTTCGGCGGGGAATTGGTGCCGGGCGGGTCGATTATCGTCCGTCAGCGCGGCACCCCGATCAAGCCCGGCGAGAACGTCGGCTGGGGCAAAGACGACACGCTGTTCGCAAAGGTGACGGGAGTAGTAGAGTTCCGCGACCGCGGCCGCCAGGGCAAATTCGTCAGCATCAAGGCAGTCGCCTAAATTAGCCGGACCCGGAGGTGCTCGTCCAGGCAGCGGTTCCCGTGTTCCCCGAATGTTCATAGATGAAGCTCGCATCCTGGTGAAGGCCGGGGATGGTGGCAACGGCTGCCTGGCCTTTCGCCGCGAGAAGTATGTTCCGCGCGGCGGCCCCAGCGGCGGCGATGGCGGCCGCGGCGGCGACATCTTCCTGGTTTCCAGCCAGCACCGGAACACGCTCATCCAATTCCGTTTTAATCCCGAGCACAAGGCGCAGCGCGGCCGGCATGGAGAGGGCAGCGATTGCACCGGCGCTGAGGGCTACTCGATCGACCTGCAGGTGCCCGTCGGTACGGTGGTCTACGACGAATCGACCGGCGAGCGGCTGCACGATTTCACGGAGCCAGACGATCGTTTCCTGGTGGCGCGCGGCGGACGCGGCGGGAAAGGCAACGCGCGGTTTACAACCTCCACGCACCAGGCGCCCACGGAGCACGAGCCTGGCAAGCCCGGCCAGGAGCGCCGCCTGCGTCTGGAGCTTAAGCTACTGGCCGACGTGGGCCTGGTCGGATTCCCGAACGCCGGCAAGTCCACGCTCATTTCCCGCATTTCCGCGGCCCACCCAAAGATCGCGGCCTATCCTTTCACCACGCTGGAGCCGCAATTGGGCGTGGTCTCCCTGGACGATTACCGCAGTTTTGTGGTGGCGGATATTCCCGGCCTGATCGAAGGGGCGCACCTGGGGCACGGCCTGGGCACGCAGTTCCTGCGGCATATCGAGCGCACCCGTCTGCTCGCGCACCTGGTGGATGTGTCGGAAGCGAGCGGCCGCGAACCTGCCCACGACTTCGAGACCGTCATCGCGGAATTGGCCAGCTTCAGCGAAGACCTGGCCGTCAAGCCCATGATCGTGGTGGCCACCAAGATGGACGCCGCGCAGGACCCGGCACGCGTGGAATCGCTGCGGCAGATCGCGGCCGAGCGGGGGTTGGCTTTCTTTGAAATCTCCAGCGTCACGGGGCAGGGGCTGGATGAGTTGCGGTATGCGATGGCGGAGAGGGTTTTGGTGCCGCGTTAGAGATCGAAGTAATCCTGATCTAGTCGCTTTAGCGTGTAACGCCTTTTCGGGACTGGCGCAACTCCAACATCATGTTCGATCATGAGATCCGCGAGCCGGCTGCCATCGATCAGGACAATCTTTTGGGGGACCTTCCTCACAAATTCCTGGCTTCCCTGGAGAATTGTGCAGTGGTAATCATGACGCCTTTGTTAGCGTGATGGGCCGTGATGCTGCCGCAGAATCCCATTACCTCGGGACTTCCCACATTGTTGTGCCAATGCTTCGCCTGCACGTAGACCATCTCCAAACCCAGCTTGTCCTGATAGATAGTACCGTCTATACCACCGTCGCCTGATCTGCCCGGTCAGGTCCCACCCCCGCGCTTCCCCCGGCGACGGTAGCGCCCGGCTGCTAGATTTTACAAAGCCTTAACAGGGAGAGAGCAACCCGTTTGTGCCGGGCCGCGTTCCCGATCAGGGGGGGCGGCAAATAGTTGCCCTCAACAAGCAACGACTGCGGACTTCTAGAGCGTACGGATGAAGTCGATGGTTGCCCGGCATAGGTGCGTTGGGTGCCCCTCGGGCGCACTCGGCCGCCGCGCACGCAACGGGCGGGGCTGGTGAAGGCTTATGATAGAGTACTGGGGAATATTCGGCTGGTGCGCTTTCCATGCGCGCAGGGTAGCGCTCCGGGCTACGAAACAAAGGGGTTTATAAAGGTGATTCGACAATCGATTCATTCGGATAGAGTGCACGGAAGCTATTTATTCGCTCTCGCATTTTTGCTCACAGCGCCGGTCTGGTGCCAGGCCCAGACTTCGCCGCAATACACTATAACGACTATTGCCGGATCGCTCGGCGAGCTAGGCAGTTATTCCGGTGATGGAGGGGCGGCTACCAGCGCACTGCTCTGGGGTCCGGCTGATGTTATATTCGATTCCTCCGGCAATCTCTACATTTCGGATTCCATCAACGATCTGATTCGCCTGATTAATCCCAGCGGCACGATTAGCACGTTTGCCGGGAGTTGTCCCTCAACGCCGTGCGCTGGCGCCTTCGCGGGCGACGGGGGAGCGGCCACGAAAGCCAGCCTGAACAGCCCGGCGGGAATGACGTTTGACAGCAGCGCCAATTTCTACATAGCGGACAGCGGCAACTTCGTAATCCGCAAGGTGGCGGGCGGCACTATCTCGACGGTGGCCGGGAAAAACGTGGGCGTCGCTTTTGCGGGCGACTTGGGCGCAGCCACCAGTGCAGGGATCACTCCTACCGGAGTGGCCGTGGATCCCACCCTCAATATCTACATCGCCGACGCGTTCAACAATGTAGTGCGTGTGGTGTGCGAAACTCAGACGCCGATCGCCTGCACCAACAACGCTTTCATCGGCGGCGCTATCTGGGCCGCCGGGGATATCAACACGTTCGCCGGAAACAACGCGGCCGGCCCCGGTTATCAAGGCGATGGAGGCGTCGCGACCGGCTCGCTGCTCAACGATCCCACGGCCGTGCTGCTGGATTCGGCCGGCGATCTCTATATTTCCGACTCGGGAAACTGCGCTATCCGCAAAGTGGCGGCGGCCACCAGCATCATCACTACCGTTGCCGGCGACGGTACCGGCATTGCGGGTTACTCCGGAGACGGAGGGCTGGCGACCCAGGCAAAACTCAATAACCCGAAGGGCATCGCCCTGGATTCGTCCGGCAACCTCTATATCGCGGACACCGATAACTGTGCGATCCGCATGGTGAACGCGGCGACTGGCGTCATTACCACGATTGCCGGCATTCCACCCGCGGTCGCCGGTGCCCTAGCCGTGTGCGGCTCCACCGGAGACGGGGGGCTGGCCACCAGCGCGCAACTGAACTTTCCGTCCGGCGTGGCGGTGAATGGCGGAAAGGTCTACATCGCGGACTTCGGGAACAACGCGGTCCGCTTGTTGACTCCCGCGGCGGAGGTCCCGAAGATCAATGCGGGGGGCGTGGTGAACGACGCCAGTTACTCGGCGCCGGTGGCTCCCGGCAGCATCGCCGCCGTTTTCGGTGATTTTTTCCTTACCGCCGGATCGTCGGACACGGACCTGCCACTGGTTTCCACCCTGCAGAGCCTCTCGTTTCAGTTTGGCGGTACAGCGGCCCCTTTATACTTCGTCTCGGGCGGACAAGTGAATTTTCAAGTGCCGTGGGAGTTGGCCGGACAATCGACAGCTACCCTCACCGCCACGTTGAACGGTACGTCCGGTGCCGCTCAGACGGCGACTGTCGCCGCGTTCGCTCCCGCAATATTCACCCTGAATTCCCAGGGAACCGGTCCGGGTGCGATCCTGGACTCTTCCTATGATTTGGTGGACTCCAACAACCCTGCAACCGCCGGCACGACAACCATCCTGATCTACTGCACCGGTCTTGGGGCGGTCGCCAATCAGCCCGCGACCGGGTCACCCGGCCCTAGCAGCCCGTTAGCGGAGACGACCACGGCGCCAACGGTGACGATCGGCGGAGTGACGGCCAACGTGTCGTTCTCCGGCCTGGCGCCGGGCTATGTGGGCCTGTACCAGGTCAACGCCCTGGTGCCGGCGGGCGTGGCCGCGGGTAGCGCCGTGCCCGTGGCGATCTCGATTGGCGGCGTGACCTCGAACACTGCCACCATCGCGGTGCAGTGAGTAGATAGGCTACTCGCTCTTCACCGCAATGGCAATGATGGAGGTAGGCGGCCACGGCAGCCGGCGGTCGATGCGCCGCCACAGCCAGACGAACCGGTCGAAGACATTCAACTGGAAGCGGCTGACGGTCTTTCTTTTCAGCACGCGGCCAGTCACATACCAGGCCGGGCGGGAGATGCGGTTGAAGTCCAGAATTCGCTCCACGCGGAAACCCACCTGCTCCATCTTGCGCTGCAGCTCCGCGCGGGAATAGCGGCGGAAATGCCCTAGCGCCGTATCCAGCGAGCCAAAGATTTCCTGACTGTGCGGCACCAGAACGATCGCGCGGCCGCCGGGCTGCAAGGCCGTGTAGATATTGCGCAGGCTCGCCATTTCGTCCTCGACATGCTCCAGCACGTTCAGACACACCACGGAATCCACCGCGCCGGCTAACGTCTCGAAATCGGCCGGATTCGACAAGTCGCAGTGCCGCACTTCCATCTTCGGGCGGTGCTGAAAGCGCGCGCGCAGACGGGCCAGGTACTCGGGATCGATGTCTCCCGCAATATAGCGTTCGCGCCGCGAAGATAGAATCACAGTCAGGTTTCCGATGCCCGCTCCGGTCTCCAGCACCCGCTTCCCGATGTAAGGCTGGATGGTGTCCGCCATCCAGCGGTTGAAACGCCGGGCCCCGGCGAGCGCATCCAGGATGTCCGGTCCGGAGTCCTTGTAGAGGTCTCTGGTGAAGGCGTAGCGCAAGATCACATGGACGGCATCGAAGGCGTCCTTCAGCCCGATCTTCTTACCTTCCTCGTAAGTCCGGCCGTGATAATCGATGGGCGTCTCGTAGATGCGCACGCGGCGCTTGGCCAGTTTGATGGTCAGCTCCGGCTCGAGTCCGAAGCGGTCGCTGCGGATGGGGATGCTTTGCAGCAGCGAGGTGCGGAAGGCTTTGTAGCAGGTCTCCATGTCCGTCAGATTCAAGTCCGAAACGATGTTGCACATTAAGGTCAGAATCCGGTTGGCTACGGAGTGCCAGAAGTAAAGCACGCGGCGTTCGCCCGAGATCACGAAACGCGAGCCATAAACCGCGTCGGCTTTGCCCTCCAGCAGCGGCGCCAAGAGGCGCCCGTATTCGCGCGGGTCGTATTCCAAGTCGGCGTCCTGAATGATGGAGAACTCGCCGGTGGCGTGCTCGATGGCTGTGCGGATGGCGGCGCCCTTGCCGCGATTGCGGGGTTGCCGGATGAGCCGCAGCACGCCGGCTTGGGCCGCGGCGATCTGTTCCACGATGGCGGCCGAGCCGTCCGTGGATCCGTCGTCCACTACCACGATCTCCCGCCCGACGCCCTCCGGCAAGGGAGCCGAAAGCACTCGCTCCAATAGTGTTCCGACGAACTCTTCCTCGTTGTAAAGGGGGATCAGAATAGAGAGCGTGTGGGCTGCCATGGCCGCGGGAACCTCCATTGTACAGGAGAGGTGCGCTGGCAGGCGCGCTACTGAATGGTTGCGCTAGCTCTGCCGGCGCTGCGCAACACCAATTCTTGCAAGTCCAGCAGATGCTGCGGCTCAAACTGCTGGCGCGACCACTTGCTGGAAGGCTCGAGCTCGATGCCCACGAAATAGCCGATCTCCCGGTAGACGCAGTAGCGCACAATGCCGGCCAGCTTATCGCCGGGACAGTGTACATCGACATGCGTGCCTATGGACAGCGGTATCTCGAATTGCAAGCACATCCCGGATGGCGAGATGTCCTCCAGCAAAGCCGTGGATTTACGCTTGCGGCCCGCTGGTTCTTTCCAACAGACCTCTACCATATCGGCGCATAGCATTCGAATTTCAGCGCGTGGTCGCTGCATGACTGTTATATCGGCGGGACCGGCGGATCGCAGTAGGCGGCGGGATCGGAAGGTGAGGGCGTTTGACTCACATAGCCCCACCGGCCGTGGCCGAAGCTCCCATGAGTTCGGCCGTGTGAGATCTCCGAAGGCTTGCTCAATCTCCGGATCTAGCCGGCAGCCGAAGCCAATTTTGATCTGCGCGAATTGGCGACGCAAACCGTCCAACCTTAATAAAATACTTGCCAATGGACCCCACCACCCAACCGCAAGGAGAGCCGGCGATTTCGACCCCAGCCCCGGAGCAAGGTCCGGCGGCAGCGCCCTGGAGCCTGGGGCGCTGCATCGTTTTTCGGTTTATCTGCTGCTATTTTCTGCTCTATGTAGCCCCCGATCCGCCAGGCCGGCTCGACCTAGTGGATGCCGTTCCAGGCGGCCACCTTGCCGCAAATGCGTATGCCGGGCTTTGGCACAATCTGGTCCCTTGGGTGGCCGTCCATATCTTTCATCTCAGCGGAAGGGCCACGACGTATTTTCCAACCGGCAGCGACGATACCACCAAGGACTATATTCAGAACCTGCTGTTTGTGGTCTTCGCGGCGGTGGCGGCATTGGTCTGGTCGTTGGTAGACCGTAAGCGAAGAGAATACCCCCGCCTCGATTCGTGGCTGCGTCTGGCAGTGCGCTATACGCTGGCCTTCACCCTGTTCACCTACGGGTTCGTCAAAGTGTTTCCGCTGCAGTTCCAGCCACCAGGCTTCGACCAGCTCATCCAACCCTACGGCGATTACTCTCCCATGGGCGCGCTGTGGAATTTCATGGGCGCTTCCATGCCGTACACTATCTTCGCCGGGATGTGCGAGGCGCTTGGGGGCGCGCTGTTGCTGTTCCGGCGGACCACCGCGCTGGGCGCCATGGTCAGCTTCGGAGTCCTGCTCAATATCGCGTTGCTCAACTTTTGCTATGACGTGCCGGTGAAACTGTATTCCACCAACCTGGTGCTGATGGCGATTTTCCTGGCGGCGCCCGATCTGCGGCGGCTGATGAATTTCCTGGTGCTGAACCGGGCTACGGAACCATCCGATCTATCCGCGCCCCGCTTTGAGCGCCGCTGGATGCGGATCGGCGCGGTAGTGTTCCAGCTCCTTTTCGTGGGCCGCTACATCTATTCGCAAATCGAAGGCGGCTGGACGGCCTATCGCGCCGCATATGTGAATCCGAAGCGGCCGCCGCTCTACGGGCTTTACGACGTGGATGGTTTCTCGCGGAACGGCCGGGAATTGCTGCCATTGACCACCGACGTTGCCCGGTGGAAGAAGGTCGTCGTCCAATACCCCGAATTCTTCATTGTGCGCATGATGAACGACTCCCCCAAGGGGTATCGGGCGGAATACGACGCCCAGAAGAACACGGTAGCTCTTTCGACGTGGGCGAACCAGAATAGCAAGAGCGTGCTGGTGTATTCGCTGCCGGACGCAGACCATGTGGTGCTGCAAGGCGCGCTGGGCGCCGATACGGTATCGATCCGCTTGCGCAAAGTCGATGCGTCCAAGTTCCTGTTGGTTAATCGCGGGTTTCACTGGGTTAACGAGCAGGCGTTCAACCGGTGAGACAGGCGTCGAGAAGCTGCTAAGCTACTATAAAGTGTCGAGCCAGACGGCGACCCGGGTTTCTTCCATTAACAGATCGAGTGCCACGGCGTTCGGGGTTTTGGCGGCCATCAGTTTTTGCCACTTCCTGAACGACATGCTGCAGTCGGTGATACCGGCGGTGTATCCGATCCTGAAGCAGGCCTATCGCCTGGATTTCAAGCAGATCGGCTTGATCACCCTGAGCGTGCAGCTCACCGCTTCGCTGCTGCAACCCTTCGTGGGCATGTACACAGACCATCGGCCGGTGCCTTACTCGCTGCCGGTGGGGATGGGTTTCACGCTTTCGGGCCTGCTGCTGCTGGCGTTTGCGCCGCGCTTTGGCATGATTCTGCTGGCAGTGGCGCTGGTCGGAGTAGGATCGTCCGTATTCCACCCGGAATCGTCGCGCGTGGCGCGGATGGCCTCCGGGGGGCAACATGGCCTCGCCCAATCGCTCTTTCAGGTGGGCGGCAACGCTGGATCGGCGCTGGGTCCGCTGCTGGCCGCGTTGGTGGTACTTCCGGGCGGACAGCGCAGTATCGCCTGGTTCTCGGCGGCGGCGCTGCTTGCCATTATCGTATTGACGCGCATCGGGGCCTGGTATAAGGGCCACGGCGCGGTCAGGGCGAAGGCGGCGGCAGCCCTGCACAATCACCACCCGCAACTATCCCGACGGAAAACCGGCGTGGCGCTCGCGGTGCTGATGGCGCTGGTTTTCTCGAAATATTTCTATCTGGCGAGCCTGACCAGCTACTACACTTTCTTCCTGATGAGCCGGTTCCACGTGCCGGTACGGTCCGCGCAAATCCACCTGTTCGTGTTTCTGGGCGCGGTGGCTGCGGGGACTTTCATTGGCGGTCCGGTGGGCGACCGGATCGGCCGGAAGTATGTGATCTGGTGCTCGATTCTGGGCATCCTGCCTTTCACCCTGGCGCTGCCTTACGCGAATCTGTTCTGGACCACGGTGCTCAGCATCGTGATCGGATTGGTTTTGGCGTCAGCATTCTCCGCCATCATCGTTTATGCGCACGACCTGGTGCCCGGCAAGATCGGAATGATCTCCGGGCTGTTCTTCGGCCTGGCGTTCGGTATGGCCGGCGTGGGGGCTGCGATCATGGGCTGGCTGGCGGATGCCACGAGCATCGCTTTCGTTTACAGAGTGTGCTCATTTCTGCCAGTCATCGGCCTGCTGACCGCGTTTCTGCCAAATCTGGAGACCGGCTACAAACGGGGCAGCGCTTAAGATGGAACCGATTCGAATCTTTGTCACCGGCGGCACGTTCGACAAGAACTACAACGAGCTGACGGGCGAGCTTTTCTTCAAGGATTCGCACCTGCCGGAGATGCTGAAACTGGGCAGGTGCAATTTGGACGTGCAGGTGCGTACGTTAATGATGATCGACAGCCTGCAGATGACGGACGACGACCGGCAGATCATCGTGCAGCAATGCCGGAACGCGCCTGAGGGCCGTATCGTGATCACGCACGGTACGGACACGATGGTGGAAACCGCCGGCTTGTTGGCGCGCGGCATCGCCGACAAGACCGTCGTTCTGACTGGGGCCATGATTCCCTATAAGTTTGGCAGCTCGGACGGTCTGTTCAACCTGGGCAGCGCGCTGGCGTTCGCGCAGACGCTGCCGCCGGGGGTGTATGTGGCCATGAATGGCCGCTACTTCGCTTGGAACCGGGTGCGGAAGAATCGCAAGACGGGGATGTTCGAAGAGGCGGAGGCGGGTTAAGTTATCTCGTAGCCGCGGTCGGCGATTTGGGTCAGCAGGACTTCGGCCGCGTGTCCGTGAAGCTGGAAGATCTGCCGGACCAGGTCGCAGACCGCCTCGTAGCCGCGCTCGTAGAAAACCAGGATGGAGGGTCCCGCGCCGCTCAGGGCGCAACCCAATAGGCCGGGCGCGCGCAGCTTCAGAATATCCGCCAGGCCGGGCACTAGCGCCGCGCGATAGGGTTGGTGGAAGCGATCTTCAAGCGCGGCCGGAAAGGCCGACGTGGCTCCGGTGGCCAGCGCCGCGATGAGGAGGGCAGCGCGCTGGACGTTGAATACGGCGTCCTCTTTGCTGTAGCAGGAAGGCAGAACGGCGCGCGCCGCGGAGGTCGGGAGGACGAAATCCGGCACCACCAGCGCCATGCCGAAGCTCGCCGGCAGCTTCAGGCGCACGGCGCGCACGGCGCCGCCGGAATCGATGGCGCTGGCCACGATGGATCCAAGGACGCATGCGGCCACGTTATCGGGATGGCCTTCCAGACGCGCGGCTTCATCCAGGATGCGCGGCGGGCGCCAGCCCAGACCCAACAGGCGGTCGGCGATGACTACGCCGGCAGTGAGCGCGGCGGCGCTCGATCCAAGGCCTTTGCCGAGGGGAATCTGATTGTGAATTTCCAGCTCGATGGGCGGCAACTGCATGCGGACGTCGGCCGCGACCGAGAGGGCGGTCTGCCAGATAAGGTTGTCCTCGCCGCTGGAGATGGCGGCGGCATCGCGCCCGGCGGCGGTGATGGATAGGCTGTCGCTGGCACGGAAGCGGCAGTCCAGATACACCGAGAGCGCCAAGCCGAGCGCATCGAAGCCCGGCCCGAGGTTGGCGCTGGACGCGGGCACCCGGACGGTTGACCAGGACATAAGAGTTTATTGTAACGGGGCTGGGGAGGGTTGTGGTTACCTTATAGGTCATGGGTGATGGGTTCCTGGTTTTGGAGGGGCCAGTATTTTGGACAATCAAAGCCCATCGCTTTGATTTGATTGATGAATAGAGATACTACCTTGGGGGAGGGTCTTTCTTGAAATGAATGCGGC
>Ga0302326_10024411_pt1 | contig 12289 bp, 16 predicted proteins | sample Palsa_T0_3_FD_202264 | JGI IMG/M metagenome (GOLD analysis project Ga0302326, IMG submission 202264) | Peat permafrost microbial communities from Stordalen Mire near Abisko, Sweden - Palsa_T0_3 | ecosystem: Environmental > Terrestrial > Soil > Palsa > Peat permafrost | place: Sweden: Abisko...
GCCGGCCGTCATACGCTGTCTCCATTGGGGCCTCCCTTGCCTGGTGGAAGACGGATGCTTCGCAACTTCCAGCATCCGCCAGGGAGCGGGAGGCTCCGCTCCTTCATCGCATCAAGGGACATCAGGATCAGAATCCAGATGCGCGAGCCAGTCTGCGCACTGCCGCAGCCAGCCCACCTCATCCGATAGCTGGTCGGCGATGCTGTCGCGGCCGTCGAGTTCGGCGTCCTCATCGCTGTCGGGTCTTCGGGGGGGCTCGCCAGCCTGCTGCCCGCAGCTCGCCGAGCGCCGCGTCCAGAGCGTCCAAGGCGGCGGCGGCCACGATCTGGTGCACCGGGGAGGGTAACAGCCCGACCGCCGTTGCCAGGGTGCGGATCGAGATCCCCTCGGCACGGGCCGAGACCCGCCTATCGTGCCAGCCGCGTTCAGGAAACTGGACGCCATAGCGGTGCTGACGGGTCCATTGTTACCTACACCGCCGCCTGGGCACTTTGCTCACTGCGAGTGGTGGCATAGTGACGGTATGACGATGGAGATGCCTGAACTGCACGTGGGGCGGGGTATGGGGTTTGGGCCACTGGCGGTGTTCCCGGTGTGGACGGGCGCCGCGGCGCCCGCCGGGCTGGTCACGGGACGGGCGGCCCGTGTGGACGTCGCCGAACTCGCCGATGGTCCTTCGGTCAGCGAACTGGTGGTCACCAACGTAGGTGACCGGGTGGCGTTGCTTATCGAGGGTGAGCTGCTGGAAGGCGGATGGCAGCACCGGGCGCTGAGTCATGACGTGATCTTGTCCCCGGGAGTGTCGATGGCCGTCGGTGTGGCGTGTGTGGAGCAGGGCCGGTGGGCTGGCTCATCCCCGCTCAAGCGCCGGGCCCGCCGGGCGTCGGCCAGCGTGCGGGCCGCCCTGCATGCGGCCTCGCCCGGGATGCAAAACGACGTCTGGCAGCGGATCGGACGATACGACGCCGCTCTGGGGGGATCGCCGACACAGTCATATGTGGATCATCTCGACCGCCTCGCCCACCTCGCTGATCCCGGCCTGCTGGACTTCGGAGATGGCGTGAGCGGCCTGATGCGATGGGTACGTCAGCTTCCCCTCCTGCCGGGACAGCGTGGTGTCATTGCCGGTGTCGCGGGCCAGCCGGTGTCGCTGGAGCTGTACCCGTCGAGATCCGCGCTGGCTGCCCACGTGCACGAGACGCTGACCGGGTTGCTGCTCGATGCTGTCGCATCGGGGGCGCCTTCGGAGCCGACACCTGGCCGTCGTGCCCGGCGGTTCGCTGGCAGGCTCGACGGGATCCACGCTGAGGCGCAGCCTGCCGTCAACGCGGGTGCCGGCACCGCGCTCAGCCTCACCACCGAGCACATCGCCGTCGGCGGCGTGAGCCTAGCCGAACGGTGGGCTCATCTGACCGTGCTCAACCGTCATCACCCCCTGCTGGAGATCGCGTGAACACGAGGCGCCCGTGAACCCCCGGTTGACGTCTGCGCAGACCGATCGCGCCGCCGGGGTGCTGCTGGGGATGGCCTGCGGGGACGCCCTCGGCGCTGGCTACGAGTTCGGCCCGCCGCTGGGCAGCGACCGCGCGGTGGGGATGATCGGCGGCGGCGGTTTCGGATGGGCTCCCGGGGAGTGGACCGACGATACCTCGATGGCTGTCGCCATCGCCGAGGTCACCGCGGACGGCGGCAGCCTCCGCGACGAAGCGGCCCTGGACATGATCGCCAGGCGGTGGGCTGACTGGGCCCGCTCCGCCCCGGACGTCGGCGTTCAAACACGTTCCGTCCTGGCCAGTGCCGGACCGCAGCCTTCCGCCAAGATGCTCGCCGAGGCCGCCGCAGCCCACCATGCCCGCACAGGGAGATCGGGCGGCAATGGGTCGCTCATGCGCACCGCCCCGGTCGCGTTCGCCTTCCTGCACGACCCCGGCGGCCTGGCTGGTGCCGCCCACGCGGTGTCGGCGCTGACCCATCATGATCGCCAAGCTGGCGAGGCCTGCGCCCTATGGTGCCTGGCCATGCGGCACGCGGTCCTGCACGGCACGTTCGACGGACTCCGGCTTGCCGCAGCCTCCCTGCCTGCCGACCGCGCCGCGGTGTGGACCGCCCGGCTGGATGAGGCCGAGCTTTATCCCCCTGAGCATTTCGGCCGCAACGGGTGGGTGGTCCAGGCGATTCAGGCCGCCTGGTCGGCCATCAGCCGGACCCCAGTACCGGGCGACGACCCGCGCGCCGGGTCCTTCGCGGCCCAGCACTTCCAGCACGCCCTGGAGGCAGCGGTCCGCGGCGGAGGCGATACGGACACGGTCGCGGCGATCGCCGGTGGCCTGCTCGGCGCCCGGTGGGGCGGCTCTGCGGTCCCGCTGGCGTGGCGGCGCATCCTGCACGGCTGGCCCGGCCTACGTGGCCGGGACCTGATCACCCTCGCGCTTTGCACCGCTCAGAACGGCCAGTCCGGGCCAGGCGGATGGCCCCGCGGCCGCGTGTTCGATTACTCCGCATACGCAAATACGTGCGCGCTCGCCGTCCACCCGCACGATGGCCTGGTTCTGCTCGGTGGCGTCGATGCCGTGCGGCAGCCTCCAGGCGGCGTCGATGCCGTCATATCGCTGTGCCGGCTTGGCAGCGCCGACGTGCCGGCGCCAGGTGTGCGTCCCCCCGATCACGTCGAAGTATGGCTGATCGACAGCGCCGACCCTGGGCGCAACCCCAACCTGGATCTGGTGCTTACCCAAGCCGCTGATACGGTCGCGGCACTCCGCGCCGAGGGCCGGACTGTGCTGGTGCACTGCGTCGAGGCGGTCAGTCGCACGCCGGCCGTCGCCATCCTCTATGCCGCGCGGCACCTCGGTATCCCCGTGCAGCGGGCACTCCGCGACGTGCGCGCCGTCCTCCCCGCCGCCCGGCCCAACCCCGCCTTCGCGGCTGCGCTCGACCGGCTCAGCCCGGCCGATCCGGCTCCCTGAAAGCGGGCTTCCACGGCCTTCCCTTTATCCGCCGGGTCCTCCAGGCGCTCCCGCCGGCGCCGAGGCGGCGCACCGATACGACCTGGCGGCAGTTTCTCCACGCGCAAGCCGCGACGATGCTTGCCGTGGACTTCTTTCACGTGGACTGCACGGTGACGCTCCGCCGCTTGTACTGCTTGTACTGCTTGTTCGTGATGGAGGTGCGTTTCTGAGCCGGAAACTGCCACGTAGGGATTACCAACGGCATCAAGCGCACGCTGCCGTCTCAGCATCCGAGAATGACCAGAGTCATGGGGCCGTATCGCTGATCGGCCTGTCAGTGTGGCTGCCTTTCATCTCTGCGCCGATCGGGTGTTCCGTCCGTATCTGAGTCATTGGCTGGCACCTGTACCGAGCCGGTCACGGATGTCCCCGGCGATATTGCGAACAACTCCAGATTCACCTCGAATACCAAGCAGTACAGCGTCCGGTAATGCTCACTTATCCCGGATGGGCCGCGTTCCCAGCGGCGTATCTGGGGGATGATCGATTCGACATCTGGAACGTCGCAGATCCCTGATGAGGCATCGCTGAGCTTTTCTGCCAGCTTCCGGAACGTCCACCCGCGCGCCTCACGCTCTGCCCGCAGTCGGGCGCCCAGTACCTCACGCGACAGGCTTGGCCCGGCTTTCCTGGGCGTCATCACCGTCTCCTTTTCTCTGCTGCTATGTGCAATCTGCGCTCAACTTCCCGCGTGCGGCCAACGAGCGCGTCCGGGTAGATCGCGGTAACGATTGTTCCCCGGGGCGCGTCGAATCGGGGAAAGGCTATGAATTGGTGCGTGTATGTACCCCATAGCACGAGCCAGTTCGGGGACTTTGCCTCAAGATGCCGGGCGATCTCACGGGGTTCGTTATTATCGTCAAAGGGGGGCATGGCGGCTGTCTCCGTCGCGGGGCAAGCGCCGAACGGTAAGGGGTGTTAGCCCAAAAGGATCTGCTCTGCTAGCTGCTTGTCTAGGTCTTCGGAGGTATCCGCGTCGATGGTCATCGACCATCTGGAGTCCCGGCTATGGCATAGCGAGATGTGGCCCTTCCTCGTTGCCCACAAGCGGCGCGCCTGGGACATCCATATGTGCCAAGCCGGGTACTTATCCCTCAGTCTGTTCAGTTCGTCATCGGAGACTTTCAGGTCAATAGCGGCCATTGGAACACCTCCTTTCCTGCCCATCCCCCACGATGGCCGGCAAGAGGCATCGTTCCAAGAGATTCGAGGTACACCAGGGAACGAGTGTCCCTCACCTAAAAGCGGTGTCCCTGGCCTAAAAGGCGGTGTCCCTGGCTCAATCTGCGGTGTCCCGCCGCGGCGTACACCCGCCGGTTAATGTCGATGCCGGAACCAAAGGCGCGGAGGAGCCGGCGGAAAAGTCGCTGTATTTCTCCGGCACGGCACGCGAAAGACCCCCGCAGGAGGTTTCGTATCCTCCGTACGGGGGTCCCGTGCCCCTGAAAGGGGCTAACCCTTCAGGCGCTGCGTAAATACGCGCCACGCGGGGGGATCGAAGCCCAGGACGGGCCCGTCTTCCCTGTTCTTGGTGTCGCGTACGGCAATCGTGGTGGCGGACCTGCCCACCTCTACACAGTTGCCCTGGCCGCCGGTGTAGGTGGCTACACGCCAGTCGGAGACCGCCTCGTCGCTCATAGCTCGCTCCTGATCTTGGTCATGAGCTGTGCCGAATCGATGGGGGACAGCGCACATCCCTTGGTCATGCTAAGCGCGGTGGCGATCGCTGCGACTTCCTTCGGGTCCTTGAGGACTCTTCCGGACCCCCACCCCTCAAGGTAGGCAACCGTAGCTGCGTCATCGAACTCGAACATGGCCGCGGGCCCGTCTACGCCGGGCGCGTCCGTGACGGCGAACGGCAGGACTTGCAGCACGATTCCCTGCGTTTCAGCGAGGCTGAGCAGATGGTCGTGTTGCTCGCGCATCACACGGACGCCCCCGACCGCCTGCCTGAGTACGCCTTCACTGAGGACGACCCAGAGCTTCGGGGGATCGTCACGCATCAGGATGTTCTGCCGCTCGACGCGCGCTGCGGCGTCGCGCTCGAGCTCCTCGTCGGAGTCGTAGGGCCGGCACGCGCGGATGACCGCGCTGGCGTAGGAGCGTGTTTGCAGCAGTCCAGGTATGCCGCGCATCTCCCATTCGTGTATGCGTGCCGCCTTGTCTTCAAACAGGACCCGGGGGCCGAACCACGACGGGTAGGACTCAGCGATCATCCCGTCATACAGCCGCCCGAATGTACCTGGGCATCCGTAGAAGCCATCGCACCAGGTAGCGAATTTCCGTTCGGGCTTCTTCTTCCCCGCCTCGTACTGTTTGACCGACGACAGCGACACGTGCGCCTTCTCAGCGAACTCACGCTGGAGCAGGCCCATCTGCTCCCGTTGGGCGCGCAGCTGTTCGGTGAACATGGCACGGAACGTAACGGGCCCGGTCCCCGGCTCTGCCGCGCTCATGGCCGTGAAAGGTACCTTCCTGCCGTTCTCCCCTCGTAGCCCCGGCCCGGTCCACATGCTGGGGCTCCTCGGCTGAGCGGGGCGCACGGCCCCTTTGCCGGGTATCTCGGTCAACGTCGCCCCGGCAGGGCCGCGGGAACGGGCGCACAATGAGCGGCCGAACGACCCTGCCGGGTGAGTCACAGCGTAGCCGATGTTGGCAGATGTCGGCAACGTCTGTAGACGTAGGCGACATCATCGCAGGTCAGGAGACGTGGGAACATGATCACCTATGTCCCTGCCAGACAAGCGAGACCGCATCAGCCACCGGGCGCCACGGTTGCTGTGGCAGCAGGTCTATGACGACTTGATCAGCGATATCCGCTCTGGCGCCCTGGCGGTTGATGACCGGCTGCCGAGCGAGCTGGAGATGGCGCAGCAGTACGGCGTGAGCCGGGACGTGATCCGGAGGGCCAAGGAAGTGCTAGCCGGGGAGGGGTGGCTGATCGTGCTCCACGGTCGAGGTACGTTCGTCGTCCGCCCCGACCCGGGCGACAGTGACTAGGCCTGCGGCTCCCGGCATCTCCTCATCGCGTGCGTTGCCCGGCGAAAGGCTGTTCCTGGCCTGGTGAATCGATCGTATAAGCCCCGACGCGCTATTCATAGTGTGATGAACTGGACACACGACCGTTAGGTACAGGCGAGCGACCAAGGGAACGGGCAGCACGCCGATGGGAGTAAGCCCCGCCGAGGTGCGGGGGATCGCGGATCACGTCTGCGCGCGTCCGGTAGTGCGGGACGCAAGCGGCAGGCGTGACCTTGGCATGGTCACAGGCGCACGCCGCGCACTGCGGCGGGGCAGTACGGCCTGTCCCCCCCATTTTCCGCTACCCCGTCGCCAGGCCTTGCGGGTGGTTAGGCGCGACCTCGCCGAGGTCATGTCCGTGCTCAACCCGGCGGGACTGACCCAGGGCTGGATTTCTGCGCTGGCCTCCTCCGCATCATCGCGGACCGTGTGAGCGGGGGGAGTTGTCATGCAAGTCATCGCATCGTGGACGGGCGGGCAAGCGGACGCTTTGCGGCAAGCGCTGCGCATGACCAACGAATCGTTCGCTGATCACTTGAGCGTTGCGGTTCGTACCATCGCGTACTGGCGGAAGCGACCTGAAATAATCCCGCAATCGCAAATGCAAGAAATACTTGATGCCGCGCTAGAGCGCGCTCCTGACAGGGTTAAGGCGCAGTTTGCCCTCTTGGTAGGCGAGGCGCTCGATACTCCCAGCGATCAGCCGGACAGCGGAAGCCCGTTTTTAGTCCCATTCGAGGCCATGACGAAAAGAGAGTGGAACGGGGACGACGTACGCCAGCTTTCCCTAAGCTTCGACGCCGCGCTTGAGCGATCGGCTGTCGAGGATATAGAGCGGCTGTCGCATATGTGGCTCATCTGCGACCCTCCGCAGGTAATAGAGCTACGTTCAGGGCGGAGTGTTAGTGACGCTCTCGTGAACGCGGTAGAACATCGAGTTATTCAGTTGCGCCGGGCCGACGATTTCATCACCGGTACCGCCAGCCGCGACCTTATGCGGAATGAGCTGACCGCAACCGTTCGCCTCCTGTCAGATGGCGCGCTAACGGAGGAACAGGCACGCCGCGTTCTAACGGCAATCGGGGAGCTTGCGCAGCTTGGCGCTTGGGTGGCCGCTGACGCCGGCTTGCTCAATGAAGCCGCGCGGTATGTGCGGGGCGGAGTCCTCACCGCGCGTGCCGCTGGCAACGCCCCTCTCGCTGCCAACATCATCTCGACGTTTAGCTACCAGGTTGCGAACACCGGAAATCCGAATGAGGCCATCGTCCTCGCCCGGACGGCGTACCAGGGCGGCCGCCATGACGCTACGCCGGTAACCCGCGCGCTGCTGCTTGAGAGAGTCGCATGGTCGGCCGCACGGAGTGGTGACGTGCGGGACTGCGAGCGGACTCTGGGCATGGTCGAGGAAAGCTATTCCGCCGGCCCAAACGATAACGATCCGGACTGGGTCTACTGGCTTAACCGCGAGGAAATCGACATCATGGCCGGCCGCTGCTATACCGAACTGGGGAACCCGCGCCGCGCCGAGTCGCTGCTCACGAGTGCTATCGCCCAGTACGATCAGGCGCTTGTCCGGGAAAACTCACTCTATCTAAGCTGGCTAGCTGAAGACTACGCGCAACTGGGCGAGATCGAGCACGCGGCCGGTCTCGCCACGCAAATGGCAGCGCTCGCCGTGGGCACGAATTCCGCCCGAACCGATACCCGCCTGCGTTATATCGCCACTCAGCTTGGCCCTTACCGGGGGACGGCTAGCGTCGCCGAATTCTTCGACGCATACCAGTCGGCAGCATCCGACCTCCCCGCACCGAGGCTGGCTGATTAACTCAGGACCGCTAGGTTAATCCCGGGTCCTTTGCGATTAAATAAGGCGGTTAGAGCCAGCCCTCAAGCTTAAGGCCCGCAGTGGGCGCTGCTCTTCCTGACCAGCGCCGCAAAGTTGCTCTCATTTGCATGTTCGGTTAGGACTTTGCACTGCGGTTGCACTGGCTTGCGCTGGATTGCATCGTCCACCCTGTGAGTTGCACCGTCCGTCCCGTAAATTGCACAGTGAATGCGTTATCAGTGCATTGGAAATCGGACTGATAGCCGGTGGAATCGGAGGTATGAAAAGCAGCCACAGCACCGAACCTGCCGAACGCGCAACGGTGGATGGGATCTGGTCGTCATGACCTACGCCGATCCCCCGCAAAGGCGTGATCTGATTCACGGATTGCGCATGCTCGCTGATCTGCTGGAATCCTGCCCGGAAATCCCAGCCCCGTATGCAACTGATGTGCTGGTCTTCCCGCCAGACGGCCCTGACGAAGACATCTGCGCGGAAATCGACCGCATAGCGGTCCTGATCGGCACGGAACCCCAGGACCAGATAGCCAAGTACGGCCATTACACCGCGACACGGAGTTTTGGCCGGGTGCAGTACCGGGCGCTGGCCATCCCCGACACCCCCGAGGAGGGCTGACCCATGAGCACAGCCCTGTGCGCTCTGATCGCCGTCCTGTTCCTGTTCGGGGTCACGCTCGGAATGCTCACCGTGCTAGTGCTGGGCATCCGCACCGATGACCGCCGCCGGAACCTGCGCGGCGCACCCCGCACCCGAGCCCAGTCCGCGTCACGCTGTCTCCTCCTCGGCGTACGCAATCCGGACCGCGGCAACAGCGAAACCGGGGGGGACTAATGCCCCCTATCACGCTGCACCCGGCCGGAAAACGCTGCCGCTGCGGCGCACGCCGCGACAAAACCGCGAAGAAGTGCCGCAAATGCGAGGCCCGGTCCCGGTATCGCCGCAATACGCATTACAGGAAAGCAGCGCAGCGCCGGACCCGTCACTCCCAGCCAAAGCGTCACCAGCGAAAGGACATGCCGTCATGACCGTCAGCATCCCGCTGGTGTTCATCGCCGGCGTCATCGTCTGGCTCGCCTACCGCTATATGGGCCTGCGCGTGTGGCAGGCCATCGTCTGCCTCATCTTCGGATTCCTGCTCGCCGCGACCACCGCCGCACCGGACATCCGCGACCTTCTCACCGGACTCGCCCAATGGCTCACGAAGCCATGACCGGGAGTGATGCCTAATGACCTGCCTTCCGCGAGGTAACGCGATCAATCTTCCGGAGATCAGTACGAGAAACCGGCACGCCCGGCACATCATCGCCGGCTTCTCCCTCGCCCTGCCCACCCTGGCCGAGATATGGCGCTTTCTCGACCGGGCGCTGACCGACACGCTGACCCTGGCCGAAGAAATCAGCCGGCAGCGCGCGGACCTCGCCGCCGTGCGTCTGGACCGCGCCAACCTGCTCGCCGCCATCCACGCCGCCCTGGCCGCCGCCCGCGACGGCGAAGCCGACCCCTTGGCCTACCTCCACGACGAACTGGACGACCGTTCGGCTGAGCCGGGGAGGCGTGGATGAGCAGCTACCGGCGGATGCGCCGCCAGGCCCGGCACGCCCGCCGCCACGGCATGCAGCCCATGATGGTCATCAACAGCGGCGACCAGCCCCCCGAAACCGCCGCCCTCCTCGTCATCCGGGCCGCGTGGCGCTACCGTTCCGAACTGGCCCCGCTGTATCTGGCCGGCGTCCTGCTGGCGGCCGGCTGGTGGCTGCACGCCACGCACCCGCGCTGGTGGGCCTACCTGCTCGGCATTGCCGCCGCGGCCGCCTGGGCGCTGGGTATCTTCGGCGCGAAAGCGGGCATCCCCGCCCGGGCCGAACGGATCTACGCGGCCACGGTGACGCTGGCGGCCGGGGGCTGGCTGGCCGCCGCGACCGCAATCAGCCCGGTCACGTCCCCGCTCCCGCAAGCGCTGATCATCGGCGGCACGGTGCTGGCCGTGCCGTGGTGGGCGCACCGCCGCCGGCGGGCCCGGGTCCGCATCGAACGCAAGCTGCAAGCCTGGCCCGAGATCGCCAAAGCCGTCGGCCTGCCTGGCTCACAGGTCATGTCTGCGCTGGTGGACGTGTGGGGCTGGCGGTCCCGCATCCGGCTGGCCCGCGGCCAGACCATCACCGATGTGGTGGCCAAGATTCCCGCGCTGGAATCAGCGCTAGGCACCTTTCGGGGCGCCGTCCGGGTCTTCCCGACACCCGATGACCTGGCCAACCGCTGTGAGCTGCGCGTCCTGGACATCGACCCGCACGCCGACGCGATCCCCTGGCCCGGTCCCTCGGTGGCCACGATCACGGAGCCGATCGACCTGGGCCCGTTCGAGGACGCCGCACCGTGCAAGGTGCTATTCCTGCGCAGGCACGGCCTGTTCGGCGGCAGCACCGGCTCCGGTAAAAGCGGCGGCCTCAACGTGCTGATCGGCAACCTGGTGGCCTGCCCAGACGTGGTCCTGTGGGGCATCGACCTGAAACGGGGCATGGAGCTGGGCCCGTGGGCGTCCTGCCTTGACCGGCTCGCTACTACCCCCGGGCAAGCCCAATCGCTGCTAGCCGATGCGGTGGCCATCCTGCAGGCGCGCGCCGCCAAACTGGCGGCCGAAGGCCACCGGACCTGGGAACCGTCCCCCGGCGCCCCCGCCTTGGTGATCATCATTGATGAGTATGCCGAGCTGGCCGAGGCTGCGGCCGAGGCCATCGGCGATGCCGACTCCATCGCCCGGCTCGGCCGGGCGCTGGCCGTCACCTTGATCGCCGCGACCCAGCGGCCGACGCAAAAGGCCATGGGCCAAAGCGCGGTCCGCTCGCAGATGGACCTGCGCGTGGCATTCCGCGTCCGCGAACGCAAAGACGTTGACCTGATCCTGGGACAAGGAATGCTCACGGCCGGCTGGCTCGCCCACAAACTGAACGCCCCCGGCAAGTTCCTCATCTCCGCACCCGAATACGACACGCCACGCCGAGCCCGCGCCTACCTCGTGACTGACCAGGCCGTCAGCGATGCCGCAGCGCAGTACGCCGGCCAGCGGCCGGAGCTGGACGAAGTTTCCCAGCTGGCCATCAGAGACAATCACGTTCTCGCCGGGCCGGTGCCGGTCAGTGGCCTTACCGAAGCACCGGACACACCGTCAGAAGAGGCTAACGGCCCGTGGCAAGCAGGGGACGAGGCGAAGCCGGACAACTCATCCGAGGCCATCCTGTGGGTCGCGCTGTCCCTCGCTCCCGATGACGGGATCACCGTCCGGGAACTCATGACGGCGACCGGCATGGGCCGGCGCTGGGTCTACTACCGGCTTAAGAAGCTCGCCGCAGCCGGCCGCGCGACGCAGACCGCCCGCGGATTGTGGCACGCCACTGCTACCCAAGTCGATGACGATGAGTAACCGCCCTCCGATCGTGCACGTGCACGGCCTCACGCGCGTCTGCACGTATAGGCTGCATGCGCGCCGTGCACGTGCACATGCACAAGTGACGCAGAGTCACATTTCGCGCCGTCTGTCCGCCAGCCGGATGGCTGCCCAGCGCGATCCGCGTCCGGTACGAAGGCAGGTGAGCCAGCGTGCAGGCATACACGGTTGAGCAAGTGGCAAAACTGCTCAACGTCGGCCGCGACAAGGTGTACTACCTTCTTCGCACGAGGCAGCTCCGGAGCATCAAGATCGGCAAGCTCCGCCGGATCACGGACGCCCAGCTCGCCGAGTTCATCGCATCACTCGAAGCCGCTGACTCCGAAAACGGCCGTTGAGCTTTTGTATAACACTGCGCTACAGTGTTCTACACGGAATAAGCCGTACCCAACGTCAGAGACCAAAGGACGACCAACCCCGATGCGGGACACGACCCTTCCGCCCGTGCGAGTCGAAGCCGAGTTCAAGGAACGGCTCGCCAGGTACGCCGCGACTCAGGACCGCGACGTGTCCTGGGTCATCAGGAAAGCCATTGAGGAGTACCTCAATCGACACGAAGAAGAAGCGGGATGAACCGAGCACGAGCCCTGGCCACCACGCACCAAGGTGGTACGCCTCGAACGCGGGCCAGGGCACGCCCGCCAGGTCCTAGCCAACCGCCTGGCCGGTAGGAGGGAGCCGATGTCCAGAATCATGATCGGCAAGTACGACGCCACCATCTATCCCGAGGGAGACGGCTACACCGGGGCCATTGATCTTGGCGTGAACGCGAAAGGCCAGCGCCGCCGCGTCAAGCGCAAGGGCAGGACCAAGGCCCAGGTTAAGGACAAGCTCCGCGAGGCCGTCGCCGACCTGGAGGCGGGCGTCACCACGGACGCGGGTTACACGGTGCAGGACGCCGTGACCGACTTCCTGCAGAAGGGACTCAAGGGACGGACCAAAGGAACCATCGACAACTACCGCTCGCTCGCG
>Ga0302326_10024414_pt1 | contig 12288 bp, 9 predicted proteins | sample Palsa_T0_3_FD_202264 | JGI IMG/M metagenome (GOLD analysis project Ga0302326, IMG submission 202264) | Peat permafrost microbial communities from Stordalen Mire near Abisko, Sweden - Palsa_T0_3 | ecosystem: Environmental > Terrestrial > Soil > Palsa > Peat permafrost | place: Sweden: Abisko...
CGCCCGGGTGTGCGTACGGCTCGTTCACGCGCGCTCTCGGCATCACGGCGCCGCTTCCCGAGTACGGCCAGGGCTTCGGTCTTGGAGTGAACGTGCGCGTCGAAGCGGGCCGCAACCCGAACGCAGGGTCGATCGGCGACTTCAGCTGGTCCGGGATTTCCGGAACCTATTTCTGGGTCGATCCCGCCGAGCGGCTAACCGTCATCCTCATGCTCCAGGAACCGGAGCGCCGCGTTCACTACCGCGCGCTGCTGCGCGACCTCGTGTATGGGGCACTGCTTTAGCTTTCGTTAACGTCGGGGCGGCGAAGCCCCCCGATCCCCCCGGGCCCGCACTCGCGGGCCCATTAGCGAACTCTGCTGCTTTTCCATTACATCGAACGCCCGGGCGGCGAATCTGGTACGATACGCTCGTGCGCGGTATCTGGCTTGTGTTCGCGATCGTGGTGCTGGGGCTCGGGTTTCTCGTCGTCCTTCATCGGCACGCTCGCGCCGGGATGCCGATCGCCTCGAAGCTGATGGACGCCCATATGGAGATCACGCTGCGCCGTTTGCCGAAGCCCGGCGACCCCGAGCGCGCCGACATCATCGTTGCGGCGGCGAAACGTTTGGTCACAAAGTATGCCGATGTGGCCGACGCCGAGCGCGACGGCTACACGAAGTTTCTCCCGAACATCGAGCTTCCGCAGGAGCACTTCACTAAGGGCGAATTCGCGCGTGAAGCGTGGCGCGGGACGTTCGATCCCGACCATCCTACCTCACTAATCTATAACCGCGACGCCTCTGGTCTGCACATCGTGGGCGTCATGTATACCGCTTCCAATTTCGCGACCGAAGCCGATCTCGATGCTAAGATCCCGATGAGCATCGGCACCTGGCATCGTCACGTCAACTTCTGCATCGCGCCGCCGGGCACGCCGTGGGCGCAGGCCTATCTCGGCGATCATCCGCGCTTCGGCTTCAACGGCTCGATCGGTACGCGCGACGAGTGCGGCGCGGCCAAAGGCAACTTCGTTCCGATCGTGTTTGGCTGGATGATCCACGTGTGGCCGAACGCCGCGACCCCCGCCGGAATCTGGTCGATTCACGGCGAGGACGAGAAGAACGACATGGTCGGCGAACACGAACACCATCACATGATGATGGGCGGCGCGAGCGTTGCGCCAACCGATCCGCTCCCGATTCCGCTCGATCACTTGCCGGCGATCTCGATCGCGAGCGGCGATCCGAATCACGGGGCATCCGTATTCTCGCAGAATTGCGCGATCTGTCACGGCGCGGGTGGCCACAACGGACCCGACGCCCCGGCGCTGGTCGCGCGCGGGCTCACACCCGGCCAGGTCGCCTTTATGGTACGGAACCCGGCAACGATCGACGTCACGAGCGAAATGCCGCAGCTCCCGATCTCCGACGGCGACCTCGCCGACGTCGCGGCGTACGTTTCTGCGCTGAAGTAAGCTAGTGGGGGGGATCGGGGGGCCTCGCCGCCCCGATGTTAGTGGGGAACCGCGACGCGCTTGCGCGGTTCGAGCACCGACCGAACGAACGCGACGCTGCGCGCGACCGAGCGTTTGGCTTCGGGTAGGACGTCGACGAAGATCTGCCACACGTGCGGCATGCCGGGCTCGAGCACGAAATCCACGCTCGTACCTGCCGCACGCGCGCGTTCGACGAAGCGTCGCGAATCGTCGAGCAAGATTTCGACCGTACTCGCGAAGACGAGCAACGGCGGCAATCCGCCGAGGTCTCCGTAGAGCGGAGATGCAAGCGGATCGCCGAGCAGCGCGTCGTCGTGCACGTAGTTTCGTGCGCTCGCGCCCACGCCGGAACCGACGAGCATGTCGTCGCTCTGTGCATTCGTGACCAGCGTCTTGCCGGTCGCGAGCAGGTCGGTCCAGGGCGAATACGCGATGACGCCCGCGAGCGTCGGCTCCGAACCGCCCCGATTCTTCAGCGCGATCGCAGCCGAGAGCACGAGCCCGCCCCCGGCAGAGTCGCCTGCGAGCACGATGCCGCTCGGCGGAATGCCGCGCGCGACGAGCATGTCGTACGCCGCGAGCACGTCGTCGAGTGCCGCCGGAAACGGATGCTCCGGTGCGAGCCGATAGTCGACCGCAAACACCGGAACGCCACTCTCCTTTGCGAGGGCGGTCGTGAGCGGCCGGTGCGTTTGCGGCGTGCACGCGACGTAGGCGCCGCCGTGCACGAACAGCATCGCGCGATCGCGCGGTTCGCCGCTCGGCAGCAGCCATTCGCCCCGCACCAAACCCTCCACCGGCGCGACCTCGAGCCCGCGCGTGAAACGTCGATTCATGCCGTCGTAGCGCCCGAGCGACGCACGCAACTTGCGGATGCCCTCCATTTGCGTCTTCGAAGGTTTCTGCATACGTCGCTTCACGGTCAACCGGAGGAACAATTTGATCATGCGGGCTTGAGGGCTAATCACTCGCGTCTAGTCGTGCGCCGCCGCGCAAACCCCTTTCGCTATGCGGCCGGCAACGCTACGGTCCGCTCGGGTGGTTCACGAAGTGCGCGCCGGGACAGGGTGCCGGAAAGGTCACACCGGCCGGCGCTTTTGCGAGCACCTTCCACTGATCGCCGCTCGCATCGAAGTAGGCAAAGTATTCGCCTTTGGTCTGAAGACCAACGCGTGCGTGCACGCCGCCGGCGATCGACGCATCCATGATGTAGGTCTGATCGAAGCCGCTCCCTTGCGGCAGTGCGAGGGCGAGGCTCTCGACGGTTGCGAGGTCGTGCGGCGAACCGCAATACGTACCGGTGGGGGCCGCGCTGCCGGGAGCGTGCGCGCGGTAGTAGTAGATCATCTCGAGGGCCGAGACGTTCCAACGATCGAGCGTGTAGAATTCCATCTGGGGCATGTCGGGCCCGTCGCCGGCGGCCGCGATCCATGCAGTGAATGCGTGCGGCCAATCGCGCTCTTGCGCGTCGAGGTTGCCGAGCATCAGATCGTAGAGGCTTCCCGTGTTCGCAAGCGTCTGCTGCTCGCGGATGGCGTCGGGAAGATCGCTCGCCTTGACGTCCGCGAGAGCGTAGGTCATATGCGGATCGAGCTTATGCGCCGCCGCATTGTCAGGCGATCGCTGCACCTGCGCGTCGTCGGCCACGTAGCCGGCAAACGAATGCACCCAGTCGGAACCCCAGAACTGCCGCTCCTCTTGCGCGGACTTCCAGTCACCTTCGAATTCGTTCAGAAAGCGGCGCGCGCCATCGTCGTCGTGCGTGGCGAGTAGCGCGTAAAAGTACGTGCGTCCGTAATCGATTCCGTGGTTGCCGTCGTTGCGATAGCGAGTACGCCAATCGGGCAGCAGCTCGGTCAGCGCACGTACCGCGGCGCTCGCATCGCCGGCGCACAGCGCCTGACGAGCATGCTGGTACGCGGCGACGAACGGGTCGCTCGAGCTTTCGCTGTCGGTGCCGAACGCGTTCCCGGCGCACCAGATCGCGGGAGTTGCCGGCGCTTGAGCGCGCGCCCCGCCGGGGGAGACGAGCGTCAGGGTCGCGGCACACGCGCCGGACATGAACGCGCGTCGCAGGCTAGAGTTCATACATCGCTCCGCTTGACCAGGTAAAGTTGCGCCATTCTTCTCAAGGCGCACGCCCGATCCCCCAGAACCCAGGGAAGAAGATGGTTTCCCGACCTGTTCTGTGCCGAACGTTCATCGGGCGCGCGGCCGAGCTCGAGCATTTGATCGGGCGCCGCAAGAGCGCGGGTGACGCGCACGGCGGCCTCGTGCTCGTGGGCGGCGAGCCGGGCGTCGGAAAGTCGCGCTTGATCGCGGAGTTCCTCTCGCTCCAGCAGCGACGCACCGCGCGGATCGCGACGTCCGAGTGCCTCGAATTCGCGCAAGCGCCGCTCGGACCACTCGACGATTTGCTTGCCGCGCTCGAACCAGCCTCCGAGCCGCAGCGCTTTTCGACGCCTCAAGAGCGGCTGGCTGCGACGGCGGCAGCGTTCGAGCGTATTTCAAGCAAGCGCACGACGGTCGTCGTCATCGAAGATCTGCACTGGGCCGCGGCGGAGCTCTTGCACGCGTTGCGAGTACTTGCGGCGCGCGCCGCATCGCAACGCCTGTTGTTCGTTGCGTCGTACCGGAACGACGAGATCGTTCCCTCGCATCGCAATTTCGTCGCGTTCGGGAAGCTCATGCGCGAGCCGTCGGTGAGCGTGATTTCGTTAGAAGGCTTTGCGCCCGTCGAACTGCGCGAGCTGTTGCGCGGCGCCCTCGGCGGCCACGCCGAACCATCGGCCCTCATCCTGGACGGGATCGCACGGCGCAGTGACGGCAACCCGCTCTTCGCCGAAGAGTTGTTGCGCCACGCGTTCGATCGGCCGCAAGCGTCGCCCTCGGACGTGGTTCCGATCAGCTTGCACGCGATCGTACGAGAACGTCTCGAGCACTGCAGCGACAGCGAACGACGCTGGCTTGCGGCGGCGGCTTTATGCGGGACGCGCTTCGACCTCGATGTGCTCACCGCGATATTCGGCACTGAAGGCAGCGGCTCGGCCGAGTCGCTGCGCCGTTTGTGCGACCTGCAGTTCATCGTCCCCGTGCCGGGCAAACCGCGCGGCTATGCCTTTCGCCATGCGTTGACACGCGACGCGCTCTATGCGGAGGTTCTGCCGAGCGAGGCCGGGCCGCTCCATCGCAAGATCGGCGAAGCACTAAGCGCATCGGCGCTCGCGCGCGAGTACGTCAACGAGATCGCCTATCACTTCTGGCAGTCGGGCGAACGCGGGCCGGCGGCGGCGCCGTGCGAAGCCGCAGGCGACGCGGCCCGCGACGCCGTTGAGTTTTCGGATGCGGTTCGCTGGTACGAGCGCGCCGTCGTCGCCTACGGCGATCGCGAGGAAGATGTCGCGCGCGTCCTCCTGGCGCTCGGCCGCTCGCTCGCGGCGCTCGATCAAACCGAGCGCGCGATCGAGCGCTACGAGGAAGCTGTGCGGATTGCGCTGCGCCGCGGCGACCTAGCCCTCGTCGTGCGCGCGCGCAAACTCATGGGCGGCCAACTCGCAAACGACGGCCGGCGTGAAACGGCAATCGAGTTGCTCGAGCGCACGCTCGACCTCGTGGGGAGTGCCGAGCCGTTGCGCACCGAGCTCGTCGTGCGGCTCACGCAGTACGTTTCGCTGCGCCAAAACATTCTTGCGACGCGCCGTTCCCTCGCACGCATCGATCCTGCGAAGCTCTTGCCGAATTCGGCCGTAACCGCCGATTATTACCTCACGCGCTCGACGTTACACGCACGCGAAGGTGACGCGGCCGGCTGGGTGTCGGATTTCGAACGCGCGCTCGCCGTCTTCGAGACGACCCGTGTGGCGCCGATGTTCGCCCGCAGCGCGCATGCGAACTTCGCATGGCAGGCGTGGGTGCGCGGCGATTTGGAGCGCGCCCGCCGGCACGCGCTCGCGGCCAATGAGGCATCGCCCGTGAGCGCCTCGAGTTCGAACGACGTCGCGCTCGTGTTGACGCTCGTCGAGTTCGATGCCGGCCGCTATGCGAGCGCACGCGCATGGCATGCGGCCGTTCGCCCTTCGACCGTGCTCATCTCGCGCATGCTCCACGCGCTCGGTGGCCTACAGCTCGGCGTCGCACTCGCCGACGACGCGCTCGTGCGCGCGAACCTCGATCTCGACCTGTTCGAGGAAACGGTTGTGGCCGACGACGTCATGGGTATCGTGCTGCTCGGTAGCGCCCTCGCCGCCGCCCTCGCGTATTTCGAGCGCCGCCGCGAAGCCGGCGACCTCATCGAACGCTTCGCCTCGCGAATCACCTCGACGTACGCCTACGCGCGCTCGTTGCTCACGGTTGCCGCCCTAAGACCCGATCTCGCGCGTCCGCTCGGAGCGCTGCTCGCGAGCCACGGAGCCCTTGACGAACTCTTCCATCGCGGACTCCGCGCGCTGTTCGAAGCCGAACTCGCGGCAGCTTCGGGCGACGGCGCGCGCGCCGAAACTGAAGGCGAGGCGGCCGCGCACGCATTCGACGAACTCGGATGGCTCGCGTACGCAGCGCGAGCCGTCGAACTCGCGGGCGCCGCGCGCGATGCAACGCGGCGCTATCAGGCCATCGGACACACCGCGGGCGTGCGGCGTCTGGGGCGGCTGGCGCTCGAGCCCGGTGCGAAACCGAACGCAAGCAACATCTTGACGGCGCGTCAGCACGAACTCGCCCGGCTCGTTGCGGCCGGTTGCGGAAATCGCGCCGCGGCCGAAGCGCTCTCGGTTTCCGAGAAGACCGTCGAGCGCCATCTGACGATCATCTACGCGAAGCTCGGCGTGACCACGCGCGCGCAACTCGCGGCGTACGTCGCCTCGACCTGCTGAAATCAATACGAGCACCGGCGGGGAGACCGGCGCTCGCATTGATGGCGGGGGGTCGGTGCTCTAGCCCGGCGTTTGCGCCAGCGTGATAGTCGTCTTCGAGTTACCAGGCTGGGTGCTGATCACGACCGTGCCTTTGCCGCTGCCGGCATTGACTTGGAACGTGGCCGTGCTCACGCCGCCGGCGTTGAGCTTGGCCTTCTCGGAGCCGGCGGGCAGCTTGCTCTTGTACCAATCGTAAACCTTATCGAACGAATCGTCGGTCGTGAGAACCGTGCCTGCGGACGAACCATTCGCGCCTGAGGCTTCCGAGGTCGCTCCCGGGTAGGTGGGCAGGCTGGTCTTCGAGTCGGTGTCGCCAGAAGTGGTTCCGCCGGACGAGCCGGCTGCCGCAGCCGGTGCCGCGCTCGCAGCGGCCGCTCCGCCTGCGTCGGTCGCGCTCGCGTTGGCCGAGCTATCGTCGCTCTTCGAGCACGCGGTTGCAGAAAATGCCAGCGCAGCTAAGAGTGCTGCGGTCAAAAGTCGCATGAAATCTCCTTCAAAATGGTTGACTTGAGCCCAAGTATACTCAGGTGCCGTCCGTCAGCGTTCGGGCGTCGAAGAGCGAGGGCTGGGGTAGCGGCTCCGCCACGGGTGTGATGAGGCCGGGCCGGTCGTTGCGCACGTTGCCGACGTCGCGGGCGACCGGATGATAAGCGAGTTCGTCGCCCTGTACGGGCCGCAGCAGCGCGAGAGCGGCGTCCGGGTCGAGCTCGCCCGGCGCGAGCCATGCGAGGGCCGCGGCCTCATCGAGGACGACGGGCATCCGGTCGTGCACGACGGCGAGCCGCGCGTTCGGCGGCTGCGTGACGATCGTGCACGCACCCGCATCCCAGAGCCCGGCGAACGCGATCGGCTCGCCGTCAGATCGGTAGATCCACACCGGAGCCTTCGTGCCGTCGGAGAGCCGCCGCCACTCGTAGTATCCGTCGGCCGGAACGATACAGCGCGAAAATGGAAGAAGCGGTCCGTACAGCGGTGAGGTCGCGAGCGTTTCGATGCGCGCGTTGAAGGTCGATTTGTTTGCGATCAAACCCCAGCGTAAGTTCGTGAGCCCGCAAGCGGGGTCGTTGACGATCGCTGGGACCGGCGTTTGCGGCGTGACGTTGTAGTGCGGCTCGAAGCTGAAATCTGCAGCGACGGACGCGCGCAGTTTTCGCGCGAACGGCCGCGGATCGCGATAGAGACCATACCGTCCGCACATGAGAAGTGGACTCCCTTCGACGGCGCGAACGCTGCCCCCATGCCCAATTTCGATCCGGCCGGCTTTCAGCGGGCCATCTATTTTGCCGGCCTCGGGGGCGCCGTTCCGCAATTGCCGATGAGCGCCGAAGGCTGGGAGGCGGCCGCGCGCGAGGTGATGACGCCCGAGGCGTACGCTTACGTCGCGGGCGGTGCGGGCAGCGAGCACACGATGCGCGCGAACCTCGCCGCATTCGAGCGACGCCGTGTCGTGCCGCGCATGCTGCGCGAGGTCGGCACGCGCGATTATACGACGCGCGTCTTGGGGCAAGAGCTTGCGTTTCCGCTGCTCGCCGCGCCGATCGGTGTGATGGCACTCGCGCATCCGGACGGCGAACTCGCGGTCTCGCGCGCGGCCGCGAAACTCGGCGTAACCGCAATCGTATCGACCGCAGGATCGCGCGCGATGGAAGACGTCGCAGCCGCGGCTCCCGACGGTTCGCGCTGGTACCAGCTCTATTGGCCGCGCGACATGGAGGTCGCCGAATCGTTCGTGCGCCGCGCGGAGCTCGCCGGCTACGAAGCGATCGTCGTAACGCTCGACACGTGGAGCCTTGGCTGGCGGCCGCGCGATCTGACGCTCGCGCATTTGCCGTTCCTGAAAGGGAACGGTATCGCGAACTACCTCGCAGACCCGGTCTTTCGGTCGAAGCTGCGCCGCGAACCCGAAGAGTCGGAAGCAGCGTTCACCGAGGCCGTCATGCTCTGGGCGGCGATGTTCGGTAATCCCGGACTGCGCTGGGAAGACATCAAGCGCTTGCGCGAATGGACGTCGCTGCCGATCGTCCTCAAGGGCATCTTGCATCCCGACGACGCTCGCGCTGCACTCGATGCGGGCGTCGGCGGAATCGTGGTTTCAAACCACGGCGGCCGTCAAGTCGACCGCAGCATCGCCGCACTCGATGCCCTGCCCGCAGTCGTCGCGGCGGTCAACGCAAGGGCCTCGGTGCTATTTGATTCGGGTATCCGCTGCGGCGGCGATATTTTGGTGGCGCTCGCGCTCGGCGCGCAAGCGGTGCTGATCGGCCGGCCCTACGTCTACGGGCTCGCGCTTGCGGGCGAAGACGGTGTTTCCCACGTCTTCCGTTGCTTACTCGCAGACCTCGACGGGTCGCTCGCGCTCGCGGGAGTAGCGTCGGTGTCGGCGCTAGATACCTCGCTGCTCAGTTGATCGGGCCTCAAGCGTCCCGCGCGTCCGCGAGCAGCCCTCCGTCGACGCGCAGCACCGCGCCGGAAAGATAGGCGCCAGCGCGCGACGCTAAAAACAACGCCGTTCCCGCCATATCGTCGGCCCGTCCGGGACGGGCCGCCGGGATGTGATGCAGGAGTTCGGCCTCCTGACCTTTGGCCCAGCGCGTCATGACCGTCGGGAAGTATCCGGGCGCGATCGCATTTGCGGTGACGTGACGCTTGGCGAGGTAGCGTGCGAGATGGCGCGTCAGGTGAAGCACGCCCGCCTTCGATGCGGAGTAAGAATACGTTTCCATAGCAGGCGGTATCAACCCATCGATCGAGCCGATGTTGATGACCCGCGCGGGATCGTCGGCGGTTCCCGCCGCCTCGAGTGGTCCGACGAGTTTTTGCGTGAGAAAGAAGACGGCTTTGAGGTTGAGATCGATGACGCGGTCCCAACCTTTTTCGCTGAAGCTCTCGAGCGGTTCGAGGTGCGCCGCGCCCGCGTTATTCACGAGCACGTGCAGTTTGGGCTCGCGCTCCTTTAGAGCCGCAGCCAGCCGCTCGATCTCGTCCATGCGCGAAAGATCGGCTGGTAGCGAGAAGCACTCGCCGGCTTCCGAAAGCTCAGCGGCGAGCGCGTCGCAAACGTCTGCCTTGCGCGAGCTGACATACACGCGCGCACCGTTCTCAACGAACCCTCGCGCGATCATCTCGCCGATGCCGCGACTGCCGCCGGTGACCAGCACGACCTTGCCCGCCACCGAAAATAACTCCGAAATCTTCATGGCGGGCCACTTTCGCCGCAGCCTGCGGCCACCTCTGAGGGGAGCTTGCCGTACTCCGCGACAACGTCAACGCAAGGATGGCATCGGCGCGTCAGCAGTCGCAGACGATCGGCCTCTCGCTGATCGTCCTCGACAAAGGGTCACCGGAGAGCCTGCGGCGTCAGGTTTACCTTCGGCTGCGCGACGCGATCTTGAGTGGTCAGTTGCGGCCGGGTTTTCGCTTGCCGTCGACGCGAGCGGTCGCGACCGCCCTCGGCGTGTCGCGCAACACGGTCGCCGACGTGTTCGCGCAGCTCGTGGCCGAGGGCTATCTCGCTCCGCGCCGCGGTTCGGGCACGTACGTCGCGAGCGTCGTGCCGGCACCTGCGCAGTCGCACGAACGCGACCAGCAGACGTCGTGGGAGCGCGCATCGACGCGCGGCAAACTCTTCTCGACGATGCTGCAGTCGCGCCGGCTCGCCGATTCAGCGCCGATTCCGTTTCGGCCCGGGATGCCCGCACTCGATCTCTTTCCGTTCGACGTGTGGTCGCGCATCGCGAGCAAAGTGCTGCGCCGTCCGGCGCCGGAGCTGGTCGGATACGGAGATCCTGCCGGATACCGGCCGCTACGCGAAGCGATTGCCGCGCACGTGCGCGCGACCAAGCGCATCACGTGCAGCGTCGAACAGATCTTGGTGGTCGGCGGCTCGCAACAAGCGCTCGATTTGATCTGCCGTCTCGCACTCGACCCGGGCGATGAGGTTTGGATCGAAGAGCCGGCTTCCCCCGCGCTCCGAGCGACCTACGCGAGCGGCGGAGCGAACGTGATTCCAGTGACGGTGGATGCCGAGGGCTTGAGCGTCGAGCGCGGCCGTGCCCTCGCGCCGCGTGCCCGTCTCGCGCACGTGACGAGCGCGCATCAATGGCCGCTCGGCGTAACGCTTTCGGCCGCGCGCCGTTCGGAGCTGCTCGCGTGGGCCGATGAAGCCGATGCGTGGATCGTCGAAGACGAGTACGATGGAGTGTTCAGGTTCGGCGGTGACCCGCTCGTGCCGCTCGTTGCGCTCGATCGCAGCGATCGCGTGCTGTTTACCGGCTCGTTCAGCGTCACGACGTTTCCGGCGCTGCGCGTGGGATACTTGATCGCGCCCCCCAAATTAATCGATGCATTCGTTGCAGTGAAGGCCGCCGCGGATCGGCAGACGTCGACGCTGGAACAAGCAATCCTCGCCGACTTTATGTTTGACGGCCACTACACGACCCATCTCGCTCGTATGCAGGCCGTCTACGCCGAACGACAAGCGCGCGTGCGCTGTTCGCTCGAAGAGTTCACCGGCTTGCAGGCCGCCGCGCCGCAGAGCGGATTGCACGTACTCCTCCCGCTTGACGATCGGGCCGACGACGCGCGCATCGCAGAGCGCGCCGCTGCCGAAGGTGTGGTCGCGCCCGCGCTGTCACGCTACTATGCCGCGGGCGCCCCACGGAAAGGTTTGCTCCTCGGCTTCGGGCTCGCCGGTGCGGCGGCAACGGACGCGGCCGTCCGCCAACTCGCGCGTCATCTGCCCCGCGCGCGGACGTTGCACCGCGCCGCACGCGACCTCCCCGGCTAAAACCACCGATCGTTGCGGAGCAACGTCAACTCCCAATCCCCGCCGCGCTGCATGCGGCACCGCCGGGGCTCCACCCGGGTCCCGGCAGGCCGCCGAGGCCAAGGCCGACGACGTCGGCGGTTCCCGAACTGACCGCGCCTGCGCCGACCGCAACGCCGCCTGCGAACGACGTGAACATACCGAGCACCGCGCCGAACACGGCCGAACACCACGCGCCTTGGCAATCTGCCTTCGAGCCGCCGCCGCCGCACACGAGCAAGGCCCACGCGACGTTGTACCCGTTGAGTATCCAATTCGTGATCGCTGCCCACTCCGGGAGATCTTGGCCCGCGCCCGATCCCATTCGTCCGACCGTATTGCCCGACGCGTCGACCGCCCACCACCCGTAATCCTCGCCGAAGCCGGCAATCGCGACCATCTTCTGCGGTGCGACGGCGACCGCACCGTGCGCGAAGGTTTGATCCAGGTTGTTCCCGATCGTCGCGGGCAGCGTCACGTCCGGCCGGCGCCGCTGGCTGCCGTCGAGAACGATGGTCGGCACGTTTTGCGACTCGGCCGCGTGAAGCAGTGTCGGTGTGTCCTCACGATTGACTGCGGCGATGGCCTGGCCTTCGATGTAGGTGGCGGCGACGCCGCGCGTCACGTTCGCGCGGAAGGCCGCAGCGCGGTCGGTGCCGATTGCGGCCATCCCGTTGTCGACGATGTCGAAGAGGACGTTCGGCACGTTTTTGTTGCCCACGCGCTCGAATTCGTTGACTTCCATGACGATTTGCGGCCGATCGTACACGAACTGCACGTGATCGGCAGTGCCGATTGCGGCGTCGGTTGCATCGACACGCTCGAGGTAGTTCACGACGTCGATCGGATAGTCGCTGGGTGCCTGCTGCGTGAAGTCTTGGCCGCGCAGGTTGCTGGCGGGATCTGCGGACCAAGCGAGATATGCGCGCGCGCCGATCAGAGCGTTTAACAGCCGCTGGGCCCCGTAGGTGCGGTTGAGCGGTTGCGTCGCAACGACGATGTGATAGGCGCGCAACAAGTGCGTCCCCGTGGCGTTTGGATCGGCCTCTCCGCCCGCGATCGAGCGAACGAAGATTTCGGGCTTTTGTCCGGGGAGG